>Ga0315294_10003412_pt1 | contig 17288 bp, 14 predicted proteins | sample YL17G13_40_MG_FD_203626 | JGI IMG/M metagenome (GOLD analysis project Ga0315294, IMG submission 203626) | Sediment microbial communities from Yellowstone Lake, YNP, Wyoming, USA - YL17G13_40 | ecosystem: Environmental > Aquatic > Freshwater > Lake > Sediment | place: USA: Wyoming | collected... | reverse complement strand
CCTCCTTTCGTAGGCAGATAAGGCCGTTACAATACCCTTGGGAAGCCCCTCGCGGGGCAAGCCCGTCTACTTTGGCCTATTCTACCACGATTGTTTGAGGCACGTTTTCATACTATCAAAATAGCCGGAAGGGCGCCTGCCGGTAGCTGTTGCAGGATCACCGTGATAAGTTTTGCACAAGTATGACGAAAGCTATGGACCGGGACGAGAATAAGCAGATAAAAGAGAAGCACGTCTATACGGTGAGCGAGCTCACCAAATACGTGCGCATGATCATCGAGGACTCCTTCCCCGGCGTATGGGTCGAAGGCGAGATCTCGAACTTCGTCTTTCATACCTCTGGCCACATGTACTTCAGCTTGAAGGACGCAGGCGCCGTCCTCAAATGCGCGTGCTTTAAACGCGCTAACGAGAAGCTCAAGTTCAGGCCGAAAGACGGAATGAAGGTCATCTGCTTCGGTTCGGTGAGCGTCTACGAGGCGCGCGGCGATTACCAGCTTATCGTCGAGGAGATCGAGCCGAAGGGTATCGGCGCGCTGCAGCTGCAATTCCAGCAGCTGAAAGAGAAGCTCCTGAAGGAGGGGCTCTTCGACGAACGGCACAAAATACCCATTCCATACCTTCCCACGCGGATAGGCATCGTAACGAGTCCCACCGGGGCCGCCATCCGCGACATCCTTAACATCTCACGGCGGAGGTTCTCGAACGTCGAGATCATCATCAACCCAGTCAAGGTGCAGGGCGAGAGCGCGAAGAACGAGATTGCGCGCGCGGTGTGCGAATTTAACGAACTCAAAAACGTCGACGTCATCATCGTCACGCGCGGCGGCGGGAGCCTCGAGGACCTCTGGCCGTTCAACGAAGAGGTTGTGGCGCGCGCGCTCTATGCGTCGGAGCTTCCCGTCATCAGCGCGGTGGGGCACGAGATCGATTTCACGATCTCTGATTTTGTCGCCGATTTCCGCGCGCCGACGCCGTCGGCAGCGGCAGAGCTTGTCATCCCGAAAAAGGATGACCTCGTCAAGATCGTGACGACCCATATCGCGAGACTGAAGAACGCGCTTGTCGGCAGAATCGATATGCTGACAGAGAAACTTGCCCGCCTGCGGGAAAGCTACATCCTACGCCAGCCGCTCAATCTTGTCACCCAATATGAACAAAAAATAGACGATCTGACGAAGGGCCTTGCCCTCGGCATAGACCATCTCGTAAAGCGGCGAGAGGAAAAGTTCCGCCTCTTTATCGGGAAACTCGACGTCCTAAGTCCGCTGAGTATCTTGAAGAGGGGCTATAGCATCACTACCAGCATGAAAGACGGCTCTATCATCAAAGAGGCCGCGTCGCTCGAGAAGGGCGATGTCGTCGAGACGAAGCTCGGGAAGGGGAAGTTCAGGAGCAGGGTGGAGAGCATAGAGTAATATAGGGGTTTATGGTGTCCGTAGCGTCCATTGCGTCTATAGCGTTAATCAATAACGCTACAAACGCAATAAACGCTACGAACGCAACAAACTAGCGTAGCCGTTATGCGGAGGTTTATATGGCTGAGATGAAATTTGAAGAAGCGCTGAAGAAACTCGAGAAGATAGTCGCAGACCTCGAAGAAGGCAACTTGCCGCTTGAGGAGTCACTCGAGAAGTACGAGGAAGGTATAAAGCTCTCCAAGCTCTGCGCGAAGAAGCTTGAGGTTGCCAAGAAGAAGGTCGAGCTCCTCGTAAAATCAGAGGACGGTACGTATTCTCTCGAGCCCTTCGAAGAGAGAGACGCTGAAGGGGAGAAGCCCGCTGAAGCGAAGAAGCGGAAACAGAAAGACGAAGGCCTCCTGTAATATGATGCTTGACGCGTATCTTGCCCTCAGACGAAAAGAGATAGACAAGAGCCTTGACCGGTATCTCCCCTCCGGGAAAGGAGGCCCGAAAAGCCTCTATGAAGCGATGCGGTACAGCATATTCTCCGGTGGGAAAAGGATAAGACCGCTACTGACCCTTGAGGCGTGCGCGGCATGCGGCGGCGCGCGGCATACGGCTATGCCGATCGCCTGCGCGGTCGAGATGGTGCATACCTATTCACTGATACATGATGATCTCCCCGCGATGGATGACGACGATTATCGTCGCGGCAAGCCGTCGTGCCACAGGAAGTTCGGAGAAGCGACCGCGATACTCGCAGGGGACGCGCTTCTTACCCACGCCTTCGGGCTCATCGCGAAGAAGGCGCCTGAGAAGACAGGCCTTGAGGCGATCACCATTCTTTCCGACGCCATAGGCGCGGATGGGATGGTGGCAGGGCAAGCCCTTGACCTTGCGCATCAGGATAAGAAGAAGGCCAAGGGCTTACTGGACCTTATCAATCTCCTTAAGACAGCAAAGCTCTTTGAAGCGAGCGCACAGCTCGGTGCCATCGCTGCCGATGCGACGCAAACGAAGAAGAAGGCGATAGTGCGATACGGATATTATTTCGGTATCGCGTTCCAACTGGTCGATGACATTATTGATCAGGAAGGGCATGTGCATCGCTCGGGCGACCGAGCCGCATTGCGAAGAGCCCATGCGGCAAATGCGCGGGCGAAAGAAGCGATTGCTCTGTTCGGATCGCGCGCGAAGAACCTCAGCGACATCTCTGACCTTATTGTGCAAAGGGTGACCTAGAGCATATGGACCGATTGATAGATCATATAGATGGGCCGTCCGACCTCAGGAAGCTTTTTCTTACCGACCTTCCACGCGTAGCGGCTGAGGTGCGCGAAGAGATACTCTCCGTTGTTTCCAAAAACGGCGGCCATGTTGCCTCAAGCCTCGGTTCAGTTGAGCTTGCCATCGCGGTACACTATGCGTTCGATACCCCGCGCGACATTATCCTGTGGGATGTCGGACACCAGGCGTATGCGCACAAGATCTTGACAGGCAGGCGTAAGGCATTTTCCACTTTACGGCAGCTCGGAGGTTTGAGCGGTTTTCCGAACAGGGACGAGAGTCCGGAGCACGACCCGTTTACCGTGGGCCACGCGTCGACATCGATATCCGCGGCGCTGGGCCTTGCGGTAAGCCGTGATCTTAAAGGGGAGCGCAACAAGATCATCGCGGTAATAGGAGATGCGTCGCTTGCGGGCGGCATGGCATTCGAGGCGCTCAACAATGCCGGCCACATGAATAAAGATATCATTGTCGTCCTGAATGACAACGAGCGCTCGATATCGAAGAGTGTGGGGGCGCTTAGTAAATACCTTACCAGGATCATCACCAATCCAAAATATAACAAAATACGCCAGGATGTGGAAAAGGTGCTGAAAAGGATCCCGCGGTTTGGGTTCAGGGCATATCGCGCCGCAAGGAGGCTTGAAGAAGGCTTAAAGAATCTGCTCGTGCCGGGCATGCTCTTTGAAGAGATAGGTTTCAGGTACTTCGGCCCGATTGACGGCCACGATATCACGCAGCTTGTGACGACATTCAGGAACCTCGCAGGTTTAGGGGAACCGATATTGGTCCACGTCATGACAAAAAAGGGCAAAGGCTACAAGCATGCCGAAGAGGATCCGAGCTCATTTCATGGCACGGGGCCCTTTGATATAGAGACAGGTAAGAGGGAGTCCCTCGGAGCCTCGCAGACATACACTGAGGCGTTCGGCGAAAAGATGCTGGAGCTTGCCGAGAAGATGCCGGAGCTCATCGCCGTCACCGCGGCGATGGTCGACGGTACAGGGCTCAACGATTTCTCGTCCCGGTATCCCGGGAGGTTCTTCGATGTGGGTATTTCAGAGGAACATGCGGTCACGTTCAGTGCGGGACTTGCCAGGGGCGGGTTCAGGCCCATCGTGGCGATCTATTCGACGTTCTTACAGCGTGCCTATGACCAGATCGTCCACGATATCTGCCTGCAGGATCTTCCGGTCGTTTTGTGTCTCGACCGCGCGGGCCTTGTCGGGCAGGACGGACCGACTCACCATGGTCTTTTTGACGTCGCATACTTGCGGCATATCCCGAACCTCGTCTTCATGGCTCCGAAAGACCCCGAAGAGCTTAAGGAGATGCTCGCGTTTGCGGTGAAGCATCCGGGGCCGGTCGCGATACGATACCCCCGTGGAAGCGGTTACGGCTCTGCGCATTGTCCTGTACATGCCGCAACGCCGCTGGCGCTCGGGAGGGCGGACGTCATAAAGAAGGGCAAGGATGTCGCGCTTGTCGCTCTTGGCAATATGACAGGACTCGCCTGCGAGGTGGCCGCGGCGCTTGCGAAGAAGAAGGTCGACGCGACGGTCATCAACGCACGGTTTGTCCGGCCGCTCGACATGGAGACGCTGCAGGATGTATGCACGAATATCAAAAGGGTGGTGACGATAGAAGATGCCGTGCTGGAGGGAGGGTTCGGCAGCGCGGTGCTCGAATTCATTGAGCGTGAGAATATTCAAGGCGTTAAGGTGCGCAGGATCGGCCTTCCCGGCAGGTTTATCGAGCACGGAAAGACCGAGGAGCTTTTTCAGAAGTATAACTTGACACCCGACGCTATTTGCGCTGTAATTATGAAAGAGGTAATTCGGTGACGCCTCAACGATTCATGGCCACAGGGCCGGGGGGCCTCGCCGAATTTTGCTCTCAAGAGTTTCATGGCACATGGTGGTTATAGAGGTAGCATTTGTCTGTGGCTATAGGGAAGCAGGTGTATTGGGGTAGTGAATCGTAAGCAAAATTTAACGGCTCGACCCCCGCGGCCCCGTGGCCACATGCGTGAGGCGAATTACGTTATGAGTCGGATAAAGATCAATAAAGACCGGTGCAAGGGGTGTTATCTGTGCGTGACAAACTGCCCCAACGGCCTTATCAAGATAGAGAAAGAGTTGAACGCAAAGGGTGTGAAGAACGTCTATTTCGCGGGCGGGAAGTGCACTGCCTGCACCATGTGTGCGATCATCTGCCCCGAGTGTGTTATCGAGGTATATAAGTAGATCATGACGAAAAAAATACTGATGTGCGGAAATGACGCATGCGGCGAAGGGGCCATCCTCGCAGGGTGCACATTCTACGCAGGATACCCTATCACGCCGCAGAACGAGATCACCGCGTATATGTCGATACGACTTCCAGAGATAGGCGGCACTTTTCTACAAGCGGAATCTGAGGTCGCCGCGATCAATATGGTATTTGGCGCATCAGCCGCAGGCGCGCGCGCGATGACATCGTCGTCGAGCCCCGGCATAAGCCTGAAGCAGGAAGGGATCTCGTATCTTGCAGGGTGTGAACTGCCCGCGGTCATCATTAATGTCCAGCGTGGTGGGCCTGGCCTGGGGAATATTGCGGCATCGCAGGCCGACTATTTTCAGGCGGTCAAAGGCGGCGGCCATGGCGACTATCGCATGATCGTGCTTGCGCCCTCATCAGTGCAGGAATGTATGGACCATACGTCGCTTGCGTTCGACCTCGCCGATAAATACAGGAATCCTGCGTTAGTCCTTGGCGACGGCCTTTTAGGGCAAATGATGGAACCTGTGAACATTCGGGTTACGGGTCTCGGGTCACGGGTCACGGAAAAACCGTGGACGCTGACGGGATGCAAGGGCAGACAACCGCGTTTTATCAGATCGCTCATATTGGGCGACGGTGAACTTGAAGAACACAATAGGAAATTGCAGAAGAAGTACGGTGAGATCAAGATGGCAGAAGTACGCGTCGAAACATTGCATACCAAAGATTGTGATATCGCCGTTGTCGCATACGGCTCTGTTGCGCGTATCGCAAAAGCGGGCCTTGAGATGGCACGCACCCGCGGGATCAAGGTGGGATTGATCAGGCCCATCACCGTATGGCCGTTTCCAAGTGAGGCAATAGCAGACATTGCCTCTCGTGCAAAAAAATTCCTTGTCATCGAGATGAGCGCCGGCCAGATGGTCGAAGATGTGTGTTTGGCGGTCAACGGCAAGAAAGAGGTAGATTTTTACGGACGGATGGGCGGCGGGATACCTACGGAAGAAGAGATATTGGCGAAGATCGAGGCGTTGGCATGAGGAAACGTACTGTCAAAATAGCGCATCGGAAAAAAGCACCTAATCGCTCAATCGCTCAATCGCTTAATCGCTCCTCCGCGCCAATCTTTTCGCGCCCGAAGAGCCTGCGGGACGTCGATACGCACTACTGCGCGGGTTGCGGGCACGGAATCGTGCACCGGCTTATCTGTGAAACGATTGATGAACTCGGCATTCGCGAACGCGTGATCGGCGTGGCTCCGGTCGGATGCGCGGTCCTCGCATACGATTACTGGGATTTCGATGTGACCGAAGCGGCGCACGGCAGGACGCCGGCGGTCGCGACCGGTATCAAACGTGTACGGCCCTCCAACATCGTATTCACCTACCAGGGCGACGGGGACCTGGCGGCGATAGGTACCGCCGAGATCGTACACGCGGCAAACCGGGGGGAGAATATCACCGTCATCTTTGTCAATAACGGTGTGTACGGCATGACCGGAGGCCAGATGGCGCCTACGACGCTTGCGGGACAGAAGACCGACACGACACGCCTCGGCAGGAATTTGCGGCGAGACGGGTATCCCCTGAAGATACTCGAGATGTTATCGGTCTTACCCGGTGTGCGATACCTCGAACGCGTGTCGGTCCATTCTGCACAGGATACGATCAGGGCCAAGCGCGCCGTCAAGAAGGCATTTACGGCCCAGATCGAGGGCAGGGGATTCTCCATGGTGGAGATCCTATCGATGTGCCCGACGTACTGGGGCATGTCGCCGCTCCAATCAGCCGAGCGTATCAAAACCGACGTAGCGACATATTATCCGATCGGCGTTTTAAAATCATATTGATCTGTCCCGCCTCGTAAGAAGTGCCAAAATTCTGTACAATAATTTTGGCACACTCGGCGGGATGTCGCGCGGACGGAAAGGAACCCCGGGTTTTGGCCCGGGTGGGCTCCATATGAAGACAGTTAATCTCGAAATACTATGCGCGGGATTCGGGGGGCAGGGGATCATGTTCATGGGCAAGCTCCTTGCCCAGACGGGCCTTGTCTCGGGCAAGCACGTGACGTGGATGCCATCCTACGGTGCCGAGGTCAGGGGAGGGACCGCGTACTCTATGACGAAGATCTCCGACGATGAGATCGGCAGCCCTCTTGCCGCCAGGCCCAATGTCTTTATCGCAATGAACAGGCCGTCATTCGATAAGTATATCCCGCGCCTGCGCGAAGGCGGTATGCTCATCTCAAACAGATCTCTTGTCGGCGATGCGCAGAAACCGAAAGGTGTGGCGGTGATCAATGCGCCGCTGACAGATCTCGCCTTAAAATTGGGAGATGTACGGGTTGCGAACATGATCGCGGTGGGGATCCTTCTGCACAGGACAAAGGCCTTTTCCATGAAGGCCGTGGTGAGTGCACTCGGCGACTTGCTCAAGGGGAAGGAGACGCTCTTCGCGATCAACAAGAAAGCGCTGGAGAGAGGCTATAGCATTAGTCCATAGTCCACGGTCTATGGTCGATGGTTACAAATTTTACTATGGACCATGGACTATCGACTATAGACGAGCCTATATATTACGGGGTAATCATGATACGGGTGCGGTTCGCGCCGAGTCCGACAGGGTATCTGCATATAGGCAGCGCGAGGACCGCGCTTTTTAATTGGGTCTACGCGCGCCATTGCGGCGGGAAGTTCATCCTCAGGATCGAGGATACGGACAGGGCGCGGTCCGAAGACCGGTTCCTGCATGAGATTATGGAGGACCTGCGATGGCTCGGCCTCGACTGGGATGAGGAGCCGATCTTTCAGAGCAAGCGTTTCGACGTGTACCGGAAGGCGGCCGATACCATCGTCCGTGCGGGCAAAGGATATCGTGACGGTGAGGCGTACATCTTCAAGGTCGAGCCGGGCCGGACGATAACGCTCGATGACATGATCCACGGCAGGATCGTCTTCAATACCAACGAGATCAAAGACCAGGTGATGATCAAATCTGACGGCTCACCCGCGTATAACTTCTCATGCGTCATCGACGACGCGTATCTGAAGATCACGCATATCATACGCGGCGACGACCACGTCTCCAACACCCCAAAGCAAATCCTCTTCTACGAAGCGCTCGGTATCGCCTGCCCCACGTTTGGCCACATGCCGCTTATCATGGGCATGGATGGGGCGAAACTCTCAAAGCGCCATGGCGGAGTTTCCGTTGAGGAATATAAGAAGGAAGGGTACTTACCGGAAGCGCTCATCAATTACCTGCTCCTCTTGGGATGGTCTCCCGGCGGAGACCGCGAAGTCATCTCCCTCAATGAGGCGGTCAGGGCGTTCGACATCGATCATATGAAGGGCGTGCAGGCGAAGTTCGATATCCAGAAGTTGACCTGGATGAACGGCGAATATATTATGGCGAAGAAAACGGAAGAGCTCCTTCCGTTCATAAAGACGCAGATGGCTGTTGCGGGCAAGACGACATCGTCGGACGAAAAGATTCTCAGGGTGATCGCATTATATAAAGTGAGGATAAAGACATTATCGGAATTCGTCACGCTGACAGACCATTTCTTCAGCGATGATTATTCCGTTGATGAAAAAGGAAGACAAAAATATCTCTCATCTGCGGAAAACAAGCAGATCCTGAAGGAGTTCACAAGACAGCTCGAAGCGCTCAAGGATTTCTCGTATGTAGCGACAGAAGGGGCCTGCCGAGCCTTTGCCCAGGAGAAGAATCTCAAGACGGGTCAAGTGATCCATCCTACGCGTATGGCAGTGAGCGGTAAGACGGCGGGCGCCGGCCTTTTTGAGATGATGGAAATCTTGGGCAAAGAGAAGACCCTCGAGAGGATGCGTGCCGCCGCAAGGTAACATGGGTATGGAACAATCGAAACCGACGAACTTTGTCCGCGAGATCATCGACGGGCATAACCTCTCGAAGAGGTTTGACGGAAGGGTCCACACAAGATTTCCTCCGGAGCCGAACGGGTACCTCCACATCGGCCACGCAAAGGCGATCTGCCTTAACTTCGGTATCGCCAGGGATTACAAAGGCCTATGCAATCTCCGCATGGACGACACCAATCCGGAGAAAGAGGAGGCCGAGTATGTTACTTCGATCATTGAAGACGTTGCGTGGCTCGGTTTCGACCGGGGGGATCGGCTCTTCTATGCCTCGGACTATTTTGAGCGACTCTATCAGTATGCGGTTGCCCTGATCAAGAAAGGCAAGGCGTACGTCTGTGATCTCGACACGGACAGGATCAGAGAATACCGCGGGACACTGACCCAGCCCGGGAAGGATAGTCCCTTCCGTGACCGTCCCGTTGATGAAAATCTTGACCTCTTTACGCGTATGCGTAAAGGAGAATTCCCCGACGGAAGCAAGGTCCTCCGCGCCAAGATCGACATGGCGAGTGCCCACATGATCATGCGTGACCCCGTCATCTATCGCATAAAACGCGCGCATCATCACAGGACGGGCGATGCCTGGTGCGTCTATCCCATGTACGATTTTGCCCACTGCCTTTCGGATTCGATCGAAGGTATTACGCATTCCATCTGTACGCTCGAATTCGAGAACAACAGGCCCCTTTATGACTGGATTATTGACGAACTCGGTGTCCACCATCCGCAACAGATAGAATTTGCACGGCTGAATCTGAGCCATACAGTTTTGAGCAAGAGAAAGCTCCTGCAGCTTGTCGAGGAGAAGAAGGTAGGCGGATGGGATGACCCGCGCATGCCGACGCTTTCCGGTTTGCGGCGAAGGGGGTACACGAGCGCGTCGATCCGCGTATTCTGCGAAGAGATCGGCGTAGCGAAGATGGATTCGATCGTCGATGTGACGGTCCTCGAGAACGCGATCCGCGAGGAGCTGAATAAAACCGCGCCCCGCGCCTTTGCCGTCCTGAGGCCCGTAAAGCTTGTCATCACCAACTATCCGGAAGGCAAGACCGAAGAGCTCGATGCGGTCAATAATCCCGAGGATCCTTCTGCGGGAACAAGAAAAATACCATTCTCCCGGGAGCTTTACATTGAGCGGGACGATTTCCGGGAAATGCCACCACCGAAGTTCTTCCGGCTCTCGCCGGGGAAAGAGGTGCGCTTACGATACGCTTACTTTGTTACCTGCACCGATGTGGTGAAGGATAGAAAGACCGGTGAAGTGACGGAGATCCGCTGTACCTATGACCCGGCAACGCGAGGCGGAGACTCACCCGATGACCGGAAAGTCAAAGCAACGATCCATTGGGTCTCCTGCGTTCATGCGGCTGAAGCGGAGGTTAATCTCTACGATCATCTCTTTACGAAGAGAGATCCGAATGACGCTTCTGAAGGATCCGACTATCGCGCCAACCTCAATCCGCAATCACTCGAGACGCTCGTTTCATGCAAGATCGAGCCGTCGCTTACCGAGGCGATAGCAGGAAGCCGCTACCAATTCGAGCGGCTCGGGTATTTCTATCTTGATCCCGCGTGCGTATCCGGAGCGGGGAAGAGAGTCTTTAACAGGATCGTGACCCTTCGGGATGAATGGGTGAAGCTCAATAAGGGCGCGGATAAAAAACGTTGAAAAAGCGCTCATTATAGGATAAGATTCTAAGTCTACCGGGGCCCCATCGTCTAGCCCGGCCTAGGACGTTAGGTTCTCAGCCTAAAGACCGGGGTTCAAATCCCCGTGGGGCTACCAGATAGACTGTATACTGACGGTTGGTTATCAGGTAACGTCAGGGGATTCCTCGCTGTCGTATGAGCGTGGCGAGAATATCCCCGTGGGGCTACCAAATGGAACGGTTAACCCGAAAGGGCGGCACAGCATGATGCTGTACGAAGAGATATTGCGCGAGTTTCAGAAACAGAAGGTTAAATATGTCCTTGTGGGCGGCATTGCCTTCAACCTTCTCGGAGGCGAACGTGCCACTCATGATATGGATATGCTCGTGGAGATGAGTAACGGAAATCTGGCAAAAGTCGTCTCCATCTTAAGAGCGAAGGGATACCGGGTAAAACAACCGGTGGACCCAATGGGTATTGCGGATGAGTCGACTCGGACCGACTGGATAGAGAATAAGAATATGAAAGCATTCAATTTCTATAAAGACGACGAAATGAAGGAAGTGGATATTATTATCGATTCGCCCGTGCAGTATCAAGACGCAAAGAATGATCTTGTGCGCGTGAAGATCGGTTCATTGGTGGTGCCTGTCATATCTATACGAAAACTTATTCAGATGAAGAAAAATACGGGCAGGTCCACGGATAAGCTTGACGTAATTATGCTCAAAAAGATAGAAATACTAAAAAGGAAGTCGAAATGAATTTCGGGTGGGAAAGTGAAGAAGAAAAGCTCGTGCGTTCTATAAAGATCAATCCTCGGAAGAAAATGGAATGGCTTCAAGAGATGCACGATATGCTTCTTGCGACGGCCACTCGGGAGCGAAGGAAGATCTTCTGGAAGCTGCGCGGCATGAAATAAGTTTTTTTTCGAGGCGGGACAAAAGATATGCAGGTTTAGACAATCATCCCCTCGAACATGCTTATACTTTCCTTGCCCGCAGAGCGTGCAAGGAAAGGCATAGGTAGTCCTCGGGATGAAAATTTTCAGAGAAAATTTTCTAAGCGGAGATGGCGGAACTGGCAGACGCGCATGTTTGAGGGGCATGTGGGGCAACCCTTGGGGGTTCAAATCCCCCTCTCCGCACCAGTTTATAGCAGCGCAATGCGTCGTCGGGGGTTCCCCCGCCTGGTATATGAAGAATTCTTATTCAGGCGGGATTAATTCGCAGACGGCCTTTGGCCTATGATTTATGTCGTCTTTCGGACTCCATAAATCATCTGCTCATTAAAAATCCCCCTCTCCGCACCAGTTTATTATCGAACTTTGACGGGTTGTGTAATGGTAGCACAGCAGACTCTGGATCTGCTTGTCTAGGTTCAAATCCTAGCCCGTCAGCCACCTTATTGTAGCTAGGATTTGAAGCCAATTTTCGCCGACCTTATGGGAGGAAGAGCCCTCTGGGCGGCAGAAAATTGGCCGGTCTGAAGCGAGCTCTGCGAGCGGAGGACCAAATCCTAGCCCGTCAGCCAAAATTCTTCTCTGAAGGATTTTGGCGTCCCGAGCAAGCTCAAAAAATTTCAGAGAATTTTTTGAGCACGTTTGCGAGGGGCAGCCAATGTCTATGGATGCTTGTGCAGAGCTGCACTTGTGGTATAATTGAAGGCGTATGAAGAGGTCATACGCCTTTTTTGCTGTTAACGTAATTGCAGCGATCGAGATCGCGATCGGATCATCAGCGTTTGTAGGCAGCATCCTCTCCGGTTATCTATTTTCCATATCCAAGCCACTTAATGTCTTAATGTTTGTAATGGCAACAGCAGTATTGTCAGCAGCGCTCGGGTGCGGCCTCCTTATGCGACGGGAATGGTCACGCAGGGCGCTCGTCTATTTTTCTGGGTATATCGTGCTGATGAAAATATTGATATTCGCAGGGATCCTTACACTGAGCGGAGAGATAATGACCATCATGCCGGCGTGGGTGAAAGATGCCATATCGGTCGCATACCACATGTTTATCATGATCATTCTTCAGGCGGACGAAGTAAAACGGGTATTTCGGTAGGCGAGATGAAGAAGAAACAGAAAAGATATCCTGTGCCTCAGAAAGTCGTTGAGCCGCAGCTACCGATAAAACGGTGGATGCACGTAGTGTGCGCGTTTATCATCGTCGCGGCCGTCTTTGTCGCGTACGGAAATACGCTGGGCAATAGTCTGATATGGGACGACGAATTCCTGGTGCGCGACAATACGTACATACGCAGTTTCAGCCATCTATTCGATATCTTCAAGTCGTTTTTAGCGGTATCGAGCGGCAATATTAACAATTTCTACCGGCCATTGCAGGACCTCTCCTACATGGTCGACCATTTTCTCTGGGGCGAAGACCCGTTCGGGTATCATCTCACGAACGTGCTCCTTCACGCGGCGTGCGCGGTGCTTGTCTACACGCTGGCGTTTCTCGTCGTGAAACATTGGCTTGCGGGGTTCGTGGCGGGGCTCATTTTCGGCGTTCATCCGATCAACACGGAAGCGATCGCCTATGTTGCGGGGCGCGCAGACCCTCTCTACCTCCTCTTCTTCCTCTCATCATTTATCCTTTTTATTGTGGCGGCCGGAAAGTCCAATGTGAAGAAAAGGGCGGCGTGGCCCTATACCACCTCGATCATTTTATACATTTGTGCGGTCCTTTCAAAGGAGATCGCGGTTATATTCCCGGCATTTCTTCTTCTCTACATAGCGCTATTTTATGAGAAAGGAGAACTGCGGAAAAAACTTCTCCGTTCAACAGTGCCATTCATCGCCGTGACGCTTTTTTATATAGTGTTACGCAAGACCGTGCTCGATTTTTCCCGTGCCGCGCCGTCGTTTGCGATGGCCGAGTATGATTTCATCAGCCGAACCCTCACCTTTTTCAAGGCGTTTTGCGTCTATCTACAGCTCCTTATCGCGCCTATCGGGCTTCATATGGAGCGTACAATAGGGATCGCGCACTCCGTTTTTGAGGGGAGCGCCTTTTTGGCATTTTGTGCCGCGTCAGGATTTTTGGCGACGGCGGTGATTGCATACCGATTCTCGAAGGCAACATTTTTTGCGATATTCTTTTTCATCATCGGACTTTTCCCCGTGTCCAACATACTTATTCCGATCAACAGCTTTATCGCGGAACACTGGCTCTACATGCCCGCGATCGGTATCTTTATGCTCGCAGGTATATGCGTAGTATTTGTCGTAACATATGAGAAGATGGGGCGCTCGTTTCTGGCAATTGCGCGGGTCATTATTGCCCTCAAGCTTATCGTGGTGCTTGCCGCGTGTACCTATATGACACATCAAAGAAATAGGGACTGGAAAGACGAGATATCGTTTTTCAAGAACACGATCAAGTATTCGCCTACGAACGCGCGCCTTCATCTCAATTTCGGCAATACCTATTCTGAGCTTGGCCAGGATGACAAGGCGATCGAGGAATACCGAAGGGCAATAGAGCTCGACAGCCGTTATCCGGAGTCGTTTGCTAATATAGGCGCTATCTTGCTCGAAAGGGGTCAGCATGAAGAAGCGGAAAGATATATCGATAAGGCGCTCTCGATAAAGGAGAGATTCCCCAATGCCCTCTATATGCGCGGGCTTCTGTATGAGAAGAAAGGGGATTTCGCGAGGGCGGAAGAGGTTTATTTAAAGGCGCTCTCGCTCACCCCAAATTTTATCGATTGCCATTTTGCGATTGCGCATGCGTATCTCGCTCACAGCCAAATAGATAAAGCGCAGGAACATTGGCACGAAGTCCTTCGCATCGCACCGGATAACAAGGCAGCGCGAGGGTTTCTCGAGCGATACTCGCGGTAATTTTTCCAATGAAAAATGTTAGGAATATACATAGGTATTTAATAGATGTGGTAAAAGACTCGAAATCGTTGAATGTAAATATTTTTTTCTCATGTCGTATTTATCATTTCATGCGTGTTTCAATGGAACGCGGAATATGAAAGTTAGTATAGTTAAGATATAAAATATTTATATATTTCAGCTTGACTAAAGATTATATTATGATATATTTATATTAGCACAAGGGATTTTTTTTTGACCAGATAATACACAAATTTAAAAAGTATTTACTAAGGTGATGAGATGATCGACTACTACGAGGGAAACTCAGTCAAGCGAATCTTCTTTCGCGTGATCGCGAGTCTTCTCGTCGTATCGTTTGTATGGTACGACATCGCGTGGGCAGCCGATCTCTTTTATTACAATATAGCAGCTAAGGCAGCTACACCTCCTAGCGAAGTCGCTAAATCGAAAGAGGTCACCAATTACGACCTCCTCTCCTACGAGCGAAAAAAGTCAGTTGCTGACAAAATCCTCCCCTCATTCCAGGACAAGGTCCAATCAAACCAGTTCTCACCAGGTTATATCCAGGAACAGCAGGAAAAGCACGAAGATATCATAAAGCAAAAGCAGGATAGCGAGGACCTCCTCTGGGAATTGCAGGATAAATTGAGAAGGAAGCTCGAGGTGCCGGAAGAGGAGTTGCCGCTCAAAAAGAAGAAGAGTAGTGGTGGCGGAGAAGGTCAGGGAGAAAATTTCGACTTTAGCCTCACCGACCCTGATGAAAATATCGAACCGCATGTTTTGAACGATTTTATCAATCCGAGTAATTTGTCCCAAATAGACAAGTATGACATAACGATGAGGAATATCGATCAATGGATGGCCGGCACTGAAAAGAGGACGGATGAAAACGGCGTAGACTATTGGCTCGGCATGGGCGATCGTGGATTACCCGGTGCACCAAGTCTAATTATGCAAGTGATCTATGAGGGGACCGGTGACAATAAGCGGATAAAAATGGTATTGACCGGATTCCATCTTACAGAGACTGGCACCTATGAGGCGAAATATAAGATCGATTACACATATTCCGGTAGCGATTTGGCCGAGACGCGTAAATATGATACGTCGAGCGGCACAGACCGCCTTGTGGAACAAAGTATCTACGAAGGAACCGGCGAAAATAACCGTCTCAAAACGACTATATATTATGGCAGTAGCGGTACCGTGGCAGAGAGGCGTGACTTTGTTTATGGTTCGGGTGACGCCTTGGAGAGCACGCTCCTCTACGAAAGCAATTCTGTAACGGCGGGCGATGGCGAGCTCATCCAGAAGACGAGTTTTACGGGAGCTAAGAACAAAGAGATTGCGGATTACACACAGAATTATTACGAAGGCACAGTCACAGATACCACGGTCTATTATTATAATGATGGAAAACGCGCAAGCCAAGCAGAGGTCCAGGACTATAGATACTCAAAGTCGAAGCAGGTCACCTACAGGGGAGATCCATTCGCTAAGGATACAAATCACGATGGAGTGATTGATAGGCAAGACGGCGATAGCGACAAAGACGGCATACTTGATAATGCAAGAAAAGTCTCCATGCTTGTCTATGACGATACGAATAGGCTCTCGAACGAAGAGATTGCTGACTACATGGTGCTTTATAACAAAGACGGAGAAGTCACAAGCACCATTCTCTATTTCTATCAAAACGGAAAGCGCGCCAAAGATGCCAATTACCGTGAGTGTCTCACGAGTTCTGCGACATATTACAGAGATTTAGATGGGGCTATAGATGGGGTCAAAGATGGCAAGATTAGCGATGAGGAACTTGCTGCAGGAAGAAAGTCGTCCGAGACCTTCTACGATACCCAATATCGCTTGAAAGGTGAAGAGGTCCAGGACTATACGGTCAACTACCTCATGGACGGAGCGACGGTAAGAGATACGACCGTTTATATCTACGAAGGCGGGAAGAGGGCCATCTCTTCAAGAAATGAAAACCGCATGGAACGTAGCGTCACCTATTGGGGACCGATAGATGCCGACCACAATGGAACGATCTCTGAAAAGGAGAGGGCCGACGCAGTCAAAAAATCAGAAACGATCTATCAATTCACGCCCTCCGCCAAGCATGGCGAGGAGATAGCCGATGTCACGCTCACTTACTCCCAGGACGGGACCCCACGCGACACGACCGTTTATTATTACAAAGGTAATAAGCGAGCCATCGATTCTACCATAAGAGATGGGCTTGAGAGGAGCGCCACCTATTGGGGTAATGCCCTTACGGTTGTCGATCTGCTGGATGGAAGCGGCAACTATGACCTGACAAAAGTGGTGGATATTATCAAGACAAGGCTCGGCATCGATTTAAATTCTTTTACATCCGCCGAAGAGGTGTTGCATGCATTTATGAACCTGATCGCAGGCGGCGATGCCGGCATGCTTCGTATCCTGGATAGCATCGCAGGTATGGGTTTAGCCGAGCTGCAGAACAAGGAAAAGCTCATTGCGGCTTTTCTCGCGCTTGCAGGAAGCAACGTCCAGCTCATGCAGATATTGCTTTCTGTCGATCTTTCATTGGTGAGTTCGAAGGAAGATTTGATTCAAGCGATACTGATTGCTGCGGGACTCGACCAGGTGTCGGCAGGGATGGTGGCGATTCTTTTGTCAGTCAAGGCACTGGACGGCATGACGGCAGAGGAATATATAAATGCAGTTTTAGCAAAGCTTAATGGGCAAACTCTCATATCGCAGCTTGCCGCGCTCTTAGTCGGGTTCGACTTCGCCCAGTATGAAAATACCGCCGAAGGCGCGTCCGCCATGTATAACGCCCTCATCACCTTAGCCGGCGGGGAGACCACCGCCCTCGGCGCCTTCATCGCGAGCATCTATACGGCCGGCATGACCAAGGAAGCGTTCATCGCCGCATTAAAGGCGG
>Ga0315294_10003410_pt1 | contig 17295 bp, 14 predicted proteins | sample YL17G13_40_MG_FD_203626 | JGI IMG/M metagenome (GOLD analysis project Ga0315294, IMG submission 203626) | Sediment microbial communities from Yellowstone Lake, YNP, Wyoming, USA - YL17G13_40 | ecosystem: Environmental > Aquatic > Freshwater > Lake > Sediment | place: USA: Wyoming | collected... | reverse complement strand
TCCCCTACCCCTCCTCGTTAGGGGAGACGATATCCTCGCCAGCGCTACAATACAAAATATAGCTGCGCCTAGCCAGCCCTGTTTCTAGTTCTCAACCTAGCACACCCTACTTGCCGTAGGCCTGTTGCCAGCCGCTGGCCTTTGGGTGCACACCGTCTGCAAGGCCGAAAGACCTGCTCTCTCACCTAACGGCGGAACGAGGCAATTCAACCTCTCCAGATCCCGCCTGAAGTCCCACTTCATGCGTTTCGGCAAAAGGCAGAGTTGAAGGGAGAATGTGAGAACAAGAGACCGGGCCAGAAGAAGAAACCCGGATGACAGCCAATTTGTCCAGGGCCTACAAACGAGGACCACTGGCCAGCTCGTCATCGGCTCAGCTCCGGCTGGAGCGGCCAACACTCGCGTCAGATGAATCTTCTATTCTTAAGTAGAATGGCTTTCCGAAAACCCTATCGCACTTCTCCAATTCTTCTAGCGCTCTTCGTACCCTGCTATCTTCCACAGGTTCGACGGTAATGATGTCGGGTATTACAGTGTCACCATTGACCTCCCGCCGGAATCTATTTCTCTGGACAGAATCCTTGATGCTTATGCCGTGCTTTGCCAGAACCTCTGCAACCTTCGCCAGACTCCCAGCAACGTGCTTCAAATCCAATCTAAAATACCCACCGCATACAGGATCTTCAACCAACTCGTGCTCCTCGTCCAAGGATGGCAGGTCATCGTGGATTCCTCTTCTGATATCTCTGGCAATACGCATGATATCTGCAATCACGGCGCTTGTGGTTGCCGGGCGCCCTGCTCCCCTCCCGAGATACATCTGCGGACCGCACAGGTTCCCCTCCAGGTATATTGCGTTGAACTCGTCGACCACCTTCGCCAGTGGATGAGAAACGCTGACCAATGTGGGACTTACTCTGAGTTCTGCTCTACCGCTACGCTTTCTGGCAGTTGCCAGCAACTTAATCGCATAGCCAAATTCCGCGGCGAAATCCATGTCCTTTGGGGTAATCTCTGCTATACCTTCACAGGATACAGAATCTGGATGAATCCACGTATTCCAGGCTACCGATGCTAATATGGCCAACTTGTGCCTCGCGTCTTGTCCGCTTACGTCCAGGTACGGGTCTCGTTCAGCGAAGCCCTTCTCTTGAGCTACTCTCAGGGCATCTCCGTATTCCATCCCTTCACTCATTCTCGTCAGTATGTAGTTAGTTGTTCCATTCACTATTCCGGTAATAAGGGAAATAGTATTTGCAGCCAGATCTTCTCGGAGGCTCTGAATTATCGGTATCCCACCACCCACGGAAGCTTCGAATCCAACATCAACGCCCTGCTTTCGCGCGGCCTCAAATATCTCTCTGCCATATCTAGAAATCGTGAACTTGTTGGCCGTTACGACTGCCTTGCCATAATCTATCGCTTCCATCACGTATTCTCTGGCTGGGTGTTCACCTCCTATCAGCTCTACCACTATCTGCAGCTGTGGGTCCCTGATTATCTTGTAAGCATCATCGGTAATGACAACATTTGGCAAGGGAGCGTTCTGGAGTCTTGCCGGATTAACATCTGCAGCTGCCTTTAGATACAGCCCTTCACGATTGCCGTAGTCCCTTAGATACTCTGCTACACCGGTCCCAATGTTACCCAGACCAAGCAAACCAACATTGATACTCATGTTTCACCTTTCACCGGATCGTGACAACCTAGGAATCTCTGCCTTATCCTATCTATTGCAGGATACGCGGGGTTCTCTCCTTTCGGTGCTTAGATTGACATAGCAATATTCTGCTTTCTTGCCAGACGCGGCACTCTCGTCCAATGTCTGAACATTCGCATGCGCCTATACTACTCTGGTTCGTATTCGAAGACAACTGTCGATTCCATGGATGCAGCCTGCACGAAGGCACAGCAGCGAGCCAGTAGAGGGTGCAATACCCAACAGTCGCATTGAACCAAAAGCTGTCTTGTTGCACAGGGGCTCCCCAGCGTAGGCTGGGTAGCATGGCCTGGATGCTACAATAGCGAGTTCAATGCACTGCCAATTCCCACTCATAGACAGGAATGGGCGAATAGGTACTGCGATAGCTCATCAAGGGCATAGCCAAGTATCGATCCTCGCCGCCACTGCCAACTTGTGTTCTGCCTTCTCAGGCTGGAAGCTTCCACAGCGCCGTGGTAGGAATCCCATAGGTCTGCCGCTGACCTATGCGGCCTCAGGACTTCCACTTGCCAATTTCTCTCATTCACCAGCGCCCCCTCACCGCCTGAGCGACAGATATGGCAGCTGCTAGACCCAAGGCCTCACGGACGCGCTGTGCTATAATTACCCGAGATTTGGAGTCAGCCAGAAGGAGCACCGGGTGACAGGCCGACTCGAGAATCGCATTAGAGCTTATGACTATATCATAGAGCAGATTAGAAAGGTAAACCAAGATTTGAGCCGTAGGCCAGACGGAGTATTGGGAGACTTCAGCTACATTTCACTTGATGAGCTTGTGAGGCTTGGGGAAGGCATTGCTGACCCCTCGAGGGAACTAGTAGCCGCTTTGAAGAAGCTCCTGGGTGCTGTTGCCAGCGAGGCTGAGGTCAATGAGTATCTGGTTGCTCTCTTCCTATCTGAAGTATGATTCTGTTCAACCGTGAACTCTCGTTGGCGTCCCAATCTGGGCAAGTCTGAAAACGAGTCTGCGTGAACGCGAATCCTGGCGATCCTCACCAGCCGAATTGGAGAAAGGAGCAGCAGGACTTAGCAGAGAGAGTCGCAGCAGAGCTGAGGCTGCCTGTCGTGGTGCGTCCTGCCTACACGCTGGGCGGGACTGGTGGAGGCCTTGCCTACAATTTGGAGGAACTGCGCACCATCGTCAACCGAGGAATCACCACCAGCCGCATCAGCCAGGTGCTGATAGAGAAATCAGTGGAGGGCTGGGAAGAACTGGAACTCGAGGTGCTTCGGGACGCCAGGAACCAGATGATCACAGTGTGCTTCATTGAAAACGTTGACGCAATGGGCGTGCACACTAGCGACTCCTTCTGCGTTGCTCCCATGCTGACAATTGCCCCTGAGTTGCAGGGCAGGCTTCAGGACTACTCCTACCGCATCATGGAAGCAATCAAGGTAGTCGGTGGCTGCAACATCCAGTTCGCCCATTCGCCCACAACCCAGAGACAGGGCGCGTTGTGGTCATCGAGATCAACCCAAGGACTTCTCGCTCTTCGGCACTCGCGTCAAAAGCCATTGGCTTCCCCATCGCCCGGATTTCGGCGATGCTCGCCGCCAGCGTTACCCTTGACGAACTGCCCTACTGGCGCGCTGGCACGCTGGACAAGTACACCACTCCCTACGGTGACTACATTGTTGTCAAATTCGCCCGCTGGGCATTCGAGAAGTTCCGGAACGCCCAAGACAGACTGGGAACTCAGATGCGCGCTGTGGGCGAAGTTATGAGCATCGGGAAGACCTACAAGGAAGCCTTCAAAAAAGCCATTCGCTCACTTGGAGAACGGACGTTATGGGCTGGGATTCGCCAAGGCCTTCGACAAGAAACCGCTTGACGAACTGATGAGACTGCTGAATTACCCGACCAGCGAACGCCAGTTCATCATGTACGAAGCCCTCCGCAAGGGCGCAGATATCCAGCAGTTGTTTGAGAAGACCTACATTAAGCCCTGGTTTATCCAGCAGATGAGAGAATTGGTCGGCCTGGAAGAGAAGATGCTCAAATACAAGGGGCAAATGCTTCCGGATGACCTGCTTACAGAGGCGAAGAAGGATGGCTTTTCAGACAAGTACCTTTCCCTGATACTCAGCATACCGGAAAGGGACATTCGCGAGAAGCGCAAGTCCCTTGGCGTGGTGGAGGGCTGGGATGCGGTCCCGGTAAGCGGGGTTGACAACGCGGCCTACTACTACTCTACTTACAACGCACCGGACAGAGTGACATCCAGTGACCGCAAGAAGGTGATGGTGCTGGGTGCTGGCCCGAACCGCATTGGCCAGGGCATAGAGTTTGACTATTGCTGTGTACACGCCGCCTTAGCGCTCCGGGACATGCGCTACGAGACCATCATGGTCAACTGCAACCCAGAGACCGTCTCCACCGACTACGATACGTCCGACAAGCTATATTTCGAGCCCGTCACCGTTGAGGACATCCTAAGCATCTACGAGAAGGAGAAGCCGGAAGGTGTCATAGTCCAGTTCGGCGGCCAGACACCCCTAAACATATCCCGGGACCTGTCTGAGGCCGGACTCCATATCCTCGGGACATCGCACGACGACATTGACCTGGCCAACGACCGCGGGCGATTCTGTGACATGATGAACAAGATAGGCATCCCAATGCCGGAATCCGGGATGGCCACCAAGCTCGAACAGGCACTTGAATTCGCAAAGCGCATCGGCTACCCCTTGATGGTGCGCCCGTCGTATGTGCTTGGTGGAAGGGGGATGGAGATAGTCTATGATGAGGAAATGCTCCGTGAATACGTTGTTGCAGCTGTGGGCGTTACGCCTGAGCGACCTATTCTCGTTGACAAGTACCTGGAGAACGCCATTGAGACCGAGGCTGACGCGCTGGCTGAGGGTGGCAATACCTTCGTGCCAGCGGTCATGGAACACATAGAGTTTGCCGGGGTTCACTCAGGAGATGCCGCCTGCGTCTTACCCCCAGTCAGTCTTCCGCAGAAGCACCTAGACACTATTAACGAATACACCAAGAAGATTGCCAGGGACTGTAGACCGTCAGCGATAATGGGACACAAAAAGGAGCAGTAAAGCCGGACAGTTGAGGGGGGTGGTGCAGGCTCCAGATGAGGTAGTAGACTAACCTCAGTTTGGAAAGGAGCTAATGTGTCCCAGAATGTTGCAGATAAAACTGGTGCCGCTGAGGCCAGGACCCTGGAGACCAGGGGCTTCATGCAGCAGGTAAGAGTAGCGGCGAGGCGCAAGTACACTCCTGAAGAGAAGGTCCGTATAGTGCTGGAGGGATTCCGCCGGGAGGTGGCAGTGAGGGACCTGTGCCGGCGGGAGGGGCTCAAGCCAGGAGCCTTTTATGCCTGGACCAAGGACTTCATGGAAGCCGGGAAGGAGCGGCTCACCCGGGACACCATACGGGACGCCACGCGCCAGGAAATTGAGCAGATAAAGCGGGAGAACACCGAACTCAAGCACCTGGTAGCTGACCTGTCCTTGGAAGTTTACCGTCTCAAAAAAACAGCTATTCCGCTGCTGGAGGACCGCGCTGGTGCCAGCGCATGAGTGCTGGGGAGAAGCTCACTGTCCTGGCCCGGGTGGAGACGCTGGCCGGGCACAAGCGGCAGGCACTGGCAGAGCTGGGGATACCCAGAAGCACCTATTACCGGTGGCAACATGGGTTATCCCTTTCAGGAAACCGAAGGAGACCATGGAACCGGATCACCCCTAACGAAGAGCGCCGAATACTGGCGGTAGCCCGGGAGTCCCCTGAACTTTCCAGCCGGCAACTGGCAGCCTGGGTCACGGATAATGAGGGCTTTGCCGTATCCGAGTCGACGGTGTACCGCATCCTGCGCAGGGAAGGCCTGGTGAAACGCCTGGAAATGCAGGTTACAGCTGGGAAGGAATACCACACCAAGACCACACGGCCCCACCAGATGTGGGCCACCGACGCCTCCTACTTCCGGGTGGTCGGCTGGGGCTACTATTACCTGGTGACCGTGATGGACGACTATTCCCGTTTCATTCTGGCCTGGAAGCTGCAAAAAGACATGTCGGCCGATTCCCTCATCGAGGTGATCCAGGAAGCTGTTGACGCACCGGTATGACCGATGTGCCCGTCAAGGACCGCACCAAGCTGCTGTCGGACAACGGTGCCGGTTACGTCTCCAGAGCCTTTCGGGACTATCTGCATCTGGTGGGCATCGGTCACATCCTTGCCGCACCCTTCCACCCCCAGACCAACGGGAAGCTGGAGCGCTATCAGCAGACCATCAAGCAGGAGGTAACCCATCTGCCCTATGAACTCCCCAGCCAGCTGGAGAAAGCCATCGCCGACTTCGTCGACTACTACAGCTACCGCCGCTACCACAAGGCCCTTGGCGACGTGACGCCCGCCGACGTCCTATATGGCAGGAGAGAGCAGATCCTACAGCGCAGAAAGGAGGTGCGAATACAAACGGTTAATCACCGCAGAGACTACAATCAGGCCCTCAAGGAGCTTGTTCATGCCGCCTGACCATACCAAAGTGTTCGGTTCTAAAAGTGTCCCACTTTCGCTGATTGACAACATGCCATATGGAGCGCACCCCGGGTGCCATAGTTGTACCAGCAGACAATCCGCAGCACGATAGCCGCGGCTTGCCTTGAATTGCTCTAAGGCTTGTTCCAGAGTCTGATGTCCGGTTTTATCTTGTCAGTATTCCGGACAAGCTAACTCCAGGGCCATCTTTTTCTTGGCTTCGAAGTCAGTAAGGTGGTAGAGGGTTAGCATCTGGGCCTGGAGCGGCCCAGCGCCGTGCCAGGTGCCTACCCCGTGGAGCCCGGCCACCCAGTTCTGCACGAACTTTGCCATGCGCAGTCGCTGGGCTGCGGGGACGGAGGTCTTGAGGTACTTCTCAACATAGCCCCTGGTCTCAGGGTTCTCCAGGTCTTTTTCATGGGGGGCGGTTACCGCGAGGCCGCCGGCGATGTCGCCGGCCAGCTTCATGATTTCCCAGAACCCGTGGCCAGTGTTGAGCTTGGCCACATTGCCATAGATATCGTCGGGGAGCCAGATGCCGGAGCCCCTGGGCTCCTCGATGCCCTTGTAGGCAGCAGCTATGGCGCAGGCGTGGGAAGTCTCCCTGATGGCCACCATCTCGGTGAGCTTCTCCACAACATGGGGAGCAGCGGCGATGCCGGTGTACTCAGCCGCCAGGCGGGCGGCCCCGATGATCAGGTCAGCGAAACCCACCTTGCACGCTCCTCCGCAGTTCATGCGGTGCATCTTGGCAAACCTGGTGATGAGGTGCCTGGTATACTTCACCTCGCCGCACATGAATACCCTCTCCCGGGGGATGAAGACATCCTCAAAAATCATCAGGGAGGTCTCTCTCTGCCCAAATACAGGGTTTCCCAGGTAGCGGGCGTCTTTTTCCAGCTCCCGCTCCGCAGAGAAAGGGGTGTACTGGGAAATAAAGATAACCCCTGGGGTGGGATTGGCTACAGCAAAGGCCACAGCGTAGTCCTCTTCACCCTTGGTGCAGGCCAGGCCGGGCAGCACCAGGGTCTCATCGGCAGCGTAGGACCCGCTCTGGTGTTGTTTCGCTCCCCGCACCACTATGCCATCCGGCCTCCGCTCCACAATGTGCACATAGGAGTCGGGGTCCTGCTCCGCCGGCCTCTTGGAGCGGTCTCCCTTGGTATCAGTCATGCCACCGCTGAAGGCAAGGTCACCTTTCTGGAGGAAGCGCAGATAGTCCGTAAGCCTCTGGTGGTACTCGGTTCCCAGGTCGCGGTCCATCTGCCAGGTTATGCTTGCCAGCCCATTTAGGGCATCGCAACCCACACAGCGGTAGTTGCAGGTTCCCAGCTTCTGGCTGGTGAGCACAGCCATCTCGGTACGCCGCTCTAGGTCGGCGGTGCTCCGGTTGATATGCAGGTTCCGGCTCACCCTCTCCCCGCTCAGGTGCGAGGTGGCTGTCATTACCTCCTGGTACCTGGGGTCAAGTGTTAGTTCGAAGACCTTGGCAGTGGCTTCCACCACCGTCCTGGTCACAGGGTGGTCAATCAGGCTGTTCACCCTTTTTCCACCCAGATAGACCCGGGGCTCCCGGCGTGATACGCCCTCCAAGTATTCTCTAGCGGTTCTGAGCATGGCTAGCCTCCTTGGTAATTTGCCTTTGCTTGCGGTGGTGTACCAGACGTTTAATAATACGCCATCTGGGGTCAACAGTCAACCTGGACTGGAGTCCTGGCCAATTCAAGAAGCTGCGCCAGAAGAGCCCAGGGCTTTGAAGGTGATTGGCCTGGCTATGGAACAGGCAACCCGAGACAACCGCAACCAGGTCACCACTATTGACCTGCTGTCTCCTGGAAGCCGACCCGGCGCTCCCGGAAGCGGTTGGAGGGGTCGGGCTGGGGCACCGCCTCCAGGAGGGCCTGGGTGTAGGGGTGCTGGGGCTGGGTGATGACCTGGGAGGTGGGGCCGGTCTCTACAATTTTTCCCCGGTACATGATGGCGATGCGGGGGGCAAACTGGCGCGCGGTGCTCAGGTCGTGGGTGATGTAGATGAAGGTGAGCCTGTGGCGGTGCTGGAGCTCCCGGAAGAGGGAGAGGAGCTCGGCCCGGCTGGAGGCGTCCAGCAGGGACACGGGCTCATCGGCCACGATGAGCCGGGACCGGAGGACCAGGCATCGGGCTATGGCTACCCGCTGGCGCTGGCCGCCGGAAAGCTGATGCGGGAACTTCCGGGCAAACTCTTCCACCGGGATAAGCCGCACCTCTTCCAGCGCCTGATAGACCAGCCCCCGGCGTTTCCCTCTGTCTCCTATCCGGTGGATGATAAGGGGTTCCTCCACCGTATCAAAGACCCGCATAAAGGGGTCCAGGCTGGAGAAGGGGTCCTGGAAGATGCCCTGGGCCTGCTGGCGGAACCATTTCAGCCGGCCGTCGGGCAGGCGGGTGATGTCTGTCCCGTCAAAGAAGACCTGTCCCGAGGTGGGGCGGAGGAGGCGGAGGCTTACCCGGGCCAGGGTGGTCTTGCCACTGCCCGACTCCCCCACCAGCGCCACCGTCTCCCCTTCGTCCAGGCTGAGGGAGACCCCGTCCAGGGCGGTTATGGGCACGAAGCCGAACAGCCCCTTCCTGGCCTGATAGACCATCCTTATATCCTCCAGGGCCAGCAGGGGTTTCATCGGAGCAAAAGCCAGCACCGGGCCCTGTGCTCATTGGCGGGGAAGGGTAGGGGGGACTCCACCCGGCAGCGGTCAAAGGCGAAAGGGCAGCGGGGGTGGAACCGGCAGCCGGGCGGGGGGTTGGTGAGGTCGGGAGGCGAACCGGCGATGAACTCCGGCTCCTTCTCCTCCATGAGCCGGGGCACCGCCGCCAGCAGTTTCTGGGTGTAGGGGTGGCCCGGCCGGAGCAAGACCCCGTCGGCTCCCCCAATCTCCACCAGCTCCCCGGCATACATCACCGCAATCCGGTCGCAGAGGTCGCTGGAGAGGGCAATATCGTGGGTGATAAAGAGGATGCCCAGACGCAACTCCCGCTTGAGACGCTTGAGCAGGTTCATCACCTCGGCCTGGACGATGACGTCCAGGGCTGAGGTGGGCTCATCCAGGATAAGGAGCTTGGGGTGGAGGACCAGGGCCATGGCGATGAGGGCCCTCTGCTTCATCCCCCCGCTCAGCTCGTGGGGATAGCGGTCAAAGGTCCGGGCGGGGAGCATCACCGCATCCAGGAGGGCCATTGACTGCTTTTCTGCTTCCTTGCGTCCCACCCTTCTCTGGAGGAGGGGCTCAATTATCTGTTCCCCCACCTTCAGGACAGGGTTGAAGGACTCCATGGCCCCCTGGAAGACCATGGCCAGCTTCTCCCACCGGAAATGCCTGCGGAACTCACCTTCGTCCAGCCGGGAGCACTCTACCCCGTTCAGCAGCACCCGGCCGGAGAAGTGGGACACATTGCGGGGCCGGAGGCGCATCAGGGCCAGGGCCACACTGCTTTTCCCCGAGCCCGATTCCCCCACCAGGCCCAGGGCGGTGCCCGCCTCCACGGAGAAGGACACCCCGTCCACGGCCCGGACCACTCCGCTCGCCCCCTGGTAGTGGAGCTTGAGCCCCTCTACCTCCAGCAGTGGCATCTAGAACCGGCTCCTCAACCGGGGGTTGACCACGGGTTCCAGGCCGAGGACCAGGAGCATAAAGGTCATGGCGGTGAGGACGATAAGGAGCCCGGGGGGCAGGACCCACCACCAGTAGCCCACATACACCGCACCGGTGCGGAAGCCCTGCTCCAGAATCTGTCCCCAGGTGGGGATGGAGGGGTCCCCCAGCCCCAGGAAGCTGAGCCCCGCCTCGGCCAGGATGGCGGACGGGGTTATGAAGATGAGCTGGGCCAGGATGAAGGGGGCCACCTGGAAGAAGAGATGACGGAACATAATCCGCCACCGGGAGGCCCCCAGGGACTGGGTGGCCTCTACCAGTTGCCCGGAGCGGAGCTGGAGGACCATGGACCTGGTTACAATGGTCAGCCCGGGCCAGCCGAAGGCCACCAGGATGACCAGCACCAGCCATAGCTTCTGCCCCAGGATAAAGATGAGGAAGATGAGGATGGGGAGGAGTGGGATGTTCACCAGGATATCGCAGGAGCGCTGGATGATGGTGTCCATCCGGCCCCCGCTGAAACCGCTCAGCATCCCCAGGAAGGCCCCGATGGCGGTGACCAGGAGGGCCGTGGAAAGGCCGATGACCAGGCTTACCGGGAAGCCGAACAGGAGCCCCGAGGCTATGTCCCGCCCCACGGCATCGGTGCCCATAGCACCAAAGCTGGAGCCCCCCACCACCAGCTTCAGCTGGCCTACCTGGTCCCTGGGGTCTGGTGTCAGGACCTGGACGGTGATGGTGTAGTTTCCCTGAAGGGGACGAAAGCCCTCCCCCTGGGGGATGCCAAAGAGCACCCCCTCAACCTTCCCCTGGAGCTCGGGCGGGCCCACCTGGAGGCCAAACTCCTGCGAAAGGAAGCGAGAGGTGGCCCGGAGGAGGCCCTCATCCCGGGAGAGGAGGAGGCGGTTGGGTGTATCCTGGAACCGGGCCACGGGGGATACCTCCCCCGGCCTGGGCCCCGGTAGGGAATAAGAGAACAGGCTCACCTCTTTGCCATCGGGCCGGCCGAGCCGGAGGGAGAGGAGGGGCGGGTCTGTATAGTAGAGGACATCGCCGAGGGAGAGGGAAAGGAAGGTGGGCACTTCCTGAGGGCCCAGGGAGAAGGAGAAGGTGTAGAAGCGGGCTTCCCTTTCCCCAGCGGGGGTTACAGAATCAGGGCGGGTCCTTTCCCAGACCCGGTGGGGAGTTGTGTCTGTCCCCAGGAGATTGACCCAGCGGGGCGGGGCACTCTTGGGATTATCGGCCCAGTAGGCGGGGTTGTTCCAGCGGGAGAGGCCAAAGTCGTGGGGATAAGTTGCCACCACATAGAGGGAAATGGCTACCAGGGACAGGAAGAAGGCCAGCCCTACCCTCCCCGGGCCACTGCTGAGGAGAACCTTCCAGATTTCCCTGGGCATGGTTAGCTATACCTCACCCTGGGGTCCAGGGCTATGTAGAGGACCTCAAGGAGGAAGCGGGCCGCCACATAGATAAGGGCGAAGATGAAGGTGAGGGCGATGATGACCCCTTCGTCGGCGGCCATGACGGCATCGTAGTAGAGCCGGCCCATCCCGGGCCAGTTGAAGATGGTCTCGGTGAGGATAGCCCCGCCCAGGGAACCGGCCAGCCCCAGGATAAGATTGGTGAGGATAGGGGGGGCGGCCACCCGCAGGATGTAACGGCGCTGGACGGCGCTCTCGGGCAGGCCCTTGGCCCGGGCCACAGTGACAAAGAACTCCTGGGCTGTATTGAGCACCATGGTGCGCACGGTGTAGACCCAGGACCCCAGCGACACCAGCACCAGGGTCAGCACCGGCAGGGTGGCATGCCAGGCCAGGTCAAGGAGCCTGGCCCCCCTCTCTTCGGGGGGGGGCAGGCTGTAAAGTCCCCCGGAGGGGAAGAACCGGAATTTGAAGGCGAAGAGCAGGATGAGCAGGATGCCCAGCCACCAGCTGGGCAGAGCGTGAGAGACCGCGGAAAGATAGGAAAGAAGGCGGTCCACCCGGCTGGTGGCCTTGGTGGCCAGGCTTACGCCGATGAAGAGCCCCAGGAGGGCAGTAATAACCGTGGCGGTAGTGACCAGGGCCAGGGTCAAGGGGAGGCGTTCCTTGACGATATCAGCCACCCGGGCGCTACCATTGAAGCTGCGCAGGGTGCGGGCTTCCCCCAGGTCCAGGCTCACCACCCGCCAGGCGGTGCTGGGGAGGCGGTAATACCAGGGACGGTCCAGCCCGTAGAAACCGACAAGCTCCTGCCGCCGGGCCTCCAGCACTGTCTCAAGTTGAACCGGGTCCCGGATGGTCCGGGCCAGGGACTCCCTGATGCCCTTCATCTCCTCCCGGATTACTGCCTGGAGGATGTTGTCGGAAAAGCCGGTGGCCCCCAGGGTGACCACCACCAACAGCAGGACCACCACCAGCACCCCCAGAAGGGTGGCCGCCCGAGCTGCCAGGGTGAGGAGCATACCTTAGTTAGCCCCGGAGGCTACCTCAGGAAGGCTTTCTCCGCCGGGTGAGGAGCAGGGCCACCACGACTACCAGCGCCACAATAGCGATAATCCAGGGCCAGGGTATCTGGCTGGGTGTCCCGGGGGCTGGCGGGGTGGGCGTCGGCCCAGGGGTCCCGGTGGGAGTCAGCCCCGCCGTTGGGGTGGGCGTCAGGCCCGGTGTTGGGGATGGGGTAACCTGTTGGGGTATTGCCACTTCCAGGTTTACCCTCTCCTCTGTTGGCGCGGCTACCTCTGCGCTTGAGGCCAGCAGGAAAAGCTGGTAGAGGCCGACTTTCAGGGAGGAAGTCTGGCCGGGCCCCAGTGTGATGGCAAAATCCTTGTCGCCTCTCTTCTCTGCCTCCCCGGAGAGCAGGTTCTTCCGGCCCACCGGGTCATAGAGGGAGTAGCGGAGGGAGAGGGGTGGAGTCCCCTCCAGGCTTACTAGGACTTCGGCTTTGGCCCCGGGCTCTATTGGTTTCGCATCCACCTTGGCGATGGCTACCCGGGGGATGGAGCCGTAATAACCGTCCCCGGGCTTGAAGGGGTAGGTGGGGTCCCGGAAGGCCTGCAGCTCGGCGAACTGGGCCGCGGGGTCAAAGCGGACCAGTTTGAAAGGACCGTTGCTGATGACCGCCAGCTGGTAGGTGTCAATCCACTGGATGGCGGCCTTGTAGCGGGCCAGCGCCTCATCCTTGCTCACGTAGGTCTTCCCCGCCACCTGGAACACGCCGGCGGGAATATAGGCCTTCTCCTGGAAGTCCAGCAGGACTCGCCTTACTTGGAGGGCGTCTCTCTTCACCAGGTTCAGCCATGAGACTCCCATGCGCTCGGCGGCGGTAGCGCTGTAGGCAGCCCGTCTATCCTCAAAGACCATTTTGTCCATGGCCGCCAGGATTTCCCATGGCGTGTTCAGTGAGACCACGCTGGCATAGGAGGCGATGTAGCTGGTGTCAAAGTGCCAGTTGTCCACATAGACCTCCAGCTTGTTGCCATCAAGGCGGAAGCCCTTGAAGGTGTCAAGATACGGGCGGCTGGTGACGGCTATGGCGGTCTCAATGTGGGCCTTGTTCTCGTCATAGACCAGGTCAAAGGTCTGGTAGAGATTGTAGAGGATGTCGGCGGCAGTGATGGGCTGGCCGTGGTGCCAGTTGGAGCCCAGGTAACGGGAGTAGTCAAAGGTGACCACGCTTATGGCCTGCCGCCCCGCTCCTACCGGACTGAAGGTCTTTGCCTTCGCATCCCAGAGGAAGGCATCCGAGGGCACGTCTAGTTTTCCCTGAGGGCCTGCCGTCTTTACCTGGAAGGTGGCCCGGTAGGGGAGGGGGGTCCCCTTGAAGGGATGGGTGGCCAGGGGGGGGTCAAAGATGTTTCTCCAGATGTCCACGCTATACACATCCCCGAAACCGCCCACCGGGTTCCAGGTGCTGCGCCCCGAGTCTACCCACAGGTTGCCTATGGTCAGGGTGTCCTTCCCGGGGACATAGGCCTCCCGCAGGGTCCACAGGGACCTGGGGCCGGAGGCCACATCCTCGGTAATCCCCTTCACCTCCCCCGAGGCGGGGAAGGTGTTGACCACGGTGGCCAGCCAGACGCGGATGGACTCCTGCGTGCCGAGGCGGGCAATCTGGCGGTAGAGGTCGTCCCTTTCCTGCTGGTTGGCGAAATCGCCGCGGAAGAGGCGCTGGCCCAGCTGGTCCAGGGTGGCGTTCTGATACTGCCAGAAGCCGACCTCCTGCCAGCCGGGCATATTGCCCAGCCAGGGGGCGGCCATCTGGTTGGCGTTGGCATAGTCATAGCGCTCGGCAGCCCCCTTCCCCCAGCCCTCGGTATAGAGGTGCCACTGGAGGAGCTGCGGGTCGGAGCCGTAGACGGTAAGGATTGCGGGGGCGAACTGCTCGTACCTGGTGGCAACGGAGAACCCAGCCTTTTCCAGCTCCACCCTGATAAGGTCACCCACCTCCCGCCGCTCGTCCTCCGTCCGGATGATGAACGTGACCTGGATGGGATTGTCCCGGAAGTACCAGCGCCCATCCTTCAAGGTGGCCCCGGCTTTCTTGAGGGCGTCGGCCATCATCGCTCTGCCCCGCTCCGCATCATAGCCCAGGTCAAGCTCCCGGACCAGGTCGGAGACGGTAAGGTAATCGTAATCCGTGGGGCTGACATAGGTGACCATGGGCTGGGCCAGCCCCTTGTATATCTCATCGGAGATGAAGGCGCGGTTGACCAGATAGTTCATCGCATAGCGGACCTCGCGGATGGAGAAGGGGTTCAATTGCCCCTCGGGGGCGGGGGCGGGGTTGAGGATAAGGGAGATGGTGGTAGCGGGGGCCTCATAGACCTTTACCCCCTGTACCCCCTTGAGGGTGGCCGCGGCCTCCTTCTTGAGGCTGTAAAGATACAGGTCCATCTCGCCCCGGCGCAGGCTGGCCGGGGCTATATCCACATTGAAGGCCTTGAATTGCAGCCGCTCGGCGGCGGGGCCGGGCTTCTGGTGAGGAGGGACATAGGCCACCTGGGCAGAGACCGCCCCGGGGATAAGCAAAAGCCAGGCCAGGGCTAAAAGACAAAGCTTCTTCATCGGGCCCTCCCTCGGGAGAGGGCCAGGACGGCCACCAGCAGTGCCAATGCCGCTACTACCAGCGCCACCACTAGCGACCAGGGGGAGCCCTGGCTTGCGGGTGTCGCAGGGGCGGCCGGGGTGGTGGCAGCAGGGGCCGGGGTGGGAGGGGCTGGGGTGGCGGTGGCTGCCGCAGGGGCGGCGGGAGGCGGCGGTGTCGGCGTCTTCTGTGCTATTGCGGCTATCTCATTGACCTTGTCCTGAAGGCTGGTCACGGCCTTCTGGAAGGTATCAAAGCCGAACTCGGTGTAGAAAGAAGTGGTAGCCATATTGCCGGAGGTATCCATCACGCTCATCGGAGCGGCCCCCTCCCCGGCAATGGGGATGAAGAGGGGGATGGAAAAGGTCCCATCCGCCTGGGCTCGCCCAGTGGCGATAACAACACCGCCCAGCACCACGTAGATTTCCGTGTCCGGCTGGTAGTTGTTGCCCTGGACAATGACATCCCGGCCCGCGGGGCCGGAGGGAGGGGAGAGGAAGATGGAGGGGGAGGGCATGAGCTTCTTCCGGGCGAAGGCAATCTTCTGGTTATATCCGCCCATTTCCCCAAGGCGGCTGTCCGCCCAGACCATATAAACATCGTCCTTGGTCGCCTTGATGGAGAAATAGTCCCCGATAAACTCACCCCCGGGGAAAGCAAAGTTGGGATTGGAAGGGAAGTCGCTGACCCGGCTGTTTAATTCCCAGGTCTTCCCCGCATCCTTGGAGGAGGAGTAGTAAATATGATAGGAAAGCTCGGAGGGGTCGTTCCTTGTATCCCCCCACATCATATGGACTACCCCATTGGGGTCCACGGTCACGGAGGGGAAGAACTGGAGGCGGCCGCTCCGGTCATCGTTCACCCTTACCGACCGCTCCCAGGTCTTACCTTTGTCCAGGGAGCGGACCAGGAACACGTCCCCCACGTCGTCGGGGTTATCGGGGGGAGGGGCGGTGTAGGCGATGTAGATTTCGCCCCCGGGGCCGACTGCTATCTGGGGGAAGCAGGTGCCCCAGACGCGGAATGAGGCGGAACGGGGCATGTAGGGGCCATCCAGGAAAGTGGCCGCCAGACGGGGCGTCTGGAAAGAGTTCCCCCCGTCATAAGAGGCAGCCGCCCATATCTCCCCCCGGCCTTTATTCATATCGTCCTCTGTGCTGTCATACCAGGCCACATAGAGGACACCGTCGGGGCCTACCACCGGTTGTGCCCCCTGGACCACTCGCCGGGTTTCCTGTCCCACATTGAAGACCTGGGGGCTTACCTGCACCGGCTTACTCCAGGTCAGGCCCCCGTCCTCCGACCGGACCATCTCTATAGAGGTTGTCTCTGAGGCGATCATTATGAAGGGGACCTCATCCGACCAGGCAAGCACGTACTTGTCTGTAAACTTGGTACAGGTGAGGTAAATGATGTCCTTGCTGGGGTCTTTGGGGTTGGGGCCTACCGTTATCCAGGGCTTATCAACAAGCCCCACCTCTATATCCGCCCGCATCCGGCCTGTCACGTCGGTACCGGTCTGAACGGTAGCATACGCGGGGGCCGCAGTGACCGTGTCTTTCCAGGTGTAGCCGCTGTCTTCTGAATGGCCGACATCCACATTGAGGACACCCACGGAGACCTGGAGCCCATCCAGCCAGAGGGTTAAAAAGTCAACGGAGAGTTGGGCTGCGTAGATATTGGCCTTCCGGTCAAACGCCAGCACGGGGTCCCCTGCCCCGGTCCATACCTGTCGAGATACCTTGGCTATGAAAGGTCCCTCCCAGGTTGCCCCGCCATCAATGCTGTTATAGGTGGCTATCCCCTGGAAGTTGTAATCTATCGTGGCCATCACGATATGGTTGGGGTCCTTGGGGTCAACAGCCAGATGGGGTTCCGTCTGGATGGGTGCGCGTCCCTTGTCCCGGCTGACCAGGATGTTGCGGCTGAACTTGGCCGAGGGGTCCCGATAGGGTATGAGGGCGGTGGCCGCCGCCCCCGGGGCCTGGAGGGTCAGTCCTCCCCCTCCCATCGCTCCTACATGGCATCCTTGGCAACGCTCCTCGGCGTTCGGGGCCACTTCGGGCGGTGCCGCGTCCAGGGCTGGGTCCTGACCGGAAAAGACCATCCAGGCCCTTCCGGAAAGGACCTCGGGCTGAGGGGGGAACAGGTGCAGAGGCTCCAGCTTTTTGACGGGGACTATCTGGGCTTGGGCCATGGGGGCCATCACCAGCAGGACTGAAAACGCCGCCAGAATAGCTAGCAATCGTCTTGCTCTTAGTCTCATCGCCCTTACCCCCCTAAAGCTAATGTTGACACATTATAGAGTGAGAGCCTACAATTGTCAACGTATAAATTCCGTTTGGAGGGGCTGGTGAAGAGAGTCATCTGGATACTTATTCTCCTTG
>Ga0315294_10003408_pt1 | contig 17299 bp, 19 predicted proteins | sample YL17G13_40_MG_FD_203626 | JGI IMG/M metagenome (GOLD analysis project Ga0315294, IMG submission 203626) | Sediment microbial communities from Yellowstone Lake, YNP, Wyoming, USA - YL17G13_40 | ecosystem: Environmental > Aquatic > Freshwater > Lake > Sediment | place: USA: Wyoming | collected... | reverse complement strand
TGGCCGTACCGTGCTTTCATCCACCAGCCACATTGCCCCGCTTTGCGGCGCTGTGCTGAATGCTGCCGTGACTGTTATGGCAGTGCCAGTGACGCTGCTGATGGTGCGGTTCTCGACGATGCCATCAGGCAGCACCACGCTTACTGTGCCGCTAGCCGGTAGGTCCACGTCGCTGTCAACTGTCAGCACAGTGGTGGTAGCGCTGCTGATGCGTCCAGCACGGCGCACACCAGCCTTCACTGGATCGGCAATCTCAATGATGGCGCCAGGCCGCACGATGATGCCATTCTCCAGCGATGTAGTAAATGCAACTACTTCGCCTTCATAGCGCTCGGTGTATAGAAGCCAGCGGCCAATGCGGTGTGCCTGTGACCTACTGGTGCAGGCAAAGGCGCTTACTTCTTTTGTGATGACGCCATACTTGCCGATGCCTTCAAAGTCTTCTACTACCTCACGGTCAATATCACCAAGGTCTAGATTTAGCCAGCCAACAATGACAACCGTAGCGCGTGTCTTGAGGCTGCTACCTTCATAGCTAAAGCCTTCGGGGGTTACATTTGCCAGGCTAAATAGTGCCGTCGCATCTGCAGGGCGATCCTGCATCACGGTCAGTGATCCGGCTGCCCAGTAAGGCATGGCGCGGAATACGCTGCACATATCATTGATTAACTTGTATGCTTCCTCTTGGGTTTGAATGTTTACGTTACAGCTAAACCGTGGTTCCGACGCAGGGCTGCTTATGCCAGTTGGCACCAGCTCGTTGCAATACTTGCTGGCCTGGAAAAAACTCCACTTATCCAGCGTGGATTCTTGGATGTGATCGCCTAGACCCAGCCGCGAATTGGTCAATAAGTCCCAAAGTATCCAGGCTGGATCAGTGGTCCAGGCTGCAGCGCCAAATACACCAGACCAGATGCCGGCATACGTTAGTCGGCCGGTGGTGATGTCTACGGTGGCATTGCTGGGGATGCGCACCTTGATGCCGCGTATGCGGTAGCTGCGTGATGGAATGCTGCTGAACTGCTCCGCATCAATGCGCAATGCAACGTAGGCGCTGTTTGGGTATTTTAGCTTTTGGTAGATGAGTTCTGTGTAGCTGAACCAGCTAAACGCGTTACTGAGCTTTACGCTTGTGCTGTCTGGTGTGATGCGCGTGATGCGAATGTCAACGGGGAAGGCGTCATTTAATTGTAAATTGCCACTTGTGGTTAAAGAAGTGCTGGCTGTGTATGTAAAAGAAGTTGCACTAATTACACTGGCAACACTCCTAGTGCCGCTAGTAGCAGTGCCAGAGAGGACGTTGGAGAAGAAAGGCGTGTCTACAGACAAGTTGTGTGGTATGGCTGTTGCAACAGTTACGACAGTGCTCGCTTGGCTGTATGTGCCGCTAATAATTCCATTTACAGTGTCTAAATTAACGATGTAATCGCGCTGATACAGGTCTGACGTGCGGCCTTTAATAGTGTCATCAATTACAGTCGTAAAGCCGCCGCTGTTATATTGCACGGCAATTTGCAAGTTGATCTCAGCGCCAAGGATGTCGCCATTATCTTTTACTGTTTGCAGCAGTGGCACGTTAATTGTGATACGCGCTGCGTCTACGCTGGTGTCAGTGATGGTGCGTGTGATTGGCAGTCCTTCCAGCACATCTGAGCCGACTGCTACTTCTTCTTCAACTGCATCGAAGCCTGGCACATAGGCTTGCGCTTGCGTGCCAAACCGTGGCACTAGCGTTACGCTGGAGAAGTTAAAGTCAGCTTCTTGTGGTGCGGTGTTGCTTGCCCCTTCACGCAGCAGTCGCGTTTTGTTGAAGAAGACATCCTTCAGGGATGCGTTGATATATGCGGGAGTGCCTCTCGTTAATCCAAGTTTTGATGGTGTAGCAAACCCTTCGATCTCACCTTCACTTAGCAGCTCGATGATCTTTGCATAGGACGTTGAATCTAAGTTGTCCTTGGCTTCTGTAGCTTTGCGGCCACCGCCACCGCCTTTGCCCATGCCACCAGCACCGAAAATGCTCACGCTGACACCTGCACGATGTCAATGCCGGCGCTAATTACAACGCTGCCAACCAGCGTCTCGCCATATACCACTGGTACTGGTACACCAGCGCGGTTGGTGTTTTGGATGCCGCTAAAGCTGAAGCTCTTGCGTGGGTCGGCTTCGTCTGTGCTGATCTTTGGCGTTGGCGTTAGGAGCTGGGCGACGCCGCCGATCACCAGGCTGACGCCAATCATCCCAAATGTAATAGCTGCTGCGCCTCCAATGATTCCCATGCCAGCCCCACTGAGCCCCATCCCCAAACCTAAGAATCCTCCAGCAGCAGGACCAAGAATGATTGCGCCAGCTATCAACGCAATCCCAGCAATAATCCGCGCCGTTGCCCCAGCGCCAGCCACCACCGGCACGAAGCTGATAGGTGCTGCGCCGGCAGGGTGATGCAGTTCTTCTAGGTCGAGGTCGTAGGTGCCGACACTTACCCGGTAATGCTGGTCGGCCATGTGGCGTTCCACTTCCGGCCAGTTGGCCAGCAAGAACCGCACGGCCTCGGCGGCAGTGGCCACGTCCGCTTCAAGCACACGATGGCCGATGAACTTAGCGAGCTTGCCATACAGCTTGATCTTACGCAGCATGACGCAACCTCCTACCTGTACATTTTAGTAGCCAACCACCATATAAGTCACGGCTACTGAGGCGGCCTTGCAGGTGGTGCAGCATCATCTGATCGCCTAGGTAGACGCCGCAATGGTTGAGGCCGTTGCTGCTGATGCTCATGAACAGCAGATCACCTGGCTCCAGCTCCTCGTGCTGCTCCAGCTCGCGGAAGCCAGTTGCTTTCCAGCAGGTGTCAAAATATGGCGCCGCCTGGAACTGATCTGGATCGGTGCAGCGCTCCCAGTCGCGCAGCTTGATGCCATGCTCGGCGTACCAATCCCGCGCCAAGGTCCAGCAGTCATGCACTGCCCACACCCACTGCCGGCCAGTAAGCGGCGCCTTGTAGCCGCATGGCTTGCATTCACCCCATGCCTCGGTCTTGGGGTTGACGATGTACCACGGCAGGCCATTAGCCTCGCAGGCGGCACGATCTGCTGGTGATGGCGCAGGCTGCGTGACTGGATGGCTATGCACCACGGCGATGATCTCGCCAGCATCCTCGGCGGCGGCCCAGTCATCAGGCGATAGTGCAAAGAACTGGTCGGGGCTAGTGGCAAGGTTCTTGCATGGCCAGTACCGCTCACGACCTTTCACCACCAGCAGCAAGCCACATGCCTCGCGAGGGTCTTCTGCCTTGGCATGAGCTAGCGCTGCGTCTTTCCAGGTCATGATGCTGCAGACCCCACGCCAGGGTAGGAGCCGTATGGCAACTCAGCGTTATCGCCAAACCGCACCTGACAACTACTCAGCCGCTTGCCGCATACGTCAAGGCTGGCACTGCCTACGGCATTGTTGTTGGCGTCGAAGTAGTTGGTGCCTGTGTAACCGCACTCAGTGGAGCGGTACACCCACTGGCAGATGTTGGCGATGCACTGCCGTTTAGGTGCTCTGACGCCAGCAAGGTCAAATACACTGGCCAGCTCGAACTCTACTAGCTCGCGATTCTCGGCACTCTTGCGGTCAATATAGTAAATCTCCCGTGGAAATTCAGCAGAAAAATCTTCCGTTGGGTTGATCGGCTCCAGCAGTATTGAGCTGTCATCTTCCAACAGCAGTGCGTCGCTATCTTCTGTCAGCAGGATGTCGCCACTTACTGGAAAATTTGCGGCGTCTAGGTAGCGCCCCAGCGTGCGGATGCGCGTTACCTTTGCTGCCTCTAGCCCATTCGGCATACTCAGCAGGATTGCAGTGATGCTGCCAAGGATGTTGCTAATGCGAATCTTTGGCCGTGGTAATGCACCTTGTCCGGTATATTCAAACCCATCTGCCTCAACAGGGAACCGCAAATATGGATTACCTTTCCATACCACTTCACCATTGTTGACTAAGTTGGTGCCAGCATGGAAGCGATATATGTCATTAACGCCGTGGATATTAGCGAATAGTTGCAGTTCGAATAACTCGATGATGGCGCTAGGGTCTGGCGCTTGGAAGTCGCCTGAGATGATTGATACCGCCTTCCATGTGACGGTGCCGTCTACCGTTTCATTGCCAATAAACGATGGCCAGAATGGTTCTGCGCTGCCAGTGGTGCCAGCAACGACACAGCGAAAGAAAAAGCCAGTGCCTGGATCAGTGAATGCCTGAACGACATCACCAACATTGTGCGCAGTGCCGCTTTGCCAAGGGGTAGGTGCGCTCACGGTTCAAAGACTTGGCGGAAAGTCGCCTGAATCTGGTTGTTGTTGCAGTTGCTCAACGTTACCTGCCATTCCTCGCAAACGTATTTGCCAGCAATCCCGCGAGGTGAGGTCCAATCAAAGGACTCATAACCGCCGCGGGCATCCAAGAACGCCGTGATGTTGTCGCGCTCGGTGTCGGTGCGGTTGGCAAAGGTCAGCGACCACTCCTTCGGGTCAGTGTTAAGACCAAACCGCACTCGCTGCTCGTAGCCGTCACCAGCCTGAAACTTACGCACCCGAGGCTTGCTGCTCTCGGTAGCTTCAAAGCTGGGTGTGTAGGTAAAAGTTGCCATGGATTATGCCATCAGTAGGCCACCAGGCCGTTTTTGTTTAATCAATTCTGCTTGCACTGCTTGCGCAATGACACGACCAAGTTGCTCGCCTTGACCGCTGTTGCCTTGCACGCTGGTGCCTTTAGCGTCTACGCTGACATTAACAGTAGTGTCACCACCACCGCCGCCCTGCATCGCAACAGGGATACGCCGGCCATCAGGAAGTGGTACATAAGCCTCGGGCTGGCTGCCTTCGCCAAACATTGCCAGCTGCGGGCTGTTGGCAATGCCGCCTGATGCGTACTTTTTCAGAGGTGCCGGGCCGCTGCTGGTCATAATGCCGCCATCAGCAAAGCCACCAATGGCCTTTACAGCGCTGGTAATGGCCAGCTTTATTGAAAGCCTCGCCAAATCCGTAAGAATACTTGCGACAAACTCTTTAAACTTAAGCTTGCCAGTTGTTACAAACTCGGCAAGCGTATCTTCTAGTTTGCCAAAAGCACTGATAGCCGCGTCCCCCAGCACCGCGCCTAAATCGTCCATGCTTTTTGCGTAATCTTCAATTTTGTCTTTGAATGAATTAGCGGATTTGTCTTTGTTAGCTTTGTCAAGTAGTCCTGCTTTTTCACGCAAGAGGCGGATCTGTTCAGCCAGTGCTGGATTGGTTGCTGCTAAAATGTCAAGCTGTAGCAGGTTGACTTGAGCGTTGAGTTTTTCCAATTCAGTCAGCTCGGTTTTGCCGCGGGTCACCTCTGCAATCTTGGCGTCGTACTCCTCAAGACTGGGCAGCAGGTCCTTCAGCCCCTGTTGGTATTCCTTGTCTGCCAGCGACACATTGGCGGCTGATAGGCGATCGACCAAATCGGCAAAGGGCGTCACGTCCAGTGACCCGCCAGTTGCGTTAACTTCGCGCGCCAGCTCCACCACGGTGAGGGTAAGTTCCTTTACACGCCGATCGTTGTCGGTGATCGCTTCGTTGCGGGCCAGGAGCAGCTGATCGGTGGGCGATGCGCCGACACCTGCATAGGCCGCCGCAACATCTGCAACGCTGTTCTGCAGCTGCTGCTGCAAGCTGATTGCCTGCTGGATGAGATCGTTGCGGCGTTCGACAAGGCGCTCCTGTTCGTCCGCTGCGCGCTTTGCCTCGGCTGATGCCTTGCGGGCTGTTGATGCCGCTGATGCGTCGCTGCTGCTGGTGTCCAGATCCATGTTGCGCCCGCTGGTGCGCTGCCCGCTGGTGCGCCGCCCGGTGCCGGGGGAGGGGGCGGAGCCGAAGGCCAGCTTGTTGAGGTCGGCAAGGATCTTTTTCTGTTCCTCAATACCGCTGCTCACGCGGCTGGTGATGGTGTCCCATGCCGCACCAAAGTCGCCTGACAATGCCTGGCCGGCCGCCTGCACTGCCGCCACCACGTTCTTGATCAGCACGTCCACCGCTTTGACCACGGTGTAGATCGCCACGGCAAGGCCGCGAATGACGCCCTCGATCACCTTGAACAGCGCCGTCCAATCCTGATCAGTGTCAAACAGATCGCCAAACACCTCAAGGATCGACTGCAGCGCCGGCAGCAGTGCGTCGGTCAGCTCCAGCCCGAAGCCCTGCGTCTTGATGCCCAGCTCGGTGATCGTGTCATTGAACAGATCAGAGCGCGCGGCAAAGTCCTCACCCACCTTGTAGGTGAACTTCTCCATGCTGGCCGCGCCTTCGTTCAGCAGCGGGATTAAGTCGGCGCCGGACTTGCCGAACAGTGCCACCGCTGCGGCCGCCTTTTGCGCGCCGTCGGGCATGTCCGCAAAGCGATCCGCAATCTGCTTCAGTGCCTTGTCAGCCGGCACCACCTGACCGTTGGAATCTTTGATTGAAACACCCAACGCCTTAAACTTTTGCGCAAGGCCATTGTTGCCTTCAGCAGCTTTGACAAGGTTGACGCTGAGCTTTGTCAAGCCTTTGCCAAGGGCAGCTTGATCAACGTCTGCCAGCTTGGCTGCATTGCCCAGTCCAATCAACGCATTAGCTGCAATACCGGTCTTCGCCTGCAGATTGAATAGTTCATCGCCTGCGTCGATCGACTTCTTCACGATGGCACCCAGGCCGCCCACAATGGCGCTGCCGGCGATTGCTGCGGCAAAGCCACCTACGGCACCCTTGAGGTTGTTAAAGCCCAATGCAGCGTTCTTTGCCTGCCCTTGCAGGCCCTGCATGGAATTGCCTAGACGGCGAATATTATTCTCACCTTGCACGTCCGCCTTGATGCGGAGCATGGCATCCATGTTTAAGGCCATCTCAGCTGCTCCGGCTGTTGATCACCATCATCGCTGCTACTTCCATAACTTGCAAATCCTCCAGCAACGCGCGGGTGTTTTCCGCTTCGTACAGTTTAAGCAGCCATGCCACTGCAACATAGTCCAAACCCAGCACACCACTCATCGTGGTGCGCCACTGCGTCTGGCATCGCAGGAACATCTCCAGTGCTAACCAGTTTTCCTCCCATACTTCAAAGTCAGTTGGCGGTTGTTCTGGCAGTACCAGACCAAGCACTGCCGCATCAGCTTGCGTTTCATCCTTGATACCGCCACCGGCCCAATGCTCGGCGGCGTCTATCAGTTTTTTCTCTTAGCTCCCTTGATGCTGTCCATATAAGCCTTGAGCACCGCTACCGCAAGGAAGGGCACTTCAAGAAGCTGATGCAGTGCCTTCTGGCTAAAGGGGATCTCCTTGCCATCATCGCCAGTCACGCCTGACCAACCAACCAGCAGATCGGCTGCCATCTCAGTGATCCGCTCAAGGTCGCCCAGATCCTCCAGCTTTTGCAGCTCAGCCACCATTGGGCCGATCTTGCTCTGTGGATGACGCTTGAACTCACCGTCCAATGTTTGCCGTTCATGGCGGCCGCCATCGACGGGGATGTCAAAGGTGATCGGCCAGACGTAGGTGTCGGACTGCTTAAGGACAAACGCCATGCAAGGTGCTCAGTGGTTTAGGTGAAGGCTAGGCTGACCTCGTTATTGCCAGCGCTAGTCGGCACTGCAATATAAGGGATGTTGAGCATTTGGATGCCGTCTTGGTCAGCGTAGGTTGGACCGCCTAGATCCGCTTGAGCTGCTGTAAAGGTCAAAATGTTGCCAGCGGTCTGACCATGCTGGAACGTTAAGTTGCCAGTGGCAGTAGCGATCGCCGCTGCAAAGTAATCCTTTGAAGCAAGCAAGGGCGCCTCGATCATGACCGTGCCATTGGGCGCGCGGTTAGTCAGCAGAACTTCTTTGGCGCAACCTACCAATTCACGGTAGACAATTTCATTGGCAATATCAAAACTAAAGGACTGCAGGCAACCGGCATAGCTAAACAACTGGAAGCCACTTGTATTGGTTTCTTTGAAGATAACAGGAGTGGCTTGGTTGGTGTAGGTCGGCGTTAACTGTGCTGTGTCAGTAGGCGCGTTATAGATGCCGGTAAACGTGAAGGAGATTGTTGGAATCTGGCTAACTTCACCGGAAAGCGTAAACGTGCCACGGGCACCGGTAACCTTGTGAAGAATACCATCAACGTTCATGTAGATGGTCACACTTGAAAACGATGCGCTAACAGGCGCATACGTCACAGAGGTGGTCGCCACAATCGTCTCAGACAGGCCGCAGGATTTCAGCAGTGGGCCATAGGCTGGTGGGGTGCCAGCGGTGCCAGAGCCGGCCATCTCGACCTCAAAGGTGATGCTCACCCGTGTCTCAGCCAGCAGTTGATCTGATGCACCAAGATATGGGCGCACTAGATCGCGGCTGACTGTTTCCGCTTCAAGGGGAGTAATTTCAAGATTGCGCACCAAGAAAGCATTGGAGCCAGTAGGCGTTGGATCGGTTCCGTAAGTGGATTCAATCTTCGCCACAATCAGGCGTTTGCGAGTCAGGAGTGGCATTGGTCAGGACCTCAGTGCTGGTTACAGGGGATGGCTCGGTGCGAGAACCTGGAAGGAGCTTGCGCTTACCGGTTTTGTCATCGACCAGATAGGTGCCCCCCTGGCCGTAGTACTCGTCCATTATCGTAGCTACTGGTTACGCCACCAAGTTAGCAACGGCAGTGCGATACCGCACAAGGTAATCCATCATGATTACGCCAGCAGGTTGATCTGCTTCTTGCAGGTCAAAGGTCACGCTGATCGGTTGAACATCAATGGCATAGCCGCCTAGGCTTAGGTCCGCCATGATCTTGGCATGAGCGCTTTCAATGATTGGATCAGCTACTTGGTCGGGGATGTCGCCGCGAACAATAATTGCAACGCGAACGGTCAGGCTCCAGTCCAGCGTTGGTAGTGAAGTGTTCTGCTCTGCTGAATCACTGACGGGCTCAACCACGATTGCCGGGCTTTCACCGCGGCTAAACGGTTCTACTCGACTGCGATAGATGCGAGTACTGACTCCAGTAGTGCCAGTCAGCGCGGTGCGGATCGCGGCAAGGATGGTTTCGCGCTTGGTGGTCATCAGTCGCAGCAGACGGTCATTTGAATGCTACGGCCATTTTGAATGGCTGTCACGTTTAGGCGAAGGTATCGAACTGCAAAGCCATGAAATGTATGCAAGTGATTCCCTGTTTCTTTGCTTTTGGTTTCTTCAAGGTTTGCCCAGTCGGTGCCATTCAGTGATCCTTGAACTGAGTAGCTGACCAGCCCGCCAACAATTTTTTCAAAGGTTGTAATCGTGATGCCATCGCATTCAATTGCTGACGTTGCGCCAACGGCGTCGCTGATTGTTTCAAATGTAAAGATGTTTTGCGGTCGGTCAGCATTGCCGCCGTAGATCGTGGTCATGTCTTTTGCAAAGCAATTTGAACAAACCTGCCGTCATCTAGCAGCATCGCTTCGCGCACGGTATAGGCCACAGCATTAACCGTGATTGCATCGTTGCGGATCAGTGCGCCGAAGTCAGACGCCTTGGCGATCAGTGTGTAGTCAGTGGTGAGCACCATGCCATCGCTGATCACTTGACCTGGCATGTCAAGGATGCCCAAAGCAGTAACGGCGCCAGCTGTGCAGCTGACGCCGAAGTCTGCAAGGAAGATGCTTAGGTCTTCCGTAAACGCCATCAGCTGTACTTCTTGGAACCCAATCCGACAATTGCTACAGCGCCGGCACCAGTGCCGCCTGCAACCGTGACCACTGCCTTGACAAACCGCTTCATGTCGTCAGCGTTGACCGAGATCTTCTGGACAGATGCGGTGTTAGCGGTAGTGATTGTAAACGCGCCGCCGGTTACATCGGTGTAGGTCCCACCTGATGTGTCGGAAGCGGTCAGCTTGCCAAGGTAAGTAATGCTTGCGCCGCCTGCTTCGGCGCAAAGGATCACAGCGATGTCGCCTTCATAATCCACCAAGTCAATGGCGGTGCTTGCGGTGACAGTAGCTGTCACCACATCATTAGGCAGGAAGTTAAGGACCTCAGTTTTGGTCCCAAGATTGAGAATGGTCATGGCTTAGCCCTCCGTCGGGGGGATTGTGGTTTTGGTGCAGGCTCAGGCTGAATTGCCTGAACAATAGTGGCTGCCACGTTGGCAACCTTGATCGCCTTACCAATGCCGATCAACAGCCTGGCGTCAGAGGGGGAGGCCTCGATGACCTCCCCAATCCGAACCACCTGGCCCGCCAGCATTGTTTGCCGTAGAACCTCGATCAACATGATCAGAGGCTGTCGTTGCCGCGGGTGAAGGATTCAGGATGGCGAACAGCGATGTCCACGTCCTGCATTGCCACAACGCGCACGGTGCCCGATGTGCTGTGGGTGTAGGGGTCCACCATCAGATCCAAGCCGGAGAAGTAACCGATGATCAGATCAGCAAAATTGCCGAACCAGAGATCACCAGATGCAACTTGGTTGGACAGCACACCGCGGTAGCCGTTGACCAGATCGCCTTCCATTACGAACAAACCGGAACCTGCATCCTTGGCCTTGGTCTTGAGACCGCCGCGCATGGCAGCGTTCATCAGGTAGACAGGGCTGCCGGCTAGTGCGTTGGCGGTTGCCACGTCGCTCTCAAGAGCCACTACCTCGGCGAAGGTAGGAATGCCAGCAGCGAAGTCTTCAGATCCCACGCCGGTGGTCAGCTTGAGGCCTAGGGGCTCGCTGTTAGAGCCGGTGCCGTAAAGCCCAGCCAAGTCGATCTTGAGAGCAAGAACGGTGGCTAGGTCGTTGCGGATCATGTTCTCCACGTCGATGCTCGACTGGAGCATCAGGCGGCGGCTGTAGTCAGTGAAAGCAGCAACCGTTTTAGGGGTCAGGCTCACCTGATCAACAGTTTGCTGGCTCTCGGTAGGAGCACCAGATTCAGCCACCCAGTAGGCGGTGCCAGCGCCGGATTGGCGGGGAATGGCAACGTTGCCCGTAAGGCCGGTCAGTACGGTGGCGCCAGCTTGATCCAGTGCCGACGCATTGCGCAGCAGGTCGATGAAGCTGCCAGCATCAAGATTAGTAGCAACCAAGTTGCCGCCAGCTGAAGCAGTGCCAGCGTTCAGATCACGGCGCAGCACATCCTGAGGGATGGTGATGCCACGGGATTGACGGCCGAGCTTGGCAGCTGCAGCGTCAGACGCTTCAATTTCAAAAGCAGCAGCCTCACGGGCTGAGCGATCAGTCGGGTTGGCTAGATAGTTGATGGCACGCAGGAAGGAGAACTTACGGCTCTCCTGTGCGGTAAGGCCGATTTCAGCGGCGCTCATGTTGACAGTCTCCTGGGGTACGTTGAGTTTATCTAGAACAGCGGCGCGTGCCTCGTCGATTGAACGACCAGACTCCACCAACTGACGACCGAGATCGGTCATTTGATGCGTGCTGCAGAGTGCAGAGATTTCAGCGATGCGGGTGCGCTCAGCCTCAACGGCTTCGGCCCGCACCACAGCCAGATCGGGGGCGGTGTTTTCCATGAGAGGAATGGGATCGTGGGATGGTGCTGCCGAAGCAGCAGGTTTGTCAGCCTTAAAAGATCGGCCAATCCCAACACCGGGATCAGCCGGTACTGAAACAACACTGATCTCATAAGGTGACCAGGCAGTAGCAACAAAGTCACCACTGCCGCGCTCTTCCATTTTGTCAATGGAATAGCCAAAGGAGACGTTTCGGAGAACGCCATCCTTCACATCGCTCAAGATTTCCTGAGCGAAAGCATTGCGGCTAAAGCGCACGCGGGCATAACCGCGGCGCTTGTTGCCGTCAATATATGCCCTCTCAACCACACCGATCACTCGGTCAGGGTTGTGATTAAACAACAGCGGCGCGCCATCGTTTAAGCGGCTGAGATCTGCAGCCTTTATTTCATGGCTCAGGATCTCGTTGCCGAAATACCTAGAAACAGGAAACTCAGAACTAAATGGGAACTCATACGTCCGATCTTCTACCTCGTCAAAGGTGGTCAGCTCGGCGCGCTTGTAGTTGCCTTCCATCGACCGCAAAGTGGCAATCTTTGTCAGTGTTGAAAACTTGTGGCCAACCAGCGTTTCGGTTGCCTCATAGCCCTCATCACCTTCGCTATAGATGCGAATCAATGCAGCTGGGTCATCAGGTGTTCCTTCAATGCTGAACTCGGTGTTAGGTACGTTGACAGTGCCATCACGTTCAATCGTTTCAATTTTGCCGCGTGCAGTGCCACCACTGGAATCCCAGCTCACAAAGTCGCCGTCGCTTAGCGCCTCAGGAGCAGCGCGATTTTCCAAATCCATAATGCTTCTGTTTTCTTCTGCCTTGATTGTATCTGCTTTTGCGTTAGCCCAGCTCTGTCCTGCATCACCTCCCCATGCTGCCCATGCAACGCGGCCTGGTGATGGATAGCCGTCTTCGTCTTGCGTAAAGCCTTCGCCTTGCTTGTCCACTTCATGTCGAGCAAACCAAGCCGCCATCGTGATCACGGTGTCAGCGCTCAGCTCATCACCTGACAAGATTTGCCCAGCCCTGCGTGCGGCCACTTCAGTGCCGCCAGCTTTGCCGTCTGCTTTCCATGCGCGGTAACGCTGCGCTTCTTCACGCATCCCTTCCGTTGGCATCAAGTCAATCGGCATATTCAGATTCCTCTTCGCTCTCGGCCTCGCCTACCGCTGGTGATTCGGTGTCGCCAAACGCAGGGGTCGCACCCATCGGCATTGCAGCCTGCGTCGCGCCGCCTTCTGTCACTTCGCTCGGGTCTGTATCCGTCACGATGTTCAACTCATCAAGCATTGCAAGCTCCGCCTGTCGAGCAATCAGTACCGCATCAAGATCACCGCCTTGCTCAGCAATTACTTGACCTAATGTCTTGAAGCCACACCGCACCGCAGTTTTGTAAGCGTCAACTTCGCGCTGCGGGTCCACCCACTCCCAACTCCGTGGCACCCACTTGCTCGCGCGATAGCGGTCAGGGTTGGTTTCATAGCCCGGCAACCCAAGCACACCGCTTAGCACCGCCATCTCCAGCCACTTGTCAAATACCTGCTGGTGGAAGTTTTCCACCATGTACCGCTGAAGCACGCGATAGGTGTCACGCTCCTCAAGCAAGCTCAGCCGGCTGCTGCTGTAGTTGCTCTCTGAGAAGTTCTTGCTGATGCTTTCAAAGCTCACGCCAACGCCAGCCGCTACAGCGCGCAGCATCGACCGTGTGAACGGCTCCAGCTGCCCATCAGGGCTGTTTAGGTCTGGCACCGACACCGACTCACCCGGCTGCAGATACTTGAAAACACCAGGCGTGAACTCACTGACGCGCTCATTGTCATAAACCTCATCACCAAGCAGCTCGCCTTCTGGTGATTGAATGAATCCCATCAATGCGCTACTAGCACGGGCACGCACCAACTCTGCTTCTTCATAGCCCTGCAGCATGTGCAGCCGCATCAACGCCGATGCAAACCACGTCACGCCTCTGGTTTGCCCTGGTCGCTCAGGCAAGAACAAATGGATCACCTCATCAGCAGGCACCCTCAGCCGTCGACCATTGCTTCTTGCATTGCCGGCGTAGGTGTCCCCTGGGTGGTTGGCGTAGAAGTGATAGGCCTGTGGTCTTAGGTACTCATCCACCTCGATGCCCATTCGTACCGTGTTGCCGTCCGCTGCTTGCGGTACATCGTCATCAATCAGGTAGTCCGCTTCAAGCACCTGCAACGCAAACGGCACCCGGCTATCACCGAATGGTCGCTTGATCATGCGCACAAATACCTCACCGGATTCGGCCATGCTCCGCGTCAGCAGCCGTTCAATGTCATGGAAGCCAAGAATGCCGCTTACATCACAACGGTTTTTGTTGCCCCACTTCTCCCACTCCTCATGGATGCGACCGTTGATCACCTCATCCAACCGTCCACCTTGCACCATCCGCACCTGTCCCTGATGGCGGATGCCGTGACCAATCACGTTGTTCTGTATTGCACGCAGCGTTTGCTTGGCATAATCATTGTCTCGGCACACCTGACGCGCACGATTGCGTAGTGCCTTAAAGCTGGACTTGATCTCACTGTCGGCACTGGTGCCACTTGTTACCCAGTCAGCCGTCAGCCTATTCATCCTCGCGCCTTGATAGGCCCGGCGTTGTGGCTTCACTGGTTGAAAACCCATTGCCCGAAATAGCCGCGTGCGTAGACCCATCAGAACCTCACAAATAAATTGAATGGATTGCCCAGACCGTTGGCCATTAGTGCCGCTGCCTGTTCTCTCTTTACCTCAGCCTTCAGCTTTGCCTCAAGCTGCAACAGGTCGGCCACTTCCATCTTCTTCAGTCGCCTGGTGCCAATGGTGTATTCAGCCACTGCACCACCGCTCACCATTGTGCGGATCGCTAGCTGCACTGCATCAAGGTCCTGCTGCGCTTGTGTGCGCCCATCAACCGCGGTAGGAGTGCCGGCATAACTCAATGCAGCCAGCACAGTTAACTGGCCAGCGCCCAGCGTCACGGTGCTGCCAGTCTTGGTTGCGACCGCTTGCCAATACCACTGCCCAGCATTCAAATCAATGCTGGTGCCAGCAGCAATCGTAAACTCCCACCCAGTCCCATAAGCGCTGCCCACCACCGTTGCGCCTTCCGTTGCCGTGTTAGTCCGCAGGTAATAAGTCAGCGTGTAGTCAGAACTGCTGATCGCATTTCCAAGATTGTCCACGCCAGCATCGTCCCGCCACTTGATAGTGTCAGCCGCCCTGATTTGGCTAGGTATGTTCACGGCCTCACCAGTTGTTCACAAATGCAGGCGCGTTGCCTGTTCCTGATCTTAGCGGTGCCTTGCGCCGTGGCTCGTTTGGTTCCGCCAGCCGCAGCTCCATTTGATCCCAGATCGTTCGCCTGTCATGTCGTTGATAGCAGCGATGCAACGCTGCATACGCATAGACCAAACAGTCCAACGCCTCGTTGCGTGCTGATGGTTTCTTTACCCACTCACGAATCGGGAAGCCCCGGTGATACCGCAGCACCTGCTTCTCAGCCGTTAGCTGCTGGAAATACTCACCACCCGTCTGCGCATGAAAGTGCAGATACCCACCACCCTGCTCGTTGTGCTTCAACCGTCCAAACAGCGTTGTCTTGATCGTGTCACTGCCAACGCTGAACACCATTGCGCCTTTCTTCAATGTCTTGCCCTTGAAGTTCACGTCTACCTTTGCGCCCTTGCCGATCGGTAGCTTGCCCCGCTGACTGGCGCCCTTGATCGCCACCACCCCTTGCGCTTGACGCTCCCTCGCGTATTGATACACCTCCCCCGTGAAGTGGCCACCTGAGTCAATGCAGGTCACATCTGCGGAAATCATCCCGCCATTTGCGTGGACCCATTCGCGCAGCACTATCTCATCCAGCTGCTTCCACAGCTCCGGCCGTGAAGGGTCGCCATAAATCTCCTGGTGATCCAGCAGCCAGCCCTCCTCCTCTCGGCCCCATGCCCACACGCTCACCGCTAGTCGGTTGTCCTGCACGTCAACGCCGATCGTTACCAGCGACGCCCCATCAGGCACCACGCCAGCCGTGTATGGCTCGCATCGTGCAATCAAGCCATCAGCATCCACCTTGCTTGCGTAGTCCTCTTCCCACGTCTCCGCCAGCCGCGTGTTAACAAAACTTTTCAACATCGGCGCATCAGCTTTGGCACGCAGGAAGTCGTCCACCATGTTCGACCAACTCAGCCAACCTAGGGGGCTGTAAAGCCCAGACAGCTGGAAGCCTGCTGTCTTGCCATCGGTTGGTGCCGTCGCTCGCCATTCACCCTTGCGCAGCATCGCTGGCTTATGGATTTCAGCAAACTGCTCCTTGCACACCTCGCACTCATACCGCGCAGTCTTGGGATCATTGTTCTCCCACTTCAACTGCGCCCACTTCAACCACTGCATCGCATCACAACATGGGCACGGCACATAGAACCGCCGCTGATCGCTGCGCAAATACTCCGCCTCGATTCGCGAAAAGTCCTTCACCGTTGGCGTGCTGGTAAGCAAGATCTTGCGCCGCGCAAACGTGGTCGCCCGCTTCTCCGCCAAGCTCACCGGGTCGCCTTCGCCGTCCACATCAGCAGGAAAAGCGTCCACCTCGTCCATGAAGATGTAGCGGCACGGCGTTGAGCGCAAACCCGTTGCACTGTTCGCCCCGGTCAGCAGCATCATTCCACCAGGGAACTCCTTGGCGAACATCGTGTTGCCACTGTCCCGGCTTCTGCTTGGTGCGATCTTGGCCGCCAAGCACGGAGTCTCCGTTACTAAAGATTCAAGCCGTTGTTTTGATAAGCGCTTCGCCATCTCCACCGTTGGCTGCACCAGCAGCATCGGCCCTGGCGCGTGGTCGATCACATAGCCCAGCCAGTTGGCGCCGCTCTCGGTCTTGCCGGTCTGCGCAGCGAACATCATCACCACTCGCTGCACCGGGCTCGTCGTGCTCAAGCAATCCATCGGCTCGCGCAAATATGGCGTCCGGTTGGTGCGCCATGGGCCAGGCTCTGCACTGGCCTTGCTACCTAGCCGCCGGTACTTGTCTGACCACTCGCTCACCGTCAGCGGCTGTTCTGGCCGCAGCCCATCCATGAATGCCGTTCGCCAAACGCTCACTGGTCAACCTCCTGCAGCGCCAACAATGCATCGCGGTGTTCATCGCTCAACATCTGATGGATTACCTGCGGATCAATCTCACCAGCTAGCTGGTGGCTTAATCGATCCGCCAAGTTGCTCAACGCTTCACGCACGCTTCGACCAATTTGAAACGCTTGCTTCTTCACCTCATCAGCAGGCACCAACTCCTTGCGCTGCAGCGCTACCTGCAGCTTGCTTAGCTCCGCTTGATAATGCTCGCGTCTTGCGCGACTCTCATTGAGATCGGGAATTGCATCATCTGGCAGCGCCTCGATTGCCTTGCGCAGCTCACGCGGGGTTGTCACCTCCACCGGATCTGGCTGGCTCACCTTCGCGTTATGCGTTGCCTTCGTGTTCCGGTTCCACAGCTCCAGCGCCATGTCGCGGTCCAACCACCGCTTGCCATCCTTTTCCACCACCGCTGCAGCAATGCGGCTCTTCGTCGCTGCTGTGACGGTGCCCTTAGCGCAGCCCTTGATTGCGGCGAACTCGCTAAATGTGACCAGCACCCTGTTGAGATCTTTTATTGTTCACCATCAGCATAGTGAACTGTTGAACTGTTGAACTGGAGGGGATACTGTGCCCACATTTCTCGTTGTGAGACTTGTTTGGGACGGTTGAACGCTGACGCTAGCGAAAGGGCGCGCGCGCGAATTAC
>Ga0315294_10003407_pt1 | contig 17304 bp, 11 predicted proteins | sample YL17G13_40_MG_FD_203626 | JGI IMG/M metagenome (GOLD analysis project Ga0315294, IMG submission 203626) | Sediment microbial communities from Yellowstone Lake, YNP, Wyoming, USA - YL17G13_40 | ecosystem: Environmental > Aquatic > Freshwater > Lake > Sediment | place: USA: Wyoming | collected... | reverse complement strand
ATCCGCAAGAAGGCAACGCCGCCGGCAGCCAATCACCCGTGGAAGCGGCGGTACCTGGACATGCCCGAGCAGCGTGTCTGGGCGGCCCGATGAGACCAGGGGGCCGGCCGGCGAAGCGCGCGCGCTGAGCCTGCGGCAGCCAAGTGCTATACTGCCGCCACCAGTAGCATTTGAGTCGCGCCCTGAAGCGAACCTCGACTTTGGGCGAAGGAGAGAGCAAGCAACGTTGGTTCGTCGGCAGGGAGGAGTTCGATGAGAAAGACGAATGGCGTTTTTGCAACGCCGTGGTGGAAACGGCGGGTAAACCTGATCGTGTTTGCCGTGGTGACTCAGTTAAGTCCATTGGCATGGGGTCAGACTGCAGCGCCGAACGGAACAGCGGCCGTGCCTGCGGCCGCCAGGGTGCCTGCCGCGGCGCAGGCGAAACCGGAGTACGAGGTGTATGCCATTCGTTACGCCACTTGGCCGGACTTCACCGAGGAATTGGTGGCTGGTGCGCCTCCTGGCCGCAAGCGCGATATTGCGATGATGTTCTGGCTTGTTCGGAGTGCCGGTCGCAACATCCTCGTCGATTCCGGCTTCTATCACAATCAGTTGTTTCGACAATATCCCGTGATTGATTATGTCAAACCGACCGACGCACTGAAGCGCCTGGGCATTAAGCCGGATGACATAACGGATCTCGTCATCACACATATGCACGCCGATCACGCCGATGGCGTGGAGCTTTTTCCCAAGGCCCGCATCTGGATTCAGAAGGACGAATTGGAGTACTACGCCGGCAAGGCCTGGCAGTCTGAAAAGACGCACGGCGGCATCGAACCCGATGACGTTCTCGTGCTCGTGAAACTGAACGTGCAGGGCCGTGTCCGGCTGATCGAGGGCGATGCGCGGGAGATTATCCCCGGTGTGACCTGCTATACCGGGGGGCGCCACACCTACGCCTCACAGTTTCTTGCGGTGAACACCAGTGCGGGAATCGTTGTGCTGGCGAGCGACGACGTGCCTCTGTATGAAAACCTGGACAAGCACGTGCCGAGCGCGGCAACTTCCGATCCTGTTTCAAATTTGCGCGTACAGGACCGAATGAAGCAGCTCGCTGCAAGTCCTCGCCTCATCATCCCAGGGCACGATCCCGCCGTGATGACCAGGTTCCCTCAAACCATGCCGGGAGTGGCCCGAATTCAGTAAATGATTTCCGCAGGCGGCCATTCGCCGCGCCCGTCAACACATTGATTTGCGCGTCGGACCCAGGAGGCAACAATGAGTATGGAACCGAGTCCCGCCGAAACATCTGCGATTGAGGCGGTCGTCCGCGGCCTGCAGGAAGCGTGGAATGAAGGTGACTATACCGCTTTCGCGGCAGGTTTCATGCCGGATGCAGACTTCGTGAACATCTATGGAAGGCACTTCCGAGGCCGGGACTCGATCGCGGTCCGGCATGCGCATATTTTCCGCACTTTCTTTGCGGGCAGCGTGATCGCCTACACCATCGCGGCGGCGCGGTTGTTGCGCCCCGACGTGGCCCTTGTCCACCTCCGGATGCGCCTGCACGTGCCCCAGGAACCGGCGAATAGTGAACTCGAAGCTTCACCCAGCCTCGTCCTGACGTGCGAAGACGGGCAATGGCGGATCGCGGCGTTCCACAACACGCTAATCACCAGCGGGCGCTAGTGTGCTCCGTCCCTACTCGGTCCTATCCGTAATGGCATCTGTCTCCAACCATGGCGGGTGCTAGCGAACGCGCCGGCCGGTGAAGACGATCTCGCCGAACATGCTGGGGACATGGAAGTCCTTCTTCATGGTGGGAGACCAGGCCAGCGCCGCTGGTGCCGGTAACTTCTCGATCCGATAAAGGGCTACCCTCCAGCGATCGCCGGGCTTGGGCGGCGTATTCGGCGGCGGGATAACGTCTTCGAGCGGGAGCGCGATTTCGCAGGTCCATTCCCTGTCGCCGGGCTTGCCGTCCACCGTCCCGTCCACCCGCACGGCCCATTGGAGCTTCTCGCTGTTCCAGCTTTCGTAGCGCAACGGCTTGCGGATATCCAGCAGGAAGATGTCCAGCATCGCTCCGAGCGGGTTCACTTCCAGTTCGATGTAGCTGGTTTGCCGCGGTTCGGCTTGCACGAACACTTCCACTACTTCTTCTTCCCAGAGGTGCGCGTCCCGCTTCGTCATGGTGGCCCAGATGTTTTCATCCGTGTTCCGAAACGCAAAATAAACGAAGTTGTCATCGTACAGTATTTTCGCCTCGGTCTTGATTGCTGTGGGAGAGCCGTCGGCGGTGTTGGCGAACGGTCCGACGGGCGGCGCCTTCACCCAGGCAGGCTCATCGAGCGTTCCATCCACCCGAATCGGCTGGTCGGCACGCATCACCTCGTAGACGGGACGCGGGCGTGCCTGCGCGCCGGCGAGCGCGGCCAGGCAAGCGACAGCGAAGAACAGAATGAAAACTGTGCGTGCCAGTTTCATGAGTGTGCTCCTCTGACCTACCGCGTGGGTCCCACCGGCACCATCGACGGAACGCGGTCGGCGCAACGAATGTTATCACCGCGATCGCGGTTAAGAACACTTCAGATGGCAGGCAGAGTGGTGCGCGGCTGACGCCTTGAGCGCGCGTGGTAGACTTCGAGGCATGAAAAGCGAGCTTGGCTCTTCCCGGAGGCGCTTCCTGAAAACGGCGGGCCTGGGAGCGGCGGCGATGGCCGCACCGCTGCCTTTACGCCTTTCGGCCCGCCTGCGCGAGAAGCGCAATATCGTCCTCATTCTAACCGATGACCTGCGCTACGACTTCCTCGGCTTCATGGGCCACCCCTTCCTGGAAACGCCGAACATCGACCGGATGGCAAAGAACGGCGTGGTTTTCCGAAACGGTTTCGTGACTCACTCGCTCTGCTCGCCGAGCCGGGCAACCATCCTGTCCGGGCGGTACTCGCACGCGCACGGTGTGCTGGACAACCAGACGCCGCTGCCGCCGCGCCTGGCCACCTACCCGCAGGAACTGCAGCGCGCCGGCTATCGCACCGCTTACATCGGCAAATTTCACATGGGCGGGGCCAGCGACGAGCCGCGCCCGGGGTTCGATCACTGGGTCTCGTTACGCGGGCAGGGCGTGTACACCGATCCCGTCTTCAACGTGAATGGCAAACGCAGCAAGCACTCCGGCTACGTGACCGACATCATCACCGATTACAGCAAGCGCTTCATCGAAGAGAACCGTGAGCGGCCGTTCTGCATGACCATCGGCCACAAGGCAGTGCACATGGAATTCACGCCCGCCCCGCGCCATGCCGGCAAATACGCATCGGCGGCGATTCCGCGGCCGGCGTCAATGGCCGACACCGAAGCCAATTACCGCGGCAAGCCGGAATGGGTGCGCCGTCAACGGAATGCGTATCATGGCGTCGGCAGCATGTTCGACCACACGGTTGCGTCCTTCGACGATTTTTACCGCGACTACTGCCGCACGGCGCTGGCCGTTGACGAGAGCGTCGGCACCATCCTGGGGACGCTGGAGAAATCGGGGATCCTGGAAGACACGCTGGTGGTATTCACGAGCGACAACGGTTTTATGTTCGGCGAGCACGGCCTGCTGGACAAGCGCGCCATGTATGAGCCGTCCATGCGGGTGCCGATGATCGCGCATTGCCCGGGGCTGATTCACGGCGGGCAGCAACGCCGCGAAATGGTGTTGAATCTGGACCTCGCGCCCACTTTCGTCGAGGCCGCCGGGGTGCCGGTGCCGCCGACCATGCAGGGCCGCTCCTTCCTGCCGCTGCTGTCGCTGGCCGCAGGCAACCCCGCTCCCTGGCGTACCGAGTTTTTGTATGAGTATTTCTGGGAGAGGGGATACGCCTCTACCCCGACCGTTGTCGGCTTGCGCACCGATCGCTACAGCTATATGCGCTATCACGGCATCTGGGATCTGGACGAACTCTACGACATCGAAAAAGACCCAGACCAGATGCACAACCTGCTCGGCGAAGTCCGCACCACGACGGAAGAGGGACCGCTCATCCAGCGCATTAAGGACCCGGAGCTTAAAGCGCTGGTCCGGGACCTGGACCGGCGCCTCTTCAAGATCCTTCAAGAGACCGGCGGCGCGCCCGAACCGAACTGGCGATCCGCCGGGTAGCGTCAGATCAGATCCGGCGTGGCTAGTGGGATCCGTCGGTCGGCACCGCAACTCCGACATTGCGTACAACCACAAAGTCCAACGTCAGGAGCGCCGGAGGAATCTGGCCCCCATGCTGGGGGAACAGCAACGGTCAGCGGACTTGCATTCAACCCTACGCGTCACATAAGACATAGAAAAGCGGGGAATTGCGTCCATTGTCGTACCGTAGCTAGGCGCCCGCCGCACTGGGCTAGACAGGAATCACCTTCGAGCGAGCCTGGTATTTCAACAGGCAAGGGCTGTGCAGAGTGGCAATTGTACACAACCTTTTTGACTGTTCGTGTATACTCACACTTGGCAGATTGTTATTTGGGTCACAGAGGTGGGCCGCTATGGCTAAGCCCATTCTTCGGGGGCCTGTCTACGAGACGCTGCGACAGCGCATCATCTCAGGCAAGCTCCAACCTGGGACGGCCCTGGGCGAAGTCCGTCTGGCGTCCGAACTCAACGTGAGCCGCACGCCCTTGCGGGAGGCGCTACGACAACTCGCCACGGAAGGTTTTGTCGAGTACGAGCCCCACAAGGGGGCGCGTGTAAGGCAGGTCACCCCGCAGTACCTGCGGGAAATCTTCATCATCCGCGAAGCATTGGAAGGGATTGCCGCCCGTCTGTCAGCCGTGAACATGGATTCGAAGGAACTCGTATCGGTGCGTCAGTACTTCGAAGAACTGCGGCCACGTGTAGCTCAAGGCGACTACCGCGACGTCGCCGACATGATTCATGAGGTCACCGTCTCGGCAAGCGGCAACGCGAGCCTCGAGCGGCTCATGTACGTCTATCGAGGCCATATCCATTGGTTCCAAGGGATTGCCGCAAGAGTCCCCGGCCTGCTCGATCGGGCCTTCCGGGAACACGAAAGCATTCTCACCGCTCTTGAATCGCGAGATCCGGGATGGGCGGAATCGGTCACGCGTGCACACATACGCATCACGCTCGGGGAAATGCTGGCTCGCATCGTCGATTCACAGGCTGTGTTGGAGCTTCCGGCAGGCGAACCGCCGGTGCTGACTCCGCCGAGTGCGCTCGCTGCCGCAGTCCAGAACCCAAGCGATCACGTCAGACAGTCACACCTTTCGCCTGACTGGCGATAAGCCGGTCTTCCAAACCGAGGGAATCACCGGCGGTAAAGAGAGCCGGAACGCCACCGGTGTGAATATAAACGACGCGTTCGTGCGCGGCGATTCTGCCGCTCCGGATATGGTCGATCAGCCCGGCCATTGCTTTCGAGCTGTAGACCGGGTCCAGGAGCAGGCCTTCGCTACGCGCAACCAGCCGGATCGCTTCGCGACTTGCGTCGGTGATCATTCCGTAGCCTTCGCCGACGTAATCGGGAATGCTTATGATGTCTTCCGGCAGCACCCGAGTCTTAAGCCCCAGGATCTTCGCGCATTGGTTGGCAAAATGAGAAATGCACTCGGGGAAGCTCCAACCGGGCACCACCGGTTCAGGGAGTGCGGGAACCCCAACGAGCCGAACAGGCGTCTCGAGGTGCTTGAAAGCCAGCGCCAGCCCCGCCTGCGTTGTATCGGACGAGCAAACCCATACCTGGTCGATTTGCAGACCCTTCTCGGCGGCCTGTTCGAGCAGTTCCAGCGCCGCCGCCGCGTACCCGCAGGCATTGATCCCGAGCGCCGATTCCTGTCCCACCCGCCCGATGTACACCTTTCGCCCGGCGGCCTCGAGTTCGCGTGCGCGCCGGCGGATGGTTTCGCCGATCACCTCCCAGTCGACCGAAGGGATAATCTCGACTCTGGCCCCGTAAAGCAGATCCAGCAGAAGCGCCCCCCGGATCTCGGTCTCCTTCTCGGTGGGCAGCGCGCCGAGCAGAAGATGGCATTCCAAACGCAGTCGGGCGCACGCCGCCGCGAGTTGCCAGCAGTAGTTCGATTGGACCCCGGCGCCCGCCACCACGGTATCGACGCCCTGGGCGATGGCCTCGCCCAGCGCGTACTCGATCATCCGAGTCTTATTGCCGCCCAGGGTGAGGCCTGAAAGGTCGTCCCGCTTGATCCAGAGTTCGGGGCCGCCAAGCTCGAGTCTCAGTCCGGCACAGGGCTCGAGCGGGGTCGGCAACCGGGTGAGCGGCACCCGAGAGAGAGAGCCGAGCGCCTGTTTCAACTCTTTCAGCCGTTCCTTGTTTCCGATATTGATCATCGTGTCGCTCCCATGCAAGCTCGGCCTGGACCGAGCGCCACACCATCACGTCATCAGGAATCCGCAGGTCACATTCAGTCCTTGGCCCGTCATGGCGCTGCTGGCATCGCTCGCCAGGAACATCATTACCTGGGCGATTTCCTCGGGGTCGATGAACCGCTTCATCGGCGCCGCTTCGGTCCATTCCCTTCGGATCTCCGCAACGGTGCGTCCCTCGGCCTCCGCATGCAGGCGCATCACCTCCTCGATCGCTTCGCCCGTAATCGGCCCCGGGCAGACGGCGTTCACGCGGATGCCGTACTGTGCGAGTTCCAGCGCCAGGGTTCGGGTGAAGCCGAGGAGCCCCCATTTGCTGGCCACATAGTCGGCCCTGTAGGCCAGGCCCCGCCGGGCGACGTTGCTGACCGTCAACACGATCTTGCCGGAGCGCCGGGCGATCATGAACGGCATGATCTCTTGCGTCACGCGCATCGTCCCCGTCAGATTGATGTCCAGCGTACGCCGCCAATCGGCCAGCTTCATGTCCTTGATGAGATGGGCTTTGCTGTTGGTCCCGGCGTTGTTGATCAGAATGTCGATCTTGCCGTCGAAAACCTCACCGGCTCTTCGGGCGAATGCCACGACATGGGCCTCATTGCTGATGTCGCAGAGAACGTAATCGGCCATCCCGCCAAGCTTGCAGATCGCCGAGATCGTCTCGAGCGGCTCCGTGCGATCGGCGATCAGGATCCGCCCGCCTTCCTTGGCCATTTCGATCGCGACGGTACGGCCGAGACCTCTGGCTGCTCCCGTGACGATCGCGTTCTGTCCCTCAAATCTCCTCATGATTGCCTCCCTTCGATTGGCTGAATTCACCGCACTCCCGCCTCACGACGGGTAAACAAATGGCTCCATATGAGCGAGCCGGATGCAGCGGCTGGTGCAGCCGGCCGTCTTCAATGCGTTCTCGAACAACTCGGGGGGAATCGAATTGCCCGCCATCATGTCGAAATGGCACGGAATAACAAGCTTCGGCTGGACCGACGCGGTCGCGCGCGCGGCCTCCCACGGTGAGAGGTTGTTGAACCCACCGTTGATGCAGGTCAGCATCACGTCGATCTTCTGAGCCTGGAGACAATCGAACAGCGGATGGTAGGACGTGTCACCCGTCACGTAGACCCTGGGACCGTTGCCGAAAACCAGGACAAAGCCGATGTGGTTCAGATCCGAACCATCGGTAGGAAGCGCAAAAGCGCCGATGCAGGTTACGTCGCGGAACCGCCATTCCTGCTTGGGGTGGAAGACAAGCACGTTCTCCGGGTTGATGTTCGCCTGCTCGAATCCCGCAAGAACCTCGTACGGCGCGACAAATCTTGCCTCCTGCTTCACCCGCTCGGGCAGAGCCGAGATAGTTTCCGGGTCCGCGTGGTCCGCATGCGAGTGCGTGGCGAGGAAAAGGTCGACATCCAGGTCCTCGGGATTGATGAAGACGGGCACCTGTCGCCGCGTGTCGATCGGAAGCGATCCGTAGATGCGCGCGCATGAATCGGAGAGGTAGGGATCCACGGTCGCAACAACGCCTTCCGGGGACTTGAAGATCCAGCCGTTCTGCCCCAGCCACCAGATCGCCACTGACCCCTTCTGAACTGGAAAGCGCCGGATCGCATTCATATGTTCTCTCGAATGCATTGCCTGCTCCTCGTGCCTGTCAACTCTCAAGCGCGAAATTGCCCCTCATAACGGCGCGGTCGCTGAGACTGTCGCCACTTCCCCGGTCCGGATTCCCGCGGCTTCGGCGGTTCCCACTTCGTTCGTCATGGCCCGCAACCCCTCGGGTCGCTTCTTCCGCAGGTATGCGTAGAAGAGGAGGCCTATTACAAACCAGACCACTGCCACGCGCGGCCCCAGCGTATAGGGATATACGTTCTTGTTCTCCTTGCCGAATAGCAACTCGGGAATGAACGCAGCCGCCAACGGCGCCAGCATGACCAGCGTCCCCAGTGCGGGGACCACAAGATGCGCGAGAACCCTGAACTCGCGACGGTATTGGAAGAAGTAAAGCGCGAAACAGGCCACGTTCGTCGTGATGTAGATGATCATCAGGGCGATCGTGTAAATGAGGCCTAGCAAGCCGTAGCCGTTGAACGGCCCCAGAGTGAAACCGAGCAGCAGCGTGAACAGGATGGAAAGGCAACCTTGCGTGAAAATCGCCCGGTCAGGAGTGCGGGTCCGCGGGTGAATGTGATTCAGCCACCCGGGAAAGATGCCGGCGCGCGCGAGCGAATAGTAAACGCGCGTGGCTGCGTTCTGGGCAGCGATCGAACAAGCGATGGCGGCATTCGCGATGACAAACAAGACCAGCCAGGGCCCAGCCGCTCCGAACGCGCGCCTGCCCAAAGCGAAGTAGGGATTGACGGCGCCGCTGAAACCGGCCGCAAACCGGGATGGATTCTCGAATCCTCCCCAGCCCGCGACTGTCCCGTAGCCGAGCACGCAGTAGAACAGCCCCATGCCGAGCGTGGAGGTCATGATCGCGATTGACAGCGAGCGGCGTGCGTTTTCATCCTCTTCGGCCAGTGGGATGCCTGCCTCGAACCCGAGGAACCCAAGCACGCCATAGATCGTCGCGAAAAAAACTCCTCCCCACCGGAGAGGTGACGAATCGGGAGTAAACGAGGAGAGCGGTTGCCTCGGGCCGGCCTTGATGATCAGCACAACGGCCAGCAGCAGCATGATGGCGATCTCCAGCGAACCGAAGATCACCGTCGCGCGCGAAGATTCGCGTATTCCGAGGTAGGAGACGTAGGTCAGCGCCACAATCATCAGGATTGCCACCGGCCACCACGGAACGAAGATGCCGATCTCCGCGAAAAGGAAGTCCGAAACAGCGTAACCGAGCAGCATGCCGAGTCCGGCGGGGACCATGGGCTCAAAAAGGAACCATAGCCAACTTGTCGTGAAACCCACGAAGTGGCCGAGCGACGCCGAAATGATGACGAAGTACCCGCCGGCCCCATGAACCTTCCGCACTACTTCTTTCAGGGATGCTGCGGTGAGCAAGCAGGCGATGGTGGCGATGATCCACGCCAGAGTCAGCGAGGCCCCTCCTTTTGTAGCCATGTACTGGGCACTGAAGATGACGCCCGCGGCCGGAGCCATATGCGAGATGGACTGAAAGACTTGCCCAACCACGCCGATCGCGCCCTGTGCCAGCCTGGGCTGCTCTACCATACTTCGATCGTCCATCATCACTCCTGGCTTTGTCGATGTAGCGGCGCGTTTATCTCGCCACGATCATCGCGGCACAAAACTGCCGTCACACGGCCCCGCACCCTCTACCTACGGCGGCAACTGGTCGGTCTTTTATGGTCACACTGCGCAAGCGGCCAGGATTGTACACAATTTTCCGAGATTCCGACAACACGTAATTTTTCTCAGTTTATGGCCGGCCGCCGTTAAGCCCATACCGGAGAGGATTTGGACAGAACGAAGGGAGGCGTGATTTTTTCCTTGACATCCGCCTGATTCTAGCGATAATCCCTGCGTTGTATACATTATGCGATAGGGGCTTTCACTGGGTGAACCATGGTGGGCACTCATTCTCGTTGCGTCGCCTGCTCGGACCGGGGGGGCACAACGACGGCGTATTCGCTCCGGCTGGTGCAGTCGACGCCATATGGACGTGCCGGCGTTGTTCCCCGAAAGAACTTGTCCGGCTGGGTGCTTGCCACCCGATTCTGTCGAAAAGAGTCTTGCGATGAAAATCAGATATTTGCTTGCCGTCATCGTGCTGGTTGCCTTTACCCTGCCCCTGTTCGGTCAGACAGCGCAGCTCACCGGCCGGGTTTCCGACCCGAGTGCCGCGGTCATTCCAGGCGCGCAGGTGCACATCAGTAATGAAGCGACCGGCGTCAGCCGAACAGTGACTTCGGACGAGGCCGGCTACTTCACAGTCCCTCTCCTCGATCCCGGTACATACCAGGTAATCGTGAACGTAGCAGGCTTCAAGCAATCCACCCGGAGAGGCATCGTGTTGGCCGTCAACCAGTCGGCGCGCATCGACTTCGTCCTTGAGGTGGGCCAGCGAACCGAAGTCGTCACGGTGACGGGGGCAGCGCCGGTCGTGGAGAAGGAGACCGGCTCGCTCGGCACGGTAATGGACCGTGCGAGCATAGCGAGCCTGCCGCTCAACCAGCGCAATCCTTATCTCCTCGTGCTGCTGGTCCCGGGCGTGCTACAAAAGAACGACGCGACGGATAGCGGAGATGCGGCCGGGTACTCTAAAACTTCGCATTTCATGGTGAACGGCGGCCGGGTCCAGTCGAACGAGTTCCTCCTCGACGGCACCTCCAATACGGCGAGCTGGAGCGGTCCCACCAACAGCGTTCCCGCCCTACCCCCCGTCGACGCGGTGCAGGAGTTCAAGGCCGAGACCAACAGCTATTCGGCCGAGTTCGGGCGCAGCTCCGGAGGCGTCATCAGCATGGTGATGAGGTCCGGGACGAACAAGTTCCACGGCAGCGCCCACGAGTACCTGCGCAACAGCGTGCTGGACGCGAACACCTTTTTCGCGAACAAGGCAGGCCGCCCGTTGGGAGCCTTCAAGCGCAACATGTTTGGAGGCACTTTCGGCGGGCCGATCCTTCACGACAAGGCCTTCTTCTTCGCCAGCTACGAAGGCCTGCGGGCCCGGACGAACTCGAATTTCACCGCAACCGTTCCAACCCCCCTCGAGCGCGCGGGCGATTTCTCGGCTACGGCTCAAACCGTGTCGGGAAGGTGCACGCCGGTCGTGATCTACGATCCCGCGACCACACGCGCGAATCCAAACGCGACGGGCTGGGTGCGCGACCCGTTCCCGGGCAACAAGATTCCGTCTTACCGTTTCGACAAGGTGGGCGTGAACATCCTTGGGCTGTACCCGCTGCCCAACACCACCGGCAACGCGTGCAGCAACGCGAGCAACTTCTTCGTGTCGAACGTGTTAGGGCAAACGACCGATCAGTTCGACTCGCGGTTCGACTATGTGCCGAATGAAAAGAATCGTTTCAACGGCGGCCTCAACTGGAGGCGTGACTGGACGGCGCAGCCCAACAACTACCGCACGCTGGCGAGCACCACCTGGCAGCCGTACAACGACCCGAGCGAAGGCGCAAGACTCACTTACACTCGCATCCAGGCCGCCAACTTTCTCATCAATGCCCGGCTCGGGGTCTCCCGGGCACTACGACGCATCCCGGCGAAGGAAAACATCAACCTGACGGAGCTCGGGTTCCCGCAGTCGCTGCAGAACCAGATGACACATCCGCTGGATATCCCCTTCGTCCAGCCATCGGGCTACGGCAACATTGGGCACAACTGTTGTCCGTTCGCTTTCCTCGCCGGCACCACCTATAGCTCGAACCTCAACGCCTCCTGGGTGCACGGCAGGCACACCATCAAGTTCGGCGGCGACATACGCTTCCTGCAGAGCTACGAGCTGACCGGCTTTTTTACGAGCGGGCAATACGCTTTCGGCCGCGATTTCACGCAGGGCCCCAATCCCCTGGTCGCCAGCGCCATCGCGGGCAACGGCGCGGCCAGCCTGCTGCTCGGCACGGGTAACGGCTCGGTTCCGGTGATACCCCCGGTTCTCACCTCCAGCCGGTATTACGCGCTGTTCTTCCAGGACAATGTGCGGGTGACGGACAAGCTGGTGGTCAACCTGGGCTTGAGGTATGACGTCGCAACGGGCCGCAGCGAGCGCTACAACTCACTAAGCTGGTTCGACTTCAACACCCCCTCGCCCCTGGCGCAAAAAGTGCCCGCGTTTTCGAACCTCCGTGGCGGCCTGCGCTTTGTCGGCGGTGACACCAAGCGGCAATTCGATACCGAGAAGAACAACTTCGGCCCTCGGTTCGGCCTGGCCTACACCATCAACCGCAAGACCGTCCTCCGCAGCGGCTACGGCATCCTCTATCCGCCGTTTACCGGCGGCGTTTCGGGTGCAACCGCCGGGTTCGCCGGCTTCCAGGTCTCGACCACCTGGGTCAGCTCGCTGGACGGCATCACTCCGCTGAATTACCTCGCAAACGCCTTCCCGAAGGGGCTGAACATGCCTACGGGAAGCGCGCTCGGACTGCTGACCTCCGTGGGCGAAGCCCTGGGGTCCACCGGGCGGGACGGCGTTGTCAACCGCAAAACCACCACCGGTTACATGCAGCAATGGAACCTGAACCTCCAGCGGGAACTTCCGGGCTCGATCACGCTCGAGGCCGCCTATGTCGGGTCAAAAGGCACCAAGCTGAGTTACGGCCCCCTCGACCTGAATCAACTGGCGCCCCAGTACCTCCAGCTCGGCCTGGCGCTGAATCAGCTAGTCGCCAACCCGTTCTACGGCTTCATCCCGGGGTCCGGACCACTGACTCAGCCGAAGGTGATGCAAGGGCAACTCCTGCGGCCCTACCCGCAGTTTCTGAACCTTCTAGCACTGAATCTGGATGCCGCCTCCTCGGTCTACCACGCGTTCCAATTGCGGGCGCAGAAGCAGTTTGCCCAAGGCCTGACCTTCATGTTGAGTTACTCGGCTGCGAAGCTAATCAACGACTCCGAAAACATGGATACCGGCTGGGGGCCGCACCAAACCCAGAATACTTATGATCGGCGCTCCGACCGCGGTCTCTCGGCCCTTGATCAAAGCCAGCGGCTGGTCATCAACTATGTCTACACGCTCCCCGTCGGCAGGGGCAAACGCCTCGGCAGTTCCTGGTCGCCATGGCTCGATCGCGCCATCGGCGGGTGGCAGTTCAATGGTGTCACCGTGTTTTCGAAGGGGACTCCGCTCTCCATCACGGCGGTCAACACCAGCGGGGCGTACAACTCGGTTGAGCGCTCCAACGTCAACGGAAACAATCCGAAACTGCCGGGGGGCCGCACCACCGACGCGAGACTCGCCAAGTGGTTCGACACCAGCGTTTTCAGCCAGCCCGCGCCGTTCACCTTCGGCAACGGGCCCCGGACTCTGCCGAACATCCGCGTCGATGGACGTAAGAACTTCGACATGTCGCTATTCAAGAGTTTTGCCATCAGGGAGCAGGCGCGTGTCGAGTTCCGGGCAGAGTTGTTCAACGCCTTCAACACGCCGCGCTTCGGCAGCCCGAACCTGGTCATAGGGAACGCCAGCTTCGGCATAGTGAGCGGCCAGGCGAACAAACCCAGGCAGGCACAGTTGGCGCTGAAGTTCATGTTCTGAGCCATCGGCCCGGCACCGGCCGAAGCGACCCGTTCCCGTAGTTGCTACACTGATGCACCGTAGCCAGCCGTATCCCGCCCGCCGTTGAAGACAACGCGGCGTGCCGGGAGCGCGCGGGCCGCAGCATCATGAGTACTTCATCATGTCGATGCGCGATCGCTCGATTCTGTGTTTCACTATTGCCGATCCGTCATGGAGGTCTTCGTATGGCGTTAAGAGCGCTAAAACTGACATTACTGTGCGTGTTTGTTTCGGCAGCATTGTTGCTCTTCACCCCCTTCGGCTACGCGCAGGTCACTGAACAGCAGCGGGTCTGGTCCGAAGAAATGTTCCGCGGCATGCTGCTGGACGGCCATACGCAATACTTGCCGCGCGTCCCCTTCCCGGACCTTGCGATCGGTTCGAAGCTAAGCGGGGAGCCCGCGCTCCTATCGAAGATTGATGTCCCGAAGATGGTGCGCCAGTTGAAGCAGGCAAACATTCAGTATGTTTACTTCGACGCCAAGACGAGGGGCGGCCTCTTCTACAACTCAAAGCTCTACCCTCAATACAAGCACTGGGCGCTCGGCGACTTTGACTTTTTCGGCGAGTTCGTCAAAGAGTGCCGCAAGGTGGGTATCCTCCCGTTCGGATACGTGTCGATGCCGGACATTCCCTCGGACCAGAGCCGCGTAGAAAAGGACTTCCCGGACTGGCGCCAAAGCACCACCGAGTGCGGCAACCCATACAGGAAGTTCTATCTGGCAATTCTCGGTGAAATCACTTCCAGGTACGATATCGCGGGATACTGGCTCGACGGGTTTCGCGGCTACACCTGTGACTGCAACTACTGTCGGGTGAAGTTTAAGAAGGAGACCGGCCACGAGATGCCGGACAAGCCCAGCGGGCCGCAAACGCCGGAACTGCGCGCATGGTACTCCCGAGAGTACGACCGATTCTGCCAGGAGGTCCGCGAGGTGATTCATGCCGCGCGGCCCGGAACCATGGTGGCCCGCAATTTTTCGGGCCCCGTGCCCTTGCCCATCGGCCAGCACCGAGGTACGGCCGGCTTCGGTGAAGCTCAGCTCGCAAACCCGGAACGCGGCGATCCGGAGACGAACGCGGACACGCAGGATTTCATCAGCAGCGAGGTAAACGGCGGCAACATGATGGCCAGCGTCTGGCCGCGTTTCCTGCGCGCCCTCGGCGGTGGGAACAAGATCACCGAGATGGAGGTATGGCGCTTCAACTATCCCTGCCCCGGCGGCACTTATAACGTCAAGCCGGTCCCCTGGCTCCTCGCGGAGATGACCTCGGTGATCGCCAACGGCGGCAAGATCCAGCTTTACGACAACATGTACCCGGACGGCACACTGGAGCCGCAGATGATCGAGAACGTCGGCACGGCGTACCGCGAGATCGAAAAGCGCGAGCCGTGGCTTCGCCGCGCGGAGCCGGTCCGCTTCGCCGCCGTGTGCTGGTCGAAGCACGCGCGCGCTGTGCCGGCTACGGTCGGGACATCGACCACACCGATACCCATCACGAACGCATTGGGCCGGCGCGCGGCATCGACTTCAACCCCCTCGCCCGTGCTCGGGGTTTCCCACGCGTTGATGCGCTCACAGATATCCTTCGAAGGCATCACGAATCGGGGCATCACCTCGGATTACCTGCGGCAGTTCAAGGTGGTTGTGCTTCCCGATATCAACTTCATGGCGCGCGCGGAGGCCGAGGCGATTCGGCAGTACGTTTCAAACGGCGGCGGCCTGGTCGCGCTCTTCGAGAGCTCGCTTTACAACCAGTCCGGCGAGCGACAGAAGGACTTCCAGCTTGCCGATGTTTTTGGAGTCAGCTACCAGGGCAGGGCCGAGACCCTGAACACCTTTCTGAAACTCACGGGAGAGCATCCGGTCACGGCGGGCATCGCGAAGACGATGCCGCTGGCCAGCCAGAACATCCTCCAGTTGCAGGTGAAGGCGTTGCCTGCGGCGGAAGCGCTCGGCCGCCTGCTTCTCTCGTACCGCAACGGGTTCGGCTGGCCGCCGAGCAGCGAAGAGACCGGTTTTGTCGGTCCCGTGGTAAATCGCTACGGCAAGGGCCGGGTGGTTTATTTCCCCGGTGACGTCGGCACCATCTATTACAACTTCGGGCAGCCCGAGTACCGGCGGATGCTGGCGAACGCGGTGCTCTGGGCCGCCAATGCCGAACCGCCGATCGTGGTGGAAGCGCCGACCTCGGTCGAGGTCACCATCTTCAAGCAGGAACGCGAGAAACGCCTGGTTACACACCTGGTCAATTTACAGAGCCAGACAGGCCATGCTTTCGCTTTCACCCCCGTGTCGAACGGTCACGCGGGAGCGTACATCGAGGATGTCCTGCCGGTTTACGACATCAAGGTGAAAGTGCGAGTACCGAAAGGCGCTCGGGTAAAGGCTGTTTATCTGGCTCCGGAGCGCGAAGCAGCAAAGTACAGGCGGGAGGGCGATTATCTCCTCCTTACGGTGCCGAAGGTATACATCCACAGAATGGTCGTGGTGGAACTCGCAGACTAGCCTGGCGCTTCTTTTCGCGCTGGTGCTGCTCATGCTGCGCCCGATTGGCCGCTATTCAGTGACCGCCGAGCAGCATGCCGAGTCCGGCGGGGACCATGGGCTCAAAAAGGAACCATAGCCAACTTGTCGTGAAACCCACGAAGTGGCCGAGCGACGCCGAAATGATGACGAAGTACCCGCCGGCCCCATGGACCTTCCGCACTACTTCTTTCAGGGATGCTGCGGTGAGCAAGCAGGCGATCGTGGCGATGATCCACGCCAGAGTCAGCGAGGCCCCTCCTTTTGTAGCCATGTACTGGGCACTGAAGATGACGCCCGCGGCCGGAGCCATATGCGAGATGGACTGAAAGACCTGCCCGACCACTCCGATCGCGCCCTGTGCCAGTCTCGGCTGCTCTACCTTGCTTCGATCGTCCATCATCACTCCTGCAAGGTCCGTCAAGGCCGGGCCGGGCTTGTTGAAAGCTGAAGCTTCGCCAAACATGCCGCTTCGGTGCCCGGCCGGCTTTCCGTGGCCCCTTGGTCGGTTGGCCCCGGAAGCGCGCCCCTTCGACAGCGGGGGAAAAGTGCGACACGCGTTTCTTTTGCGCGAGTCTCAATCAGTCCCCAGCCGGGCGGGATTGTACACAATTCCACACGATTGTTACAATATGCAAGTTTCTTGGCTTCCGGCTGCTGCGCCCGGAAACCGCTATGCAAGAGGGTTTTGCGCAACATCCCAAAAACGTGGTTTTTGTCTTGACTGTCTTCCCGTTCAGTGATATCAGGGCATTGTATACATGGTGGGTTCCGTGGATTTTTGCTGAGATCAGCCATGCCGGGCACTCATGGGTCGCTGCTTCGCCTGTTCGCGGTCTTGCTGCTTGCCCTTCGGGGCCGCAAGAAACGGCGGCCGCTTCCCCCCGGGACATTGCCACAGAGGAGACAGCTAATGCGTAAAGCGTCTGCGACGCGCCTGATGGCCATCTCTGGCCTGCTCATTCTGCTGACCGGCGTTCCCGCCGCCGCGCAGAACGAGCAGAAGCGGTGGAAGGACGAGATGTTCCGCGGTGTGCTGCTGGATGGTCACATCACCGACAAGACGTGGAAACCGGGCATGGGCGACCCCGGAATTCTCTCCCGGCGCGACGCGCGCAAGATCGTCAGCCAGTTGAAAGACGCCCACGCGCAGTACGTCTACTTCGACGCCAAGGCGTTTGGCGGCCTCTACTACAACTCCGACGCCTATCCCC
>Ga0315294_10003406_pt1 | contig 17306 bp, 12 predicted proteins | sample YL17G13_40_MG_FD_203626 | JGI IMG/M metagenome (GOLD analysis project Ga0315294, IMG submission 203626) | Sediment microbial communities from Yellowstone Lake, YNP, Wyoming, USA - YL17G13_40 | ecosystem: Environmental > Aquatic > Freshwater > Lake > Sediment | place: USA: Wyoming | collected... | reverse complement strand
CCTGCGGCCGTCCATTCTGTCGAACAGGTGCTCAATCTGCTTTTGCCTGTTGAACATGAAGTTGCCGGCGTGCAGTGACGCCCTCTCGCAGGCAGCGCGCGGGTCGTACACTTCCTTGTGCGGGGTCGGGCCGGTCACGCGGTAGTACTTGATCCCGGTGTTCTTCCGCTTCCCGTCGGCGCAGACGTACGGTCTGATGTATTCGTAGTCAAGATCGTACCCGATGTCCCTGTAGAACTCCCTGTACCAATAGTCGCCCGGATAACCTTCTTCGGCGCTCCAGACCTGCTTGGACGACTCGATGTCTCTGCCGAACGCGGCCACGCCTGAGCGGCACAGTATTGGTGCGAAGACGCCGTACCTGGGCCGGGGCGAGGCGTGCAAGACTCCGTGCGAGTCAGTGAAGAAGAACTTGATGCCGGCTTCCTTCAGAAAGACGTCCAGGCCCGGCTCGTAGCCGCACTCGGGAAGCCAGATTCCGCGGGGTTTCCGGCCGAAACACTCTTCGTGAGTGCTCACGGCGACCTGTATCTGCGCCCGCACTGCCTCGGGCACCAGACTCATGAGCGGCAGATAACCGTGGGTCGCGGCGCACGGAATCAGCTCGACGCCGCCGCGCTCTTCGAGGGATCTGAAAGCCCGTGTGAGGTCCTTCCTCCACGTGTCCAGGAAGTAGGTTCTGGCGGCAGTGAAATTCGTCAGGTACATCTGCGCCAGTCCGTGGAACTGCACGTCCGACCGGGTCCTCGCCACTTCCTTGCCCGCGAGCTCGATCAGACGCTCTATGTGCCTAAGGTACCTGTCCTGAAGCAGAGGGTCCCGAAGCATGGAGACCAGTGTGGGGCTCAGGGACAAGGTGATCCTGTACTGTGTGCCTTCGTCGCTGAGCTTTTCGAAGGCCATCAGAAGCGGGATGTAGGTCTCCGTGATACTCTCGTACAGCCAGTCCTCTTCCAGGAAGAGCTCGTGTTCGGGGTGCCGCACGTAGGGAAGATGTGCGTGCAGGACTAGCGCAAGATATCCTTTGTGATCGTGTTTCATATAGGTGTCAGAATCCTGTTATGCCCCTGGGCTTCTCATCGATTTCCCGGCCACCGAAAAGCTTGCCGGAAGGCGCAGGCGGCGGGCCATCGTGCTTGCCGTGCCGCCGGAGGTCAGGCCGCCGGCCGACCCGCTTGGGCCAGGACGCGGGCCGCGAGTCAGCGCGTGGACCTGGTGACGGTCAGCTCTATCTTCTCCTCTTTCGTTCCGTCCTCGGAACGGGAAGTGACCTTGATTTCCTTTTTTCCGTCCGGCAGATGACACCTGAACGAGAACGTTCCGTCCTCTCTCAGAGAGCAGGTGCCACCTTCCACAGTCAAGTGCGACCCGGGGACGGTCGCCCCGTAAACGATGAGGTCCGCGTCCAGCCTCAGCCAGAACGGCCGCTCGAGCTCACGGGCTCCGATGCCGGCACTCACCCCGGGGCTGAAGACCGGGGATGCCAGTCTCTCCTCCAGACGACGGGCCAGGCGCTCCGCAAGTCCGGGCGAAGTCAGAGGAGGATGAGACGCCGTGAGACCGCCCGAGAGAGCGTAGATCTCGGCGTAGTACTCCGGAGAAAGGTCCGCCCACTCTTCGTCCAGCAGATCTGACATCCTGTCGGGCGGCATACTCACAGGATTGGATGACGCCAGACAGACGAACTTCCCGGCTTTCGTGAGGAGACCGATGTCGACCCGATAAGTCCTGCCGGGACCCCCCACGTTTATGTACCAGTTCCTTGCGTCCGGAGTAAATGCAACGTCGAAGAGGAAGTTCTCCGGTCGCGCGGCGTTCGTTTCCCCGGAGTACACTCTCAAGATTCTCCTCGCCCCCAGAGCGGACTTGCCCAGGGTCCGAAGCGCGCGAGACAGGGTCTCCTGCGTGAGCTCCCAGTAAGTGTGAATCCAGTACGGATCCCTCACCATGGCCACTATGAGGTCCTTTCCGTAGCCCTGGGGAAGCTCCTGCTCTGCCGGGAAGGACGCCCGGTCAGACGGGCGTTCGGCCAGCACCCTCGCTTCTTCCAGGACTCTCTCTACTTCCGGCCGGGTTCTAACGCGAGAGGCCGAGGGGGTTTCCGCAGGCGCCACAGGCGGAGCGCTTCTGGCCCCACGCCGCCGGACGGAAGTCCGGCGAGGGCGCGAGGGTTTCGGCGCGGCCGACCTGCGTACAGCAGTCCTGCGCACTGTCTTTGCGGAGCCCCTGCTCTTTGGCTTCTCCGACACCTTCTCCGGCGTGGTGCTCGCACCCGCGCGCTTGGCCCGCTTGGGAGCGTCGCCGCTCGCCTTGGATTCCGGACGCGCGGTCTGCCGGCGCTTCTTGGCCGCAGTCTCAGTCTTTCGCTTCTTGGATTCGGTCTTCTCGCCCCTCAATTCTCTCTCCTCCCTTCGAAAACGAACGTCTCAGAGAGCAACAGTCGGAGTATTGCACCGAACATATTCCCCAAGGTGTCCGCAACGTTGCGTTGCGCGGCCGCAACGCCGCCGCGGCATTGCGTCGCTGCGCTCCCGCAGAACGGCTGCGAGCACTATTGTTTTCCAGCTCTGAGCGACTCCAGCCTCCCGAGCACCAGAGACTTTATCTCGTCGAGCCTCTCCTGGGATTTCGCCTCGAAGCGGGCCACGAGGGCCGGCTGCGTGTTGGAGGCCCTGACCAGTCCCCATCCGTCGCCGAACAGTATCCTCGCGCCGTCGATCTCTATCACCTCGTGCTCGGCCCTGAAGGAGAACTTGAGCCGCTCCACCAAATCAAACTTGATCTCCTCGGGGCACTCCAGCCTTATTTCGGGAGTCGAGAAGTACTGGGGCAGCCGGTCCACCATTGCAGAGAGCGGCTCGACGGACCTGGAAAGAATCGACACCAGTCTCAGAGACGCGTAGATGGCGTCGTCGTAACCGAAGTACTCGTCGGCGAAGAACATGTGCCCCGACATCTCGCCGGCGAGCAGCGCCTTTTCTTCCTTGAGTTTCCTCTTTATAAGAGAATGCCCGGTGCGCCACATCAGCGGCCGCCCGCCCAGGGCACGCACGTGCTCCTCGAGTCCCTGCGAGCACTTGACGTCGAATATGATGGTGCCCCCCGGGTGCCTGCCGAGGATGTCGCCGGCAAAGACCGCCAAGAGCTGGTCTCCCCAGATGATCCTGCCGGTGTCGTCGATTGCGCCTATCCTGTCGCCGTCACCGTCGAACGCGATGCCCAGATCGAGTTTCTCGCGGACGACGAGCTTCCTCAGTTCCTCCACGTACGCCGGGACCGTGGGGTCGGGCAGGTGGTTCGGAAAGCGGCCGTCCGGCTCATTGAAAATCGCACGGGTCTCCATGCCGAGGCGCTCCATCAGTTGGACCACGATGGGACCGGCGGTGCCGTTGCCGCCGTCAATGCCTATCCTGAGTCTGCGACCAGCCTCCACCTTGCTCAGGACTTCCCGGGAATAGTCAGACACCATGCTGTAGGAGCTGGAGGTCCCAGGCCCGGACGAGAACTTCGAGGACTCGATTATGCTTCTCAACTCCTGTATTTCCGGCCCGTAGAGCGAGAGCTCGCCTTTGGCCAGCTTGAACCCGTTGTATTCGACTGGGTTGTGACTGCCGGTGACGACCGCCGAACCTCCGGCGCCCAGCTTCACCCTGGCATAGTAGACCACGGGCGTCGGCACCACACCCAGTTCCACGGCCTGGCATCCCGATTCGATGAGGCCTCTGGAGAATTCACCGTTCAGCCGCGGGGAGCTCAGCCTCACGTCCCTTCCGACAACCACGCTCCCGCCGGAGCCCACGTAAGTGCCGAAGGCTCTGCCCACGGTCCTTGCGACGTCGGAGGTGAGGTCGCCCTGGGCCAGCCCGCGTATGTCGTATTCTCTGAATATGTAAGGATTCACGTTCATTTCATTTCCTTCGCCCGGCAGAATTCGGTTTCAGACCCATTGCCCCGCGCGCCCCTATAGGGCGCTGGACTTCAGCGCACAGGCAGGCGAGGAATGCCGGGGTGCTCGAAACATCGCAGTAACCATCGCAGTCCTGGACGGGACTTGCGCAGACAAGGAGGTGAGTCTATCACTTTTTCCTGGAGGTGAGACACACGTTTATGAAGTCGTCGATCTCGCCGTCCAGCACCTTCCCCACGTCCGAGGTCTCGTATTCTGTGCGGTGGTCCTTGACGAGCGTGTACGGCTGGAAGACGTATGACCTTATCTGGCTGCCCCAGGCGATGTCCTTCTTGTCGTCATGGAGCTTATCGAATTTCTTCTTTCTCTCTTCGTCGTAGTGCATGAACAGCCGCGCCCTCAGGACCTTCATTGCGTTCTCGCGGTTGCGGTGCTGGGACCTCTCGCTCTGGCACTGGACCACGATACCGGTGGGCACGTGCGTGATCCTCACTGCCGAATCGGTCTTGTTGACGTGCTGTCCGCCTGCGCCGCTGGCCCTGAAAGTGTCAACACGGATGTCGCCCTCCCTGATCTCGACTTCCAGCATTTCGTCTATCTGCGGAAACACAAACACCGATGCGAACGAAGTGTGTCTTCTCTGGGCCGCGTCGAACGGCGAGATCCTGACCAGCCTGTGCACGCCGCTCTCGCACTTGAGATAGCCGTAAGCATATTCACCGTCCACCTCGACGGTGGCGTCCTTTATTCCCGCTTCCTCACCGGCCTGGTAATCCAGCACCGAATACTTGAAACCACGGGACTCGATCCAGCGGGTGTACATACGCATCAGCATCTGGGCCCAGTCCTGTGACTCAGTGCCCCCGGCCCCGGGGTGGATGCTCACGATGGCGCCTGCCCTGTCGTGCTCGCCGTCCAGAAGACTCCTCACCCTGAGCTGGCCGATCTCCTTTTCGAGCTTCTTGCATTCGGACAGAGTCTCCGCGAGTGCTCCCTCGTCCTGTTCTTCCTCGGCGAGCTCCATGAAGACGCCCAGGTCATTCATTTTCTGCGACAAAGAGGTCCACTCTTCGACTGTTTTCCTGGGCCCGCCCAGTTCCTGGGCGACCCGCTTCGAGTCTTCTCTGTCCCAGAACCCGGGTTTGGACATCTCCTCTTCGATCCGGACGAACTCCTTTTTCTTGGCCTCTATGTCAAAGAAAACCTCCGAGTTCCTCGATGGCGCGACGACAGGACTCGATCCTGGACCTTGTCTCTTCCCACATTTAAGTGTTACCTCCTCCCTCGGCGTGCAGCAGCGCGTTCAGCTCCTTCCAGACAGCGTCGGCCTTCGCCTCGAGCTCTATCAAGGAGCCGTCGTTAGAAATGTGAAAGTCAGCTCTGGCAATCTTGTGTTCTTGGGGAATCTGGCTGCGTACTCTAGAGAGTGCCTCGTCAGCTTCGAGCGAATCCCTCTCGCGGATCCGTCTGAGCTGAGCCTCCTGGTCACAGGAAACTACCACAACCGCGTCGAACATTTCAACGAGATTCCACTCGTATATGAGCGCGGCGTCGGCCACCACGATGCCGGCGAAGCCCGTCCGTTCCACATCTTCTATGCGCCTCCTGATCTCCTCGATCAGAAACGGATGCACCATGCGATTCAGCTTCTCCAGACTCTCACGGCTCGAGAAAACGACTCGTGCCAGCTCGCGTCTGTCGAGCCTCCCGCCAGCTCCCAGGATGCCCTCACCGAAACTCCGGACCAGCTCGGAGAGAACGCCCGGCCTTTTCTCTACCACTTCCCTGCCGATCTCGTCGGCATTTATGACGCGCGCTCCCCGCTGCCTGAAGAACTCGCAGACGAGGCTCTTGCCCGACGCGATTCCTCCGGTCACCGCGACAGTGAGCACCGGCGACCGGCGCTGCGCCGTATTCCCAGGGCTAGTGTGTCTCAAACCAGCTGTCTCCTGTCCCGATTCCGACGATGACCGGGACATTGAGCTCCATCGCGTGCTCCATCTCGTGCCTGACGATGCCGGTAAGCTCTTCCTTCTCTTCTTGGGGCAGCTCCAGGAGCAACTCGTCGTGTATTTGGAGGATCAGCCTGCCCCGCAACCGGCGCTCGGCGAGCTGCCTGTGCACCGCGAGCATGGCCAGCTTGATCATGTCTGCGGCAGAACCCTGAATGGGAGTGTTTATGGCCATCCGTTCGGCCTCCGCCCTCAGACGCCCATTGCTGCTCCCGAGGCCGGCGATGGGCCTGCGCCTGCCCAGCAGAGTCGTGGCGTGGCCTCTGCGCCGCGCTTCCTCGACGACGTTCCGGACGTAGGCGGCCACGCCCGGATAAAGACTGTAGTAGTTGTCTATGAAATGCTTTGCCTCCGAGGTGGGGATGCCCAGCTGCCTGGAGAGACCGTAGGGGCTCATGCCGTATATTATCCCGAAGTTGACCACCTTTGCCCGGGCCCTCAACTCCGGAGGAACTCTGTCCCGGGGCACTCCGAATAGAGACGAGGCAGTGCTGGCGTGGATATCGACTCCCTCGGCAAATTCCTTGAGCAGTCGCTCGTCTCCGGAACAGTGAGCCAGCAGCCTCAGTTCTACCTGTGAGTAGTCTCCGGAGAGAAGAACCCATCCTTTGGCGCCGGGCACGAACGCCTTCCTTACCTCCCTGCCGAGCTCGCTCCTGACTGGAATGTTCTGGAGATTCGGCTCGCTCATCGAGAGTCTGCCAGTCGCGGTCACCGCCTGATTGAAATTCGCGTGAAGCCTTCCTGTGGACGGGTTCAGCATTCTCGGGAAAACGTCCACGTACGTGTTCTTGAGCTTGGAGAGTTGCCTGTAAGTGATTATCAGCTTCGCCACCTGGCTCGAGACCGCCAGCTCTTCCAGCACTTCTTCATCAGTGGACGGGGCGCCCGTGCCCCTGGTCTTCTTGGTCGCGGGAAGCTTGAGGTCTTCGAACAGGACCTTCGCGAGCTGGAGCGGGGAGTTGAGATTGAAACTGCAGCCTGCGAGCCGGAAGATGTCTCCTTCCACCTCCGCTATCTCGCGCCCCAGCCGATCGGACATGTCCCTCAAGAAGGCCAGGTCAACGGCGACTCCAGTCCTCTCCATTTCGTATAGGACCGAGGCCAGAGGAAGCTCGACGTCTTCGTAGAGCCGCACCAGGTCCATCTCCCTCAGAACTGAGACGAGCGGCTCGTGGAGCCGGGCAGTGGCGAAGGCGCGGCGGCACGTGTGCTCGCCAAGCTTATGAGGCGGGACGTCCTCGGGGTTGACCCTGGCCCTGGAGCGGCCCACAAAGGACTCCAGCGTGTCCAGCTGGCTACCCAGGATTCTCTTGGAAAGGCCGCCGAGCCCGTTGTCCGACGAGGGGTCCGCCAGGTAGGCGGCCAGCATGACGTCGAAGAGTCTTTGGCCGGGCGAGAGCTCGAGAGCAGAGAGGCAGCCGAGCGCAGACTTCATGTCGTGAACAGCGCACGCGGCGTCGCTCTTCGAAAAGAGCCCGCGAAGAACCAGAGAGGTCTCGCGTTCAGAAGAGAGCGCCTGCCGGCCTTGCGCGCCAGTCGGAGATTGACAGGGCTCGTGGCCGGAGTCGCCCGCCGGCAGCGCCGGTCCGGGCGAGTTCTCTTCGTCGGGCAGGATTCCTCCTGCAGCAAAGAGCTGACCTGCCTGCCTGGCGAGGCTGACATAGAAGCACGCGCCCTCCGGCGAGGCCACCGCGATCGCCAGCGGAGGAGAGAATCGATCCTTGCTGCACGCCACGGCCAACCCGTATCGCTCCCATGAGGCGGCCTCCTTCTCGAACTCCTCCACGTCCGCGCCGGTCTTGAGTTCTTTCCAGGAAAAGCTGAGTTCACTGCCTTCGAAGATCGTGGCCGCGAGCTTCCTGAACTCGAGTTCCTCCAAGAGGGCCTTCAGCCTCTCGTTTCTCCTGTCGCCGGGACGCAGTTCCTCGATCTCAAGCGGGAGCGGCACGCACAGATCAATGCTGGCCAGTTCACGTGACAACCTCGCCTGCTCAGAAAATTGGGAGAGCCTCTGCGAGACGCGCGGCTCCTCCTCGATGGGAAGCCGTGCCAGTATGTCCTCCAGACTCCCGTACCTCGAGACGAGCCTGGCCGCGGTCTTCCCGCCGACGCCGGGCACCCCGGGTATGTTGTCGGACGAATCGCCCATCAGCGCCAGCACGTCGACGACCCTCTCAGGCCCTACACCGAAGCGCGCTTCCACCTGGCTCCTGCCAACCCAGCTCCTTTCCTCACCGGCCCTTCCCGGATTCATCACCTTTATCGACTCTCCCACGAGCTGGCAGAAATCTTTGTCAGCCGAGACCAGCACCACTTCCGCGCCCTCTCCGGCGAAACGGAGCGCGAGCGTGCCCATGATGTCGTCGGCCTCGTACCCGCTGAGCCCCAGGATCTTGACTCCCATGGCCTCGACCAGCTCGAGGATCCTCGGAAATTGCGCCTGCATTTCGTCGGGCATCTTCTGGCGATTCGCCTTGTATTCGGGAAATCTCCGGTGTCGATGGGTGGGCTCTCTTGAGTCGAAGACCACGGCGATGTAGTCCGGCTTCTCTTCCTTCATGAGTTTGAGCAGGGTGGTGGCAACGCCGAAGGCGGCGCTCGCGTTCTCGCCCCTGGAGTTGATCAACGGCCTTCCCACGAACGCGTAGTACGACCTGTAGGCCAGAGCAGAACCGTCTATCAAGTAAACCCGCGGTTTCATGGTGGTCTCCGGCAGGCCCAGTCAGGTAGAGCTCGCGGAAGAGTACAGCTTGTTTTCGACGATGTAAGAGAGGACCGGTGGAGGAACAAGATATCGGATGGAGCGCCCGGAGGCGACTCTGGCCCTGATGTCCGTGGACGACACGCTCAGCATGACGTCTTCCACAAGGAGGACGCGGCCGCGGAGCCAGAGCTCGACCTTGTTCAGGTCGAAGCCGGGCCGACTCACCACGATCGGCCTGGATTCCGCGAGAAGCTCTATAGGGTTCTTCCAGGCAGACATCTCCAGAACGCTGTCAGCGCCGATTATCAGAAAGAGCTCGGTGTCCTGACCCAGCTTCATGCTGAAATGCCTGACTGTCTCGATGGTGAAGGAGGCCTCGTCGCGCGAGACCTCGAATTCCGACACCTCGAAGCCGGGATTTCCCTGCGTGGCGAGTCTCGTCATCTCGAGCCTGGCCGAGCCGCTGGAAATGCGCTCGGACCGCTTGTGGGGGGGGATACCGCAGGGCACGAAGATCACCCGGTCCAACCCGACCCGTTCGCGAGCTTCCTCGGCCACGATCAGATGACCGATGTGTATGGGATCGAAGGTGCCGCCGAAGAGGCCCACTCTCACTTTCTTCTCTCCGTTCTGAGCCGTCCTCCGTGCAGACCGTGTCCCGGTGAGACGCGCCTCGGCTCCGTCACGAGCCGGTCTTCTGCTGGACCTTCTTCAGCCTCTGCCTTGCGACGTCCAGCGCCTCACGGTCTCCGTTCCTTGCAAGAACGCTCCGGTACGTTTCCGCTGCCTTGTTCCAGTTGCGCTCCTTCTCGTAGGACTGCGCCATTTCGACCAGGGCCAGGTCGGCCCATCTCGCCTCCCCGAATCTATCAAGCACCTCCTGGAAACAGAGCCTGGCGGCCTCGAGGTCCCTCAGCTTGACGTAGAGCCGGCCCGAAAGGTAGAGCTTCTGGGCCAGCATGGCGCGGCATTCCCGCAGCGCCTCTTCGGCCTTGGCCGCAAACACACCCTGTGGGTGGCTCGCCAGGTACGAATTAAAGAGCAGAACGGCCTTCTCTGTCTGAGCCTGGTCGTAGGGCGCGGGCCGTTTCTGCTTGAACGCGCACATGCCGAGCATGAACGCGGCCTCCTCCGCGTAGCTCCCTCTGGAGAAATCCCTCATGACCTTCTCGAACTCCATCTCTGCCAGAGGGAATTCCTCAGTCTCGTAGTAGCATTTTCCTAGATAGAACGTAGCGGGTTCGGCATACCTGCTGCCGGGATATTGTGCGAGCAGCAGCTTGAACCCGTCCGTGGCGTCCAGGAAACGGCGGCTATCGAACCTGCCATTGGCCTTCTCGAATTGATCTTGGGCCGTGGTGAGACGCACCTCTCTGGCGCCCGAACAAGAAAGAGCAAGGCTCGCGATGAGAACGCAAGAGACGAAACACAGGAACGCCGGCGCAACGGTGATGCGCGGCGGCCGCTTTTCATTCTGCTCTGATGTGTGCGTACGCTCGTGCTGTGTCTTCATTTCTAATCCTGGCACTCCCGGCACCGGGGCCGCGGTCTTCTTCCCCGCGGGCAAACCGGGCCGGAGCCCGTCACTCCTTGTTAGAGTAAAAGAGGTAGACCAGACCGCCAACTATCGCTGCCACGACGAGGGGCTCGATGAGGGCTCCCAGCTTGCCGGAGGGCATGCTGCCCTTCTGCCAGCTCTCTCCCTTACCCTCCAGGAACGTGAGCTCGGACGCCGGGACGACGTCTCTCTCACTACCTTTGCTCTCGCCGACCCACAGAAGGGCGCCGGTACTCTCATCGACTACTCTGGCTGAGAGCGACGCGTAAGCGTGTCGCTCCACCATCTTCCTTCCGACGAAATGGGACCGCCGGACCCTGGGGTATTCCATGCCTAGTTCCGTGATTCGGTACGTGAGCACGAGCTGGCTCGGAACGGATTCCAACAACGCCTCCGTCGCCGCGGCCACGCCGGCAGCAGTCGTGTCTGCCCGAGAGGTGTCCTGCACGGCAGGAGCGGCGGGAGGCCGGGGACTCGTCACCACCACGGAAACGCCTTCCTCTCTGAGCCGCTGTCCCATCAGATTCTCGACCACCCAGCCTGCGTCGTGGGTGCCCGCGGCCGTCACAAAAACCGGCTTGTTCAGGTTGCTTGCCGGCATCGCTTTCACGAGTGATTCCACTGCGCTCGACAGCGTCTTCTCCAGGAGAGCCATGTTCGTGGCACGTTCCGCACGTCCCGCTTGAGCGGCCCACACGTGCGAGACCAGTCCGACAAGAGCAATCGCGCAAGCGACGACAATTAGTTTCGGCGAAACCGTTTTCTTCACCTGTCTCTCCTTGTGCTTGGCCGCGGCCGTCGTGTAAGGGAAACCGCCTCGGCGAAGAGCTCGTATTCTGCTGAACCCACGATTCGGACCTCACAGAACTGGCCTTCGCGGAGACCCCGTCCGGTTACGTGCACGACGCTGTCGATCTCCGGCGCCTGTCCTTCTGTTCTACCGGTGCCCCGAGTCCCTCCGGTCTCCACCCTGTCCAGCAGGACCGCGACGCGACTGCCCGCTCGCGAGGCGTTTTTTCTCCCGGAGATCTCCCTCTGGAGCTCCATCACCTGTCTGAGACGCTCCTCCTTCACTCGCCGGCTCACCTGGCCCGGCAGGGACGCCGCAGGAGTGCCCGGCTCGCGCGAGTAAGAGAAGGCGCCGACGTGGTCGAACTGGAAGTCTCCCAGAAACTCCAGCAGCTCGGAGAACTCCGCCTCGCCCTCTCCGGGGAATCCCACCATCACGGTCGTGCGCAGAGAGATCTCCGGGACGGCGCCGCGGATTTTCTCGAGTGTCTCGACGAGCTTCTTCTTCCTCACGCGTCTCCTCATGAGTCTCAGCATCCGGTCGGAGACGTGTTGTATCGGAACGTCAGCATATTTGCACAAATTCGGGCCGTCGCGCAACACTTCTGTTAGCTCGTCTGACCAGCGGGCAGGATGCGCGTAGAGAAGTCTGACCCAATTCAGGCCCTCCACAACCTCCAGCCGCCTCAGCAGCTCGTGCAGCACGGGCCGGCCGTAAAGATCGATGCCGTACGCGGTGGTGTCCTGAGCCACCAGGCAGAGTTCTCGAACACCGTCTCTGGCGAGAAGTTCCGCCTCCCGGAGGACACTACCCATCGTCCTGCTTATGAGCTTCCCTCTTATCCGGGGTATCAGGCAGTACGCGCACCTGTTGTCGCAGCCCTCCGAGATTTTCAGATACGCGGTGTGGCGGCCCGTGGACACGGCCCTCGGATGAACCGCTCTCACCAGAGCGTCGGAGCCGGAGAGAAAAATCCTTCTGCCTGCGGGGGACCCGACGGAGGCGGCGCAGGCCTTCGCCACTTTCAGGCGATCCCTCGGGCCCACAATCGCGTCCACCTCCGGGAACTTGTCCAGGAGCTTTTTTCCCATTATCGCGGGGAGGCATCCGGCCACGATCACCGCTTTCAGCCTGCCGGCTCGCTTGAGCCTCACCGCCTCTTCGACCCACTGCTCCGCTTCCCTTCTGGCCGATTCCAAGAACGAGCACGTGTTGAGTACTGCGATGTCGGCTTCTTCGATGGAACCTTTTACTTCGAAGCCTGACCGCACGAGGCCGGCCAGCATCAGCTCCGAGTCCACCAGGTTCTTGGGGCAGCCCAGCGACACCAAGGCGACCGAGTGTCCGGCAGGAGAGGGATTGCGTCGTGGCGAACTGCGCGTGGAAGTCACGTTTCTGAAAGAGGTCTCCTCACTCCAAGTAGGACTCGTTCACGAGGACTTCCCGAGGCTTGCTCCCGTCTGCGGGGCCGACCACTCCGGTTTCCTCGAGCCTGTCCATGAGTCTGGCGGCTCTGGAGTAACCTATCTTGAGCCTCCGCTGGAGCAAGGACACGGAACCGTGTTTGTGGGTTATGACCACGCGGGTGGCCTGCTGAAGGAGCTCGTCGTCGTCCTCCGATTCACCCTCTGCGGTCAGAGAGGGCTCCGACAGATCTACGGACGACTTGGCCATCCAGCTGAATTTTCTCAGATAGGAGACCACTCTCTCGACGTCCTTCTCCGACACGAACGAACCGTGGACCCTCACGGGTTCTGCGCGGCCGGGAGGCAGATAGAGCATGTCTCCGTTGCCGAGGAGAGTCTCGGCGCCGTTCATGTCCAGGATGGTGCGCGAGTCCACTTTCGAGGCCACCTGAAATGCTATTCGCGTGGGGAAGTTGGCCTTGATGACGCCGGTGATGACGTCCACGCTTGGCCTCTGGGTCGCGAGTATGAGATGGATCCCGACCGCTCTGGCCATCTGGGCCAGGCGGGCGATGGGCTCTTCGATTTCAGTGGGAAGCATGCACATCAAGTCTGCCAGCTCATCGATTATGACCAGGATGAACGGAAGGATCTCCGAGCCCTCCTCGCGGGCCTTCTCGTTGTAGCTTTCAACGTTCCTGACGCCCCTGCCGGCGAGCACGTGGTAGCGCTGCTCCATTTCCTTTACCACCCAACGGAGACTCTTGCTCGCCTCCCTCGCGTCGCTGACAACGGGAGTCACGAGATGCGGCGTGCCGTTGTAGGCGGTGAGCTCGAGTTTCTTCGGGTCGATCATGAGCAGGTTCAGCTCTTTGGGAGAGAGCCTGTAGAGCAGACTGAGTATTATGCTGTTTATGCAGACGCTCTTGCCGGAGCCCGTGGCGCCGGCGATGAGAAGGTGCGGCATCCTGGAAAGGTCCGTATAGAAGCAGCCGCCCTGCGTGTCTTTGCCGAGAGCCAGCACGAGCCGGCCCTTCTGATCTACGAACTCTCCCGCGGACAGCAACTGCTTTATGAACACGATGGAGTGGTGCGCGTTGGGAATCTCGATGCCCACCGCGGCCTTGCCCGGCACTGGCGTGAGCAGCCTTATGCGCGACACCTTGAGCCCCAGAGCGAGGTCCTCGGCCCTGCTGGCTATCTGGTTCACCGTGATCCCTGCGCCCGGCTCATAATCGAACCTCGTGATGACGGGCCCTGGATGCACCTCCACGACTCTGCCCGTGACCCCGAAGTTGGACAGGCGCTCTTCGATGCGCTTCGAGGCCTCGAGGAGCTCGTCCTTGGCCATGTAAGTCTCCGGTTCCGACGGCTCGTCCAGAAGCGAGATCGTAGGCAGCCGGAATTCGAACTCGCCCTGCGGGGGTTCTCTTCGGGCGAGCTCCTTGGGCGACGGTTCCCTCCGCGCCTGATCCCGCGGCAGCTCGTCCCTCTGGCCGGCCGCGGACACCGGTGCAGAGAGCCCCGGGGTTTCCGCAGAAGAGGTCTCCGCGAACGCGGGCCCGCGCGGAATTTCCTTATCTGTGACGCGGAGAGCGCCTCCGGGTTGCGTTATGATCTTGGGCCTCGAGGGTTCCATCGGCCGCGCCTCGGGCCTTTCAGGGAGCTTCTCCGGCCTGGGTCTCGAGACCTGCGGGCCTATCTTGACGTCCGGCTTCTTCCTTTCAGCCAGCCTCTCCAGGAGCCTCTCCCGCACGAACATGAACCACCCCTTGAGCAGGGTCCCGAGTCTTGCCAGAAATTCCAGATACCTGACGCCGGGCACGAGAGCGGCTCCGAGCGCCACGAACGTCAGGACTGCAAAAAAACTCCAGGAGACTATCGTGGCCCCGAAGCTCCCGAATACAGTGCGCGCACTGTCAATCACGTCCAGACCGAGCCTTCCTGCCGCGGTCCTGGACGCCTCCCTGGAAAAACCCGGCAGAAGTGCCAGGCTCAGGGCAAACACGAAGGACAGAAGGAGCGAAAAGAAGGTCTGGAGCCAGAGTCTCCCGGGAGCTCTTCTGGCGAAACGGTTCCACGACCACGCAAGCAGAAGGGCACCCAGGGGCCAGGGAAAAATGAATCCGAGGCTGGAGAAGAACAGGTGAGCCACGCGGGCTCCGACGGAACCGAACGCGTTGGCAACGTTGCCTTCTCGCTGCGACAGGAGCCCGACGTCCTCTCTGTGGTAGGTCAGGAGGCTCGAGAGCAGCATCACGCCTGCCACGAGCAGGATCACGCCGGTTATGATTGAACGTGTTGCAGGGCTTTTCTTACCCAAGAGACCAGGCACTCCTTTCTAAAAACCCGCGGAGTCTACGTGCCGAGCTCCCAGGAGGAAAGATAGTGGCTCTGCTCCTCGGTCAGAGTGTCTATGCGGATGCCCATCGCTTCCAGCTTAAGCCGAGCCACCTGCGTGTCTATCTCCGCCGGGACAGTGTACACCTTTTTCTCGAGCGTCCGGCCTTTCTTGCAGAGAAACTCGGTGCAGAGCGACTGATTCGCGAAGCTCATGTCCATGACCGAGGCAGGGTGCCCCTCGCCGGCGGCGAGATTGATTAGACGGCCCTCGCCGAGGACAAATATCTTCCTGCCGTCCCCGAGGGTATATTCCTCCACGAAATCCCGCAAGGCTCTCCTCGAAACCGAAAGTTTCTGGAGGCCCGCAAGGTTCAGCTCCACGTTGAAGTGACCGGAGTTCGCGACCACGGCGCCGTCCTTCATGGCCTCGAAGTGCTGCACACTGATGACGTTGATGTCGCCGGTCAGAGTGACGAACAAGTCCCCTATCCTGGCGGCTTCTGCAATCGGCATCACCCTGTAGCCGTCCATGACCGCTTCGAGCGCTCTCAGGGGATCGACTTCAGTGACGATGACGTTTGCGCCGAAGCCCTTGGCCCTCATCGCCACCCCGCGACCACACCAGCCGTAGCCGCAAACCACGAAGTCCATCCCGGCCAGGAGCAGGTTGGTGCATCTCAGAATTCCGTCTATGGTGCTCTGACCCGTGCCGTAGCGATTGTCAAAGAGGTGCTTGGTGTTGGCATCATTCACGGCGATTATCGGATAGGCCAGGAGCTGGCTCTTTTCCAGACTGCGCAGCCTATTCACGCCAGTGGTTGTCTCTTCCGTCCCGCCCAGCACGGAGGCCACCAGGTCCTTTCTGCGGGTGTGCAGTTCCGAGACCAGGTCTGCGCCGTCGTCCATCGTGACCATCGGCTTCAGGTCCAGGGCAGCATTTATGTGGTCGTAATAGACCTTGGTGTCCTCGCCCTTGACGGCGAACACCTGGGCCCCGAAGTCGGACACGAGTGATGCAGCCACGTCGTCCTGGGTGCTGAGCGGATTCGAGGCGCAGAGCCGGACTTCCGCGCCGCCTGCCATCAAAGTCATCACGAGATTCGCGGTCTCGCTAGTGACGTGAAGACAAGCAGATACGCGGAGTCCATCAAGTGGTTTCTCAGAGGCAAACCTCTGCCTTATCGCCCTCAGTACGGGCATGCTCCTCTCCGCCCATTCTATCCTCGCTTTCCCGGCCGCGCCGAGTTTCAGGTCTCTCACATCGCTTGGCATCCAACCTCCTTCAAACACACGGGCCCGCCGTCCCGCGGGGACCAGTCGTGTCGTGGGATCTCCGCCGGACTCGGGCCGCCGGAACCCGGACTCGCGAGAATCCTCGGAACCCGGCCACCGGAACCCGCTCGCGCTCAACATCCCTTCTTCAGCACATCCACCATGTCACAGAGCTCCCAGGTGAAGCCCGCGTCTTCCCGGCCGAAATGCCCGTAAACCGCGGTCTGCCGGAAAATCGGTCGTCTCAGCCTGAGGCGTTCTATTATGCCCGTCGGCGTAAGGTCGAAGTACTTCAGCACGAGCCGGGCGATCTCTTCGTCCGAGATCTGACCTGTGCCGAAAGTGTCTATGGTCACTGACACCGGGTGCGCGACTCCGATGGCGTACGCCACCTGTATCTCGCACTTGGTCGCGAGACCGGCCGCGACCACGTTCTTGGCCACGTGCCTGCAGGCGTACGACGCGGACCTATCGACTTTGGAGGGGTCCTTGCCGGAGAAACACCCTCCGCCGTGGCTCCCGACGCCTCCGTACGTGTCGACTATTATCTTCCTCCCGGTCAGACCCGTGTCGGCCATGGGGCCTCCCTTGACGAACCTCCCGGTAGGATTGACGAAGTACTTGATCGTGTCGGGCTCGATGAGCTGAGCAGGGATCGCGAACTTAATGACCTTCTCGATTATGTCGGCCGTTATCTTGTCGTGAGATATGTCAGGATGATGCTGAGAAGACACGATCACTGTGTCCACTCCGGCCGGCCTGCCGTTCTCGTAGCGCACGGTCACTTGAGTCTTTCCGTCCGGTCTGAGGTAAGGCAGCGTGCCTCCCTTCCTGACGTCGGCCAGCCGTTTGGCGAGCCGATGCGCCAGCATTATGGGCAGGGGCATGAACTCAGGCGTCTCGGTCGTCGCGTAGCCGAACATCAGACCCTGGTCGCCCGCGCCGAGGTTGTCCACGCCGCGCGCGATGTCCTCCGACTGATCGTCGATGGACGTGATCACCGCGCAGGTCTGGTAGTCGAACCCGTAGGTTGCGTCCGTGTAGCCTATCTCCCTTATGACCGAGCGGACTATGCAAGGGATCTCCACGTAACACTGGGTCGAGACCTCGCCCGCAACGAAGGCCAGGCCGGTGGTAACCAGCGTCTCGACGGCCACCCTGCCGAATTCGTCCTTCTCGAGTATCGAATCCAGAATGGCGTCGGAGATCTGATCAGAGATCTTGTCTGGATGTCCTTCGGTCACAGATTCCGACGTGAAAAGATGGTTCTTCCCCATGCGCTAACCTCCCCCTTTTAGGTGAGCTGAACCT
>Ga0315294_10003405_pt1 | contig 17309 bp, 17 predicted proteins | sample YL17G13_40_MG_FD_203626 | JGI IMG/M metagenome (GOLD analysis project Ga0315294, IMG submission 203626) | Sediment microbial communities from Yellowstone Lake, YNP, Wyoming, USA - YL17G13_40 | ecosystem: Environmental > Aquatic > Freshwater > Lake > Sediment | place: USA: Wyoming | collected... | reverse complement strand
TACTTCCAGGAATTCCTGTATGAGACGGGGGAGAGCAAGACCGTGCTGGAAGCCTTGATGGACATCCGCAACGAACAGGACTACGACCTGTCCTTCCGCTACAGCTGCCGCGAAGGCGTCTGCGGCTCCTGCGGCTTGGTCATCAACGGCCGGTTTGAGCTGGCCTGCCGGACAATCCTCAAGACGCTGGACGCCTCCACCATTGTCGTCGAGCCGCTGCCCAACCTGGAAATCAAGAAAGACCTGGTGGTGGACATGGCGCCGTTTTGGGCCGCCTTGAAAGAGGTCCAGCCTTACCTTTTCCCGCCCCCCGATGTTCCACCCAAGGAATTCCTGGTCGAGGACCGGCAGATGGAGAAGATCGACCAGTATGTGGCCTGTATCCTGTGCGCCTGCTGCTACGGCGCTTGTCCGGTGGTCGGCCGCCAGGAGCGCTACCTCGGACCGGCCGCCCTGGCCAAGCTCAACCGCTTCGTGCGCGACCCGCGCGACCGCCGGCCTTTTAAGACCTGGGCCCGGGTGAACGCCGAGGGCGGCCTTTGGTCGTGCGACACCGTCTTCCGCTGCAACGAGGCCTGTCCCCGGGAGGTCCGGCCCGCTGACGGCATCGAATCGCTGCGCCGGAGGATGGTCGTGGAAAAGATCAAGAGGGTGTTCAAGAAAGATCGATGAAGCTCAAAGCGTCTCTATTCTCGCGCCGCCAATTTCTGAACGGGCTGCTGGCCGGCGGCCTGGGGTCGCTGGCCGCCTCTTTGCTCTATCCGCTGCTCAAGTCGGCCATTCCTCCCTATCGTGAGCCGGACGAGGTTCGGCTCCCCCTGGCCGACTATAAAGACTTGGCCCCGGGCCAGGTCAAAGGTTTTGCCTGGGACATCAAGCCCGGGTTTCTGAAAAAGAAGGCCGACGGCAGCCTGGTTGCCTTTGTCGGGGTGTGCACCCATCTCGACTGCAATGTGTCCTACCGGGCCGAACAAAGAAAGTTCTTCTGTGCCTGCCATGAGGGATGGTACGACGAGGAGGGCCGCAACATCGCCGGCCCGCCGCCCGCCCCCCTCCGTCGGCTGACCGTGGTGCTGGAAGGGGAAGAAATCGTTATCAAGAAAGGGGCCCCGGCGTGAAGATCAGCAGATTATGGGCCGGTTTTCGGTCCTGGCTCGACGAGAGGTTGGGCTGGGGGGCGGTTTTGGGCTTTCTCCGTCAAAAGAAAGTCCCCCAGACCCGGCACACCATGTGGGCCTATACCGGCAGCGCCATCCTGATGTTCTTTATCATCCAGGTCGTAACCGGCATCATCCTGGCCTTTTATTACCGGCCGACCCTGGAGGCGGCCAACTCGAGCGTGGCCCGCATCATGACCGAGATCCCGCTCGGCTGGGTTGTCCGCTCCATCCACTCCTGGTCGGCCACCTTTATGATCGCTCTGGTCATCGTCCACCTGACCAGCATCTGGATTCTGAAATCCTACCGCCGGCCGCGGGAGATGACCTGGATGAGCGGAGTGCTCCTGCTCGTCTGCAGCCTGGCCTTCGGCTTCACCGGCTACCTTCTCCCCTGGGACGACCTGTCCCTGTCCGCCACCAAGGTGGGCACCGACATCCCGCGGGCCATTCCGGTCATAGGGAATTTCTTCACCAAGCTGCTGCGCGGGGGCGAGGACGTGAGCGGCGACACCCTCACCCGCTTTTTCAGCTTCCACATCTCCATCCTGCCCCTGGCCTTGCTGGCGGTCTTGATCGTGCATATCTTCCTCATCCAGAAGCTGGGGATGAGCCTGCCGCTCCAGGAGGAAATCAAAAAGAAACAGGTGAGAGAAATCCCCTTCTGGCCGAACTTCATTTTCCGGGAGATGATCCTCTGGCTTGTGCTGCTGGGCGTTCTCCTCAGCCTGGCCGTCTTTCTTCCTCCCGGGCTGGGCCAGGCCGCCGATTTGCGGGCGCCCGCCCCGGAGGGCATCAAGCCGGAATGGTATTTCCTTTTTCTTTTCCAAACGCTCAAGATCTTTCCCGCCCACATTCTATTCCTCAGCGGCGAGACCGTGGCCGTGCTGTTCATCCTGGCCGGCGGGCTGATCTTTTTCTTCTTCCCCTTCCTGGACAACAAGCCGGCCTCGGCCAAAGGGAAGGTCCTGACCGCGGTGGCCTGGCTGTTCATCTTCTATGCCCTGGCCCTGTCGATTTGGAGCTTGCTCGAATGAAACGCAGGACGGCCAGGATGGGATGCGTTTTGCTAGCTGTTCTGTTTGCACTCCTCTTGGCTTCTGATTTTATTAGAGCCCAACAGGCTTCGCCGCCTCCCCAGCCCGCGCCGGCTGCCAAGAAAGCCTTGGAAGCGGCCCCCGCCCCTTCCAAAGCCGGCCAGGAGGTCGGTCCAGGGCCCCGGAATCCCAAGGAGCGGATAGGGGTTTATGTCTTTATAGCCTGGCTGTGGATTTCTATTATCGTCCTGGTCTATATCCTCAGGGCCAAGGTCAAGGAAGCCGACCGCCTCTTCGACGCCGGATATTTCAAGGACGAGAAACACAATCATTCCGGTTGAATTCTCGCTTCCGGCGTCAAACCCCCAGCCCAGGCTTCTCGATTCGCCCGGTGCGATTTTTTAGCCTTTTCTTCCGTCTTTCCATTCAGTGGACATGGAAACTCCGGATATGGAAAAGGAAAGGCCCTTGCGGACAAATCACCATAACGGCCATAGACACCGCCTCAGGGAGAAGTTCCTGAAGGGCGGGCTCAACGGATTCCTGGACCACGAGATCCTGGAGCTGCTCCTCATCCTGGGCATGCCCCGTCGGGATTGCCGCGAGCTGGCCCGCCGCCTGCTCCGGGAATTCCGCACCCTGCGCGGCGTGCTGGAAGCGGATTGCCGTGAACTTCAGAGGATTCAGGGATTGGGGCCCCGCAATGTGTTCGGGATCAAGTTCGTCCAGGAAGTCTCGGGCCGGTTCCTGCGCGACCGGATGTTGGATAAACCGGTCACCCGCTCCTCCAAAGAGGTCTTTGATTATCTCTACCACAGCCTGCGCGACGTCAAGCGGGAGAAGTTCAAGGTCCTGTTCCTGGACACCAAGAACCGGATTATCGAGGAAAAGACCCTCTTTGAGGGAACGGTGGATTCCAGCGCCGTCTATCCAAGGGAAGTGGTCAAGGACGCCCTACGCTACGACGCCTCTTCCCTTATCTTCGTTCATAACCACCCCTCGGGCGACCCCGAGCCTTCCCCCAGCGACAAACAGATCACCCGCGACCTGGTCTTTGCCGCCAAGGTCCTCCAGATCAAGGTTCTGGACCACATCATCATCGGCCAGGGCAACTACTACAGCTTCGCCGACCAGGGCCTTATCGACGACTTCGACCTGCTGTATTATGAGTGGAACAGAAAGAATTAAGTTCTTTCAGCCTTTCCAAACTTATATATAACGGCCAAGCTCACCTGCCGGCCGAAGGCCTTGTCCAAGGCGCGGCGTAGGATTCGAGAGCGATATAGCCCCTTGTGGACGGTCGGCCGGACGAGCGTCTTCTGTCAAAAATGATGCCGCGGGTCGGTGTGTTTACTCCAGGAGAAGTACGGGATGGTTTTTCTTCAACCAGTCGCCTACGCTTTTGCGAAGTGTTCTGGCAAGGATAAGCATTTCTCTCGCCTCTTGATCCGAAACAGCTCCCGATCGGTCATAATCGCTGATGTTTCGTTTCTTCCGGAAGCCGTCGAGCCCGGCAATCATGTCGGCTTTCGCGCCAATCGTATAAGCGAGAGATTGTATGATTCGGTAATGGTGGCGGTCTCTCGGGGCACGATAACCCTCGGCGTTCAAGGCTGCAGTAGCGCTTTGCAGGGCTGAATTATAGGCAATGGCCAGGCGCCAGTCCGGGCTCAGATTGGCGGTTTGGCATTCTCGCAGGTCTCGGTCGGCAATTCCGAGGAGGTCGATGATTTCCTGAGGGCTGGCCTTATGCTCGACGAGCCAGCCGTTTCGAAGCCAATTTTCTAAGCTCATTCTTGTCCCCGATCAGATATATTTTGGGCCCCTTAAGAACGGACGCTAGGAAATAATGGTTTGCTCTCATTTTCGCTTTGAATTCGTCCGGCGGATAGACCGTTGGATTGACCTCGCGGCCAATCGATTTCTGCGCCGCCTGGAGGTTCGCGACGACATCTGCAAAGGCGACATTGCCGACGACAATCAGATCGATGTCGCTTCGAGGACCTTCCTCCCCCCGGGCTATTGAGCCATAGATAAAAGCGACCTTTATTTGGCCGGCCATGGGCGTCAGGGCGTTGCTCAAAGTATCTCCGAGTCCCCCGGTTTTGACGATCAAGCTTTTGAGCTCGGGGAAAATGGGTGAATCGGGATTAGCCTGAAAATAGACTTGCCGTCCGCTGACAGTGCGCCGAATGATCCCGGCCTCGGTTAACTGTTTCAGCTCTCTCTGGACGGGGCCGAGGCCAAAACCCGTCGTCCTGACGAGTTGACGCAAATAAAATGCCTCATCCGTGTGACCAAAAAGCACGGAGAGAATCGCGCGTCGAACCTTGCCGAATAATATAGAGATCTTTCTGTCGCTTTTGGCTGATGTAACCATATTGGTTACAATTGTAACCCTATGGGTTACAATGTGTCAATAGCGCTGACGTACCCATTTTTGGCTGTATCCCTTTATTCTTTATGCAGGCTTGTAACGATGTATTTCTCAATAGTTTAGTATTTGTCCGTGGTTGCAGAATATAAATCTGGCGATTGTGTGATATCCATTTCTGCGCTAACATGAGGAGAAAAACTTGGCGGAGTTAGAAATGAAGCCAATCATTCAAATCGCGAAATCTCTCGGAATATCGCCTGAAAACTTGGAAACCTACGGAGAATACAAGGCCAAGGTCTCTCTGCCCCTGGCCACCGAGCCGGCCGAGCCGCGCGGCAAACTCATCATGGTCACGGCCATGACGCCCACCCCGGCCGGCGAGGGCAAGACCACCACAGCCATCGGGCTGGCCGATGCTCTGCGCCGCCTGGGGAAAAATGCGGCAGTCGCCCTGCGCGAGCCGTCCCTGGGCCCGGTCTTCGGCCTGAAGGGCGGCGCCACGGGGGGCGGCCTGGCCCGGGTCGTGCCCTCGGACGACATCAACCTCCATTTCACCGGCGATATCCACGCCATCACCGCCGCGCACAACCTGCTGGCGGCCATGATTGACAACCGGCTCCATTTCGACGGTTCCTGCGGACTGCTCGACTGCCGGATGGTCACCTGGAAACGGGTCATGGACATTGACGACCGGGTTCTTCGGGAGATCGTGGTCGGCATCGGCGGGCCCTTGCGCGGCATCGCCCGGGAGACCGGCTTCGACATCACCGCCGCCTCCGAGGTCATGGCCATTCTCTGTTTGGCCCGCGACCTCAAGGACCTCAAGGAAAAGCTGGGTAACATCATGGTGGGTTACAGCAACGATAATAAACCGGTCTTCGCCAGAGAGCTCAAAGCGCATGGCGCCATGGCCGCCCTGCTCAAGGACGCTCTCAAGCCTAACCTGGTTCAAACCCTGGAGGCCACGCCCGCCTTCATCCACGGCGGCCCTTTCGCCAACATCGCCCACGGCACGAACTCGGTGCTGGCCACACGCCTGGCCCTGCGGCTGGCCGATTTCGTTGTGACCGAGACGGGCTTCGCCTCGGACCTGGGCGCCGAGAAGTTCTTCGACATCGTGGTCCGCACCGGCGCCATCCCCGCCCCTTCGGCCTGCGTTCTGGTGGCCACCCTGCGCGCCCTGAAATACCACGGCGGGGTCAAGCTCGAGGAACTGGGCAAGGAAAATGCGGCAGCGGTCGAGGCGGGCTTCGTCAATTTAGAGAAACACATGGAGAATATCGAGGCTTTCGGCCTGCCCTATGTTGTGGCCTTGAACAAGTTCCCCGCGGACACCACGGCAGAGGTTGAACGGCTGAAAGCGCTTTGCGCGAAGCGGAAAGTGCGCTTGGCCGTGAGCGATGTCTTTGCCCGGGGGGGAGAGGGAGGCCGGGATATGGCCGGCGCAGTGCTTCAAGCCTTGGAAGATAAGAGTCATTTCGATTTCCTCTATCCTCTCGACAAACCGCTCCTGGAAAAGATCGAAATCGTGGCCCGGAAAATCTATGGCGCCTCGGCGGTGACCATGGAAGGCTCGACACGGCGGAAAATCCTGAACATGGAGAAGGACGGGTTCGGCGGCCTTCCGGTGTGCATCGCCAAGACCCAGTATTCGCTGTCGGCCGACCCGGAGGCCCATGGCCGGCCACGAGATTTCACCTTGATCGTAACCGATGCGGAGGTCAGCTCGGGCGCCGGGTTCGTAATCGTCCTGTGCGGGGACATCATGACCATGCCCGGCCTGCCCAAGACCCCGGCCGCCGAGCGGATTGATGTGGATGATAAAGGAAAAATCACCGGAATTTCATGACAAAATCTTGACATTCCCGGGTTCATGATCTAATCTTCGGCTGTGATTGCGGGGGGAAACAAACCTATGGCCACAATGATCTACACCCGTGTGAAGCCTTCTTAGAAGGCGTCTTATGCGGCAATCGAAACTGCATTTAGAGTCTTATGCGGGTCAAAATAAAGATTGTTAGGCGAAAGTTTGAAGTCAATAATTAGCATAGAAGAGGGGATCATTAAATGAACGAAGAAATAGATGACGAATTGAGAAAGTACGCTGAACGTGTTCAATCGTTTGGAGATATGCTCGAAAAATGGAACGAGGTGGACGTGAGGCGATATCTTGTGGAGCCACTTTTAACTGCATTGCTTTGGAACCCAGCCGACCCTAATTTTGTTCGTCACGAGTTTCCGGTAACTATGGGGTCAGAGATAAAACGTATTGATTATGCACTAATGTCAGGAAATACACCAATTTGTATTATCGAGACAAAAGCAGGAGAAGTTGATGAGGGTGCCGCTCGACAGGTATTAAGTTATGCTCGCATCCTCGGTGTTCCATGGGCACTTGTAACAAACGGACAAAGGTTATGTCTTTATGGCGCGGAATTCGACATCGCTGAAAATATAGCGAATGCTTTAATAATGGACATTACGATTTCTCTAGAGAGCATTCATACTTGTCTTGATTCACTTCGGTATCTCGCAAATGGAACATTAGATTCTGAAGAAGTCTACGATGTTTTCAAACAATTCAATGAGCGCCGAATGCTTCTGGTCTTTCTTCAAAGTAGAAAACACGAGTTAATTCCGGCTATTGCCAAATGGATCGAAGAGCATTGGAACAAGGGTTCCGTAGATATTGCATCGCTTGCTTCTTCTCTTGAGAAGGTATTTGGAAGGGTTGAAAGAATTGAGGAGAAGCCTGCTAGCATACAAACTTCCGTCTCTCAACTTACCATCACAGTAGCTAGTGACTGGAAGTACAGACGTGATTTAGGAAAAGGCATTTTTGAGGTGAAGATCGATCCAGCTAAGCGGATAGATGTCTCGTTACCAGGACCTGATGTCGAACGTCAACTAGAAAAATTTGGACTCAAAACTAGCACAAAAAGCGCATTTGGAGGATTTTACTGGAACCTCCGCAGAGAGGCTGGACTTATACGGGGGAGGTGAATCTCTATTCCAAATATCACAAACCTTCGCCTAACAAGCGAATGCACCTGACGGGCTTCGCCCGCAGGTGATTCGCAAGGCGTTAGGCCGAAGATCTCCGTGAGCAGCGATTCGTTCGGGGAGCGGAATTCTAGGGAAGACTCCGGTCTCATCCGTCCCGCCCTCGGTCACCGGAAAATGGAGATGGGGTTGAAGGATGACGTAGTCGGTCTTCGTATTCGACTATGAGGCTTGACATGGCCGCGAGGCCGATTTAATATCTGGCGTGAGGGAAGGGGGTTGAATGGTTATGACTGATTCAATTTTCATTTCGCAGGCGTCTTATACGGCACTCATTGCGGCTTTTGGAATATTATGCGGATCAATATAATCAGCGTTAGCCGGCTGGCGCGAAGTCCGGTCCTTGCGTACAGTGAAGGTCAACTAGGGAGGACATAGGCCATGAAACTCTCATCAGTACACATCTCCGACTTCCAGTGCATCCGCGACAGCAACGACTTCGAAGTGGCGGACATCACATGCTTGGTTGGAAAGAACGAATCAGGCAAGACGGCCCTTCTCCAGGCCCTATATCGCCTCAACCCGCTGATTCCTGAGGATGCCAAGTACGACGTGACCGATGATTACCCTCGCGCTGACGTCGAGGATTATAACCAAGAACTCGAGGCCGGGGAGGCCGAGCCCGCCATCATCGCTACAGCCGAATTCGCGTTAAGTCCAGACGAGACCGCATCCATCGAGGAGGAGTTCGGCAAGGGCATCCTTATGCGGCAGGTCCTCAAGTTATCCAAGGGGTACGAGAACAAGCTCCAAATAGCACTGACCATCGACGAGTCCGTCGCAGTGAGAACCGCCGTTTCCGAGGCGCAATTGCCAACCGAAATCGCCGAGGCCCTTTCCGCACAGGAGACCCTTGCTGCACTATCCACGTCGGTTTCCGAAAGGACCGATCCGACCGAGAAAGAGCACCTCATCCGCCTCACTGCCATCATCCAGAAGTTCGCAAAGGCTGGCGGCCTCACACTCTACATCTACAAGGCCCACCTCGAGAAGCGCGTCCCTAAGTTCCTCTACTTTGACGAATATTTCCTCATGACTGGCTTCGAGAACATCGAGGCCCTGATCCAACGTGTCAATAACAAGACTCTTAAGAAATCGGACCACCCTCTCCTGGGCCTGATTTCCCTCGCCCGTATCGAGCTACCCGAGCTCCTCAACCCGCAACGTACCCAATGGCTTATCAACAAGCTTGAGGGCGCGAGCAACCACCTAAGCAAGAAGATTCTTCAGTATTGGTCCCAGAACAAGCATCTACTAATGAGGTTCGACGTGCGCCCCGCGCGTCCTGGCGACCCCCTAGGAATGACATCGGGCGCCAACATTCTTTTCCAGGTATACGACACTAAACGTATGGTGTCGACTATCTTGGGCACCCGCTCTAAGGGATTCGTCTGGTTCTATTCCTTCCTTGCGTGGTTCGACCAACAGCAACGGACCGGCGCACCTTTGATCCTGTTGCTCGATGAACCCGGCCTGTTCCTTCACGGTCGCGCCCAGGCAGATCTCCTCAGCTACATCGAGAAAGAGCTCAAGGAGGCACACCAAGTCCTCTATACAACCCACTCTCCGTTCATGGTCGACCCGACGCGATTCGATCGCGTCAGAATAGTGCAAGATAGGAGCATGGATGCCGAGAAGCCGCTTCCAGAGGACCAAGACGGCACCAAGATCATAACCGAGGTTCTTGATGCCACAGAAGAAAGCCTCTTTCCACTCCAGGGTGCGCTCGGCTATGATATCTACCAGACTCTCTTCGTCGGCCCCAACAGCCTCATTGTAGAAGGCGTCTCCGACCTTCTCTACATCCAAGCTATGTCCGCAGCACTCAGCTCGCTTGGCAGGGTCTCCCTGAGCCCCGAATGGACGATCACCCCCGTCGGCGGAGCCGACAAGGTGCCCACATTCGTCGCTCTTCTGGGCGCCCAGCGGGGCATGAAACTCGCAACCCTCCTGGACATTCAAGCCAAAGACAGCCAGACCATTGCGAGCCTGTACAAGAGGAAGCTCCTGCGGAAACAGAACGTCCTCACATATGCCGGCTTCACTGCTTCCACGGAAGCGGACGTCGAAGATATGTTCGGCCTCGACTTTTACCTCCAACTGATAAACGCGGAGTACACCTCAGACATACCCAGGCCGATAACCCCAAACCAGTTGAAATCCAAGGCCCCCCGGCTTCTAGCCAAGCTGCAGCAGCACTTCGCTGGCCATCCGCTCAAGGGCGGGTGTCAGTTCAATCACTACAGACCCGCTAGATACTTCGCGGAGAAACTGGGAGACCTGTCAGCCTCCATCCCCGCCGAGGTCCTCAACAGATTCGAGGCCGCCTTTGACGCGCTAAACAAGCTTCTCTAGCTTCAGGTTCTCCACTCAGAGCGCATGAATGAACAGCCGGCTAACAACTCGCTGCAGCTGACCCCGGCTGGCGTGCGGAAAGTTGGAGCTTGCCTTGCCTGTGAGGTTGCCGTAGAGTGAGTGGGGAAAGGCCTGAGCCGCCGGGCAGCTGAGCTCGAGGCCGTTAGCTGCACTTCTGAGCGTAGTGGAGTCCTTGGTGAGTAGCTGCACGCATCATTCGGTCATCTGCCTAAACCCGTATGAGATCGTCAGGAAGTATCAGTGCGAGTCCTGCGACGCCGTCATGATGTGCGCTTGTGACGAGGAGTTCGGTCGGCGCTTCCTCCCGCATCAACTCGATCATGGCACGGAGCTGGGCACCAGACGGAAGATGCCAGTCACCATCGGATTCCAGAAGAACGTGTGCAACTCATGCAGAGGAATCCCGGAGGAGCCGGCGCCAAAAGCCCCGATGCACGGGCGGACATCCAGAGTGCGCCGCTACTACTGGCGAGAGATCAGCATGGAGACCATTCGCCGCTTCGGTGACTGGGCGCTCGAACAAGGAGAGACGGATTGGCTTGTCGCGCGTCGGAACCACAAGGATACCTACCGATCTATCGAGCAGCGGGTGATAGCTAAGATCAAGGACCTGCACTCTCGCTCTCCGAAGTATGTGTACGACGAGGAGTCTCAGAGCGACATCCTCGCAAAGAGCGGCGTCGAGATCGTGAGGCTCGACGGCACGTATGCGAAACATAGTGGGGCTCGCGCGGCACTAGTCGTCGGCAACGCAACCTGTTCGCCAGAGCAGTTTGCTGTCCAGCACTACGAGAAGCAGGGCTACGATACGCTGTTCCTCGAAAGCGTTCCCTTCCATGTGCTGTTCGGCGTCTACCTGTGGCTGCTGATTGAAGACCCTGCGGATCCCAAGAACCGTGTCGTGGGCTTCGGCAATCGTTCAGCTTTCGACGCGGGCGCCAAGGGAGAGCAAGTCTTGTGCATCCTGCCCGAGGACTTCGGCACTTCGGGCTACGCCTCGCGACGCAAGGCGAGCATCGACCAGCACTTAGACTTCCTGCCCAGCGACAGGTCGGAGATGCTCTGGATTTTCGACTACTGGCTGGAGCCGAGTTCGAACATGAGGCAGTATCTCTGGGCGCATCGCAGCGAGGACATCGCGCGAGCGCGCCAGGTTGTCTCCATTCTCCCTCCCGAGGAGATTCGACGAGTACTTCGGTACCTGGTTGGAGATTACTGGCGCAGGTACTGCGGCTGGCCCGATCTGCTGGTCCATCGGGAAGACGACTTCTTCCTTGCGGAAGTCAAGTCGTCGAAGGACAAGCTGAGCGAGGACCAGAAGAACTGGATTCGCGGGAACGCCGCGGAGCTTCAGTTGCCGTTCAAGCTCGTCAAGATTCACCGGGCGACCGGGCGCATGGAATCGGGTCCGTCGGATGAGACCGTAGCGTTGGGCAGCTAACAACGGCATCCAGACGGACAACACTTCGCGTTGCCGCTGATGCCGTACACGTTAGGCAGAAGATCTCCGTGAGCTGCGATTCGTTCGGGGAGCGGAACGTTAGGGAAAACTCCGGCCTCATCCGTCCCGCCCTCGGTCACCGGAAAATAGAGATGGGGTTGAAGGATGACGTAGTCGGTCTTCGTATTCGACTATGAGGCTTGACATGGCCGCGAGGCCGATTTAATATCTGGCGTGATGGAAGGGGGTTGAATTGAGTTTCTCCAAAGCGCTGTCCGTAGCCATAGCGATGTGAAGACTACGATGATCTACACGCATGTCCTCAACCGGGGACCGGCTGGAGTTCGCAGCCCCGTCGACGCACTCTGAGGCCATGGTGGAGGATTTTATGTCGATCCGTATAAGACACCGTGATAAGAATAGAGTCTTGGCGCAACAGACTGAAATATCAATGGTTATAACTGATGCAATTTTCGTTTCGCAGGCGTCTTATACGGCACTCATTGCGGCTTTTGGAATATTATGCGGATCAATATAATCAGTGCTAGGGTTCGCAGCGATTGGGAACTGGGGGACACAGACAATGGCTTCAAAGGGGCAACAGACGGGGATGAGGGCTGTCTATCTTGTGGCGGCCGAGATGGTTGGCAGGGGTTTCATTGTGTCGCCCACAGCGCGCAACGCTTTCGGAGCCGACTTGCTCATCACCAACGAGTCGTGCACGCGGGCGTACTCGGTTCAAGTCAAGGCCAACAGCCGGCCTGCATCGTTCTGGCTTCTCGGGGAGAAGGCGAAACGACTTGGCTCATCGACCCACGTATACGTGTTTGTGAATCTGGCCGCGGAAGGCAGCGCTCACGAGTACTACGTGGTGCCAAGCATTGTCGTCAAGCGGCATCTCCTCGAAGCAAAGGCCAAGACTGGGAGCATCTGGTACTCCTTCTCGAAGGAGGACGCGGCCAAATACAAGAACGCGTGGAAGATCCTGGGTCGGATAAAACCGGCCGTAGCCTAACAAGCGGCTGCACCCGACGGCTACCGGTGTGATCGCGAGCGGCCGCGGGTGAGCCGCGGGCGTTATTTGAGAATAAAAAATAATGAATAAGGAGAGCAATTCGGCCTATGACTCACTTGCCAGAAATATGGGATTGCATTGTCAGCAACCTACCAAAGAGGCGGTGGGTTGCCTTGGACGATATTTACACTCTCATCGAGCGTAATTTAAACCTTGATACGGAAGACTATGAATGGCAATCGCCGAGCTCCGAGATTCCTAAATGGAAAAGGAACGTACGGAATGTCTTGCAGTACAGAAAAAGAACTGGAGAAATAGAGTGGGATGGGCACGGCAACTATAGACTGTAAACCAACAAGGAAAACAGCACATAACAAACGGCTCCACCGGATCGCCGATAAATCTGGCTCCCGGTGAGCCTTAACGTTAGACCTCAGAAAGCAATGGACATGCCTGTGCGCATAATCTTCGTTGGACTTCATCGCTGGAGGGCGCAGTTAGTCTTCAACGGCAATGCGTACCCCTCCAACGTCGGCTCCGTCGTCGACGCATGCGCATCTCGCTACGCGCTCCTGCTCCTTCACACGTCGACTATGCGACAGGCGCTTCAGCGCGATATCTCTGACTTTCGGAGCGTGATCGAAGGTCAACGCGCCGACCTGGAGAGGGCTCTCAGGAGCAGACCCGATCTAAAGTCGATTGCGGTCTACGATGGACTCGCCCATCTGGCCGAAATGCATAGCTCTTTGAATATATTGAAATCCTTTCTTGATCTTTACGCGAAGCTTGCGGGCAAGCTTATCAATCCGATCAACAATTGGAGTTTCGGCAAGGCCAATGTGGGCGGTCAGGAAATGTCAGGGGGCCGTCTAGTTAACGCTCTCCGGAGCAGTGGGCAGCAGACGTTGGCAGCCTTGGCTGACCTAACGCTGGAACACAGCCGAACCTGGATAACAGAGGCAGTCAAGTACCGAGATCAGTTATCGCATCGGTCAGACCTTGACCACATGCGGCACATGCAATTGCCACTTCATTGCGTTGAGCCTCACATTGATTTCAATGAGTTGGCACGGCCAGCCATGCCAAACGGTCAGGACTTGTGCGAGTATCTCGACGGACTACTGAGCAATCTCGCGGCGTACGTTCGCGAGTCGATCACCATGCTGCCAAATGTTGACTCGACGCTGATTTCTCCGGAGAAGCTGGCGACCGCTTGAGCTGAGGTCTAACAAGCCGCTGCAGCCGACGATCGGCGCTGATGCTTTCGGCAGACTCGAGACATTCGTGAGCGCCGCTCGCGGCTGAGCGGCATAGCGTTAGCCGGATCGTCATAAGGAGGAACGAAACCATGTCCGTTACCGCTACTCTGTGGCAAAACCGTGACGAGTTAGTCCAGTCCTTTCACAATGCTGCCATAACTGGCATTCTCAGTACATGGCGCCGCTGCGAGAACTTGCGAACAACGCCCCAAGAACCCGATTTCGTGGCAGGACTAGTGATAGAAAGCACGCCGCTTATTCATTCGGCACTGAACTCCGTTCTGGCCCGTCGTGGCACTTCGGTGTCAATGTCATCTGTCTTCTGTCATCAGACGCCACAGGTCACGTTCGGCTCTCACCCAGCAGCGTCATGCGAACTCGGAGATATCCTCTTCGCCTATGTGCATACGTCGAGAGTTGGCCAGCCGCGGAGGAACGCTGTATTATTCCAGGCCAAGGTATCTGCCCAGCAGCCCTATCGGATTCACACAGGAGAGCGGGACCAGCTCCGCCTGTACGTGGACTGGCCAGACTTTACGTACACACGGGCGACCGCCCTCACGGGACAGAAGCGGTCGGTTACACCGAAGGCGCCACATTCGGGAGCGCAGTACATCTTGATTGATGATAGGCCGCCTCACGAACCGATGAGCGGGCTGTTAGGCTTTCCCGGGACGTATCCTGTGGGATGCTGAATGCTTGACGAGTACTTGCGGGATCATAACCACCTAGCGTCTGAGTTATTTAACTTGTTCATCTTCAGAACTGGACGGCCGTTTGAAGACAAAAGCACGGCGGTCAGCAAACGGGATTGGTCGCAAGTTGTGTGGGACCTCCTCGAAACAGGAGTGAGGAAGTCTTTCAACCGACGGAACTCGGGAAGGCACGGTTCACCACGGTCCTCTGGTGATACCCTTGACATGCTCGACGGAGCGTCCTTCTCCAGAGCGTCCTCATGGATGTCATGTAGCACAGCCAGCGAAATCGTAGGGCGGAGTACCGCGCGGGCGCTCTACGCAGAAGACAACAACATTCCGCCCGATAGGTTCGACGAGGAACATGGAGCAGATAAGCCGGGGGGCGGTGTCTCCGTGGTTCTGATCGAGACATCCGAACGCGAATCAGAAGGATAAAAGACGGCCAACAACGGCCTGAACCGGACGGTGACCCGCTGCGCGGTTCACCGTCCGGTTAGGCCGGGCGTTAGCCTGATGGGCCATTGACTTTCGATATAGAAAGCATTATATTTAAACTATGACTAAGAAGCCGGTCCATTCGGGCGCGAGGCCAATCAGGGAGAAGTCGGCCTTATCATCAGCGGCGATTACTACGGGATTTCAGAGTACGACGAGGGTTAGGAGGAAGTTATGACTGGCAATCAAGGTGCGAAACAGAAACGAATTGCTGGGGTACTAGGTGCTTCCCGAGTGATCCGGTTCCCAGGCCATAAATCGGGAGGTCCGCTATCGTGGCTCGGACTGGCACAGGCGCTACAGAGTCGCCTTGTCTCGCGCGGCGGAAGGCCAAGTGACCCTCGTTGGGATACCAAACGACTGGTTCCCTTCCGAGGGCAAGTCTGGAAGCAGCTGGCAAAGGAAGCAAAGGCGATTAGCGCACAGGGCCGCAAGGTTGGGCCGGCACAGTTGGCGGCCATAATGATCGAAGAAAGCCTGACACCAACAAAAGGGGTAATTTCTGAAGAGCAAGTGCAGGTTTATCTTGCTAAGTCTGATTGGGAAGTCTATCAATCTTTCGACAACATGGGAACAGGGGCCAAGAGCTATGCGCCACTGGCGTTGTCATCAACTCCCACTTACCAAACAATTTTGCGTTCGGCGGCCGAGTGCTCCTGGCCTGCGGACAGAGCTCTTGGGGATCTGGTGAGATCCTCTTCAATAGGGGTTTAGAAATGAAAGTCACGATGATGCTTGCTGATTTCGCCCAAGCTGTGAACGGAAAGCTCTATATTATGGGTGGTGGTTGGTCTCTCACCGGGCCGATGCCGAATCCATCTGCAATTGCCATCAAGATTGAAGTTCCATGGAATGAGACGAATCGAAAGCACAACTTGAAGCTAGAGCTGATGGATTCTGATTATCATCCAGTGTTTGTTCCAACGGCCGCGGGGAATACCCCCCTGACAATCACCTGTGACTTTGAGGTCGGCCGCCCCGCAGGAATCATTCAGGGCACGCCGATTGACGTGCCCATCGCCTTCAATATGGGGCCTATCCCGCTGGAGCCAGGAAAGCGGTTCGTCTGGAAATTGTCGATTGACGGCAACGCCAAAGACGAATGGCAAATGGCATTCTCGACCAGGCAGTCTAGCTAAAAACTCCCAAGATCATAGGCAATTCAAACGGGCTAACCATCCGCTTCTGCCGCCGCGCGCCTGGAGGCATACTAATAGCGCGCGCGGGGACTATTTCTTGAGCGCCGATATCAGGCCTTCAAGGCTGACAAAATTCACCTGCATGTCCCCATAATCCTTGCGGTAACTCTCATCGACATCAGAAGCGACGACGAAATTCATTCCCAGAGGGTGCAGGCCTCGAAAAATCCTGAGATTACCGGGATCAAACTGGTCTGCCGACCATTTACATTCGATCGCTTCGACTTGGCGAGGGGATTTCTGGAGGATAAAGTCGATTTCGTGATGCTGCTTATCGCGCCACGTTTGCACGTCGCGGCGCTGGAGCCTGGCGTGGATCTCGTTCAGCACGTAATGTTCCCAGAGCACCCCCTTATCCTCGGGCCGAAGCGTTTCCCATCCTTTGTAGTGACAGACAAACCCGGAATCAAATCCATAGACCTTAGGAGCGGCCACGATTTCGGTCGCGCGCCGTGTGCTGAACGGTCGAATGATATGGACGACAAAAGTCGCTTCGAGCACGGCCAGGTAGTTGCTGATGGTTGTCCGGCTGACCTCGCAAGGTTTGGAAAACCTCGTGGCCTCGAAAATTCCGCCGCTCTGGCTGAAAAGAAGCTCGGCGAAACGGGCAAATGAGTGCCGCCGTTCGAGACGGAATAGCTCTTGGATGTCTTTGGCCCAGTAGGCGTCCATCCACTCCTGAAAGTCGCGCTCAGGATATTCGGCTGCGAGAAAAAACGGCGGCAGGCCGCCCCGAAGAAGACGCCGGTCGAGATCGACCCGGCCGAAATCGGTCAGGTCGATCGAATTCATTGGAGTCAGCCAAATCTCGATTTTACGGCCGGTCAGTGGGTCTCGGAACTTCGAGGAGGCGCCGAGCGTTGAGGATCCGGTCGCGATGATCTTCGTAGAGGGGAAATGATCAGCCGCGATCTTCACATGATATTTACCAAATGCAAGTACTATTTCATTTGGTAATACTAGACGGAAGAGGCCTTTCGTTTAGCTAAGGCCGGGTCCTCGGCGTCTGATTCTAGAAAGGAACCATTCCAGAATGCGATTTCATCGAAAAGGAAATCGGAGTCAGTTGCTTTCATGAGGAGTGAGAATGGTAACCCCGATGAGAAGCCGAGCGGTGTAACGGCTTCCGGGCTCCGCCTCCTCCGAACTTGTGCTTTTCCTCTCTTCCGCCACCGTGTTTTTTCTGCGGGGC
>Ga0315294_10003403_pt1 | contig 17310 bp, 16 predicted proteins | sample YL17G13_40_MG_FD_203626 | JGI IMG/M metagenome (GOLD analysis project Ga0315294, IMG submission 203626) | Sediment microbial communities from Yellowstone Lake, YNP, Wyoming, USA - YL17G13_40 | ecosystem: Environmental > Aquatic > Freshwater > Lake > Sediment | place: USA: Wyoming | collected... | reverse complement strand
GCCCAGGGTCAAGACTTCCGAGGAGTTGAAGAAGGAGGCTGATCTCAGGGATTGTATAGAGGTTATCTGCCTGGAGTTTCCCCGGTACGGGTATTGGCGGGTGACCAAGCAACTCCAGCACGAAAGGTGGAGGGTGAATCACAAGAGGGTACTGAGGCTGATGCGGGAGAGCGACCTCTTGTGCCGTGTGAGACGGAAGGGTGTAAGGACCACGGACAGCAGGCACCCCTTCCCCAGGTATCCCAATCTGGTGAAGGGGATGGCAGTGGTCCGCCCCAACCAGGTGTGGCTCGCCGACATCACCTACATCCGCATCCTCACCGGGTTCATGTACATGGCGGCCATACTGGATGTCCTCAGGATGGCCATATCAGGGAGCGACCCTGGCCGGGGGGTCATGCATCACTCGGACCAGGGCGTGCAATATGCCTCCGCCGAGTACGTAGAGGTGCTGAAGAGCCACGGGTTTAAGATCAGCATGGCCAGAGTAGGGGACCCCTATGAGAACGCCGAGATGGAGAGTTTCTTCAAGACGCTGAAGTACGAGGAGGTGTACCTATGGGAGTACAGGACGCCAGTGGACGTGCTGGAGCGACTTCCCTATTTCCTTGAGGAGGTCTACGAAAAGGCTTCACTCGGCCCTGGGCTATCGCTCTCCCAATGACTTTGAGGAGCTTCAGGCCCGGGACCAAGAGGAGTCGTCCCGCCAAACCCTCCTAACCATATGTGTCCAGTCATAGGGGTGCAGTCCAGCCCGCTCAAGAATTTAACAATAGCGTGAAATACTTGGCGGGGGCCAGGACATATTTGACGAAAACTCAGATGGTTCAGCCTAGCGCGACATTTCTCGCTATTGTTGCATCGGCGGCCCCGACGGGGGTCGGACTTTGGCGCAATATCTGGAAATGGGCTTGTCCCCAGTGTTTGCACCGATCCACATCACCGTCAGGCCTTGAGGATCACCCCGAGCTCCTCACTGTCGACAGTGTCGGTTCACAAGGTGTCCCAGTCTTGCTGAATGAGGATGGGTGAACTCAGTCTCTCCCTGTCCGGTTTCTTTACCCCCCTTTTGCGTCCCATTATCGCTGACGATGTACGCTTCGGGGTGTCCCATTTCCCTTGACGACTACACTCGGTCATGACACACAGCCCACCCCCACGCTGTCCAGTGCATCCAGAGACTCCAGGGCAGCCCTGAGATTCCGGCTGAAACGGTCCAGCTTGTCGACGACGCCGGTGACAGCTCCCAGGCTGGGTTGTTGATCAGGCGGGTCTGCCCGGTGCCATTGGCGTTACCTTCTAGGTCAAGATTTCATTGTCATGCCATTCTATGACGCTACTTGCCCAGACTCGGTCTATTGCCGTTTCCAGTACAGCCTTGCGCGGTTCAGGTATATCTAGCAGGGGCGGCAACGTATGGCCGTCAAACTGTCCCAGGAAATGGCACTGTTTACGGAGCAAGAGTATTGTGGTTCTTGCGCCTCCATAGGTAACGTAGTCCAGTGTCTGAAGGTGAGGCTCAATCTGGTCCCGCACATGGCCGCAGACGCGACTCATGAAACCCTCTATCTGCTTTTCCCGGTGCCGGGCGAAACGGGCCTGCGAAGAACCACCCTGCCTGTGCCTTGCATGGACAAGACCGGTTCCCGCTTTGCTTCCGACTAGCTCTTGACCCTGATAGACACCGATAGCATATGCCCCAAGACGTATCAAAATCAGGGCAACCTTGTAGTCGTGCGCCAGCATGGAACGCAGTCCCTCAATAGCGTAGTCCTGATAGAAGCGCTTCTCCGCGACTGGGAATGGCGGCGCAATCAGGCACTTTCGGGACGACCCCCAGAAAATGATGGCTCCCTGTTTCGAAGCAACAGCAGACTCACTCAGTTCTGGAGGTATACCCTGCAAGTCAACCGTCTTTCCAAGCGACTTGTTCACTTCACCAGGGGCTAAACCGGGCGGCAGATACAGTGAGACACCTTCACCACTCGCCTCTCTCAGCTCACCAAGAAAGGCAAGCATTCTCTGCCTGCCAAGACGAAAACGTCTTGCTGCCAGCATCTAGATAGCGCTGTTCTCACTCATTATAGGTGCCCGACGTCTTGAGGATAACATTGGTTGCTCCCTCTCCACCTTCTCTCCGCTCGGCAGGATGAAAGGACTCTACCAGGGGGTGGGAAGCCAGACAGTCTCTGGCAGTCTTGCGTACCGCGCCAGTGCCAACACCATGGACAATGCGTACCTTGCTCAAATTAGCCAGGAAGGCGTTGTTGAGGTAGCTATCGAGCAGCACCTCTACTTCATCCGCACGCTTGCCCCGAAGGTCCAGTTCGAGTGAAACGGGCTGCCTTCTTGACACCTTTGTTGCCGGGGCAAATACCGGCGTTGCCCCCGCAGAAGAAGGGCTGACCTTCTCCAGGCTACCTAGACTGAGCTTGAGCCTCGTCTGCCCGGCCTGCACCTCGACCTGCTGCGTCTTGCTCGACACTGATAGTACAGTTGCCTGCAAGCCGGTCTCTTTCAGCAAGACGGAGTCGCCTACGGTGATGGCATCCTTGTCTGCCACATGTTCGTCAGTCTCCTTGTTCGCCCGGGGCTGCCAAACCTGGCTTTTCATCTGCTCCCGCACAGCGGCCAGCGCCTTTCTGGCCCGCTCGATTCCTTCTCTGGCCTTCTCTTTGCGTAGCTCTGATTCAGCCTGACGTATTTCCTTTTGCAGTTCCGCAGCCTCGCGGAGTACCCTGTCGCGGACCTCTTCAATGACTTGCCGTTCCTCAGCTCTAGACTGTTGAAGTTCATTCGCCAGCTCAATCTTCCGCCGTTCTACGTCTGCTTTCTCCGTCTCCAAGTCATGACGCAGGGCTTCAAGTCTTCGTTTTTCACTAGCCAAATCAGCCAACAGGGCCTCCAACTCCTGGGTATCTTTGGGTAGCATCTCTCTGGCGACGCTTACAATTTCGGAGGGTAGACCCAGGCGTGAAGCGGTGGCCAGCGCATTGCTGCCACCCGGAACACCCACTGTCAGATGAAATGTGGGCTTCAGTGTAGCTGGGTCAAAGTCAAACGAAGCATTTTGCGTCCCCGGAGTCACATGTGCAAACACCTTCAACTCCCCATAGTGCGTGGTAGCCACGGTCATCGTTCTCCGCGCCAGAAAATGGAGCAAAATCGAGCGAGCCAGGGCACCCCCTTCACCCGGGTCAGTGCTGGTACCCAATTCGTCAAGAAGCACGAGGCTCTTTTCCGTAGCATTCTTGACGATTCTTACGACATTGCCCATGTGCCAGCCGAAGGTGGAAAGTGTCTGCTCGATGCTTTGCTCGTCGCCTATGTCGGCGAATACAGCATCAAAGACCGGAAGGCTACTTTCGCCCGACGCCGGTATCGGTATGCCGGACTGCGCCATGAGGCTGAGCAGGCCGATTGTCTTCAGCGCCACTGTCTTACCACCCGTATTGGGGCCGGTGATTACAAGGCAGGAGAAGTCCCATCCAATCTCTATAGAAAGTGGCACCGCTTTCTCTGGGAGCAATGGGTGCCTGGCCTCAACAAGCTTGAGCACGCAACTCTTTCCGCCTTCGTCAAAGACGGTCAGCTTGGGCTCTGTGGCCTGCGATTTCCTGGCATACCTTGCTTTGGCCAGAGACACGTCAAGCTCAGCAACAAGGGCCACATTGCGAAGAATTTGCGCTTCGTTGTCACCAACCTCAGCGCTCAGGTCAGCAAGAATCCTCTCTATCTCATCCCTTTCTTCCGTAACGAGCTCTCTAAGCTCATTACCCAGCTCCATAATCCCCCATGGTTCAACGAATGCTGTAGCTCCTGTGTTGGAGACATCATGAACGATGCCCTTCAATATCTTTCGATACTCCATCTTGATGGGAATGACATATCTTCCCTCTCGCTCTGCGACCATAGGTACTTGGACTATCTTGATTCCCTGAGGCGTCTTCATGATGGCTTCGAGACGTCCCAAGACCTGCTGGCGCACTTGCACCAATCGCTGCCTGACGGTGGCCAGCTTACGAGAGGCGCTATCAAGCACTTCGCCACTTGGCTGCAGGCACTTGGCGATAGCCTTCTCGAGATGAGGCAGCGGAACGATGCCACTGGCGATACCCCAGAGCAGGGGAATTCTCTTTGACAATTCTTCCAGGTCGGTGCGAACCTGACGGATAGCAGCCAGGGCTCTTTGGACTTCTAGGATTGTTTGCGGTTGGAGTATCTTGCCTCGAGCCGCCATCGCCACCGCTTGGCGAATGTCGCCGACTTCACCGAGATAAAAGTCTGGTTTCAGTGAAAGAAGATGACGTGCTTCCGCCGACTGCCTAAGCAACAAGGAAATTCGCTCGCAATCAGAAAGCGGTTGAAGAGTCATGGCAAGTTCGCGGCTGGCCGGGAATGAAGTCAAGCCAGCGAGTATCTCCCTTACGCGGTGGAACTCGAGAATCTCAAGACTCTTGTCATCCATGGCAAACCTGCGTCATTTGCGCGAGTATATCCGATACATTATACCGTCTCCACGCAATGTGGAACCAGCTTTTGACGCCACATACAAAGATGTCGTCAACAGTCTTGGTGAAGCTAATCATAGGGGCTTTTGAAGCTATTCTGACATAGGAACCCACCCATGCCCCAGTTTAATATGGGAAACGCGGGTTTAGTAACCTCAGCGCTACCACCTCGGGCTATCTCAAATACCTGTCAAAGAAATCGGCTACCATCTTGGTAAGCTCGGCACGGGTCGGTGCGATTGGGCCACCCACCGGCATGAAAACATGGCCGCAGTTTTTGACCACCACCAGTGTCGCCGGCACCCCAGCCGAGACCAATCTGTCGCAGAGAACCTGCGACTGGCTCAGCGGGACAACATCGTCCATTTCACCATGGATTATCAGGAAGGGCGGGTCATCTGCTGACACGTAGGTGACCGGGCTTGCCCGCTCCAGGGCCTCTGATTCTGGGTTTGATGTGCCAAAGACCGGTTCCAGCAACTCAGCCTGCCCCGGGAGCGTTGCCAGGTCGCTGGGGCCGGACATGCTCACCACCGCCTGGACGCGGCTTGACTGGTCCGCATATCCGCCCGAACCTTCAAGTCCAGCGCCGCTGTCAGTTACTCCGAGAAGGGCAACGAGATGTCCCCCGGCGCTTTCGCCCCAGGCACCGATTCGTGTTGGGTCGATACCATACTTGGAGGCATTTGCCCGGAGAAAACGAATAGCGCACTTCACGTCTTCAATCTGGGCAGGGAACTTGTATCGTGGCGCCAGGCGGTAGTCGATGGCGCATAGCATGTAGCCACGGTCAAGTAGCTCTCCTATATCCAGAGGCACTGTAACCCAGGTCTTATCGCCCTCGCTCCAGGCGCCACCATGTACGTAGACTGCTACCGGGACCGGGCCGCTGGCCTTACCAGGATAATAGATGTCCATCTTGAGGTTGACGCCCCTGGCTCTTCCGTAGGTGACATTGCGCTCAACTGTGCCGAGCTTGCTCAGGCTGAAGCCTGCGCTGCCAGGTGATTGCCCCCGCGGGTTGCAGCCAGCGGTGGCAATTAGCGAAGACAGTAGAAATACCAGGAGGGGTTTGCAGAACCACATTGCACTCAGTATATCAGTATGAACGAAAAAGCGGGTGAAAGTCTTGACTTGTGAAAACGCCGATTTGTAGGATGGGCGCATGAGGACTCCTACTGCGCTTTGGTACCAGCAATATCAGGACTAACGGACTATTGGGCCCTTTTCCTCCTCTGCTTACACTGCAGTTGGTCAAGATATGGTCAAGAAAGGGTTATGATTGGGTCAAGATAAGTTGAGAAAGGGTCATGATTGAGTAGAGATGATGTGGAGAGCAAGCGTTTCTTTGGCCTTTTGCCAGTTTGCAGGTTGTGTCATTGGGTGGCCCGGGCACAGACGAGCGGGGCTATGACCGGCCTCAACTTTTCTCTGGGGACCAACTCCGCCTGCTTAGGGAGGGTTTGATGCGGAATGCCATGTTCGGGACGGCGATGAGACTGGGGATTAGCACTGTCTTGTTGCGACTCATGTCATAGATGTCTGGGACCGGATTTCTCTGCATTACTGCCCTGCTTGTGGGCTTGAGTCTGGGAGTGGGGTTCGCCCGGGTTTGGTGGGAGGGCAGACGTGGCCCCCCATGCCGGCGGAAGTAGGGCGCCCTCAAAGTTGAGAGGGGCTTGGCCTGGCAGCAAACCGGCCAGTTGCAGGGTCTGGCAGATAGGGATATTGTTTCTACTGCCATGGTTGACAGACTCAAGCCCCAACTGCCCCTTTGTCGTCCTGTAGAAAGGAAGCCTCTTCCCGGAGACCTTCTCTGGCTGAACAGCTTTCAAGAGGAGCCAATGAGTGTCGTTTACCAGGATCTATGAGCCACCCTTCACCATGATCATTGCAGTGGCGGTTCATTTTTCCAATGGCCCAGGCCGGTACTCCATGTTCCTGGCCACCACCGGGACTCTTGGCCGGAATTGCCCTAGCAGCGCCCCCCCGTCAAAGTAGTCGGCGCCTGTTGACACAATATAGATTGTGTTTAACGTATACGTTATGCTACCAGGCCCTTCGGGCCACGGTTTGAAGAGTAACAACGAAGGTCTCGACCTGATGACACATGATTTGCCCCCTGACCTCTGAGACAGGGCAACCAAGAGCATCCGCCTCATGCCTTGATGGATACCCCATATTGGGCCGCAAGCTGGTGCAGGCTCTCGCTCTGCCGCTGGCGGTTTCGGGCAGGCGGCAGAGAGAAGTCCAGTCTTGGCCCGCAATGGTTACCCCCAGCTATGCTAGCGTATACACTAAACACAATCATAATTGTGTCAATCCTGGGCGGACAAGAACGGCTGCTTAGTGCTGGAGCCGTGACCACCTGCCAGCGGAGTTCGTTTGGGCTCGACTGGTACAAACGTCTTCTAGTCGCGTCGCCTCAGTTCCTTCATGGTAGGCCGAGTCGCAGGCGGTAAGCCAAGAGCCCAGGTCGTGAATAGGGAAAGCACATTGCCTCCGGTGGGGGAGATGTGCCCAAGACGAGCCGCTTCCTAGTCGGCCCTTGTGGCCCTTCCTTTCTTCTCAAGAGGGCGGACCATGGTAAGATGTAGGGGCCGGCCGGTGCTCTTGTATCAATTGCATCCACCCCCTCTCCTGCAGGAGAGGGGGTGGATAGAGTATCTGGGGGACACCCCCAGACCCCCGGCGGGGGCTTCGCCCCCTGCACCCCCAAATGATGCCCTAATAACCTGACGCGACACTAGAGGCGTCTTCTCGTCCCGCCGGGTCTCAAGCGGATATTTCCGCATAAGGCCGGGGACTCGTATATGGCAGGCACCTCCCCCGCGGGCATGGGCCTTTTAGACCGTGCCTTTTGGACTACTTAACCGACACCTCTGGGGGATGGCGGGGAAAGGGCCTTGCCGGGTAAGCTAGGGATGTCTCCAAGAGGGGCGCAGGGACGAGGGGAGCCGTCCCCACAGGCGGGAAAACATGGAAGGAGGTGAACAGACATGGCGGTTCAGAAGACCCTCAACGAGTCGAGCCTGGCGGAGGTCATTGACCGGATCCTGGACAAGGGCATCGTGATTGATGTCTGGGCCAGGGTCTCCCTGGTGGGCATTGAGATTTTGGCAATTGAGGCCCGGGTGGTCATCGCCTCGGTGGACACCTTTCTCAAGTATGCGGAAGCAATAGGACTCACCGCTACCGCGGCGGCCTAAGTCCCGGAGGGAACACCAGAGAGAGGGCAGGGCCTGGGCGGGCTTCATAGCGGCTCCTCATGGGGCCCGCCCAGGGCAAATCCGGAGAAGGAGGTCTTATGTTGGCTACAAGTATGAAGACAGCGGTGGAGGGCATCCTCTCCAGCCGGGAGACCAGGGAGAGTGCCCTCCAGGTGCTCAAAGAGGACACGCAGACTCTTCTGAAGGGCTACCGGGAGGCCCTTGCCGCCGAGTGGGCCCGCCAGCGGTCGGCGCTAAAAGCGGGGCCGCCCAGGTTGCGGGCGGAGGTGCAGCGGTCGCTGGCCCCCATAAGGGCGGACCTCACCCAGGCAAGGATGGAATGGCAGCGCACCGCCCAGGCGGCGCCGACAGCAGGGCCCAGCGTCAAGAGGGAGTATGTTCCGCCACCGGGCAAGGCCCACCAGCAGCGGGGGAAGAGGCAGGCGTGAGCGAAACCGGGGTGGTCCTGCTAAGCGTTCAGGCTGATGCCGGTTTTGTGGAGACGGAACGGGTCCGGGAGCTCACCCAGCGGGCCCTGTCCTATGTAACCGCCGGATTCCCGGTCCACTTCTGCGGCCCGGCGGGCTCGGGCAAGACCACCCTGGCCCTCCACTTGGCGGAGCAGATTGGACGCCCGGTAGTCCTCATCTACGGGGACGAGGAGACCCGGAGCACCGACCTGGTCGGTGGGTCCTCGGGCTTCTTCCGCCGCCGGGTGGTGGACAACTTCATCCACTCCGTCCTCAAGACGGAGGAATCGGAGAGCCAGCAGTGGGTGGACCAGCGGCTGCTGGTGGCCTGCCGGGAGGGCCTGACCCTGGTCTATGACGAGTTCACCCGCTCCCGTCCTGAGACTAACAATGTGCTCCTTTCCATCCTGGAGGAGCGGGTCCTCCCCCTCCCTGCCCTGCGGCTGGACGGCGGATACCTTCAGGTGAACCCCAACTTCGTGGCCATCTTCACCAGCAACCCCGAGGACTATGTGGGGGTGCACCCCACCCAAGACGCCCTGCGCGACCGCCTGGTCAGCATCTACCTTGACCCCTTTGACTGGGAGACGGAGGTGGCCATAACCCGGTCGCGCTCCGGGCTCCCCCGGGAAGAAGCGGAGAGGGTGGTGCGGTCCGTTCGGGCCTTCCGGGAGCTCGGCCTCCCCGGCACCCAGCGGAGCCTCAGGGACTGTATAAAAATCGCTAAAATCCTGCGCCAGCAGGGGGCCCGGGCCCACCCGGAGGAGCCCGTGTTCCTCCAGACCTGTAGGGATGTGCTGGTGTCCCAGGTCCCCTTCAAGAAAGCCTCCGCAGCATGGGAAAAGCTCCAGGCCCTGCTGGGCCAGGAAGCGAGGAGGTGAAGGATGGTGCGGAAGAAATTCAGCTCCCGCCCGGCCATGACCCGCCCGGCGGTGTTGCGGCGAGGTCCGGTGACCAGCGAAATCCGCATCTACCAGGAGCTAATCAGCCTGACGGCGCAACGAACCCGGGTGCTGGCGGAGGAGCGGCTCTTCGCCGGGAAGCCCCAGGGCTTCAAGGAACGGCTTCAGGCCATTGAGCGCTACAAGGAGGACCTTCTCCAGAGGGTGCGCCCGCCCGGAGGCAATCCTTCTGACCCCCCGGCAAAGCAGGGGGAAGGCTCGCCCCGGGCGGGCAACCCCGTTATGAAAATGCGCTATTAAGGAGGCAACATGCCGTTAACAGTGGCTCAGGCAGTGGAAAAGGGCCGGGATGAGATAGCCCGGCTCACCGGGCAACCCATCGTCAGCGTGGTCTCCTGTCTCAAGGAGGGGGAGCAGTGGAGGGTTACCCTGGAGACCCTGGAGCGAAAGGCGGTCCCGGACACCTCCGACCTCCTGGCGGGCTACCTGGTCCTCCTGGAGGACGGGAGGGTAGCCAACTTCCAGCGCCTCGGGGTGCGCCGGCGGGGGACGCCAATGAAGGAAGGAGAAACCTGGTGAGGAGGACCGGGTGAGGACCGATGACAAGGCTGGAAAATACCTCTACTGTATCATCAGGACGGCGAAGCCCCTGGAGCTGCCCCCGGTAAACGGGGAGGAGCCTGTCCACACCATCCACGCCGCCGACCTGGCGGCGGTGGTCAGCGACGCCGGCCCCGGGCCCTTTGCCCTCACCCGCTCCACCGCCATGGCCCATCTCCTTGTCATCCAGGAGGTCATGCGGGAGTTCGCCGTGCTCCCCTTCTCCTTCGGCACGGTGGCGGACGGACGGGAGAAGGTGACCGAAATGCTCAACCGCTACCGCCAGGAGTTCCTGGACCAGCTCCGCTCTCTGGAAGGCAAGGCGGAGTTCGGTCTCAAGGCCCTGTGGCGGGATAAAGACCAGCCCTTCCGGGAAATTTTGGCCCAGCGGCAGGACATCCGCCGCTACCGGGATGCCATAGCCCGGCGCCCCCCCGCTGAGACCCACCAGGACCGGATAGAGCTGGGGAGGATGGTGCAGGAAGCCCTTCAGGCCAGGCGGGAGGCGGAGTCCCGCCGCATCCTGGAGCGCCTCCAGCCTCTGGCAGCGGGGGTCCAGGTGAACGATATCACTATGGACCAGGTCCTCCTGAACGCCGCCTTTCTCCTGGTAAAGGGCACCGAGCCCGTCTTTGGGCAGGCCCTCAGCTCCCTGGACCAGGAATACCAGGACCGACTCCGCTTCCGGCTGGTGGGCCCCTCCCCGCCCTTCAACTTCGTCCACCTGCCCATCTCCTGGCAGTAGGGGAACTATTGGGACTGGGACTTCTGTTCCTGCCCTTCACCGGACCCGCCAAGGGCCTCGTGGCGTTGGCCAGGCACATCGCGGGAGAAGCCGAGGGCGCCCTTTACGACGAGGGGGCCCTGCGGGATGCCCTCCTGGAGGCGGAGCTCCGCCTCCAGGAGGGGGAGATAAGCCAGGAGGAGTTCCTTCGGACGGAGGCGGAGCTGATGGAGCGCCTGGCCGAGGCCTGGCGCCGCCGCCCCCAGGTCTGACGGAGAAAGGAGAGTCTGTGTGAGCTCCGGCGAAACGGGAATCTATCTATACGGCCTTACCCCTTCCTTTGCGGCGGGCACACCCCTGCACAGCGAAGGGGTCCAGCCGGGAGGGGGGGTGGAGTTCCTGGTCTGGGGCGGCCTGGCAGCAGTGGCAAGCCCTGTCTCCCTTGAGGAGTTTGCCCCGGAGCAGGTGGCGACCCGCCTCAAGGCGGGGGAGGTGCAATGGGTGGAGGAAAAAGCCTTTGCCCACGCCACCGTGTTGCAGGAGCTGATGCAGCGGGACCCGGTAGTGCCCGTGCGCTTTGGCATCCTCTTCCGAGACCGGGACCGCCTCCTATCCCTCCTGGCGGCAAAGGAAAGGGAGCTGGTCTCCCTGCTGGAGCGGCTGGCGGGAAAGATGGAATGGGGGGTGAAGGCCCACTGCCGGGAGGAGGCGTTGAAGGAAGCCCTGGTGAGGGAGGACCCTGAGGTTAGAAGCCTTCATGAGCGCCTTCAAGGCATGCCTCCGGGCATGGCTTACCTCCAGGGCAAGAAGCTGGACCTGCTTGTGGGGGACAAAGCCCAAGAGCGCTTGCCCCAGTGGGCCCAGCAGGTCCACGAAGCACTGGCAGGGGTCAGCGAGGCGGCGGAGGCCCTGGAGATGCGGGGAGAGTTGGAAGGGAAGGAGACGGTGATGCTCCACGGGGCATACCTGGTGCCGGAGGAAGACACCGGGCGCTTCCGGGGGGAGCTGGCGCGGTTAGGAGGGGAGTTCAGCTGCCGGGGGTTGCGCTTTGTCCTCTCGGGTCCCTGGCCCCCCTACCATTTCGCCCAGGTTGACCTGGGTGTGGAAGCCCCGTGACCATGCTGAGGGTTCGGGAGCGGGAGGCGACCCTCCTGGACCTCCTGGACCGCCTGCTTGACAAGGGGGTCGTAGTAGCCGGAGAGCTCACCCTCTCCGTAGCTGAGGTGGACCTCATCTTCGCCTCCCTCCGCCTGGTGGTGACCTCGGTGGACAAGATACGGGAGGTGCAGGGCAGGCCCTCCCCGGACTGGGGACCCCACGCGTCCCCCGGGAATGGTGGCGGTCCAGGTGCGGGGTTCAGTCCCCCTGGAGACCCGGTAGGAAAGATGGGGTTACCCCCTCCAAGACGAGAACAGGAGGTGTCCCCCGAGTCCACTTCCTCTCCCTCAGGGCGTGATGATATAGACCCGGATAAGGCAGCTGACGGCATAGCCCGGCTCGTCCTCACCCTGGTGGAGCTCATACGCCAGCTCCTGGAGAGGGAGACTCTGCGCCGGATGGAGCGGGGCACCCTCACCCCCCAGGAAACTGAGCGCCTGGGGCGGGCCTTCAGGCTCATGGAGGAGAAGATGCAGCAGATGAGAGAGGCCTTCCACCTCCAGGAGGAGGACCTGAATTTGGACCTGGGCCCCCTGGGCAGGCTGATGTAGGGGAGGGGACATGCAACAGCGAGTCGTCACCTACAGCAACGCCGCCACCCTGCCCGAGGTCCTGGAACGCATCCTGGACAAGGGCATTGTCATCGCCGGGGACATCACCATCCTCATCGGGAGCGTGGAGCTCATCACCATCCGCATCCGCCTCCTGGTGGCTTCGGTGGACACGGCCGTGAAGATGGGCATCGACTGGTGGAAGACCGACCCTCTCCTCTCCTCCCGCGCCGGCCAGCTGGAACAGGAGAACCATCTCCTCAGGGAGCGCCTGGAACGCCTGGAACACCACCCGCCAGACCCCAGCCCCTAGGGAACCCTCCCCCCTGTTATATCATGTGTATTGACAAGTGATATAACACGTGATACAGTATGCCACAAAGGGGGTGGTATTCAATGGAGGGGAGGCTGGTCAAGGAGTTGAGGGTGAGGTTGGGGCTCTCCCAGGAGCGCTTCGCCCGGCTTATGGAGGTGTCCTTCCAGTCCGTGAGGCGGTGGGAGGCGGGGATAAACCGCCCGATGCCCCTTATAGCCCTCCGGCTGGAGGAGCTCAGGCGGCAGACAGAGGCAGAAGATGAAAAGGGAGGTGCGTCTATGAAAGAAAAACGAACCAAGCCCGACGAAGGTATTGGGCTGGAGGCGGGTCTGGGGCTGGGGGGCATCTTCAAAGGGATTGGGGGCCTATTTGACCTGGTGTCCCGGATGGTGGAGGAAGGGAGAACAGAGGAGGCCCACTCCGTTGAAAAGGAAATCCTGGGCGGCAAGGGGAAAGCGGTCTACGGCTTCAGCGTCCGGGTGGGGCTGGGGGGCAAGCCCATCATAGAGCAGTTCGGCAACATAAAGGATACGGCTGCAGGCCCCCAGGTGGCAGAGACCCGCGAGCCCCTGGTGGATGTGCTGGATGAGGGGAAGGGGCTGCGGGTCATCGCCGAACTCCCCGGGGTGGAGGAGAAGGATATCCACCTGGACATAAAAGAGGACATCCTGGAGCTCACAGCCGAGAAGGGCGACAGGAAATACCACAAGGAGCTCCTCCTCCCCTGCCGGGCCAGCCTGGTGCGCTCCTCCTACAGGAACGGGGTCCTGGAGATAGAGCTGGCAAAGGCGTAGCTGAAATGGACCAGGCCCTGACCCTGAGGGTAGCCGAAGCCCTGGCCAAGGACGTCGGCAGAGGTATAGCCCGGCTGGACCCCCAGGATATGGCCAGGCTGGGGGTCGAGGTGGGGGAGTTCATCCAGGTCCTGGGCAAGAGGCCCACCGTAGCCAAGACCATGCCCGCCTATCCCCAGGACCGGGGCAAAAGCCTTGTTCAGATAGACGGCATCACCCGGGAGAACGCTCAGACGGGCCTCGGAGAAAAGGCCCAGGTCCAGAAAACTACATGCCCCAACGCCTCAAGCCTCCTCCTGGCCCCCGTGACCCCTTCCAGCGCCTTCCTGGGGGATAAGGATAGAAGATATCTGGGAAGGCTCCTGGAGGGGCTGGCGGTGTCCCCGGGGGACAAGGTGAGGGCCACCCTTCTGGGCAGCCGCTATCAGGAGTTCCTGGTGGTGGATACCAGCCCTAAGGGGGCGGCAATGGTCGGCCCTCTCACCACCATCAAGGTAAAGGGAGAGAGGGCCCCTGGAAAGGACAAGCCCGGGGTCACCTACGAGGACATCGGTGGGCTCCAGAAGGAGACCCAGCGCATCAGGGAGATGATTGAGCTTCCCCTGAAATACCCTGAGCTCTTTGAAAGGCTGGGGATAGAGCCTCCCAAGGGGGTGCTCCTCCATGGTCCCCCAGGCTGCGGCAAGACCCTTATCGCCCGGGCCGTGGCCAATGGGACCTCAGCCTACTTTACCCATATCAGCGGTCCGGAGATTATGGGGAAGTTTTACGGGGAATCGGAGGGGCGCCTCAGGAAGGTATTTGAGGAGGCCCAGGCCCATGCCCCGGCCATCCTTTTCATTGATGAGTTGGACGCCATCGCGCCCAAGCGGGAGGAGATGCGGGGCGACCAGCAGGTGGAACGCAGGGTGGTGGCCCAGCTCCTATCCCTCATGGACGGGCTGGAGTCCCGGGGCCAGGTCATCGTCATCGGCGCCACCAACATCCCCAACATGCTCGACCCGGCCCTGCGGCGCCCGGGCCGCTTTGACCGGGAGATTGCCCTCGCGGTGCCCGACCGCAAGGGGAGGCTGGAAATCCTGGAGGTCCACACCAGAGGGATGCCCCTTACCCCCGCTGTGGACCTGGAGAAGCTGGCGGAGCTCACCCATGGCTTCGTGGGTGCGGACCTGGAGGCCCTGTGTCGGGAAGCAGCCATGACGGTGGTCAGGAGGATAATGCCGGGCATCGAGCTTGACGCCGATACCCTCCCCTATGAACTCCTCTCCCAGCTGGAGGTCAGGATGGACGACTTTATGGAGGCCCTGAAGGACGTGGAGCCCTCGGCCATTAGGGAGGTCTTCACCGAGGTGCCCGATGTCCGGTGGGAGGATGTGGGGGGCCTGGAGGAGGCCAAGAGGGTGCTAATGGAGACCATCGTTTGGCCCCTGAAATACTCCGAAATCTTCAAGCAGGCAAACACCGTCCCGGCCAAGGGCATCCTGCTCACCGGCCCCCCCGGCAGCGGGAAGACCCTCCTGGCCAAAGCGGTGGCCAGCCAGAGCGGGGTGAACTTCATCTCCGTCAAGGGCCCGGCCCTCCTCTCCAAATGGGTGGGGGAGTCGGAGAGGGCCATCCGGGAGGTCTTCAAGAAGGCGAGGCAGGCCAGCCCCTGTATCGTCTTCTTTGATGAGCTGGATGCCATCGCCCCCCTCCGCGGCTCCGCCGCCGACTCCCATGTCACCGAAAGGGTCATCAGCCAGTTCCTTACCGAGCTGGACGGGATAGAGGAACTGAAGGGGGTGGTGGTCCTGGCCGCCACCAACCGGCCCGATATCATTGACCCCGCCCTCCTCCGCCCCGGCCGCTTTGACTTCCGGCTGGAGCTACCCCTCCCCAACGAAAAGGAGAGGCTGGAGGTCTTCAGCATTCACACCCGGGGCAAACCCCTGGCCCTGGATGCCGATATGAAGGCCCTGGCGGCCACCACCCCGGGCCTGGTCGGCTCCGAGATAGAGGCTATCTGCCGCAGGGCCTCCCTCCTGGCCATCCGGGAGTTTATCAATGGAGCCGAGGCAAGAGCCCAGGGAGAAACCGTCCTCCAGGTCGCCGCCCGGCACTTTGAAGAGGCCCTGAAAGCCTTCAAGAGATGAAGAAGCTCATCTATGTGCCCATCATCCACACCAGGGGGGATATGGGAAGTCTGGGCCCCGCCCTGGAGAGAAAGAGCGCCTCCCTGGTGGGGGAGAAACGGTGGACGGAGCACAAAGAGGCCGTCGCCGGGTTCTGGCGGGCTATAGAGGACCGCCTGCTATCCCTGGAAGGCAGCCATCTGGTGATATACCAGGACGGCCTGGCCGCCGATGGCGAGCTGGGCAGGAGGGTCGTAGAAGAGGCGGCCAGAAGGGGCAGCCTGAACCACCGCCTCCTTCTGCACCTGGCGGACAGGGGGGCAGACATAAGAAAGACCGAGGACCCCTCCCTTCTCCTGGAGGAGCTGAGGCTGGCCCGCCAGGAAGCCGCCGCCGAAGGCCGTTCCCAGGAACTCAAGGCCCAGAGGGCGCGCCTGCTGGAGGCAAGGGACAGGTTTATAGCCAGGACCATCGCTGAAACCCTGAAGGAAGGGGAGACCGCGGTCCTCTTCATAGGAGCCTACCATGATGTCCGTCCCCACCTGCCGGAGGACATCTCGGTAGAGCCGCTGAAAGAGCCGGACAAGGTGAGGCTCTATCTTGCAGAACTCACCTCCGGGAAGGACCCCCAGCGATGGCGCCATCTGGCCGACTATCTAGCCTCCCCCATACCCCCCAGCCTATAAAGAACAGACGGCACCGGAAAGTCCTAATTCACCACCCTTATGCCGTGCCTGCCCTCGTCACAGCGCCTAGTGTCGCGTCAGGTTATTAGGGCATCATTTGGGGGTGCAGGGGGCGAAGCCCCCGCCGGGGGTCTGGGGGTGTCCCCCAGATACTCTATCTTCCCCCTCTCCTGCAGGAGAGGGGGACAGGGGGTGAGGTATAGGCCCCTGGAGAGGATGCACTCAATGTACCCTGATTTAGGTGACGCGACACTAGGCGGGGGTAAGTCACGCAGTGCCTAAGGGGGACTGACTGCGGTTGGCGCGGAGCTTCCAGTGCCGCCAACAAGCACCTCTGGCAAAAGCCGAAGAGCAACAGCTATTCTATGATGAGCTACAGTCTATGCCTTCATGATTCGTCGGGCACGAGAGATACTCCTCGACCGTTGCGCCTCGGTGAGTAACTTCTTCCTCAACCTGATATTCTCAGGAGTTACCTCAACTAGTTCATCCTTATTGACGAAATCAATGGCTTGCTCCAGGCTCAGCTTTACGGGAGGGGTCAGCTTTACGGCAATGTCCGAAGTGGACGCGTGGACATTGGTCTTCTTCTTTTCCTTGCATACATTGATGGCTATGTCCTGTAGCCGTGAATTCAGCCCCACTATCATACCTTCGTAGACTGGTGTACCGGGTTCAATCAAGGTGAGACCCCGCCCCTGGGCAGTATTAAGGCCATAGGCGACAGCTATACCCTGCTCCGATGCTACCAGCGCTCCGTTACGAGTCGAGACTATGTCTCCCTGCCTAGCTTCATAGCCAAGAAAAGTGGTATTCATGACACCTTCACCTCGGGTGGCAGTAACAAAAGCGCTACGGAAACCAATGAGTCCTTTTGTAGGCACATGGAATTCCAAACGCATGTTATCAGGGCCATCCTTGCGCATGCCAGTAAGCTGAGCTTGCCGCTTGCCCAACATCTCGGTCAAAACTCCAATGTATTCGTCCTTGATATCAAGGGTAAGAGCTTCCACGGGTTCCATAAGCTTGCCGTCAACTACCTTGGTAATAGCTTCTGGCTTGGAGGCCTCAAATTCGTAGCCCTCCCGGCGCATCGTCTCAATCAAAATAGCCAGGTGCAGTTCTCCTCTCCCTTTTACCAAGAAGGTGTCTGGGCTATCTGTATCCTGTACCCTGAGACTGACATTGGTCTCCAATTCCTTGTAGAGTCGCTCCCGTAACTGGCGCGAAGTGCTGAAGCGCCCCTCGCGACCAGCGAATGGTGAGGTGTTTACTCCA
>Ga0315294_10003402_pt1 | contig 17311 bp, 12 predicted proteins | sample YL17G13_40_MG_FD_203626 | JGI IMG/M metagenome (GOLD analysis project Ga0315294, IMG submission 203626) | Sediment microbial communities from Yellowstone Lake, YNP, Wyoming, USA - YL17G13_40 | ecosystem: Environmental > Aquatic > Freshwater > Lake > Sediment | place: USA: Wyoming | collected... | reverse complement strand
CGGCCGCCGAGAGTCGCGGCGCAGACGCGGCAGGAGCGCTTGCCGCAGCCGGACCGGCGCTCGCGGGATGCGCTTCCGCGGCGGGCTGCTGAGCGCCGGCGGCCTCACGTGTGCCGAGCGATGCGCCTACCGTCTGCTCCAGCTCGGCCAGAGTGGTCTCGTAGTCGGTGAGCGCGCGATAGTAGTCCCGCAGGTCGTTGTAGAGGGACATCTGGTTGTCGAGGAGTGTCAGGAAGTCCACCTTGTTCACCTGGTAGCCCGCCCGCGCTGACTCCAGAGAGAGCTGTGCCTGCGGGATGATCCCGTTGTGGAACAGCTCGATCTGGCGGTCGGCCCTCTCGAGCATCGAGACCCTATCCTTGATCATGGAGAAGACCATGGCCCTCTGCGCCTCGTAGCTGCTCTGCGCGGCATTGACCTCGTGCTCTCGCTGCTCGATGGCCTTGTCCTGTTTGGTGCGATGGTAGAGGGGGAAGGAAACCATCACGCCGACGCTCACCGACCGCATCTCCTGGCCCATTTCCGCGCCGTTGCGGTTCAGGTCTACCTGGAGCTCGTAGTCCGGCCTCAGGTCTCTCCTGGCCAGCCGCTCCTCGGCCTGCGCGGCCGCGGTCATGAGCGCCATGCCCTTGAGCATGGCGCGGTGTTCGAGCGCCATCTGCTCCAGCTGGGCCTGGGAAAGCGACGCCTCGTGGCGGGTGAACTCGACCGGCGGGCCAATAGGGGTGTCGGGCGGCCTGTTGAGCAGCGCGTTCAGGCGGGCCTCGGCGGTCTGCCGCTCCTGGCGCAGCATGAGCAGATCGTCCAGGATGCGCGACTGCGCCAGTTGGGCGCGCAGCACATCCTGTTGAAGCCCGGCGCCGGTGGAATACTTCGTCTCCGCGATCTTCACGAAGTCGGCCAGCAGGGACTTGTTGGTGAGCGCGATCTCGGTGCTCCTGTCTACGAAGTAGAGGCTGTAGTAGGCGCTCTTGACCTGCGCCACGATGCCGGAGGCCTTCTCCGTGTAGTCGGTGGCGGTGCGATCGGCCTCGAGGCTGGCGACCTCCTTCATCAGCCCCAGCTTGCCCGAGCCCGGGAACATCTGCTTGGCCGTGAACTGGACCCCCCGACTGGGATCCAACCCGTCGGCCAGCATCACACCGACTTCCGGGTTGGGCAGAGAGCCGGCCTGCGGCACCTTGGCGCGGTTGGCTTCGATGCGGCTGCGGAGCGCCTTCAGGTCCGGGTTGTCCCTCAGCGCGGCCTCAATCAACCGGCTCAACTGCAGCGGGGGGAGGGCGGACGCGTCCTCTGCGTGCACGGTCACTACCAGACACGACGTGAAGGCGAGCGCGCCGGACAAGATCAGGACATATAGGGTTATGCGTTTCATGCCTTTCCTCGTGAACCCAGTGTAGTGTCTGCGAACTGCCTTTACAATGCCGCAGCGTCTGTGTCGCCGCACAAATCCGTCCATAGCCCTTACCGGGTCATTCTGCAAGGCGTTCATTGTAGGGCTATTGGCGAAAGACAGTACACTAGCCACATCCCGGCCAGCGGCAGGGCCGAGGCCGACGGGTGGTCTGGACGACGCCAGATGGGGGCACTGCGCGGGGGTTCAGAGGTCAGACGGGCCGGTTGCCAGCAGGGGTCGCACTACACGTGTGGGAGGCGAGTCTGGCTCTGACGGCGCAGCAATGGCTAGGCCGAGGGAGGCGCGCGCGTGCCAGTGGCTTCCTTGGCGAAGCCTACCGGAGCGCGTGTGCTGAGGCGCTCGTGGGCGAACGTCAACCTGGACGGCGAGACCGACGGCGAAGACGGCAGGATGGCTGAGACAGACGCGGACGAGTTCTCGACAACCGGCTGCTGGCCGGAAGGGAAAAGGGCGATCGAGGCTGGGGCCTCGCTCATCCCACAGGTGCAGCCGAGCGATTTCAGGCCCGCGGGGCCGGGTGAGAGCACGCGGCGCGACAGCCCGGCCTGCTCCATCGTGTCGCACCCCGTCGCTGTCGCCGTCGCGTGCATGCCGCCGCAGCCATCCTGGCAGGGCGCGAGTAGGCAGGCGTCGAGCGGCATCGCGCCTGTGAACGCCCAGATGGCTATCAGGAGAGCGGCGAGCCACCCTCCTCTGCCGATTATCGCACAAGCCATAGCGATCTGCATCCCTGGGGATGCGCTAGACAGCACATCTGCTGCCGCCAGCGCTGGCCTGACGGCACATCCCCATTATCTCTATTATTCCTAGTATTCCTATGTCATATCCATACATAAACACGACAGGCGTCGGGCGTGTCCTCACTGTCGCCGCCAGCTTCAGTATCACAAGGGATGATGAAGGCGTCGTGAACACTCGCGCTCTGTGGGGGAGGCCTGGGGCGCCTCCCCGCGGGGCCGCCGGGCAGAATCGGCGAGGACTGCTGCCCCCAGGAGCCGAACTAGCGCGGTGGTGGTGGCCCGTGAGCGGCCCCATGCTCTGGGAGGAGGTCTCGATGGGTATTAGCCTGGGAGTGGTCGGTCTCGGGTCGTTCGGGTCGGCGTTCGTGGAGTTGTTCACTAACCATCCTCTGGTGGACCGGATCGCGCTCTGTGATCGGGAGCCGGAGCGGGTGGCGGAGTTCGCGAAGCGTGAGTGGATCCGTGACAAGTTCAAGGACTCGGACGCCTACTACTCGCTAGACGACATCTGCAAGTCGGACGTGGACGCGCTCGCCATCATCACCCAGCCCTGGCTGCACGCGCCGCAGGCGATACAGGTGATGGAATCAGGCAAGCACGTGTACAGCGCGGTGCCGGTGATCTGGGTGCCGGACGGCGACGAAATCCTCGACTGGTGCGACCGCATCATCGAGACCTGCAAGCGCACCGGGATGTACTACATGCTTGGCGAGACGACGTATTACCACGCTGGCGCGATGTACTGTCGCCGCCGCGCCGCCGAAGGGGCGTTCGGCGATTTCGTCTACGCCGAAGGCGAGTACTACCACGACGTTGACAACCCGCACTCGAATCTGCGCGAGGTGCAGCAATCGCGCATGGCCTCCAGAGCAGGCCGCGAGTGGGCGGAGGAATCCAGGAAGTACGAGGCGCGGGGCATCATCGGCGGACCCATGCACTACCCCACTCACTCCACCTCCGGCCCCATCTGTGTGATGCGCGCGCACGCCACGAAGGTCTGTGCGCTGCCCTACTACAACCGCGCGGGCGACAGCTACTTCGGGAAGGAGCCGAGCAACGAGACCGCGCTGTTCACCATGAGCAACGGCGCCGTCATGAAGATCTGCGAGTACCGCGAGGTCGGCCTGCCTGGCCGAGAGACCTTCCAGATCTACGGCACCAAGGGCTCCTACGAGAACGAGCGCTGGTGCGACAAAATGAGCTACATGGATCTGACGGTAGATGAGATGCGCGATCCCCTGCCGCCGGAGGTGATGGCCGCCTTCAGCCGCGAAAAGAGCGGCGAGGGCGTGTACGGCGGCCACGGCGGCTCGCACGCCTATCTCGTGCACGAGTTCGTGGACGCCATCGCAAACGACAGAACGCCGGCGATCAACGCCTGGGAGGCGGCGCGGTACATGGCCCCCGGCGTGATGGCGCACAAGTCGGCGCTCCGGGAGGGCGAGATCCTGGGGGTGCCGGACTGGGGCGACCCACCGGGGTGAGTTGGCGTCCCACATGGCAGGAGGCACATTCCTGTGCCGCCGGCTCCCACAGGACGGCGGCAGAAGAGATCGCGCTGGGCGTGCAGAACTCCGTCTGACAGGAGGAGTAGATGACATCACGCGAGCGGATCATGACCATCTTGTCCGGCGGCATCCCTGATCGCGTCGGCCGCGACGAAGACCCCTGGGGAGAGACCCTCGACCGCTGGCACAAAGAGGGGCTGGGCGAGGATGAGGACCTGGGGGAGCGGTTCGGCTTCGATCTGGGCGGCATCGGGGGATGCGACTTCTCCTTCCGCTTCGACCGCGAGGTGGTGGAGGAGACCGACGAGCACGTGATCGCCTGGGATGCGAACGGCGTCCTGCGCAAGGACCTGAAGCGCAAGTCGGGCTACACCCCGCACTGGTACGACCACAAGATCAAGACGCGAGAGGACTGGTTCGCCCACAAGGACAGGTTCGCGGTTACCCGAGACCGCGTGCCGGAGACGATCCAGGGTGACTGTGACCGCGCTCGCGCCACCGACAGGTTCATCTGCTTCTACAACACGGAGCCCTACGAGCTGGCCTGGCCGGTGTTCGGGCAGGTCGGCATCTTCACCCTGATGATGGACGACCCGGAACTGATCCGGGACGTCTTCGACACCTACGCCGGCATGATCATCGAGGTGGTCGAGACCATCTTCGGGGCCGGCGGCGATTTCGACGGCGCGTTCTTCTACGGCGACCTGGGCTACCGGAACACGACGCTGTTCTCGCCGGCGCTCTACCGCGAGCTGCTCTTCCCCCAGCACCAGCGGCTCTGTCGGTACTTCAAGGAGCGCGGGAAGCCCGTGATCCTGCATTCGTGCGGGAAGATCGAGGCGCTCATCCCGCTGTTCATCGAGGCCGGATTCGCCGCCATTCAGCCGATCGAGGCGAAGACCGGGATGGACGTGCGCAAGCTCAAGGCAGAGTTCGACAACAAGATCACCTTCTACGGCAACATTGACATCCGCAAGCTCAGCGGCACCAGGGCCGACATCGAGGAGGAGATCAGATCCAAGGTGCCGGTGGCGATGAAGGGCGGCGGCTACATCTTTCACTCCGACCACTCGGTGCCGCCGACAGTGTCCTGGGAGAATTACTGTTACGCGATTGAGCTGCTGGACAAGTACGGTCAGTACTGACCCGAAGGAGCGGCGGCTTCGGCCACAAGTAAGAGATGGCAGGAGGCAAGCTCCTGCCCTACGGGCTGCCGAGGCGACAATAACAGGATCAAGGACGAGCAGCGGGGAGGGTGTGATGGCGTTCGTGCTTCACGGCGCAGACAAGATGAGACAGACCATCGAGGTGACTGACGAGGTCACCCACACTATGGCCGAAGGATTGGGGTTCAACTGGTACGCGGCCTACGAGCCGAGGACATACCCGGGGCCGCACGACGAGGAGCGTTGGCAGCGTATCTTCGGGCATGCCGAGTGGCTGAACATCCAGTTCGTGCGCTTCGGCCAGAGCGGCAACGCCATGTGCGACGAACAGGGCGACTTCAAGCCCGGGCACTTCTCTTTCGACCAACTGCGCCGCCTGAACGCCTGGGCGGAGGCGCGGGGGATGCACATCATCCTCGACCCCTTCAGTATCCCCAGGGCGCACCAGTTCGCGCCGTGGCCGGGCGCGCGGGCGGCATGGGATGTGCCGGGCCGGGGTTACGCGCTCGGGGTCGCCGACATCGATCGCTATGTGGATCGCTTCGTGGTGCCGTACGTGAAGCACGTCGTGGAGGAGATGGGCTGCCGGGCGGTGACGTGGTTCAACCACGTGAACGAGCCGCTTCAGGGGAACATCTGCGCCACGCCGCCGGGCACGGACGATCATGTCCACTACGTGCAGGTGGTGGCGGCGATCAGACAGGGGCTTGACGAAGCGGGGCTCTCACACATCGGCAACATGGCGCCGGACACGAACACCCATAAGTACTGGCCGATCCCGCACATGCTGGAGATGGGCGCCGACCCCGACCCCCACATCCAGGCCTACTGCATGCACCATTACCACAGCCACTTCGACTGGGACTCCGAGAGCACGAACATAGTCAGCGACCCGATGAGCGTCACCATCAACGAGCAGATGACCAGGTACCGCGACCATGCGGCCGCCCGCGGGAAGCCCTACTTGATCACGGAGCTCGGCATGTTCCACTACGGCTGGGCGACGGGCGACCCGGCAGGTATCGCCCGGAACGACAATGTCGTGATGGAGTCCGAGTTCATCGTCCGCGCGATGGCCCGGGGCGCGGATTGCGTGCTCAGGTGGGCCTGGCTCAACCCCGGCAATCTCGACGGCTGGTGGCAGCTTATCGAGACGACCGATGGCAGCGACGCGCCGGTGCGCGACCCGTACTACGGGTACGGGACGTTGATGCGGTACGTGGATCGGCAGGCGAAGATCCTGAAGACGGACACCAGCGGCCCGGCCAGCGCGCCGCAGACGCTCCACTCGGTCGCGGTCGAGAACGCCGACGGCTCGCGCACGCTGCTGATCATCAACGATGACTACGCCAACTGCCGCAGCGTGCTGGTGACGATGCCGACGGGCAGAGCAAGCACCGTTCGCAAGATCGTGAACGACCCTGTGCGGAAGCACTACGAGTGCGACACGATCAGCGTCTCGGGCGCTCTCGAACACGCTGACATCCTGTCGCCGATGAGCCTGACGGTGTTCACGACGCGGGGGTAGGGCGGGGGTGGGTGGGCAGGGGCTTGCCCCTGCCACGAGCGCTGGTACACCCGTAGGGAGGAGCGTGTCTCCTGCCAGCATGCCTCCGGGGATCGGAGCTACAGCTCGCTCCGCGCCCGCTCCAGCCGCGCGATGCTCCGCGCAAAGTAGTCGTCCCGCAACTCGAGGCCGAACTCCTTCACGATGTCGGCGATGCTGAGGCCTTCCTGCTCGGCGGCGGCGACTCACATGCGCTCTCGGTCGTAGTAGCTGAGCCCGACGCCGGTGCCATACTTCGCCAGCATCGCCTCCGCCTTCGTCTCGTTGCCATCGAGGTGGATAATCGCGGATTCGAGGTTGATGCGCTGGGCCGGCGGCCCGCCGAGAGAGGGTCGCTCTCCCCTGCGCCGAATCCCAGGCGTGGGAGTGATGACATGATCGCCAGTGTGCCTGTCGCCGCCCTGATCGCTCGCGTTGATGAGCAGGCCTTGAGGAGCACCGTCTTCTACCTGGCGAAGGATCCGCTGCCGTACCGGAAGGCCACCTTCACGCGGCCTGGGCAGACGAAGAGCACGCTCGAGGAAGCTGACGACTACATTGCGGGGAAGCTCGAGTCGTGGGGCTACCAGGTCGAGCGCGAGCCGGTGCAGGCGCAGGCGTTCCGGTGCGATCGCACGAGGCCTCGCCACCACTGGTACTCGACGCCGGATCCCTCTGACCCGTGGTATACCCTCCATAACCTGTACGCGAAGAAGCGCGGGGCCACGAAGCCGGACGAGATCATGGTGGTCATCTCACACAAGGACTCGCCGAGCTGGATAGACTCCCCCGGCGCGCACGACAACGCGGTCGGCACGGCGGGGAACCTGGAGATCGCGCGTCTGCTCGTGAAGCAGCAGCTCGAGCGCACCGTCTGGTTCGTCTTCTGCAACGAGGAGCACACGCCGTGGACGAGCGTCGCAGCGGCCAATAACGCGAAGTCCCGCGGCGACGACATCATCGCCGTGTTCAACCTGGACGGCATCGGGGCGAAGCCACAGGAGGCGATTGACGCCGACATCAAGACGAATGCCCTCTGCTGGACCAGGCCTGAGGGCAAGGCGCTGGCGGAGCTGATGAATCAGATCAACGACGCCTACGCCATCGGGCTCAGGCAGGGCATTCATCAGTACGATGCGCCGGCCAACGATGACGGGTCGTTCATTAAGGCCGGTTACCCCGCGGCGCTGGGGATTCACGGCTCGCGCCCGTACAGCGACCCGAACTACCACGAACCGGGCGACATACCCGAGCGAGTGGACATCACCAACGTGCGCATGACGGTGCAGATGACGCTGGCCACGATACTGACGCTGGACAAGAGGTGACCCTGGACCGGCGATCAGGGGCGATTCGCGCGCAGCCGGCCGACGGCTACGGGGGAGCGTGGGGATCGGGGTCGTACCACTCGCCCGACTCCTGCTCGAAGGCAGCCACCGACTCCGGCAGTGGCTTTGACTCGAACCGGCGCCAGCCTTCCATGGTGTCGGCCCACACAGTCCCCGTGATCCGGTTCACCTGCACCCGGTAGGTGGCGGTGGGCGCTAGATCGTAGTCGTACTGGCGCTGCGGAAGCACGCGGTATCCCTGAAGGTACGGGGTGGGCCAGATGAAGTAGAGGAAACCCAGCAGCGCGAGGGCGAGAATCTGGACCGCGATCTTCTCGCTCTCAGAGTAGTTCCGCCAGCGCTGCCTCATGGCTGCTCTCCCCCAACGTGATTGTACCACACCTGGCCCCGATGGGCTATGCCGACGACGGGGACTTGTCGCGTCGCTGCCGCGCCCCGAGCCGCCGCGAAGGGGCGGCGTACCGGGGCGAGCGGGCATCGCCACCGCGTCGGGTGACGCTCGCCGGCATCTTCATGCTGGATGCACGACGGCCGGCCCTAGCGGGGGGCCTCGTCCGCGCGCAGCGACGCCTTGCCAAGCAGCGTTCCGTCGCCGCTCCAAGATGCCGCGACTACATCGCCCGCGCCGGTGACGCCGGCAAGCTCGATGGGCCCGCCGTCGGTGCGGAACGCGACCACGTGGCGCTTCCCCCACGTGATGATCTCGGCTCCGATACGGCCCTCCCCGGAGATCAGCTTCACCTCGGCGGCGTCCTGCTCGCCGGTCCTGTGCGGCAGCAGCACCGTGACGAATCGGCAGGTGTCGCGCCGCTCATTGGTTTCCGCGGTGAGATGCCACTGGTTCGGGTAGTCGCGCTCGGGCGGAACGGTGAACTGATCGGTCTGCGAGAACGTCAGGCCGACCGGCGAGAGGAAGGACACGTCGAGCTGCGCGTCGTTCCTCGTGATCCGGACCTGCTGGGCATACTCCCTGACGTCCATCTTCTCGAGCGCGTGCAGCCACCACTGGAAGGTGGCGGGCTTCGGTGCTGCGAGGTCGTCATAGATCACGACGATGGGAGCCATCTCATCGTCGAGCGGCCGCAGGAAGACGATGTGGCGATACCACCTGGTGAGGCGGCCCTTGTACGCCGACGTCGCATCCCCCAGCGCGTAATGCCAGTAGTCGTTGGTCTCGAAGCGCGCGATCCGGCCTGTCGCGTCCCAGTCACGCGTCTGCTGCCCCTCGCCGTTAACCCCGATCGCGTTCGCCGCCTTGGTCTGCCAGGTCCACTCCCGGTGGTGGGGGCCGGCATAGTACGGGTAATAGCCGGAGGCGATGGCCAGCGGCTCCCCGAAGCCGTCGAGGGTGAACGCGTTCTGGTCCGCGTAGGCGTGGCTGATCGAGCCATAGGGTGAGCTTCGCATGAGCACGCACACGTTCTTCTCGCCGTGCGCGAGGTCGCTGTGCATTGCCGCGAGCCCGACATCGGTGAAGCATCGCGCCTGGGGCAGATCGGTCGGCGGCCGCGCCGTCACCTGCCGATTGTGAAACAGGAATGCCGCCAGACCCCCGGGCCGGAATTCCTTAGCGTCCGCGAACCACTGGAAGTGGGGGTTCTGGAAGGCCATCGCCAGCTCCCACATGGCGTCGGCGCCGCCGGAGCCGTTCGACTGCCCGTCCCCGAATGGCGACATCTTGCTGTACGGCGGGTTGTCGTAGAGCTTGTAGTAGCCCGTGTCGCGCGTCCATTCGCGCTGGTGGATGGGGAGGCCGGTGACCTGTTCGATGAGCTGGAACGCGCGCATGAACACGCCGACCGTCCAGCCCCAGTAGCTCGGGCCCTCGCACCAGCCGCCGTCCTTGCCGCCGTATGGCGGGAAGAAGGGCGACCAGAGCATCATCGCGCAGTATTCGAGCGGCTCCTCGACGTCCAGCTCGCCGGCCATGGCGATGCACGCTTCGGTCAGATCCTCGAGGTAGTACATCATGGCGTGGCTCTCGAACGGGTTGACCTCGAACGGCCGCGCCTTGAGCGCCCAGTAGAGCTGCGGGATGCGAACCGCGAAGCACTGGCGACACGCCTCGCGCTCCTGCTCGGCAAGCAGATCGTATATGTAGTCGTAGACTCGGGGCGCCAGGCGGACAATCTCCGTGCCCGGCTCGTCGTTGTGCCCGAGGCTGGTGCTCCCATTGGGATCCCACGAGACGATGTGCATCAGCCGGCGCTTCGCTTCCTCGCCGTACTTCCGCTCGCCGGTGACGAGATAGGCCTCGGCACACCGCTCCATGCCGCCGAAGAAGGGGCGGGTGGTCTGGAACACCCTCTGGTAGGTGGGCGCCCAGTCGTCGCCTGTGGGAAGGAAGTCCGGCTCCGGCAGGAGAGGCTCGCCGGTCAGGCGATCGCAGTTGTGCCGCATCCTGTCGGCCTCCTCCTTGAGGGGGCCGCGGGCCAGCTCGCGGAATTCCGCGACCATCGCCGGCGTCACGAGCACCCGGGGCCGCGAGGCGCCGATGCGCGCGATCATCTGCTCGATGTCGGGGAACGGGATGGCGACCGCATCCTCGGCGATGGTGAACCTCCGGGCGCTGCCGAAGACCACCCCTGCCGGAGCGCCGGCGTCGCAGCCGTACCGCCAGTACCAGGCGCCGGGCGACAGCGTCTCCCTCAGGACGTGCACCGTCGCCGGCTTCTCGGTGTACGTGAAGTCGGTCATGCCCCCGAAGGGCAGGGCGCGGCGGTCAGTGCGCGGCGCCGCGTCCTTCTTGACCGTGACCGTGGACCCGTCCTTGAACACCGGGTCGCGCGAGTACTGAAGGGTGTACTCGGCGGCGCCCTTGACCGGCAGCCATACGAACACCGGCGGATTCACGGTGAGGCGCTCGCCGTCGGCCGGCGCACGGGACACCTCGTACTGGCCGGACGGGCGGTCGAGCGCTTGGCGTGTCTCCTCAATCATGGATCTCACTTCTCCTTCCGTCGGCGGCTGTGCGCCGAGCGCCGATACTCCGCACAGAGCGACAGAGAGCAGCATGCACGACAGCACCAGGAATCGCATAGCGCCCCTCTCATGGTTCGTAAGTTGACTCCCCAGGCAGGTCGCGGACCTGCCCTACGGCTTCCTGATCGGGCCGATGTACTTCGTCGCGACCACGATATCGTCGAACCAGACCCGGTTGATCGGGTCTGGGCTTTCGACCTTGTTCATCCGATATGGACCTTCGGTGACATAGTGAAGGAGCCAGAAGAAGTTGATCTTCAGGTCACTGCTGGTGCGCCAGCGGAAGCCCTCGAATGGCGTGCCGTCGGTGTCGGTGAGCTGGAAGCCCATGCCCGACCACGCGCCGCGCCGCGCGCCCTTGACGAAGTGGCCTTTCAGCTCGCCGTCCACCCACAGGGCCAGCTCGCCGTCGTGGGCGTCGGGCGTCGAGTTGAGCTTCATCATCACTTCCACGCACTGCCACGTATCGCGAGGCGCGATCACGTCCTCTGCGGGCCGGAGGCCATTGCCCCAGTACTTCTCATCAGCCGAGATCTTCATCTCGGGCCAATAGCAGTAGAAATTCCACACGCCGGGTGGGGGGTACGCGCCGTACTCGCCGGCCGGCTCGATGCCCGCGGTCACGCGCTCGTCCCCGCGGGGCCGCTCTCCCGCGCCCCCTTGCGGGTAGGGGGTCGCGGGGTTGTAGCCGCCCAGGTGGACGAAGTGATGGATATACTGCGCCTCCTTCGGGAACTTGACGTAGAAGCGCGCGTAGACCTGATCCACGCCCCGGGGGAGTCGCGTGTAGAGGTGCCCGCCCGTGTTCTCGCCGAGCGTCGCGGTCATCTGCATGGAGTGTCTGCCCGCGCCTGCCGGCGAGACGTCCCCGCTCAGGGCGAGCACTTCCCCGTCCTCGTTGCTTGCCTGGTCCCAGCGCTTGATGACGTCACCCAGGTCGCCTTCCTCGAAGTCCTCGGCGAAGAGGACCGAGGGATCGCGCGCGATGCCCACGTCGCCGGGGTACCTGGCCGAGATGCCGAACCCCTGGGGGAGCGTTCCGGATCTCATCGCGGCATTCCCCGAGCCGCTCCACAGCCCGGCCGCGCAGGCGATGAGCGCGGAGGAAAACACCACAGCCACGAGCCAGACTCGACTATGCATGTCGTCATGCCGTCCTTTCGCCCTCAGTTCTCGGGCAGCTTGAACCCTTCACGCACGCCCATGGTCGCCAGCGCCTCGATGGCGATGAGCTGCGAGTCCACGATCTGCTCGTGCGTGGAGGGGCGCTGTTTGTCGGTGCCGTCGGCGCTCTCGAACACCAGCGGCAGCGCGTGGCAGAGGTGGTAGTAGGCCCCGTCGAGCGTGAGCGCGCCCTCGCGGCCATCCGTCGTCCAGTCGCGGTGGATGCCGAGTCGCTCGCGCAGGAGCTGGCGGTAGAACCCGTCAATGTAGAACTGTCGCCTCGACAGCCGTTCCGGGATGGCGTCATTGCCCACGATGTAGAACGGCCCGACGCTGCACGAGTGCAGGTCGAGCACGCAGTCGGGCTTCTCCTCCACCGCCAGCGCCATGGCGGCATGCGTCTCCGGCGCGATCGCCGGCGAGAGGAAGACGCCGTGCAGTGGGTTCACGCCCGCGTCGTTGAAGTAGGCGCCGAGGAATCCGTCGGCCTTGGGGTCGCGAGGATGCGGCACCTTGCACTGGGGCCAGCGTATCTGGCTGCCGTCCTTGTAGAGCCCGTGCCGGTACTTTTCGACCTCGTCCTCGCTCCAGATCGTGGGGTCATCGGGGACTCGCGCCCGGCCGTCCGGGTTGAGGCAGGGCACGATGATGAGGCGCAAGCGCTCGGCCGCCGACAGCAGTTCCGGCCACTCTCCGCCCTTCAGGTCCTTGCCCGTCTCGAGCAGGTTCACCAGGTTCAGCGCGGCGGCGGTGCCCTCCATCTCGGCGCCGTGCACCGCGGCATGGATGAACAGCACCAGCTTCTGGCGGCGCGACTCGCCGAAGAACGCCTCCGGCTTCCCGGCGGCCAGCGCCGACGAGAGATTCGCGGCGTGCTCGATCGGCTCCTTCTCGCCGTAGCAGGCGGCCATGATGGCCCGGCCGCCCGCCGACCGGCCCATCTCCCTGACCTCGGCCTTCTTAGCGCGCCCGAGCGCGTCAGCGATCTCATCGAGTCGCGTGAGGTAGAAATCGGGTCTGCTCACGGCTTCACCTTCCCTTCCTCGATCAGGCGCCTGACGTACTTGCCGAAGTCCTCCAGTATGCCGGCAACGTGCCCGGCCACCTTCTTGATCACCTCTGCGCCCTTGTCCGGGTCGAGGTTGGAGTCGGGCTGCACGTGCAGGCACTCGTGGGAGTAATCGTGCCCCACCACGCCCAGCTTACGGGACTCCCTTGCCGCCGGGGGCTCGAGTTGCACTTTCGGGCGATCGCCGAACTCGGCGATCGCCTTGCGGTTCGTCTCGATGATCTTCTGCACCAGGTCCTCGCGGCCCAGCATTCGCAGCGCGCCGGCGAGCAGCGCGGCCTCGCCACCCGCCTCGTAGGCCTCCTTCCAGGCGCCCGGGTAGTCGGAGAGACCGTAGACGGTCAGCACCGGAATGCCGTCCTCCCTGAAGACCTCGTGCGGAAACGTCTGCATGGCGTAGTAGTTGCCGCCGTGACCGTTCCAGATGACGATTCGCCGGAAGCCCGCGCGCCAGAGGCCTCTCACGACGGCACGCAGGTATCGGATGAACTCGGCCTCGCGAACGCCGATGCCACCCGAGAACGCGTTCGTGCAGCCCACCCACGAGAAGGGGATCGCGGGCAGCACCATGCCGCCGGTGATGCGGCCGAGCTCCTGCACCATCGCCTCATCGCCATAGCTGTCCGTGCCCAGAAGCAGGTGCGGGCCGTGCTGCTCGATGGAGTAGATCGGCACGATGGCGAGATCGTTGCCTGACTGCAGCGCGGCCTCCACGTCGGAGGGGAACATCTCGAGCAGTCTGCTCGCGCTCATTCCGTCCACCTCCATCCCCGCCACATCAGGCCGCGGGTGGTGCAGCGTTTGGCGAGGAACTCGTTGTAGGTGCGAAGGCTCGCCACTGCGGGCGCGAGCGCGGCGACGGTCTTCCTCAGCGCCTCCTCCCCTCTCTCGCCCGACAGGCCCGGGTTCGGCGGAATGGGGTAGCCGCCCGCGGGATAGGTGAACCCAATACGGCCCGAGCGGCGCAGCCGGGCGAGGTCCGGCAGCAGCTCGACCGACCGGACGCCGCTGTCGAGCAGCCGCGCGTTCTCGGCCACAATACGCTGCACCAGCTCGTGCTTCCCCAGGACGCGCAGCGCGCCCACGATCACCGAGTCCTCGCCGACGCCCTCGCCCCCGGACTCGTGCATGGACTCGCCGACGTGGATCCCCGCCGCTGCGACCCCATGATCCTCGTAGAACTCTTGCGGGATGTAGTAGCGCAGGTAGTCGAGGTGCGTCACCAGCAGAATGCGCTTGAAGCCGCCTACCAGCAGGTCGTCCATGGTGGCCCGGATGTAACTGTTGACGACCTCCTCGGAGACGGCGACGCTGCCCGCGCGGTCGAACGTGTTCACCGCGCTGCTGAACGGCGTCACCGGCAACCGGACGCCATTAACCTGATCCGCTAACAGCACCGCGAACGCCTCCGCCACAAAGCACCTCGCGCCCATCGGCAGGTGCGGCCCCAGGGCTTCCACGGAGCCCACCGGGATGACCGCGATGTCCCCGCCCTCGACCAGGTATCTGTTGCACTCACGTGAGGTCCAGTCAATGATCAAGCGTGTGCTCAATCCCTACCTCCTCGCCCGTCGAAATGTAGCCGCTCACTCATCGCGGCTGAAGTCCCGCGCCCTACCCTCCAGTCCCGCCTCGCGCGGCCAGCACCAGCGCCCAGATGACCCCATTGATCAGATCGCCCCCCACCAGCCCGACCGCCAGCGGAACGGTCTGGCGATACAGCCTCAGTCCCCCGTACCGCGTGACCAGCGCCTTCCCCAGCCAGCCCACGAAGAACGGCATGTAGAACCACTGCATCCCCCAGGAGTGGGCTGCCAGGAAACCGACCGGATGCAGCGGCCACCACCAGAACCGCAGTCTGAGCAGGCCCAGCGAGATGGCGATGACGGCGCCGGCGGCGACGCCGGCGAGGCCGCGCGGGTCGAGCTGTGAGGGCGTGCTGATGGCGGCGAATACGTGCCCCGCACCCCAGTTGATCTGTGAGCTGAGCCAGCTGCTTGATGCCGCGCGCAGGTTGTAGAAGCCATAGTGGTACATCCCTGTCAGCGTCACGTAGACGCCCAGAACCAGCGAGAGCAGGAGGCCGACCGCCATGCTGTAGACCAGTGGCCGGGTGGGGATGCGGGCCGAGTCGGCGATCTTCATCCCCTCCAGCACGTTGCCGCTGACGAGCTGCGCGGTGGAGCCCGCGCCCGGGAAGTAGGTCCACCGCACGGACATGATGGCGATGACTTCCTGCGGCCGGAAGACGGCATTGCCGGTGGCGTCCAGCATATCATCAATGAAGAGCGGGAAGAGCAGCAGCCCAAGGCCGGTCTCGGCGCGCAGCCAAGTCCACATCAGGTAGAACATCAGGATCAGGGCGATCAGCCCCATCCCCACCCAGATGCGCGCGCCGATCATGTAGCAGAAGTAGACCATCCACCCGTATGAGAGCGCGAGGAGGATTAGCGACCAGCGATATGGGAGCGGTTCGTCGGCGTCGTCCACGCCCGAGCGGCGGCTGAGCGCGATGCGAATCGCGCGGCCTAGGTGCCGGCGCGCACGGAAGCCGGCCCATACCGTGAGCGCCAGGATCGCGCCAAACCCCTGGAAGGCGAACGCGGGGAACGTGGCATCGCCCAGCCATCCCTCGGGGCTGCGCGGCGGCGCGCCCGCGGCGATCGCGATGAAGGCGAGCGCGATTCTCAGGAACCAGAACACCCAACACGAGAAGGAGAGCTCCTTCGGGATCAGGTAGGCGACCGCGATCAGCCACGGCCAGAGCATCAGGTCCATCTCGCCGAAGGCGGCCATCGGGCCCGTGGTCTGCTGCGCCATGAGCGCTACGGGGCCGAGGGGGATGCCCGGCAGAGCCGGGAAGAAGGCTGTCAGGCGGTTCCAGAACTTGACGCCGAACGAGATGGCGAAGCCCAGCCAGAACACCCGCGCGGCCGTCAGCCGGGCGCGCCGCTCAGCGCCCGAGGCGGCCTCCGAGATCAACTCCAGCGGGATCTGGGCGAGCGGAAAGCTCAGTCGCTCGTGGGTGATCCACTGCCGCTGGATGATGAGCGCGAGGCAGCTCGATGCGACCACGAGGGCGAGCAGAAACGAACACCAGGCGGCGAGCGGGACGAGCCACTGCGACCATGGGACGGTCGCGTTGCCGAGGAAGAAGGTCTCGACCGCGGTCCTCTCCGTCGGGCTGAACCAGTTGGGTATCAGCCTCATGAACGCGCCCGCCCATTCCGGGTGAACGCTGGACGCATACTGGATGAAGATCGCGTGCGGCAGCATGTACGCGAGCACCCCGTAGGAGACCATCGGCGCGCCCGCGAACACGATGATGAAGACGGCGAGAAGTTCCTGCCGGTTCAGCCTGAGCAGCCTCCCAAGCGGCAGCCAGGTGCTGGCCGCGGCCAACAGGAAGAGCACCGCGAACGGGCCCGGCGACGGTACCCCCCCATTGAAATCCTCCGCCGTGCTGTAGACGATGTCCGTGTAGAAGCCGCCGTACACGAGCAGCGCCAGAAAGATGAGGGAAAGCAGCAGGACGCGCCACATCCGGGGTGCGCGCCGGTCAGGCCGCGCCTCCGGGTGTGCTTCTTCGGGCATGCGCTCGTGGGCCACTCGCGTGGCGGGCATTGCTGAGAGGGTCACCCAGTGAACGTCTGGTCGTTTCAGTTCGCCAGCCCCGTCCCCTGGGCCTCTATCTCCGTCACAATCCCCGGCCATCGCTGCGATTTGGCCGTTTGGGGGACTTCCAAAGCACACCGGCGACGGTAGGGCCGCGCATTCGCAGGCCGGTGGGGCATCGGAACCGTCGCCTCCGGCTCAGTGTTCGCATCGGCGGGTAAGATGCCGCGGCGCTCACCCCTGTTCGCCGTGCCGCGGTTCGTCGCCACGCACCCGCGGACGCGCCTGTCGCGCGCCGGGCGAGCGCAACCGTCACCGGTCGCAAAACACCGCCTGTTTGCTTCGTTCGACGCAGGGATAGTGGATGTGCCGAGGCTGTCAATAGGCCCGCGGCTTTCCTTTCGTTTCGGGAATAACAGGTGTAGGTCTGGGCATAGATACCAGCACTACGCGCGCGGGAGATCTGGTCCTGCTGTAGGACGGCGCTCGCTGGGGACGCCGGGGCGCTCGGGCGAGGGGGCTGAGGTTCGCTCGACGTGTCGGCGTAGAGAGCTCCGTCGGTCGCTACGACGTGCACCCATACCGCGTGTCTCGCTGCATGACGCGCATATGGCGCGCATCGCGATCCGGGAGGTTGCCTGGGGGAGACCTTCCCGTGGGGACGACGGAATCTTCCGCCGAGGCGGAGGGAAGGCTTGAGAGCGGTAGGAGTGACGCGTATCGGCGAGGGTCGGCCGCGCCTCGGCACAGTCAGT
>Ga0315294_10003398_pt1 | contig 17318 bp, 23 predicted proteins | sample YL17G13_40_MG_FD_203626 | JGI IMG/M metagenome (GOLD analysis project Ga0315294, IMG submission 203626) | Sediment microbial communities from Yellowstone Lake, YNP, Wyoming, USA - YL17G13_40 | ecosystem: Environmental > Aquatic > Freshwater > Lake > Sediment | place: USA: Wyoming | collected... | reverse complement strand
CTCAATTTGCGGAAGGTGTAGGATTTTTGATCCTGCTGGTCCCAACAAGAGACGCAGATTGGCGTTCCGCCCAGCTTGGTATAGAGCTCTAACGCGTATTGGGATACATTGCCGAAACCCTGGAAGGCAGCTCTGGTTTTCTTGATGTCGATCCCCATCTCATGCAGAGCTTCCCGCATGACATATACGCACCCGTACCCGGTAGCTTCGGTGCGTCCAAGAGAACCACCAACGCCCAGGGGTTTCCCGGTAATGAATCCTGGATATTTTCCATTATGGATCTTTTCATACTCATCCATCATCCAGATCATGTGCTGACCAGATGTCATGACATCCGGCGCAGGTACATCCTGGAAGGGCCCCACATTGTAGGCGATCTGGCGTACCCAACCCCGACAGATCCCTTCTTGCTCGCGCATCGAAAGGTTGTGCGGATCACAGATCACACCACCCTTGCCACCGCCGAGAGGGATATCCACAACAGAGGTTTTCCATGTCATCCAGGTGGCGAGAGCACGGACCGTGTCAATGGTTTCCTGCGGGTGGAAACGAATACCTCCCTTAGCGGGACCGCGAGCATCGTTGTGCTGCACACGATAACCCTGGAAGACCTTCACGCTACCATCATCCATCCGTATTGGGATCAGGAAGTGGTACTCGCGAAGAGGATTGCGGAGGAGATCACGAGTTGCCTGATCGAGGTCCAGTTTATCGGCAACACCATCAAACTGCTGCTGAGCCATTTTAAAGGCGTTAAAGGATTTATCTGCCATTCGAACTCCTTTAAGAATGTTTTTGAAAAAAAGACAACTGGATCGTGCCAGTGTCCTCGCTTCCATCGGTATTCTATGGCCCAAAATCAGTTTGTCAAGGCGACTTGTTCCGGGTCCGGCATAAGACATCAAATTCCGGTAGGCATTTGCTCAGAAGGAAAAGTATGCCCATAGTAGTGCAATGATCTCTGCACTAACCAATTGTATTCTGGTAAGCCGCGATGGTCTCTACACGATCCACATTTCCAACGGTCTGATCGAAGCAGTCCTTCCGCAGCAAGGAAAAAGCCGACAGATAACTGGTGCGATCGATGTTGGTGAAGCGATCGTTCTTCCAGGGCTGATCGACCCCCATTTGCATTTTTCCTCCTTGGCCATTTCCTTAGGATCTACCGATCTGGGTCAATGCCATTCTCTGGCCGCCATTGCTGAGAAGTTTGCTGCATCGAACCGCAAAGAGATCCTCTACGGCTATGGATTTGATCAAGAGAAATTTCGGGAAGATCCGCGCATGCCTGACCGATTCGATCTGGATCGGATCTCGGCAAACCAACCAATCTTGGTGGAGCGTTCTTGCAAGCACTTGGCCATATTGAATTCAGCCGCGCTTCAGTTTCTTCATCTCGACCGGAATACCCAATCTCCACCTGGCGGGGAATTGGGTCGAACAACTGAGGGCGAATTGAATGGCATCTTGAAGGAGAAAGCACTGGATTTCCTTACACCCCTTTGGAAGGTGTTCAGCAAAAGGATGTTCCGAGAGCACTTCATCGAGGCCCAGGAATTATCCTTGTCGGTCGGGCTTACCAGCGTCAGCGACCTGAATACATCATGGGAAGACCTGGAAGTATATCGCAGTTTTGAAGCGGAGGGCTTGCTGAAATTGCGGGTGAATTTGTACCTTCAGCAAGTCTGCTTGAAGGACCCGGATCGAATACAGCAAGAATGCCAAAAAGGAAAACTAGCGATCGTTCGTGGCGTCAAGTTCTTTGCAGATGGCAGTTTGGGTGCGCGTACAGCAGCTCTGTTTCAAGATTACAACGATGACAAGGGCAACACCGGGATTCTGACGATTGACCCGGTGGAGCTGGCAGAGGGCGTAAAGCAAGCCAACGCTCTGGGTCTGCAAGCATCAATCCATGCCATAGGCGACCGGGCTGTGGATCTCGCGATTGATGTGCTGTCTCAAGATCCAAAAAATGCCCTTCACAACCGAATCGAGCATTTGCAGGTGATATCCCCCAGCGCGATTATCCGCTTGAAAGAAGCGAACCTGATTGCGGTGATTCAACCTGTTTTCATCAGCAATGAATTCGATTGGGTCGAGCATCGCCTGGGCGCTGATCGTTTAGAGCGCGCCTATCCGCTAAAATCCATGATTGAAGCAGGGGTTATGGTTGCTGGCTCTTCCGATTCCCCGGTTGAGTCCACCGGAGTACTAAATCCATTTTGGGGCATGTACTGTGCGGTTTCCTCAACCAACTTGCAGGGCCAGCCTTATCCCCCATGGGTCATCAAAGAACGGATTGGGCCAAAGCAAGCCTTGGAGCTGTTCACGCAGATGGCCGCGCGTGCAACAGGGGAGCAGAAAGGGCGGATCATTCCAGGACAATGGGCGGACTTCACAGTTGTGCGGGAACATCCCTTCTCCATCACGACCGAGGCATTAAAAACCATCCGCCCATGGTTGACGATCGTGGGGGGAGAACTACGCTTTTCCTCATCGCAGTACGATCGTCCGGATTGAAGATAACGCTCGTTGTCTGCCTTTACAAGGCCCAACCCTTTCGCTAAGATACGATGTACCCGCGGGGTCGTGGTGTAGCGGTCTAACATGCCAGCCTGTCACGCTGGAGATCGCGGGTTCGATTCCCGTCGACCCCGCCAGGTGCCGAGGTAGCTCAGTTGGTAGAGCAGTGGACTGAAAATCCTCGTGTCGACGGTTCGATTCCGCCCCTCGGCACCATTTTCTTTTCCCCATCCATGTTCCTGAAATATAGCTAAGATCGACAGGTTCTCTATCACCAGTGCTACTTCTACTGTAACAACGAGTAGCAAATGGAACCTGCTTGACGCAATTTGTAGGATGCGGAAAGATTTGCGGAGCATGCGCCGCAAGGACCGGGAAATCACAGATCCAAAAGCGATTGAAGAGATTCTGCAAAAAGCGCAAATCCTCCGAATTGCGCTTTCGCTTGCTGACCAGCCTTACCTTGTGCCAGTCTGCTTCGCATACCAACTGGGCCATTTGTATTTCCATTCCGCGATCGTCGGAATGAAGATGGACTACTTGCAGCAGAATCCCAGAGTCTGTTTTGAAGCGGAGCTGGAGACAAAAATCGTTGCCAAAGGAACTCCCTGCGAATGGGAAATGCACTATGCCAGCGTGATCGGATTTGGCACATCTCATCTGATAAAGGATATGGAGGAAAAGAAGAACGTTCTCAACTTGATTTCTCGACACTACGGCGCTCCGTCAATCGAGTTTACCGATCAAGAAGCAGGTACAGTATCGATCGTACGCATCGACATTGACCAGATGACTGGGAAGCAATGCCCCAACAATTGATCTTCAACCGTTGACCATCGTAAGGCGGATTCATAGAATAGGGATACAAGTGGGATTCGTGGTTATCCTCTCTCAAGCGAGAGAGCCCTAGATTCCTTCAAGAATTAAATAGTTGCGGGAATAGCTCAGTGGGTAGAGCACCTTCCCAATGATGAGGGACGCGCAACAGAGTTTCTCTTAAAAACTGAATAGACTGTAGACTGCGGGAATAGCTCAGTTGGTAGAGCATCAGCTTCCCAAGCTGAGGGTCGCGGGTTCGAGTCCCGTTTCCCGCTCCAGGGGCGACATAGCCAAGTGGCAAGGCAGGGGTCTGCAAAACCCTCACCCCCGGTTCGAATCCGGGTGTCGCCTCCATTTTTATACTCACCAGTAACAGGTCCTACAGGCATAGGGGAGGAACTCATGATAGAATCCATTACAACGCCGGGGTGGCGGAACAGGCAGACGCAGCGGACTTAAAATCCGCTTCCCGCAAGGGAGTACCGGTTCGATTCCGGTCCCCGGCACCATCCCCAGATCCTTTTTTGACATTGGACGCCTTATTTGTCGTCTTGATAGCCGGGGATGTGTATGTTCTCACGTGCGCAAAAGAAAAGGATCTGGTCCGGATCCATGGAAATGCCTCCACAACACCGCCGATTCTGGCTGGTGGGTGGTTAGCCAAAACACAAGTTTTGTATTCAGGCGAGCAATGCCGACGATTCATTGTGGGGGATTGGTTCGCTTCCAAGAGCGCAAAGCATTGGTGGGAAAACGAGGTTGTGCCCCCTCAGATCCCTTCCGGCGGCAGCCCAGCGGCGAGCTGCGCCCAATCGTGACGATGAGGTACGGAGCCGCGCAGGAAATCACTGGAGTGCCCTTCTGCGTAATACAAAAGCCGTAAATCCCGAAATAGACCTTCCAGCTCACAAGGTGCAAAAAAATAAAAGGTACCCCAGCCTTTCTTCTGATACAGGCGTTCGCCAACTTGAACCAACCACTGTTGGGCAGCGCTGAAGTTGGGATCCTGATCGGTGAAAACAGAACAGAACAGCAGACCACCCGGCTGCAAGCCGGCCATCATCCGCTGGGCTAGCATCAGAATCTGTTTCGGTTGGAGGTACATCAATGACCAAAGACAAAGAATGACATCGTATTGATGTGGTTCCAGGTGAAACTCCGTCATGTCTTGCCGGAAGGTTAAGATATTCAAATGCTGGCCCCGGGCTTTCTCTTTTAAGCAGCTAAGAGCCAGGCGGGAGCTATCTACAGCTTTCATCTGCAAACCCATCTGCGCCAAGAAGATGGAATTCCTTCCATCACCCGAGCCTAGATCCAGTCCCAAACCAGTTTTTGGCAATAGGAAGGAGAAGTTGCGTAACAGATCATCGGGTTCTTCTGCCAATGGCAAATCTTGCAGCGCTTTCTTCGCATCCCATGTTTCCATGCCATAATTATAATGAAAAAGAATACTGTGAACCTAAGGAGGGATTATGTTCAAGAAAATATTGGTACCGGTGGATGGTTCCGATGAATCGCGCAAGGCGCTAGAACTTGCCAAGGGCATTGCTTCCGGTTGCCAGACAGCTGATATCACTCTGCTCTACGTGATGAACCCGGTATTTTTGGCTGCTGCAGTAGCACCTGGCGAAGAGAAATTCATCTCCGCTATACCCGAGATCATGGTGTTTCGACAACAAGAAGCGGACATGGTCTTGGAAGAAATGGCCAAATTGTTGGCTGATACTCCGGTACAAGTGGAACGAAAGGCATTGGAAGGCCATCCGGCCCGAACGATTCTTGAAACGGCCAAAGAAGGCCATTATGAGCTGATCGTGATGGGTTCTCGGGGGATGTCGCGATTAGCCGGATTCCTGTTGGGGTCGGTATCCGACGCTGTAGTCCACCATGCCTCTTGTCCGGTGATGATCGTTCGCTAGGGTTCAGCTGACGCTCCATGATCGTAAACGTTGCGGAATTAAAACGCAGTGGTGCTGGTGTGTTGGAGCTTCCTCTGTGTTTGAAACTAGAACACATTGAGAACCTGCGACTGAGCAAGCCGATCGTAGGCACCGTAAGGATCCAGAACATGGGCACTCGCTTGCAAGCCCGTGTAGAATTGGAAACGGAAATTGAGCTGGAATGCGTGCGCTGCATGATTTCGTTTCCTTATTTGATCGTTCTGGAATTCTGCGAATACTACTCGGAATCTAGTTGCCCAGAGAAGGAGGGTTCGCTGGAACTCACGGGGGAAGAGTTGGAAATGTTTGCGTTTCACGGTGACCGGCTTGACCTTGATGAAGCCATTCGGCAAAATATGCTGCTATCGGTTCCCACATACCCACTCTGCAAAGAGGATTGCGAGGGGCTTTGCCCCGGATGCGGGACGAATTTGAATATCTGTGACTGCGGCTGCTCATCCGGCGCTGCAGAGACTGAATCTTAAAGGAAGGAGGACGCGCCGTGGGAGTTCCAAAGAAGAAAACAACCATAACCAAGAGAGGGTTTCGCCAATCCCACCAGAAAGTAGCTATGCCAGCCATGGTGGAATGCTCTCATTGTCATGCCCTGATGCAATCTCACCATACTTGTCCCAGCTGTGGCTACTATGAAGGTCGAAAAGAAAAGGAAATCGTTGTCAAAGAACACAAAAAGAAAATGAGAGGCCGCTAGGTGACAGTCCGAATCGCCCTGGACGGCATGGGAGGCGATTACGCACCCGATGAGATCCTGCGCGGAGCAAAAGATGCGGTCAGGGACCCTAGTATCGAACTGCACTTGGTGGGTCCGGAAACGATTCTCTTACCAAAATGCCGGGAACTCAACCTTTCGGCGAAGGTGCACCTGCATAACGCAGCAGAAATTGTGGCTATGGATGAATTGCCTTCGATCGCCATGCGAAAACAGGAATCCTCCATTGCAGTCGGTCTCCGGTTGTTGAAAGAAAACCAGGTCGATGCCTTCGTCTCAGCGGGCAATACTGGCGCCGTGATGGCCCTGGCCCTACTCATACTGGGTCGGTTGAACGGTATGAAACGTCCTCCTCTGGTGGTTCCGCTGCCCGGAAGGGAAGGAACGGTATTGTTGGTGGACGCTGGAGCAAACGTGGACTGCACGCCAGAACAGCTTTGGCAATATGCCCACTTGACCGCTCTCTTCGCCCAGAAAGTACTGAATAAACCAGATCCGCGAGTGGCATTGTTGGCCAATGGCGAGGAAGCGAGCAAAGGCAACACCTTGATCAAAACTACGCATGCCCTGTTATTACAAAGCGAGTTGAATTTTATCGGTAATATAGAGGGGAAAGACTTGCTAGGGAGTGTAGCCGAGGTGGTCGTTGCGGACGGATTTAGCGGCAACATTGCGTTGAAATCGATGGAGGGTATAGCCACAACAATGCTGACATTGTTAAGGGACTCCATTGCCCATGCCGGTTGGCGGAAGTTGGGAGGGCTGTTGTTAGCACCTGTATTTCGCCAACTGAAGCGGCGTTTCGATTACAATCAAGTCGGCGCAGCCCCACTGCTAGGCGTGGATGGCCTGGTGCTGATCGCGCATGGCCGCTCGAAAGCGGAGGCGATTCTAAATGCTGTTCGTCAGGCGCAGGTTGGCATCAACAATCATCTGGTTGAAGCCCTGCGCCAGCCATTGCCTTCGATGGAAAGGAGTACGCGATAGATGGACCTGGAAGAGATCTTTACAAAGGTCCAAGAAACAATTGTTGATCAACTTGCAGTAGAGCCGGATGAGGTCACCATGATTGCTTCATTCCTCGAGGACCTGGGCGCAGACTCCTTCTACCGGGTGGAGTTCGCCGAGGCCATCGAAGACCTCTTCGCCATTCGCATTCCCGATGAAGACCTGGAAACCCTGGAAACCGTAGGGGATGCTGTGAGGTACATCAAACATCGTCTGGAAGAATAAAAAAGCGAAGCTGCACCCCATCTTTGGCCTGCGTAACAAGCAGTTGTTACGTTTGGCTTTAAGCCACCTCTCCTATATCAATGAAACGAACGAAGGGCAGAGCTGGGAACGGCTGGAGTACTTGGGCGACGCAGTCTTGGAGCTGGTGCTGTCCGAAGCCTTGTATGCCCTTTACCCGGAAGAAGATGAAGGATTCCTCACTCAACGACGCTCTTCACTAGTGAACCAGACAGCGCTGACGCGGAAAGCACGGGAATTGAAGGTCGGAGAGCGTCTATTCATTGGCAAGGGGGAAGAGAAAAATGCGGGGAGGAATAAAGATTCCATTCTCAGCGACTGCATGGAGGCTCTCTTCGGTGCCTACTTTCTAGAAAAAGGATATCTGCGCACCAAGAACATGATCCTCGCCCTATTCAAACAAGAGTTGACTATTTCCTTTATTACACAACTGGATTATAAAAGCCTCTTGCAGGAATTCAGCCAGAAGAACACTCCCTACTTACCGGTGTATAAGGTGGTGGAGGAGCGCGGCCCATCTCATGCGCGATTTTTCACAGTTCGTGTCTCGCTCAAGAGTTATCATAGCGCTCGAGGCTTCGGCACCTCTAAAAAGATTGCGGAGCAGAACGCCGCCCGCAGTTTCATGGAAAAGAATGGTTTGATGGATGAGCTGGGCCACCAAGCTTAAGCAAACGCTAGCCGGTCTGATTGCCCGACGCACCCCCTTGAGTTCATCGCAGTGGGAGGAGTTGCAGGTTCTACTGTTGGAAGGCGATCTGGGGCCGGAACTGGCCGAGCAGAGTTTAGAAAACCTGAAGGCATCACTGGAACGGGACGCCAACCTGGAAAAAGCATTGGCGAACCTGCGGGCGATTCTCTTATCCCTTTTGCCTGCAGACGAGGGATTGCGCTTGGTCAATCCACCCGCGGCGATTCTCTTCGTCGGCGTCAATGGTACCGGCAAGACAACCTCCATTGCCAAATTGGCGCATTCGATGAGAGAGCAAGGTCACAAACCATTACTAGTCGGAGCGGATACATTCCGCGCAGCTGCCGGTGAGCAATTACAGCAATGGGCGACTCGGCTTGGCTTGCCCTTTATCGGTCACCAGATCGGTGGTGACCCCTCGGCGGTTGTCTTTGATGCGATGGAGATGGCCGCCAGCCGCGGACTGGACCCGGTACTGATCGACACCGCCGGACGACAGCATACCACCCATAACCTGATGGAAGAACTGAAAAAGATCAAGCGGGTGCTAGGGAAGAAAAAGGCGGGAGAGCCGCAAGAGGTCCTGCTGGTGCTGGATGCCAATGCCGGAATGAACGCGATTGCTCAAGCGCAGGTATTTCACGAGACATTAGGGGTAACAGGTTTGGTTTTAGCCAAGTTCGACTCACCCGCTCGAGCCGGCTTCCTCTTTTCCATCGCCAGACAATGGCAGCTGCCGACGAAATTTGTGGGAGTAGGGGAAAGGGCAGAAAACATCCGTCCATTCTCCGCAGTCGAATTCCTGGACCAGTTCCTCTCCTAAAAGCATTCGAGTAGATCTTTTGGATTTTCAGATCACAAGCGAAGGCGCTTGACTTTTCTCTAATGTCTAGTAAAAATACTTGACATGCTTTCTGAGAAGATTACCCTGGGGTACCTTCATTCCCTCTACGGACCGCTGCTGACAGAACGTCAGGAGCGTGTGTTGGACTGGTATGTAAATCAGGACTTCTCGCTAGCGGAGATCGGGGAGCAATTGGGAATCAGCCGTCAAGGAGCTCACGATCTACTCCGCCGCTCACGCGAAACGCTGGTTCGCTGGGAAGCAAAACTCGGGTTCGGTCACCGATTGGCAGCAATCCGACAAGCCTTGGGAGAGGAATTGACCCGCACGATCCGATTGCCGGAAAAAGAACGAGAATTGTTGGAGGGCTCCCTTTTTGTTTGAAAATCTCAGCCAACGATTCCAGGACATCATCAAGAAATTAACTGGCAAAGGGAAGCTAAGCGTGGAAGATGTGGACGCTGCCCTCAAGGAGGTCCGCATCGCTTTGTTGGCTGCAGACGTGCATCTAAGCGCGGTGAAAGCGTTCTCGCAAAACGTCCGGGAGAAAGCGGTGGCCCGGGAGATCTTGGAAAGCCTCACGCCTGGGCAACAGGTAGTGAAAGTAGTGCGGGATGAATTGACGGAGATGCTTGGCCCCGGTACCGGCGGAATCACGGTCTCCAGTTATCCCAATTCGTTGATGTTGATCGGCCTGCAGGGGTCGGGCAAGACCACCACCTGCGCCAAGCTGGCACGGATCTTCAAAAAGAAAGACAAGAGCGTGCTGCTGGTCGGACTGGATCTCAAGCGACCGGCTGCCCTGGATCAGCTCAAGTATTTGGCCAAGCAAGAAGGGATCCCTTGTTTCGCTGAACAGGGTGCCAGCCCGCAATCGACGACCCAGAAAGCACAAGAGTATTTCCGCGCGCATCACTTCGATCTGGCGATCCTGGATACGGCCGGACGCTTGCATACCGATCAAGATCTGATGGCTGAAGTGAAGGACGTGCAGGATACGTTCCGTCCTACCGAGTCAATCCTGGTGCTGGACGCCACCACCGGTCATGTCGCCCTCAGTGTGGCGGAAGAGTTCAGGCGTTGGTTGGACTACGACTCGATCATTCTAACCAAAATGGACGGTGACGCACGCGGTGGCGCGGCTCTTTCCTGCCGCTATGTTACTGCCAAGCCGATTCGTTATGTTGGGATCGGAGAGAAGACAGAAGATCTGGAACCATTTTACGCGGAGCGGCTGGCTTCCCGCATTCTCGGCATGGGAGATGTCTTGACTTTGATTGAAAAAGCCGAGGAAGCGTTTTCCCTCAAACAGCAGGAGAAAGTGGAGCAGGCTCTGCTGAAAGAGAAAATCAACCTGAGTGATTTTCTGGAGCAAATGCGGGGATTGGGGAAGATGGGCGATATCAGTGGGCTCTTGCCTTCCATACCTGGACTTCCTCAATTGGCCGGCGCAAAGCTTGACGAGAACATGCTCAAGCGGTGGGAGGCCATCATTCTTTCGATGACGCTGGAAGAGCGTCTCTACCCGGAAATCATCAACTCCAGTCGGAAGAAACGAGTTTCTGGCGGCAGCGGCACATCCGTCCAAGAGGTGAATATCCTGCTGAAACGCTTCGAACAATTCAAGCTGATGTCCAAACAGGTGAAAAAAGGGGTTTTACCCAAATTCATGCGAAATATCAACTAGGAGGAAACACGAAATGTCAGTAAAAATGAGATTGGCTCGCTACGGTAAACTGCGAAAACCCACGTACCGCTTCGTGGTGATGGACTCTCGCGCTCCTACGGATGGAGCCTACCTGGAGAGCATCGGATCCTACGATCCTCGTACCAATCCCGCCACGATCAAGCTGGATGAGGAGCGGGTGCTGTATTGGCTGAAGAACGGTGTGCAACCAACGGAAACCGTGCGCGAGCTGTTGCGCAACCAAGGCCTATGGGCACGCTTCATTGCCGGCAAGAAGGAGAAGTCGGTTTGAAAGAGTTCTTAGAGTTACTGATAAAAAACCTGGTGGAATTCCCGGAGCAGGTATCGATTGCGGAGTCAGAATCGAGCGATGGCGTGGAGTTAACAGTGACTGTGGCCAAGGAGGATTTAGGCCGGGTCATCGGGAAAAACGGCCGTGTGATTAAAGCCATTCGCGTGCTGGTCAGGAACATGGCGAGCCGCGATCGCAAGAACGTCAACGTCCAGATTCAATAGAAAGGGTACACAAGCATGTTGTTGAAGCAAAGCGTATTGGTCAAAGCGATCATCACCGAGGATTTCCGGACGGAATTGTTGAGCAAACTTCGAGGGGCGATTGGCGAAATTGACCTCAGCGTTCAGCAGTTGGAGAACCAGGGTCAACGCTACCTGCTCGGCATTGACCGCTCAAATATCCAACAAATGCTGGCGGTCCGGCAGGAGATCGAGGAAGAGAAGAAAAAACAGGAGCTTTTAAAGAGCCAGCTAAACGAGAAGATCAAGGAAGTCGAAAGTCTTCCCGCGGGGGTTGAATACCCGCAGGGAAATCTGGAAGGATTGGTAGAAGTCAATCTGGGAGACGACCTGACGTCCAAAATCACTCACCAAGAAATCGTGATCCGGGATGGGATCATTATCGAGATTCGTTAAAGCAGAATCGGTTGCACTAGCAGAAGTTGTGGCGATTCATGGGCTGCGCGGTTGGCTCAAGCTGCGGCTGCTTGTGCCTCCAGATCGCTTCCGTGACGTGACTTCCGTATCCCTGGGGGTTCGTTCTTATTTGGTGGAAGCCTTCAATTTTCAAGCGCACCCGGTGATGGTCAAGCTGGTGGGTGTCGACACCCGGAATGGGGCGGAAGCGTTGATTGGTGATTTTGTTTCGGCGCCGCGCCAGGAACGTGATCAACTGCCGCCCGGTTCCTATTCCGTGGAAGGAATTTTAGGGTTTCAAGTCAATACTGAGGATGGGGAGCTCCTTGGTACTCTATCAGAGGTGTGGAACCTGCCGGCCAATGATGTCTGGATTGTGCGAACGGAAAGCAGCAAAGACCTGTGGATCCCAGCCTTGAAAACGGTGATCCTGTCTGTAGACCTAAGCTCGCGGTTGATCGTCGTCGCTCGCTGGGGTTTACCGGAATGAGATTTGATGTCCTCACTGTATTCCCAGAGCTGTTCGGAGCCCTGGCTGGTTATAGTCTGATCGAACGAGCGATTGCAGGGGGCATCCTATCCTTGTGGGTGCACAACCTGCGCGACTTCACCACGGACCGTCACCGTACCACCGATGATTACCCTTTTGGTGGCGGTCCGGGAATGGTAATGCGGGCAGAGCCGGTTCTGCGCGCGCTGGAACAAGTGGCCGAAGACGTTTTGCAACCGCATGTTGTCCTGCTCGGTCCTGCCGGCCAACGATTTAATCAAACCAAAGCAGCAAATTGGTCCCATCTGCCGGAGCTGTGTCTGATTTGTGGACACTACGAGGGTATAGACGACCGTGTGCGCCAGGTGATTGCCGAAGAAGTATCCTTAGGAGATTTCGTCACATTGGGAGGAGAATTACCTGCAATGGTGATGATCGATGCGGTAAGTCGTCTGCTACCGGGTTTCGTCGGCAACTCGGAATCTCTCGATGACGAAAGTTTCGCCCACGGTTTGCTGGAATACAGTCAATATACCCGGCCCCAGAGCTTGGAGATCCCCCCGGTACTGGTATCCGGGCATCATGCCAATGTGGCGCGACACCGACTGACCGATTCGTTGCTGCGCACGTTGCTTTATCGGCCGGATCTGTTGGAAGAGCGAGAGTGGAGCAAGGACGAGCGCAAGATACTGCTCGAACTGAAGAAACGGATCGAGTCTTTCTTGCTTGCCCCATGAACCTAGCGATTGCCCTGGTGCACTACCCCATCTACAACAGAAAGGGTGAGGTGGGCTGCACCAACGTCACCAACTTCGATCTGCATGACTTAGCGCGCCTGGCGCGCACGTACGGCCTGCACCACTACTATGTAATTCACCCGTACCAGAGCCAGCGAGACATGGTGACTCGCATCCATCAGTACTGGACGGAAGGTTTGGGCAGCAAACTCAATCCGGATCGGAAGGAAGCGATGGATCTGCTTGTGGTCTTAGCCAGCCTGGGGGAGGCCATTCAGCATGTAACGAACAGCTACGGTAGAGCTCCTTGGCTTGTTTATACTGATGCTCGTTCCTTATTTCCACCCTTGACGTTTCAGCGGTTGCGCCGAATGTTGAAAACGCGTAAAGCGCCCTGTTTGCTGATTTTTGGCACCGGTTGGGGCATCCAGCGCGAAGAAATCCGACGGGGAAACTATTTTCTGCAACCCATCGTTACCTCCTCAAATTACAACCATCTCTCCGTCCGCAGTGCAGCCAGCATTATTCTGGACCGCTTGCTGGGGGAGCGATGATCCGCTTCCCGCTGATCCTAGCTTGCGTTCGTTTGCTTGAATCCCGCAGGGAAAGTTGATAGCATAGCTAACTTAGAACACATTAAAGGATTGCGCAGGTGAAAGGAGCAGTTTGCATGGATCTGTCCCAATTAGGTGGCGATAAGCGGCAAGATCCGGTCGACTTTAACATCGGCGACACGGTCAAGGTGTATGTACGGATCAAAGAAAGCGGCAAGGAACGTCAGCAGGCTTTCGAGGGCACTGTAATTGCTCGCAAGGGACACAGCAGTCTGGAAACCTTCACCGTGCGCAAGATTTCCTATGGCATCGGCATCGAAAAGGTATTCTTCATTCACTCTCCGACTATCGCCAAGATCGAAGTAACACGTCGCGGACGGGTCGCTCGGGCAAAACTGTATTATCTGCGGACCAAAATCGGCAAAGAAAGAAAGATCAGTGAAGCCCGAAAGCAGCATCCTCCTGAGCAGTAATCTATCCGACCCACCTACGTCCGAGATTCCAATGCCCGCTCCTGTGGCGGTGATCATTGCTCCTCCTACCCGCAAACATTCCGTTTTCTGGGAATGGGTGGAGACGATCTTGGTGGCACTCATCCTAGCGCTGGTCTTACGCACATTTGTCGTTCAACCGTATCAAGTACACCTCCATTCCATGATCTCCACATTGGAAGAGGGGGATATGATCCTGGTGAGCAAACTATCCTACAAACTGGGAAGTCCCAGCCGCCAGGATGTGGTTGTGTTTTTACCGCCGGTGCAAGGGGCGGAGAAAGACTATGTCAAACGGGTGATCGGGTTACCCGGTGATACGCTGGATATCAAGGACGGCAAAGTCTACATCAACAACAAAGAGTTGAATGAGCCCTATGCCAAAGGCCCCACCAACGGCGGAAAGTATAATCATATCCAAATCGACCCCGGGACCGTGTTCGTGATGGGAGATAACCGTACCAATTCCTCGGATTCCCGCATGTTTGGTCCAGTATCGATGGACAAATTGGAGGGAAAAGTTCTTCTCGTCTTTTGGCCGTTCAACCGGATCCAGTGGGGTTTCTAGACTCTCCGCTCTGGCAGTTTGACCGTCTGCTCGTACAGGAATATCAACTCGTTGCCGGCGTGGATGAAGCAGGTCGTGGCCCCCTAGCCGGACCCCTGGTAGCTGCTGCTGTCATTTGGCAGGAACCGCCGGATTGTGAATGCCCCGTCAACGATTCCAAAAAGCTATCGGCCAGGAAGCGGGAAACCCTCTATCAGATCATCGTCCGCGATGCCACGGCTTGGGGCGTGGGAATCGTCACTGTGGCAGAAATTAATCGCCGCTCGATGCACCAAGCCACCTTCCTGGCGATGCAGCGAGCTTTGCGCGCTTTGTCGGTTCCCCCCCGACTGGTCTTGGTGGACGGCTTATGGACGGTTCCCCGAATCCCCTTATCCCAGCGCGCCATTGTCGCGGGGGATGGCCAGAGCGCTTGTATTGCCTCTGCCTCCATTCTGGCCAAAGTCACCCGGGATCGGATGATGAAAGCCCTGGACCGCAAACACCCCGGCTATGGCTTTGCCAAACACAAGGGCTATGCCACGCCGGAACATCTCGCCGCCTTGAAACGGCTGGGTCCTTGCGTGGCCCACCGAATGAATTTCCGCCGTGTGCGCGACCAGTACGATGGCCTTTTCCCGACAGGATAGCGGACGGCGAGGAGAGGCAGTCGCCGCTTCGTTCCTCCGCCGGCGGGGTTTCCGGATCCTGGTGCGGAATTTCCGTCTTGTAGGCGGGGAACTGGACTTGATCTGCCAGAAGGGTGCTATATTGGTCTTCGTGGAAGTCCGTTCGCGGGCGAACCTGGCGTTCGGGCATCCCGTGGAATCCATCACGGCAGCCAAACGTCGTCATCTGGTGCGTGCCGCGCTGGTATACTTGAAAAAACAGCATTGGGAGGAACGGCCGTTTCGCTTCGATCTGGTGGCCATCCTTTGGGATGAGCGCGGCCGGCCGAAAGAAATCATCCATTTAGAGAACTGCCTAGAAGGGGGAGCGGATGCCTAGTAAGGTCACCAGCTTCGTGCTGGACGGATTGACCGCCATTCCGGCGGAAGTGGAAACAGATATCAGTGGGGGTTTGCCTTCGTTTACGGTGGTCGGCTTACCCGATACCGCAGTGCAGGAATCGCGCGAACGAGTACGGGCTGCTGTCAGAAACACCGGTTTTCGCTTTCCCTTATCCCGCATCACAGTAAACCTGGCTCCCGCGGACCTGAAGAAGGAAGGGCCGTTGTTTGATTTACCGATTGCCATCTCCCTGCTGCTTGCCTCCGGTCAAATCCTTTCCCGCCGTCATGAAGGAACCGTATTTTTAGGGGAGTTGTCTTTGGCGGGAGAAGTGAAAATCGTCCGTGGGATCCTGCCAATCGTGCGCAGAGCAAAACAACTGGGGTTTCATCGGTTCATCGTACCAGCGGAGGGCGCTGCCGAGGCCAGTTGGGTGGAAGGAGTAGAAATTACTCCCGTAGTCGATCTGCGCCAAGCAGTGAATTACCTCAACGGTGAGACGGAAATACCTTTGCAATCTCGTTCCGCTGTCGATCTGGCGGAAGCACCATTGGAATTGTGTGACTTTGGCGAGATCAAAGGGCAGGAGGGAGCCAAGCGCGCACTGGAGGTGGCAGCAGCCGGAGGTCACCATCTGATCATGATCGGCAGTCCTGGTGCCGGCAAGACGATGCTGGCCCGTCGTTTGGTGACGGTGATGCCGCCCTTGACGTTGGCGGAGGCGGTGGAAGTGACCGAGATTTATTCCATTTGCGGACACCTGCCCACCGGCCAGACCCTGATCAAACGGAGACCCTTCCGCACACCGCATCACAGCATTTCTTATGCCGGATTGGTGGGTGGTGGGACCACACCCTCCCCCGGTGAGGTCTCTTTAGCCCATCAAGGTGTGCTGTTCCTGGATGAGTTTCCGGAATTCCGCCGCGATGCCTTGGAAGCGCTACGTCAACCGTTGGAGGAAGGGGTGGTCCATATCACCCGAGTACGTGGTACCGCGGACTTTCCGGCTCAGTTCATGCTGCTGGCAGCGATGAACCCTTGCCCCTGCGGATTTGCCCTCGATCCGAAGCATGACTGTCGTTGTGGCGGAGGCGAAATCCGTCGCTACCGGCACAAGGTCTCCGGCCCGCTGTGGGATCGCTTCGATATTCACCTGCTGGTCCCGCCATTAACGGTGGAGGAATTGGTTGCCACCGACGGAGCCGATCAAAGTGGCTCGATGAGGGACCGGGTCACCCGCTGCCGCCAACGACAAGCGGAACGCTACCAGAATCTGGGATTGCGCTGTAATGCACAGCTTTCCGGAAAGCTATTACGCCGATTCTGCGCGTTGGAACCAAGGGAGAAGTCCTTTCTGCGGCAAGCGGCCGATCGCTTGCATCTGACCGCTCGCGCGTACGATCGCTCGTTAAAACTGGCCCGGACCATTGCGGATCTTGAAGGCCAGGAACAGATCCACCTGCCGCATCTGGCAGAAGCAATGCAACACCGTGGCAGCGAGGATTGGATGTAATGGACGAACTGCGCGTCGCTTTTTCCTTGTTGGCCGAGACCTTGAGTCCCCGCCGCATGAATCAGATCTTGAAACAATTCTCGCTCGGCCAAGTCTTTTCCGAATCGAAGCAAGTGCTGGCTCGATTTCCCTTGCCGGATTCCACCTATCGCCTGCTGGCGCAGCCGGACGAGCGGCAGATCCGCGAAATCATTGGATGGTGCCAGGCGGAAGGGGCAGAGATGCTTTGGCGGGGCGAGAGCGGCTATCCTCCCCGGTTGGAGGCCTTGGCCGATCCGCCGCCGTTTCTCTATGCGCAGGGAAAGGTCAAAATCCTGGAACAGGATGCCATGGCCGTGGTTGGCACCCGGCGTCCCACCGCCTACGGCCGTCAGGCGACATTCCGACTCAGCGCCGATTTGGCCCGAGCCGGTTTGGTGATCGTCTCCGGCCTGGCCCGCGGTTTAGACACCGAAGCGCACAAGGCCGCCTTGGAGGAAACGGGTCTCACCGTGGCCGTCTTGGGCTCCGGTCTGCAAAAGGTCTACCCGCAAGAGAACAAAAACCTGGCGAGCCGGATC
>Ga0315294_10003397_pt1 | contig 17325 bp, 20 predicted proteins | sample YL17G13_40_MG_FD_203626 | JGI IMG/M metagenome (GOLD analysis project Ga0315294, IMG submission 203626) | Sediment microbial communities from Yellowstone Lake, YNP, Wyoming, USA - YL17G13_40 | ecosystem: Environmental > Aquatic > Freshwater > Lake > Sediment | place: USA: Wyoming | collected... | reverse complement strand
TTGGCTCCATAGTTTTTTAATTAATTTTAATTAATCTGCCGCTTTCAAAACGGTTACCGCAGTATGCATACCATAACCATGATTATGCTGAGCGGCAATTTTGGGCAAAGGAGTAATTTGTCTTCCTTTAGCTTCTCCTCTCATTTGTTTTACAATCTCATAAGTTTCGAATCCTGCTGAGGCTTCAAATGCATGCCCACCTCCATGTCGACCACCGGAGACATTTAAAGGTTTCTTGCCATCGAAAGCAAAATCCCCATTAAGAGCATATTTCCAGGCCTGACCTTCAGGAATATAACCAGCTACTTCAGGGAGAATCAATTGATAAATCTGCATGCAATCATGGACATAAAGATAATCCAAATCAGCTGGTTTTATTCCTGCCATCTTAAAGGCTTCTTTGAATGCAAGCCGATCTTGGGGAAAGTCTGTAGAATCTTCCCCATACCAGGGGAAATTACTCACTGTCCAATGGAAACCTGTAATATCAACTGGCTTATTCTTTGCATACTTTTCAGGTTCTGAAGAAACAATTATCGCGGTTGCCCCATCAGCAGTAGTCAAAGCGCTAAAAAGACGAGTTGGCCAAGCAAAAAAAGGATTTTTTGCTGATTTCCAGTAATCCTCAACGCTGGAAAAACCTTCTCTTTTCGCCTCCTCTTCTAAAGTTCCTTTTCCATAAAGGATTGCTTTCGGATTAGCGGCAGAGTGTCTCCTCACTGTTTTGTTTACAGCGCACATTGCCTTATCCATGTCCTCAAAAGAAATCTTATTCTTCTTCATATACCCTATCGTAGGAAAAGCTCCATAAGCAGAAGCGACATCATAGAAATGATGATAAGCATAAACATGATCCATTCCAAAATCAGTCCATTCCCATAAAGTAGAGGCATCAATTGCTTCTCTTTCCAAAGGAAAATTCCCTTTTGGAGCTGAGGAAGTAATTTCCCCGGCTACTATTAAAACATTTTTGTATTTTCCTGACATCACCATTTGCCAAGCAATTCCTAAACCAGTGTTAGTGGTGGAACAGGCAGTATCAAAATGAAATCCCCCTTTCAGTCTTAAACCGAGCCAATCTCCTAATAAGGTAGCATGGCTATAAATTTGAGAGGTGTGAGACAGCATGTTTCCCACAATAAAAGCATCAATCTCACCAGGAGCTATTCCTGCGTCATCCATTGCCTCAAAAGCTGCTTCTGCTACTATCTCCTGAAAGGTCTTGTCTTTTAGTTCTGGCGTCTCTAAAATATTGCCGAATTTTGTTGCTCCAACACCAATTATTGAAGCTCTTTTTGACATATTTTTGATTTTTAGATTTTTCGACTTTAAATTTTAGAGGTTTACGACTATAACCTCTTCTTAATATTATAACTCAAAATTTCAAAAATTAGAAACTTTATTTATTTTACTCTTTTAATTACAAAATCGGCAATTTCTGCCAAAAATTTATTCCAGTTGTTTTGGGGTAAGTCTTTCAAATTTTCTTTGGCTTTTTTGATGTATTTTTCTCCAAGAAGAAAGGATTTCTCTTTAGCTTTTGTTTTATTGATTAGTTTTAACCCTTCTTCAATATCTTCGTTTTTAATTTTGTTTTTTCTTAAAATTGCCAAGAATTTCTCTTTTTCTTTTTGGGAAAGTTCTTTTAAGGCATAAAAAACAACGATATTGCCCAATTTTCTTTCTTCAATATCTTTACCGATTTTTTTGCCAAATTCTTTTTCTTCGCCGAAAATATCCAAAATGTCATCTCTAACTTGGAAGGCAATTCCCAAATTAAATCCATAATTTTTGAGAGCATCTATTTCTGATTTTTTAGCTCTGGCAGATATCGCGCCAACTTCGCAGCAGGCTCGGATTAAAAAAGCAGTTTTTTTACTTACCATTTTTAAATAATCTTTTTCGGTTATTTCATTATAGCGATTTTCAATTATATATTTTTCATCCTTTCTATCTGATTGTTCAAATAAAATGTCTAAAATTTCTCCATCTACAATTGTTTTTATCGCTCTAGCAAAAATTTCAGAAATTTTAAGAGGATATTTAGATTTATTGGCTGCCTGAAAAACAGCAGCAGCATAATCCATTCCAACACATTGGGTAATTGATTTGCCGAATTTAAACCAGGTAGTCGGTTCCCCTCTTCTTAAGTTGCTATTATCAATTATGTCGTCATAAATTAAAGTGTAATTGTGCAAAATTTCTAGTCCGGCAGCGGGATACAAAACATCTTTAATTTTTCCGCCGCAAGCCAAACAACTGGCAATAGTTAAAGCTGGTCTAAGTCTTTTGCCGCCTACCGTGACTTGGTAGTTAACTAATTTCTGAGTTTTTTCATCAACCGAGAGATTCAAAATTTCTTTAATTTTAGGGCTAACTAATTTTGCCCATTTTTTGAAAACAATTTCAATGTTTTCTTTTCTCTTTTTTTCCATTTTTTTATTTTTTAATTACTTTTTCACACTAAAACTATTGGCAATACTATAAAACGTTTCTTTATATCCATCCCAACTGCTTTTGGTTGTATTAAAGGATAGCACCCATACATCTTCGCCCTGTCCGGCGACCAGTACCACCAAAACTTTAAAATCTACTCCTTGCTGGGTTAATTCCGCCTCTATTGCATGAGCGATTCTACCGTCTATCGTCATATTTTGCTCTTTGGTAAAAACAACATTGGGAATAGTTTGTGAAAGCCCATTTTTAACGATTTGCAAAAAATCATTCATGCTTTTCCCTTGCAGGGTCTCATAACTCACTGCAAAATAACTTTGAAAATTAATTTTTTGAGCTGCTGGATCACTAATATGCTCATTGGAATTAACAGCCATTGCTGTCGCGCCCATTGAAGCTGCGGTTTGTTTCCATCCATCGGGCAAATCAATGGAAAAATCATCGGTGACTATCTTATTAGCATCACCCCCTACTCCTTCCTGATTTTCTACTACTGTTTGACTGGTGGTAGTGGAACCGTCTTGCCCGGAAGGATTAATTAATGCCTTATTTTTCTGAATAAAATACACACCGACTAAAATTACCAGTACGATGCCTAAAATAATTAAAGCGAGAATTAAAGATTTGTTTTTCATAATTTTATTTCCTTGCCCTCACACCAAAATTTGGTAGTGATGGGTCAATTAATTTTTCGACTTTTGGGTTAGGAGTTATTAATGACGCCTGACATCGTTAGAATTTTTAATTTTCATAACAGATTGATTATGCTGTCTTCGAGCTTCTTTATCAATAATATTTGCTTGACTTAACATTTGATAGATATTATCTCTTTCGGTGTCTGACAAAATAGAATTGTTATAATTTTTTATTTTCTTTAATATATCTCTCATGTATCCTACGGAGTCAGTACCAGAAATTTTAATTTTTTTAGCATTGGGAAATGCCACAAATGACAAAATTCGAGCGTGGGGATATTTTATTTGAATTAAATTTTCCACTGCTTTTACATGAGCATAATTTTGTTTTAAGGGATTATAAAATTTCTTTTTGTATTTATAAATAACCTGGGTCCAATAATCACGATTTATATCTCCAAAAATCCAACCTTCGTAAGCTTTAGTTTCAATACAAAAAATTCCAAAATTAGATACTACTATATGGTCTATCTGTGTTGTTTCAGTACTACCCTTAGAAGGTAACATCACATCATTCAAAATTCTGTAGTATCGGGAATCTAATGAATCTAGTCGTCCCGAAACGAATGATTCTCCTATATGTCCCGCGATAATCGGCCATGCCCATTTTTCAAATAATTTTATTGCCAGCACAAAAACAAAGAATAAAACGAGATAACCCATAATTTTATTGCGTTAATGATATCCAACATTGTTAAAACTAGGTGCCTTCTAAAAATATTTTTAATGTGCCTCGTGCAATACAAAAGTCTGTAACCAAGTCGCATCTTCGGTATAAAGTATTATAGCACCGTCCGGGGTATGCTCTGATTGCTTGTCACGAATTGTAATTTGGGCCGGAGATGATGTCCAAATATTTACTCTCGTTAATCCCAAAAGACGCATTAATGGACCTGAGTTCAAATCGATATTTTGAATCTTATCAAAAGGTATTAATTTTGATCTTTTAGCTAAAATACCAGAATTTACAATAATATCATTATTTTCAACGCTAAATGAAAAATTTCTATAGTCCAAGAGAAGATAAATAAAGACAGGGGCATCAATAAAAAACACAATTAACCATGTCATGACTAGTCTAAATGTTCGACTGCCTGATAAAGAAAAAAGAAAAATCGCAAAAAGCGTCAAAAGAATAAGTTTTATTAAATAATAAAGCTTTACTTTGTTTGGCATTTTTAAAGCAGTGTTTAAATTCATAATATTTTGAATTATTTTTTAATTAAATTTTCGACTTTTAGTTAAAAATAGAGTTGACCCCATTTTTCTCATACTATTTTTTCCATTCACTTTTCCTGCCAATAATATCAAGAAACCGGGATCTTGGTTTATCCATTAGGACATCACCGTATGATATATTACGAGGTCTTTTAAACGTATGTAAGAGAAATAGTTTTTCTTTTGCACGAGTCATAGAAACGTAAAACAAACGAGATTCTTCAACAGGATCACCTCTAGGATTTGGTACTATATCATCTTCTAAACCTACCATAATCACAATATCTGCCTCAAGGCCTTTGGCTTTTTTCATAGTATTCAACTGTACCCAGCCTAAGCCTGTGGTACTTTGGGGATTGAGCAATTTCGTTATCTTAATTATATCATCCATTAATTCTGATGGATTACACCAGATACCAGATACAACTGATAACTGTTTGATAAACTCACCGCACTTTTCTTTTTTAAAATTAATAAATAACTCACTCAAATTCAAAAGTCCATCCCGAATTTTTATAAGGGTTTTATTGGGTTCTTTTAGGTTTTTAATGGCTGAAAATAGATCACTTTTCTTATCAACGTGTTCCCATAGCTTAGCAATCTCAGTTTCTTCTATAATTCGTTTCTTGATAGTTTCTGGAGTAGTTCTTCTATCCTTTTTTACACCTGGAACATGTGCAATACCTTTATTTATAAGTTCTTCAATAACCAATCGTGTTTTAAAACTATCAGAAGGAATAGTTGCCCAGTCTATAAATAGCTTTGCAATTTCTACTCTTTCAGGCAAAAAACTTATTGGACAACTATATACTATACCTCGTTTGGATAGTTCCTGAGTAATCAAGGGGAAGAATTCTTTCTTTGGCACTAGTATCAAAATGCTATTTTTCTCTTGGATGAATTGTCGAGCAATTATAGCAACCCTTTTTGCTTCTGCTTTATCACTAGGTAATTGCAATATTTGAGGTTCTTCACCGCTTGGCACTTTATATTCTAATTTTTGTTCTCCAGTCCAATCGGTGTAGTATTTTTTTAAAACTTTAATAGCGTCACACATTATTTTTTCATGACACCTCCAACTATATGCTAATGGTGGTGTTTCTGATCCAGGAAAATCTTTTCCAAAACGCAAGATAAATTTGGGATTGCCGCCGCGGAATCCATAGATACTTTGAGCATCATCCCCAACTACGAAAAGTCCATTTCTAGATTCTCTACTAAGTAATTCTATTAGTCTAAATTGCGCTGCATTAATATCTTGATATTCATCAATCAACAAATGTCTTGCTCGGGATTGATATTTTTTGAGAATAGTAGGATTTTTCTCCAATATATTGCAAGCAAAAAGGATTTGATCATCAAAGTCCACATAGTTACATTTCGACATTATTTCCCAATATTTTTCACATATTTGACACTTTTTTTCATCGGAGTTTTTTTTGCAATCACCGTATTGCTTGCATTTAAGAGCTTCTTTGCCATCGTCTTCAGTATAACCGAGTATTAAAGCTGCATCCCGATACATTAATCGTTTTACATTTTCATCTTCCTGAGTCTCAAGGTTGATTTTGAGCAAATTAACGTCACGAGGTTTTTCTTTTACTATCTCCAAACCCAAAGAATGCATTGTAGAAATATGGGGTAGTTCCTTAAAAGGAATATTAAAACTGCTCGGTTCAGTGAGTTTATTACGCATATGTTGATTTGCATCTTTTCCAAACGTGAGTACAGTTATAATACCTTTGTCTGTACCGTTGCCTAAAAGACGCTTAATCCTATCAGCCAAGAGATGGGTTTTGCCAGCACCAGGTCCTGCTAAGACAAGAGTCGAAGATTTAAGATTTGAAACAATTGTTTCATAATCATTCAATGCCATATAAGTTATGCTTTTTTGTTATTCCCTATTGTTAAAATTCTCTACAATTTTAATTTCCTCTTTGGCGAGACCGTAGAGTTTATAAACGAGTTGGTCGATTTGGTTCGTTGGCGCGCCGCCTAAATTTATTAAAAAGGTATATTATTCTCAGTTTTTTGAGATTTTTTCGTACAGATACGATAATAACACCATTTGCAGTTATCGGGATTCTCTGGTGGGACAGGTCCGTTTAGCAACGCAGAAATTTCAGAAATAAAAGCATAAAATCTATCCATATCTTCTGAAATTTCAAACCATTGTGGCTTGGCCCTAAAAATCACATTGTCGTCAGGAAAAGATATTTCTTCGGGATTAATAGCAACAACCCCCATTTTGCTAACCATTTTTGGTTCTCCAAACGCAGGATTTTCCAGGGCAAACTTATAGGCATGAAGTTGGGCAAAGAATTTTTGAATTTTATCTTCTTTTGGATCAGTTATTTTAAAATCAATCACTGAATATGTTCCGTCGTCTAAACAAGAAGCTATATCGAATCTTCCACTTATATAACAATCATTGGAAGGGGGTATTGGTTTTGATTGAAGAAAACCTTCTTTAACTTCAATTCTCCCAGCTGGCAATTTTGAATTAATATCTCTAAGATCCATACCAATAATTGCATTTTGCAACAATGAATTCATTTTAGAAAAAACTCCAGGCATCCCGATCGAAGGAAGGGTAATATTATATTTTACTTTCTGATAATAACAATGTTTGCAATCTTCATAAAGATATTTAAAATCAGATGGACTTAGTTTATACATAATATTAATTTTTATTTTTCAATTAATTTTCATTTATAGAAAATGAGATAAATCTCGCAGCAACATAAGTCTGTTCTGTATTAATAAGACCAACGCTTATTTCAAGAGGAATGCAAGTTTGAAAAGGCGGATTAAAATTATATTGTGCATGTAGGGTTTTAGGCTTATCGGTTTTAATCTTTTCGGGTGTAAATTTTATCCCTATTTCCACAAAATAGCTACCATCTAAATGACATTCTGTATTCATCGTTAACAACACATTGGTTTTTTTCTTAATGCCGAGATCAATTGGTTTTCTTGTATAACCGTCTACGCTTTCGACTTCTTTGAAAACACCTTTCCATGATTCGCGCAGCTTAAGCGTTAAACTTTCATAATCATTATCGCCTATGACAATTTCATATAAATCGTTCACATTTATCACTATATTAGCGGCATTTTCTGATAGTGGGATAAACTCAAAATTAATTTCTTGTCTTTCTAAAATATTTTTATAAAACTTTAATAAGGCTCTGTCTTTTTCCTGGTTAAGAGCAAAGTAATTCTGGTCGTTATTGTCTCGTAAAAAAACACCGAGGGACTCCTGCCATTTATTATCGTTAAAATTGCTTTTTTCAATTTCTTTAGGGTACCCATTTTCTAACTGTTTTCCTTGGGGCAGAACAAGGCCCGCGAGATAAACTACCCCTGCGATGCCTGCAGCTAAAAACGAGAGGAAAGAACAAATAACAAAAATTAAAGCAATAATAAAAAGTGATATCCTCCAGCACAATAAATGTGTTTCTTCGATGGGTTTAATCCCAAAAAACTTATTTGAGATGCGATCTATCCATTTACATATTATCCCATTCCAAAAACTATATCTCTTGGGTTGTACTTGATTTTTTTTTCTCTCTTTATTTGTGTTCATTGGTTTAAAAAGCTTGTAATAAAAATATCGTCTATAAAAATTCCTTCACTATTTTGCCAAACAGAAAAACCGATATGTTTATCAATCGCCCCTAATGAAGAATCATTAACTTGCAATAAAATATTATCACTAAAAAATTGTTCAACTGGATCTACTAGTTCATCATTGTTTAATTCTTTTATGGCAAGTTTATATTGGAAACCTTTTTTGGTAATGCATATATGATATCGATTATTGGCCAGCATTTTAAAAGATTCTCCATATAAATTTGGCTTATCTTTTCGGAAAAGAATTATCCTTTCATTGTCGTTACTCCCAATCGCAAAGTCACCAAACTCAAGAAAATAAAAAACTAAACTTATGTTATCTCCCACTGGAGTTAATTCGAAGTCTATCCTTACATCCCCATTAAAGGGGTAAACAAAGGCCAAAGAAGAATGAGCATCTTTTGTCGTTGGTTGAACCAATAACTTGCCGTCTTGAATCTTGAACCACTCCGATGGTCTATCTTTAGGAATAGACCAAGATTCCGATCTTTCTAGTTGTTCCTCAAATTTTTCATTAAATATTAAAATAAAATCAAACTTAATCGATAATAGGCCCTTATCTGGATATTGATATTTTGCAATCAAAAAATGTTTTTCCGGTTTAATTATAAATGATGGAGTAAAAATAAGTCTCAATCCGTTCTTTTCTTTTTGCTGAATGATTTCTCCGTAAAATTCCTTTCTTAGAATATCTCCGAAATCATCGAGCTGAAAAGATAAATTTTTGATATCTATGTCTTCGGAAACGAATATGTCAAATTTGGGCTGTAAGGTTGATGAATAAATTAAATTTTTCTCTTTATCTACAAGTGTTTTCTTGTTGATATCAATTGTGATCATTTCCGATAAATCCTTCTCGGTAGACTCAATAATTATTTCTTGTTCGAAGTAATATTTATAAATAAAAAAGATGGCCCCAAAAGATACTATCAATAAGAAGACAAATATAATAATCGTTTTAAGTTTTTTATCCATAATTTTACTTGCCCCGTAGCTAATCGAAAGTTCTGCTACTGTGGTTTTTTACCCTGATCTGCATCGAATGGGCTCAATTAATTTTTCGACTTTTAAAGTTATTTCCCACCCGATCCGAGTCCACAGCTAAATTGCTTGCGTCAATTAACAACTAGTTTTTTATATTTCACTCATTGATAATTAGAATGTTAAATCTGTGGTATATCTTGAAATTCTAAACCAAACATTTTCTCGATCTCTATTTTATTTAAGACTCGTTTTTCATTAGTAAAACTATTTGGAAAGAAAAAGTGATCTTCATTATTAAAAATTAAATAACAACCAATTTCTTTTCTAATAAATTCCGAATATTTACTTTTTCTGCCTTTATATACAAGACTTCTCGATTGAGAGTTAATGCCATATTGATGCAATCCATCAATTGAATAACGAATTATATCAACAATCGGGAATTCAGTACGAATAAGTAAGATTGTTTTATAATTAGAGTATTCTTTAAATTTATTATTAGCAGATCTCAAGTGATCAGTAAAACGTTTGTTCATTTTATCTAGATCTTCTCCTCCACTTACTATTACCCCTGAGGCGGGAATTTCAATTTTATAACGGGTATCATCTTTTATTTCTATCGCAATTTTTAACGAATGATTCACAATATCAACTTTTTTATTTTGTGTATTATCTCGATCACCATCAATCCAACCAGGATTAATGGTATTTAACCTATTGATTAATCCTTTTTTGAACTCTTTTTCTTCAATCATAATTACAATCTTATCTCCCCGCTATTGGTCTTGGCAAAAGCAAATCGCGAAAAGAAGCAAAAACATTCGTTATTTCTATATTAAAAATAGCCTATTTAAACTAATTTTAACTTAATTTTCCTATAAAATCAATTTTCCCTCTTGACACGGTTTTATAGAAGTGTATAATGTTGATAAAGGTATAGTATGAAGAAAAATTATATCACAATTAAAGAAGCGGCGGAGATTTTAGGAGTAAGCACAATAACTCTTAGGAGGTGGGATAAGAAAGGAAAATTTAAAGCAGCTCGTCATCGTTTTAATAATTATAGAATATATAATCGAAAAAAAATAGAGAACCTACGATCAAAAATTTACTAATTTTCCTAATGAGAAATTCCTACTGTAACATTGGAAAAATAAGAAAATTTGGGTTATTATTACTATAAATAATGCAATGCTAAGCGAAAAACATGGTATATAGAAATAAAAATTCATTACGTAGATTACAAATAAACAAAATTCCAGACTTATTAAGCGAAGATGAGGTAATCGCTATTTTGGATATTCCTAGAACAACTTTTTACGATATGAAGTTAAATGGCAAAATTCATGTTTTAAATTTTGGCAATACCGAAAGGTTTAATAAAACCGAGGTTATTAAACTTAAAGGAACATTTGATCGTAAAAAAGAAAAGAATGATAAACATTTAATTAATGAATTTATAAAAGACGGAAAATCAAATCTAAAAATGATATGGGGTGATGCACGTTATGTTCTTTCGAATATGATGGATAATTCTATTGATGTAATGGTAACATCTCCTCCTTATTTTAATGCTCGAGACTATTCGATATGGGAATCATTAGAAGATTATTTAAAGGACATGACTGCTATTTTCACAGAGTGTTTTAGAGTTTTGGGTAATCATAGAAATTTTGTCTTGAATGTTGGTGATATAAATTGTCAATTAGGAAAACAACCATGGACAAACAGACGAATTCCCTTGGGAGCCTTGTTCACGACTATATTCCAAGATATCGGATTTAAATTCTCAGATGATTTTATATGGGATAAAGGAGAACCTCAAAGTTTTAGACACCAAAATGGAAAGAATCAATATCCTTTTTATATTTATCCGGTAAATTGTTATGAACACATTTTGATTTTTCAAAAACATATTCAAGATATGACTCGAATAGCATGTCCGGTTTGTGGAAGTCTCGATGTTCAAAATAACAGCCAATCAGAAATAGGAGTTCAGAGCTGGGAATGCAATAATTTAAAGTGTCCGCAGAGAAGTGCTGGTAATCGCGGAAAAAGATTTTCTGCAAGATCAATAATGATGAATTATGGTAAAAAGAAGGAAAATTGGATTGACGATAGCCTGATAAGTAAATGGCGTAGAGACATAGTTAAATTTAGTCCTGTAGTTAAAATTGGCAGAAATGGAGAAAATAGGGCTGGCCATTCAGCACCATTTCCTCTTGATATTCCTGAAATGGCGATTAAATATTATTCTTTTGTTGGTGACAAAATTTTAGATCCGTTCTCAGGTAGTTTCACAACTGCTATAGCAGCTTATCAAGCTGGAAGAATCGGTATTGGTATTGATGTTAATAAGAAGCTTTATAGAAATATCGTAATAGAAAGGATTAAAAAGGAACAGCGCAATAATAATAAACTCTTCGGTAATAAAGAGATTACATATCAGGAACTTGATGTTCTAAAACAATACCATCTTCCACGAAAACGAAAGAATTAATTACTTAGAAAACAATTCATCAACTATATCTGAGAATCTAGTAATTTTTACTGGCGATGTTTTAATTTTGTTCAAATCAATAAGGTAATATTCAATATTGGTGTTTTGTTTAACATCTCTCAGAATTAAGAAGGAATTGCTATCTATGTCGTCTGACGTTATGCTATAATCTGCGGGATCAAAACTATGCCGTTTGAAATCGTTAATAAATATTTTTCGGTGTTTATAAATATGTTCGTTATTACCACAATAAATACAACATAATTGAGAAATTAAAAAGCCGCTGTCTCTATCAAACACACCACCCTTTGCATTAATTTCTTTCTTAACATCGGGATCCGTGTTTGAAATGCAGTCCGGATTTGGACAAACCAAATGTAAGTTTGTACCATGACAAGAATTACAATGACCACTAGCATTTGTAATAGAAACGAATGTTCCACAATCATCGCACCTATACAGGTATGGATTTATAGCACCACAAAGGAAACATTCTGTTAAATTCATATACCACGGTTTATTACAATTCTTGCAAACTAACCGAACGGCATAGATTATATCCTGACGTTCTTCCATCTCATAAATATTAACACCATTAGCTATAAGGGCATATGAGATTGATTTTCGAATTAAGGATAGTTTTTCCATAATATTGCGTATAGTAGTCAAGAATTTATTATTTCTTTAATTCTGCTATCATTCCTCATTATCACTATCGCTCTTACTTAAGATGTATTCAGTATATTTATCCATACTATCAATTACGGCTTGATCGGTAATGCTTAATTTCAAATATTCTTTTACTCTTTTTCTCAATTTAACTATATAACTAGGATCGCTACGCTGCGCCCTATTTGACATGATAAAAGTTTTGACTTTATTTGCAAAATCTTGAGAAGGAAAAGTCTGCCCACGAGAAAAATCGTTCAATAGCTCATTAGATAAACTTCTTGTTTCTTTAGAAAACGTGTCTAATTCTAAATCTATTTTGGGGTCACTTATTTTCTTTAAACCATCGAAATTCCTATAGGCTTCCCACGAATGATCCTTCCAATAAAACTTTCCGTCATTAGTATTATATTTCAAATCATTCATTTTGGCATTGCCTTTTCTGAAAGTAAATGAAGCGAATGGATTATGATTAGTGCTTTTGAAAAATTCTAGAAGATCGTGAATAGTAATAATCAAAAAGTCTTGTTGGGTTGAAGTAGTTTTGTCAGAATAGAGAAGAAAAACGTGTCTAGGGTCAGTTCTTATATCTTTACTTCTTAAAGTAAATCCGAAAATGTTATTTACCAAATTTCTTGTTTTGATCTGAATAAACCTAGTTATCTTAACACATTCATTATTCTCTTTTTGTTCTGACTTATCTAAAGGAGTTGAACCGTCTTTTTTCACTATCTTTTCGATAATCAAATCAATGCCGGTATCATTAAATGGTGTATAAACACTCCAGCCTAGTAATTTAAAATTCTCCGCTACAAAATCTTCGGTTACATGTTTCTTGTTGAGCTTATTGAAATCCGATGGCAATACATCTCTAAAAACATTGGTTGGAAACATCATATGATGATTGTACAATTTATATTCGTGTGATGCGCTCTTTAACCATCTACTATAGCGTGTTAACAATGGTTAAGACTACTAGGATTCAATAGATGCATCTTAGTTTTCCTCGATACTGCGCTGACTGATGCTGTGTAACTAGGATTCGAACCTGATGCTCAAATCAAAATTCTGATGCCCTGCTATTAAACGATTCAGTATTAACGAGTAAACTTAATCATTTTTATGCTCCTATTAAATAAAAAGCCACCTTAATACGGTGGGGCTTTTTAAAATATCTTTCTCAACTACCTAATTGCTAATCGCTCTTCTTTGTTTTACCACTTTATAAAAATCGCCAAAAGTATTTTGGCGGAGCATACACTTAATTTATTTAAAGTTTACCCCACCGTTTTTCCCACCCCGTTAAACGTGGTATAGGCACGTTAAACGTGCCCACCGTTTTCAATATATATTTTACCCCTCTTAAGGGGTATTTTCAACTAGCCTAAAATAACAAAAAAGCGGCTTAAAAAGCCGCTTAAATTATCGACATTAATAGTTAACAAAATTAAAATAATGATTTTTGCTTTTTTAAGTATTCTTCTGTTCGTTTAATAACTTGTTTGATAAAATTTAAATAATCTTTTGCTTCTTTTTGAAAAATGATTATTCCTCCTTCATATAAATCTAAGTTTCTTTTCTTTCTCATTTTATCTCCAATTATTTCAATATCTTTATCGTCCAAAATTTCTGATAATTTCTCTAAAATTTTTACGTGATGGCCGGTTCTACTTTTTATCCTATAACTAAAAGAAGCAATAAGAGAGATACCGCTTTTAATTAAAGCTGAATAAGAGAAATTAAAAATTACTTCGGGTTCTTTACTATCAATAGCGATCTTCAAATCTTTAATGGCATTGCGAAGATATTTAGAAATCGTTTTTTTATCAAATTCTTTCTTTTGGAAAAACTTCGTGTCAAAGTTAGTTTTCATATAATTTTAATATATTTAGAGGACAGAATGTCCATCAAAAACCCGTCTTTCTCTTTTTTTCTTTTTTCAAATTCTTTTTTAGCCATTTCGATTGAGTTTATTTCTCTGTTGCTTAATTTTTGAACCTCTAAAATCGCTTTTTGTACTTTTAAAGTATCGAGATCCCCTACTATTAAAATATCAATATCGCTTTCCAAAGAAAGTTTATTTTTCGCGTAAGAGCCAAAAATGTAAACGGAATCAATGCCTGGAATCTTATTTAACTTCTCTTTCAGAATTTTTTCAAAACCAAAGCCTTTTAAGATAATTTTTTTATATTCCTTCAAAAGAGGATATTTTTTATTCAGATAAAAATATCTTTCTTTACCCCTAAAGTCATCGGAAAGAAGACCCTCTTTTCTGAATTCTAGAAGTTTCTTATAAATATTAGACGGATCTTCTTTTAAAAGTTTAGCTAACTCATTAATATAAAAACTCTCACTTTCGTTTAAGAAGAATAAATTCAGAATTTTTCTAGTAATTTTAGATCGCAAAGAAATCATAGTGGTAGAAATATACCATAATTATGGTAAAATTATACCATAGAGCAATTATTAAATCAATATTCTGTTATTATATTTTACCCTTCTTAAGGGGTATTTTCAATAAAGAGATTGCCACGCTCGCCCGCTGGCTCGCTCGCAATGACAAAAAACAACAAAAAAAAGGCTAAAAAGCCGCTTAATTAAATACTTTATAATTGCTGATTACCAACCATTTATAAGTTGTTGCAACTTTTTTGTTGTTAGGCTTGACATATAATTGTTTTTCTGCTATATTAAATAATCAGTAAAAACTGATGAATTGAATTTTGACATTTGACAAAGGAGGTAAGGTATGAAAAATAGGGAAAAAGTAGTGATTTTTCGTGGTGCCGTTAAAGATTTTCTTGAAAAGAGTATCAATGAATGGCTTGAGCGAGCAGGTTATATCGAAATCACGAGAGTGGTCCAGAGTTCTGCTAGCTACTCAGATCACTACCCCGTCACCGTCGTCACCATATTTTACAAACCAACGGACTGAGTAGACCCACTACTCCCGCCAAGGCTAATGCTAAGGCGGTTTTTTATTTTCAACTGCTTTAAGATAACAAAAAAGCGGTTAAAAAGCCGTCTGAATTATCCACAAAAAACACTTGACATTTATTTTAGACTTGCTATACTGACAATGTCTTTCAGTTTTATCATAGACTGAAAGGGTATTACATCCAAGGGCAACCTTCCGCGAGGAGGGTTGTTTTTATTTTACCGCCTTTTTTGTCCGATATTGTAACTCCCGACCCCATATATCCTCTTCAGTTTTTAAAACATCAAAATAGCCATCTCCACTTGCTTTTTGGACTTCCCATAAATTAGAAGCATCAATAAAAACATAAACAGTAGTATTCATATCAAAATAAATATTATATAACCCTTTCTATATATTAAATGTTGCCCTACCGTTTTGCTTTCCTAGGTATATTATAACACTTTGAAAAGGAAACTGATAACAAAAAAGCGGCTTTTTCAAGCCGATTTTTTTTATGAAGATTATTCTGCGTCAAGCGCTAAACGAAAGCCAAGACCATGGTTGCGTTCCCCAGGTTGCCGATTTGCAGGTCTAATATAGCATTCACAGAGGTGCCAAGTCCCGCCCTTGATTACTTTTTCGGTGCCTGTGGCTGGTCCTTGAGGATTATCTCGCGGGCTGTTGTTAAAGTAATCATACTGATACCAGTCAGCAACCCATTCAAATACGTTGCCAGCCGTGTCATAAAGACCAAATTGATTTGGCTGGAAAGAACCCACTGGCGCTATTCCATAAAAACCATCTAAAACTTCAGCAGGATAAATATAATCTTTGCGATGCTCGCCGTATATATTGGCGTATTTTCCAGAGCTATCGAGGTTATCGCCCCAGAACCAGTTTGTATTGGTGCCACCCCTAGCGGCTTTTTCCCATTCCGCTTCTGTCGGAAGCCGTTTTCCAGCCCATTTTGCATAAGCATTGGCATCATTCCAGGTAACATGAACCACTGGATGGTCCATGATTTCTGAAATATTTGAGCTTGGACCATCGGGCGTGTCCCAGGCAGCACCTTCCATCCATTTCCATCCTATATCTGTTCCTTGAATGAGTGTAGTTGCTTGGTCTACCGAAATCATAACTTCACTTGCTCCTTCTCTTTCCGCATCAGTTACATAGCCTGTATTATCAACAAATTCCTTGAACTGGCGATTGGTCACTTCATATTTATCGATATAAAAGGCGTCAACATAAACTTCATGCGCTGGTAATTCATCATTAAACATTTCTGGCGCGGCCATCGGCGACCAACCTTCCCTGTTCTCACGCCCCATGAGAAAAACGCCAGCTGGAATCAAAACCATATTTTCAGTGGTTGCTTTTACACTGATTTCTTCTGGTTTTTCTTTTGGTTTCTGTTGATATTGCCAAACTAAAACTCCTCCACTAATAACAATGACTAAGATAATAGCAATAACAAAATATTTTCGCTTAAGCATATTATTTTTTAAGCCGCTTTTTGAGAATATTCATTTTAACTGATCAACCCTAATGAAGGGCGACGCAATAATCTTTTTCTAATTGAGTTTGTTTCTCTTTGACTACGCCAGTATTTTGGCCAAAGAAATGTTTAACCGTATCTGCGGAAATCTCGGTCAAAGGAACTTTGCAATCATAACCCATTAGGATTGAACTATCGGGATTCAGGACTTTAGTGAAATAATGACATTTTTCTCCTTCTTTGCCTAAAACAGTAATAATATATTGAGAGCCAGGTTGGACAAATCCCATTGTAAAGTCAAGGGGTTTGCAAGACAAGAAATTCGTGGATAAACAATTTGAATCAGCTTGACAGTTAATGGAAGTGGTAGTGGTTGTGGTTGTGGTTTCTCCTTGTTCAATATTTACCTCTGGTTTCTTAAACAAAAGAAGATAAATCGCCCCAATAACAACAATGGCTATTAAGACGATAATTATTGTTTTAGTTGTTTTATTAATCATAAATTTACAATTATTAAATTTATACTCGACCTTTTAATATTTCTATTTTACCCTTCTTGAGGAGTATTTTCAATCATAAGATTCCTGCCTGCGCAGGCAGGGCTTCGCTAACGCTCGCAATAATATTTAAACCTTACAACCGACTAATAAAATATTAAAATATTGTTTTTGATTATCGTGAGATAATAATTTAAGTTCCTTAATTTTAAACCCTGCTTTTTTTATTAGCGTTCTTAATTCTTTCATTGAAA
>Ga0315294_10003393_pt1 | contig 17339 bp, 16 predicted proteins | sample YL17G13_40_MG_FD_203626 | JGI IMG/M metagenome (GOLD analysis project Ga0315294, IMG submission 203626) | Sediment microbial communities from Yellowstone Lake, YNP, Wyoming, USA - YL17G13_40 | ecosystem: Environmental > Aquatic > Freshwater > Lake > Sediment | place: USA: Wyoming | collected... | reverse complement strand
AGGCAGCGGGTGTATTCATGGACGGCGGCTTTTGCCGTGGCGTAAATGGCTGACTTCTCCTTTCCCCAAAGTCCGTCGTTACTGCCGATATTGACAATGCTTCCCGACTTTCGCTGCATCATTTGCGGAGCTACTTCGCGGCATACGAGGATGCAGGTCATCAGATTCCGGTCGAGCACGGTCCGGAGGTCTTCGAGGGAGATGAAAAGGGCGTCGTTATTTTGAGGCTTGCCGCCGTTAGGCCCCAAAGTCCCCGCTGACCCGATATCCCCCCCGGCATTGTTCACCAGGATATCGATGGGGCCCAATTGAGTCCGGATCTGACTGGCAAGGGCCTTAACCGTCTTTTCGTCGGTCAGGTCTCCGTGGACCGGAAGAACCCGGGTTCCATGTTCGGCGGAGATCGCTTGGGCCACCGCCTCCAGGGATTCTGCCTCGTTAAACGCGCGGGAGGAAAAGGGACCCGTGCCGTGGACGGCCACCAAGGCCCCGAGGCTGGCCATATGGGCGGCAATCACCCGTCCGATGCCGCGGGAAGAACCTGTCACCCAGGCGACTTTTTCATTGAAAGGGCGGTCCTTTTTCTTCATGGAATCACCTCGATTTGATTTTATGCCCAAGGTACCTCAGGAGACCTTATTTGTCAATTTGAGGGTAGAGGGTAGAAAAAGGAAGGAATGATCAGGAGATCAGGGCCAAGGGCGACTAGAATTACGATGCCGGCGATAGCGATTTTTCAGCCAATCTTTGATAGCCTTTTCTATCATTCAGAAAAAGCCGGAACAGGATTCGGGATGTGAGCAAAAAGGGGTTGGATTGAAAGAATAAATTCTGCTCCTCCGCGCTATCTGGAAAGAAGCATTTTTTTCAAAACCATTTTTTCTTGCTTTGGACATACGTGGCATAAAAATCTTCGTCCGATTTCACCAGGTAAATAATTCCTTCGATCAGTCCGATGGTCCCCATAATGACTGGGCCGATCCAGATCCAAGATGTGAGGATGGATATCAAGAGCATGATGATGCCTTGCTTTGTATACCCCAGATAGAATTTATGAATCCCGAGCCAGCCCAGAAGGATTCCCAGAACGCCGGCGACGATCCTGTTCTTGCCGCCGACGCCCGCACCTCTTTTGGCCAGGCTGACGCCGCATTTGACGCAGAGGATTTGGTTCGCCTGGGTTGCGGTCCCACAGTTAGAGCAGAATTTCTTCTCCATGGATGGAGGTACCCCGCATTTGGGACAGGCGATAGCCTTGTCATCTACCGGCTGGCCGCAGTTCCTGCAGTACATGGGTTCTCCTTTCTGAATTGGGGAAATTGAGAGTAAAGGAATGCTTCAATCGTCGGCCAAATATTTCTCCAACCTATCCGGGGATAAATTTTACCTCCGGGAGCCCGGCAAAGTGAGAATCCTGGGTCCATAGGGTCGCTTGGAAAAATTGCGCGGTCGCAAGAATCATGCTGTCAGCCATCGGTAGGTTTAATTGACGGCTCAATTTTGCGGAAAAAAGAGCGAGAGCAGCGTTCAGGTCCGCAATTCGACCCTGCTGCATGAGTGCCACAGCCTGAAGGGCTGCATGGTCATCTTTTTGCTGCAAGATCTTTTTAAATACCTCATAAATATTGATCGGGGATACGAGCAAATTCTTCGTATTTTGGATTGCCGGCGAGAAGAAGTCGGCATTTTCTCCCCCGGCAAAATATTCCAGCCATCCGGAAGAATCCACCAGGTTCATAGCCGATCCTCTTCGCGGATGATTTCCGTATCGATTCCCTTCAGGAATCCCTTCATGCCCCTGATATTTTTTTGAGGGATGAATTCAATCCGGTCTCCATAATGAAGGATCTGGAATCTCTGCCCCACCTTTATGTTCAATTTCTCCCGAATCTCCTTGGGGATGACCACCTGATATTTGGAAGAAACGGTTACCGTAATCATACATCCCCCCTTCAATACTCTTGGATTTAAAATCATTCTATCGTTCCGAAAATCGTAAGTCAAGAAATCGATCGCTCATGATTTCTTTTCTTCGACCCATACCGAGTGATCGATCAGGCCGAACTCCTTGAGGGCCTGAGCCAGGCGAAGACCCAGGGCGCTTCCGTTTTGTTCCGGCATTTCTGAATTCCAATGGAGGTGGACGCTTACATCCGTTTCCAGGGCCGCATGGCGGTAGGTTTTCAATTCCACCCGCCCGCTTTGATTCGATTTGGATATGGACAGCAAGAGTTCTTCCAGCAACCCGGAGCTTCCTCCCGCCGACCGCAGGTTTAGGACTTCCAACCACTTCATCCTATTTCCTCCTCTTGAGCTTCACCGGGATTGAACAATCGGGAGTTGCACGAAGGATGGATGATTCTTATCCCTCAGCAGATGGAGCTTCGGGGCCGGACTGACCACCGGTGTCTCGAAGTTATCGGCATCCGCGAAAGCCACCGTGATGCGGATGCGGCTTCCTTTGGGGAACCGGTACGAGGTTGGCAGCAGGCTGAAGACCAGCTCCACCGGCTGCCCGGCGGGGATCGGTTCCAAGTCGCTTTGATAATGTGAATGGAAAGGCAGTCCCAGGTTGTTGTAAGGCGCCCGGCTCAGCTTGCGATGGGAAGCCCGGAGGATCCCTTCGCTGATGTAAGCGGACTTGCCGCTGCCGTCCACTTCTTCCAGATAAACGAAGGCATCAAGGTCGGGAGCGTCCGTGGTGAGCCAGAGATGGACGAGCGGATGTCCGGTGACCTCCATGTCAGCTTCCAGGGGCGGGGTGGTATAGGTTAAAGCTTTTTGGTCATTGGGTTGCATGTTGGGATAGTTACGGGGCCAGTTGACGGCATACCACCGCGAGTACTTGCCGCTGGTTGTCGAATAGTCCACCGTATAGGCATCGGCGGTATCTTTGTGGCCTGGGGGTTCTGGACGCAGGAAACCGTCGTTGATTGAGGGGACGCTTCCGGTTTTTCCCCCGCCGAAGTGAAAGCGGGTCAGTTTCTGTTTGGCCAGCGGCCAGTGATCACTCGTCCGCCACGAATCCTTCTTCGCCGCGCCCATAACATAGTAATGAATGGGTGGTTCGTTCATGATGCCGTTGTCGATGCCCTTCAGCCAATAGTCGAACCAGCGGTGCGCTTCAGCGCCATAGTCGAGGTCGAATTGGTTTTTTTCCACCTCGCTGTGATCCGCGGGGCGGACGAGCAGACGCCTGGGCACGGTGAGGTTCGCATACCAGAGAAACATGTCGCCCGCGCCCGAGAACAGATCATACCAGCCGGTCGTCATGTAGACCGGGATGGACGATTGATTGATCCGGTCAAGGAGGGGATAGAGATTACCCGGCCCCTCCCACATTCTATTTCCATCAGCAGTCATACTGTCGCGGAAGGGAAATTTTCTGAACCAAATCTCCGACTGCTTTCCAAGCGTAGAACCACTGTGCTCTTTACGCGCTTGGGCGAGTAAGGATCCATCCTTGTCGCTATCCACCGGCGTCGGCACGCGTTCAAGAAAGGATGTTGACCAGGAAAAAAAGGAGGCGAAGGTTTTGTTGAGGACTCCGCCCGGATAGGTGACAGCGCTGTACATGTCGAGACCGCTTGATGCGGGAAAGATGGCTTTCAGGTAGGGATTGCCGGTAGCCGCAGCCGCAAACTGGATCATCGCCTGAAAGGAGTCGCCGTACATGCCGATGTTGCCGTTGCACCAATTCTGGGCCGCGATCCAATTCAGGATTTCGTTGACCTCTTTGGCGCCCACCTCGAACGAGGCGTTCATGACCCCAAAGGATGCCCCAGTCCCCGGCCTTTCGACCACGATGACGGCATACCCATGCTTGAGCATGTTTTCGAGATATTTGGTTCTGAAAAGGGGATCCATCAGGTGCCCCCGATCGGAGAGCCAATACCGGATCCGGAGCATGGCCTTCTCTTTCCAACCGAGGTTAAAGAGATCCGTGATAATATTGTTGCCAGCTTGGTCAAAAATGGTAAAGGTGCGCAGGTAAGGTGTGTACTTGAAGAGAACCGGCAATGGTTTGTTGGCCGGAACACCATTTTTCGTCGGGAGGATAAGGTCATATGCCAGCCTCGTTCCATTGGGCAGCGTCAGGTAATCGGAAATGCGCTTATTGCCGTCATACATCGCTTCGGTGTAACCTTGATACCTGCCGAATTCAGACACTTTTTGCTTGGCATGTGGGTTATAGACCCAAAGCAGCGCGATGACCAAAGCGGCCGAAAGAACCGCCACAGGGGGGAATATTATTTTCTTGTGGATTAGCTTGTTCATTTCTTCTCTCCTTTTTCAGTATTCAGCAATTCCCTCCAACATAATCACCCCTATGCTTCAACCGTGCCAATTAATAAGTTCAATAATTTTAATTAGTTAGAAAAAATGGGCCTCGCAATTGCCGATATCGGCAAAACCAGTTGCCTTATTCGGCAATTCGGTTCAGAATTGCTAAATAAGGCAATATCCTAAACCTAAACGGCGGTCTTTCGTTGTTAAGAAGGAGAAAGCCATGGGGATTGACGAAAATGATTTCTTCCGCCGGGCGAGCATTCAGATATGCAGCAGTCTGGAAATCGAAACCGCCATGTGGCGCGCCATGCAGTTTCTCAAGGATTTCATCCCGGGAGAAGAAATGTACCTGCACCTTTATGAGAGCGGTCTCGGCGCCATGCGGACAATCGCCGGAGCCACGGTTTCCGAAGGAAGAAAGATGGATCGTATCACTCCGCTGCCGCAAGCAGTCCGGACCAGAATAACGGAATTCTCCGGCATGAGGGTCATCAACCAGCCCGAATTGGAACCCGGCCTGCAATTCATGCTGGGCTATTACGGGAGACCGGATACGTCGGCGTTGATTCAGCTTCTGGAGGTGGAAGGCCGAAAACTGGGGGCGCTCGTTCTGCTGGCCGAAGGAAGGGAGAGATTTTCGGAGGAGCATGCCCGCTTGTTCTCGCTTCTCAAAGAGCCTTTCGCCATCGCCCTTTCCAACACCCTGAAGCATCAAGAGGTCCTGAGGCTGAAAGACCTTCTGGCCGACGACAACCGGTATCTTCACCGCGAACTTCGAAATTTATCCGGAGACGAAATCGTGGGCGCGGAATTTGGACTGAAGGGAGTTATGGCCATGGCCCGGCAAGTGGCTCCTCTGAGCAGCCCGGTTTTGCTGCTGGGAGAAACGGGGGTGGGGAAAGACGTGATTGCCAATGCGATTCATTACTCCTCTCCCCGGAAGGACGGCCCGTTTGTCAAAGTCAACTGCGGGGCCATTCCGGAGACGCTTTTAGACAGCGAGCTTTTTGGACATGAGAAGGGGGCTTTCACCGGGGCCCTTTCCCAAAAACGGGGACGTTTTGAGCGGGCCGATCAGGGGACCCTCTTTCTGGATGAGATCGGGGAACTGCCGCCGCAGGCCCAGGTCAGGATGCTGCGGGTGCTGCAATATAAAGAGATCGAGCGCGTGGGAGGCACGAAACCTATCTCCGTGGATATCCGGCTCATTGCCGCCACGAACCGCAACCTGGAAGAGATGGTCAAGGCCAAACAGTTCCGTGAGGATTTGTGGTTTCGCCTCAATGTCTTTCCCCTTCGCATTCCCCCTTTGAGGGAGAGGAAAGAGGATATTCCCGCGTTGGTGCGTCATTTTGTGCACCGGAAATCCCGGGAGCTGAAACTGTCCGAACCCCCTCCGATTGCGCGCGGGGTCATTGACCGGCTGGTGGCTTATCCTTGGCCGGGGAATGTGAGGGAGATGGAGAATGTGATCGAGCGGGCGCTGATTATAAGCAAAGGGGCGCCTCTGACTTTTGATGATTTGACGGGTGGGAAACCCAGCGAGACCTCATTTGTTCCCGGCGGAACTCAGGATACCCCGCTTAAACTTGATGAGATCGTGTCCCGGCACATTCGCCTAGTGCTGGGAATGGCCAAGGGGAAAATTCATGGGAAAGGCGGAGCCGCTGAGGTGCTCGGAATCAATCCCAGCACTCTTCGGAACCGGATGAACCAGCTGAGAATTCCTTATGGGAGGAAGGCGGGTCTTATGGGAAAAAAGCCTGCCCCATGACGGCCAATGGGCTTGGTTCGTCAACTAGAGTCCTTCCGGAAATTCCCTCTGCCCTAGGGAGGGAAACTTTCCTTAATCGGGTCGAAGCTCCATCCATTCCTGTTGACATACCCAGATGGGTTTCGGTATCGTCGGCTCAATAGGGTGATTTTCCCGTAATCCGAAAGGAGGGCAGACATGATCCTGCTCAACCCCAAGAAGCATAACCGGTACTACCCGGATAAGAAGTCGCGCGACATCATGCTCAAGACCATCGATTTCTTCGAGACCAAGGGCAAGGGGAAACTCAAAGCCGATGATCAAGAAAGGGTGTGGTACGCGGATTTCCTGGACTTCGTGAAAAGGGAGAAGATCTTCGCCACCCTCCTCACCCCATCAACCTACGGTTTGGAGGACCCGGACTACCGCTGGGACACCTGGCGCAACTGCGAGTTCAACGAGATCCTGGCTTTTTACGCCCTCCATTACTGGTACGCCTGGCAGGTCTCCATCCTGGGCCTCGGCCCGATCTGGATGAGCAACAATGAAGAAGTGAAGAAAAAGACCGCCCGTCTCCTGAGGGAGGGGGGCATCTTTGCCTTCGGCCTTTCCGAAAAGGAACACGGCGCCGATATTTACTCCACGGAAATGAAGCTGATCCCCCAGGGAGACGGGACTTACCGGGCCAACGGCCGGAAGTACTACATCGGCAATGCCAACAAGGCGGCCCTGGTGTCCACCCTCGGGAAGATGGCCGACTCCGGAGACTTTGTCTTCTTCGTGGTGGGGACAACTCATGGGAAATACGAATGCGTGAAGAACATCGTCAATGTGCAGTCCTACGTGGCCGAGTATGCCCTCCACGACTACCCCATCTACGAAAGCGATATCCTTTCCAAGGGGCAGGACGCATGGGACGCGGCCCTCAACACGGTCAACGTGGGGAAATACAACCTCGGCTGGGCCTCCATCGGGATCTGTACCCACGCCTTCTATGAAGCCATCAATCATGCCGCCAACCGCGTGCTCTACGGGAAGCACGTCACCGATTTCCCCCACATCAAGCAGCTCTTCACCGACGCCTACTGCCGACTGGTGGCCATGAAGGCCTTCGCCCTGCGCGCCTCCGACTACATGCGCACCGCATCTGCGCAGGACCGGCGCTACCTTCTCTACAACCCCATGGTGAAGATGAAGGTCACCACCCAGGGGGAGGAGGTGATCAACCTCCTCTGGGACGTCATCGCGGCGAAGGGATTCGAGAAGGATACCTGCTTCGAAATTGCCACCCGTGACATTCGTGCTTTGCCCAAACTGGAAGGGACCGTTCACGTCAACATGGCGCTCATCATCAAGTTCATGCGCAATTACTTCTTCGCTCCCGGTCAGTTCCCCGAGATCCCCCGGGTGGCGGAGCGGAAAAACGATGATTTCCTCTTCAACCAGGGGCCCACGAAAGGGCTGGGCAAGATCCAGTTCCACGACTACAACCTTGCCTACCGGAGCGTGGACCTGCCCAATGTCAACCTCTTCAAAAAGCAGATCGAGGTTTTGAAGAATTTCCTTGTCGCTTCGGCGGGCGACGCGGCGGCCGCCGGGGAGCAGGCCAAGGATATCGACTTCCTCCTGACTCTGGGAGAACTCTTCACCCTCGTCGCCTACGGGCAGCTGCTCATCGAATTCCGGAACCTGAACCGGGAGGAGATCTCCGACGACCTCCTGGACCAGATCTTCGACGTCCTGGTGCGGGACTTCTCCAAGTACGCCCTGCAGCTTTATTCAAAGACTAGCAGCACGCCGAAGCAGATGGACATCTGCATGAAAATGATCATGAGACCGGTGCCCGACACGGCCCGCTTCGAGCGGATCTGGAAAGATCAAGTGTTCGCCCTGGCGGGAGCTTACCGGATGAACGATTAAAAAAATTTAGGGGACACAGATAAACTTAGCGCGGCTGCGCCGCAACCAAAAAAATTTTATTGGACACAGATGAACACAGATAAACACAGAAAAGGATTCATGAAAAACGCTTAACAAAATTTAAAGATTTTACACTACAGTAGTACAGATAAACACAGATGAACACAGATGAACACAGATTTTCTATTCGCAAAAGAATTAAAGACAAAAAACTTAATGGGACGCGGATGAACGCGGATAAATACGGATGAAGCATTAATAAAAAGAATAACGATAACCCGCTAAAGGATTTCGAGGAGAAGAATAAGATGGAAATCGCCGAAAGAGTAAAGAGGATCCAAGGGTCGGAACGCTCTCAGCGAAAAATTGCGATCCCCAAGGGGGCCATCCGCATGGATCTGGGGGACCCGGATTTTCCCACACCCCTGCATATCCAGGAGGCGGCCCTGAAAGCCATGAGGGACAATTTTACCCATTACGGGAACGCCTTCGGGGAAGAGGACCTGAGGGAGGCGATCTGCGCCGGCCTGGTGAGGGATACCGGCGTCAAGAGGACCCCCGAGAACGTCCTGGTGACCGTGGGCGGGCTCGAGGCGATCAACGTCATCTGCGCCACCTATCTCAACCCGGGGGACGAGGCGCTGGTCTTCGACCCGGGCTATTCCGCCTACGCAGTATCCGTCACCCTGTTCGGGGGCCGGCCGGTCTCTGTTCCCCTGAAGGATGATTTCCACATCGATTTTGACCTTTTACGAGCCAAGATCGCGGAGCGGACCAAGATCATTTTCATGGCCAATCCCAGCAATCCCACCGCCGCCCTCCTGCGGGAAGATGAAATTCGGGGGCTGGCCCGGGTGGCGCTGGAACACAATCTCTTGATCGTCGTGGACGAGGTGTACCACAAACTGTTATACGACGGGGCCCGGCATTTTTCCGTCTGCCAGGTGGAAGAAGCGAAAGAACGGTCTATCCTCCTGAACAGCTTCTCCAAGACCTACGCCATGACCGGCTGGAGAGTAGGGTATGTGGTTGCGGGGGCTGAAGTCATCAAGAGCCTGGTCCATTTTCACCGGGCCATGGTGACTTGCGTCAGCGTCCCCTTGCAGAAAGCCTGCCTGGCCGCGATTCAGGGGCCCCAGGAATGCGTGGCCCAGATGGTTTCCCAGTTCGACCGGAGGAGAAAGATAGTCGATCAGGCGCTGAGAAAGATCGATGGGATCATCCCCCGGCCCTGCGAGGGGGCCTTTTACTTCTTCCCCCGGTATACCCATTCCATGAGCAGCAAGGATCTCACCAGTTACCTGGCTGAACGGGGCCTGCTGGTGCGGAGCGGGACGGAGTACGGTGAAAGGGGGCAGAACCACATCCGCCTGTCTTTCGCCACATCGGTGGAGGAGATCGAAGAAGGGATGAAGAGATTGAAAAAGGCCCTGGAGGATTTGAAGTAGCGCGAAGAGCGCAGTTCCGTTCATTCCGATGGAATATTTCAAGATCCACTCGCCTGCCGTATGGGAATGAACGGCAATCCCCCCTCCTTTTCCAAATCAATCTGTTTCCTGCTTTATGACTCTGCGGGCTCGGCGAGGGATATCAGTTGTTTTTCATGAGGTGCCGGACGGCTTTTTCCAGGCCGTCCAGGGTGAGCTCGAACATGGGGAAGATCATGCGGATGGTCTGGAGGGTGCGGACGTAGTGCCACTCCATCTCCACCCGGGGGTTGAGCCAGGCGGTGTGGCGGAAATTCTTGACCAGGAAGCGGAGGCGGTCGATGGAGGAGATCAGGTTCCGCTCTTCGATGTGAATGGAGCCGTCCGTGGCCATGAGCTCGTAGGGGGCCATGCTGGCGTCCCCGACGATGACCAACCGGGTATCGGGATCCAGACGGGCGAACTCTTCCACCTTCTGCGGCTTGCGCCGGCGCGGAGGGTCGGCCCAGACATAATCATAGATCGTGTTGTGGAAGTAATAGGTCTTGAGGTCTTTGAACTGGTTCCGGGAGTAATCGAACAAAACCTGGACCACGTCCACAAAGGGGTCCATGGACCAGCCGCCGTTGTCGATCATTAAAACGACTTTGAGGCGATCCCGCAGGCTCCGGTCGAAAACAATCTCGATCTCCCCGGCGTTGCGTATGGTCTCGTAGATGGTTTCATCGATGTTGACCCGGTCCTTGGGGCCGAAGGGGACCATCTGGCGCAGCCGTTTCAGCGCTTCCCCGATCTGCGATTGAGTCAGGAGACCCTGCATGGAATAGTCGCGGTAGCGCCGGTCCATGGCCACCTTGACCGCGCTCTTGTTCATCGACGCTCCGCCCACGCGCATTCCGCCGGGGTGGTGTCCGGAGTGGCCGACGGGAGACGTGCCCCGGGTTCCGATCCACTTGTTGCCGCCATGGTGGGCTTCGGTCTGGTCCTTCAGCCGTTTCAGGAAATATTCGATGAGCTCCTGGGGGCTCAGTTTCAGCAGTTCCTCCGGGTCCACACCCAGGGCCTGAGCGACTTCTTCGGGGTTCCGCAGCCATTCCTCCAGGAGCATCCTGGCCGCCTCGTCCAGGTCGATCCCTTCCGGGTCGGGAAGGTCCATCCCTTTGAAGTAATGAGCGAAGACCTGGTCGTAGAGGTCGAAGTACCGTTCGCTTTTGACCAGAATGGCCCGGGCGGAGGTGTAAAAATCCTCCAGGGAGGTGATCAGCCCCAGACGCATGGCTTTCTGGAGGCGGAGGAAGGAAGTAGGCGTGGCGGGAATGCCGACTTCACGAAGTTTATAGAAGAAGTTGACAAACAAGGGAAATCCTCAATAAATTCGAAATCCGAAACAAATTCAAAAGACCAAAATTGATGATCTCCTAAAAAGTCGAAATTCCATAGAATTCGTCATTCCGGCGAAAGCCGGAATCCAGTTATTCCAAGATGTTCTGGACCCCGGCTTTCGCCGGGGTGACAATCCAAGAGACTTTTTACGAGACGATCAAAATTCGAAGTACAAGACTTTGTGCGTGGGGATATTAGAAAATTCGAATTTGCTCCAACTCCAGCCAGGTCTCCTTGCGGGGCTTAATTCCTGGCCCCTCTGGCCAGATGCTGGGTGGCCACCGTGAAATCCATGCTCTTCTTGTAGAGCACTCCCAGGTAGGGAACTTCCCCCTTGCCCAGTCTGGCCGTTTTGAAATCCGGGTCGCAGCGGAGAGCGCGGATCCAGTTGATCAGCTCCCGGGTGGCCGGCTTCTTTTCGATTCCCGGGATTTCCCGCAGGCGGTAAAAAGTATCGATGCAGGCCTTGGACAAGTCCCGTTCCAGACCGGGGAAGTGAACCTCGATGATCTCCCGCATCAGTTCCGGCGTGGGGAAGGCTATATGGTGGAAGTTGCAACGGCCCAGGAAGGGATCGGAGAGATCCTTCTTGGCGTTGCTGGTGATGACGATGACCGGGCGGTTCTTGGCCTTGATGGTCTTGTCGATCTCCACGATGTCGAAGCTCATCTGGTCCAGCACGTCGAGCATGTCGTCCTGGAAGTCGGTGTCGGCCTTGTCGACCTCGTCGATGAGCAGGATCACCCGGATGTCCGAAACAAAGGCCTGCCCGATTTTCCCCATCTTGATGTACTCCTCGATGTTGCTCACCTCCCGCTTGGAGTCGCCGAAGCGGCTGTCGTTGAGCCGGGTCAGGGTATCGTACTGGTAGAGGGCGTCCACCAGTTTCATGCTGGACTTCACGTTGAGAACAGTGAGAGGCATATCCAGGGCCTCGGCAATGGCGTAGGCCAGCATGGTTTTGCCCGTTCCGGGCTCTCCCTTCAGCAGGAGGGGCATCTCCAGCGCCATGGATATGTTGACGATCTTGGCCAGTTCCGGGTCGAGGACATATTTGGAAGCGCCGGTGAAGCGCATCCCTTCCGCTTTTCCATTCATCCGCTTGTTCCTTTGCCTTTCCGCCGCCGATTTGAAGTCTAGGGTAAAAATGTTGATTTCATTTTACCTATTCCGGCGGGGAAGTTCAACTTTATCTTTGCCGATGGAAGGATGAAATCGCCGGAAATTGCTTTATAATAGAAGAAAAAGGGGTAAAGAGGGAAGGAGAGGCCCTTTTTCAATCTCGGTTATCGGAATTCCTCCGCAGAACGATGCCCGGCGGTTTCGAAAAGGACGAACGAAGGGGATAGCCGATTTTATCGGATCCATCACCTTTTAGGGGAAAGACATTCCAACGGGCCGGTATGGCCGGAGATCAGGAGGGAACATGGGAGTCATCATGCAGGCCTTTTACTGGGATTGTCCACGACTGGAAAATAGAGAATACCGGTGGTGGGAATATCTATCCGGGCAAGTTTCTTCCCTGCGGAAAATGGGTTTTACCGCCCTTTGGATCCCTCCAGCCAGTAAAGCCGCTAACCTCGAAGGGCCTTCCATGGGGTATGACCCGTATGACTACTACGACCTGGGGGACATGGACCAGAAGGGATGCATCGAAACCTGGTTCGGCTCCAAGAACGACTTGCTCCGCCTGATCAAAGGCGCTCATGAAAACGACCTGCAGGTCTACGCCGACCTGGTAATCAACCATTGCAGCGGAGGAGACGGAAAGGAAACGAATCCCCTGGACCTTCAGGATCGGTGGACCCGGTTTACTCCGAAGAGCGGAAAATTTTTCCGCGACTCGAAATGCTTCCACCCCTCCCCCTATGAAACCTGGGATGACGGCATCTTTGGGGAAATGCCTGATTTATGCCACCGGAATCCCTACGTTTACACCCAGCTGCTGGAGTATGCCCGGTGGCTGTTGGAGGACATCGGATTCGACGGCTTCCGGTACGATTGCGTGAAGGGGTACGGGGGCTGGATGATCCGGGCCATCCAGGAGTTGAGGGCGGTGAGGAACGGCCGGCCCTTCAAGCCCTTCGGGGTGGGGGAGTGCTGGGACAGCGACCGGGTGATCGGGGAATGGCTGGATGAGACCAACGCCTGGTCGGACAATCCCGCGGGGGCTTTCGACTTTCCCTTAAGGGACCGCCTGAAAGACTTATGCGACTCCTATGGGTACAGCCTGAAAAACCTGTCGGCCAAAGGCACCTTGCTCGCCGACCGGCCCCCGCAGGCCGTGACCTTTGTGGAAAACCATGATGTAGCCCGCAGCCATCCCATCACCGAGGATAAGATCCTGGCCTACGCCTTTATCCTCACCCACGAAGGGTACCCGTGCGTCTTCTGGCAGGACTATTTCAACTGGGACATGGGCAAGCCGGAGAGTCCGAACGGGATTGCCGCCCTGGTGAGAATCCACGAAGATCATGCCGGAGGCCCGACGCGCGTTCTGTATGTGGACAACGATCTTTACGTGATGCAGAGGGAGGGGACCGATCGGCAAAAAGGCCTCGTGCTGGTGATCAACAACCGGGGGGATTGGTGGGGGGGAGGCAGAGTGCAGACCCGGTGGAGAAATACAAAATTCGTACCCGCCGCCTGGAACGGCCGGTATGATCTGGCCATGCCGGAGGAAAAATGGAGCGACGGGGAGGGCGTTGCCGACTTCTGGGCCGCACCCCGGGGATATGCAGTTTATCTCCCCCAGGAATGAAGGGGCGGTGCCGATGAAGGGAGCGCCCCTCCCGGCTGGATCAGCTTTCCCGTGAAGTAGCGGAGATGAGATCTTTTCGAAACGCCTTTGGGATGGATGGCAAAAGGGATTGATCGAAAGTCTTCAGGTGTGGGGAAATTAGGGTTTTAGGTGCCTAAAATAGGAAGAACAAGTGGAGTAGATTTTTTCTACCCAGGCCTGGGCGTTTTCGGCATCCAATTTCGAATAAAGACGGTCGGGAGGCAATTTTAAAATGTCATCCCCATACATGCTTCTCTCTCGGTCCCCCCGAAGGTTCCTGGAGATAAAAGCCATTTCTTCAATGACCTTTTTGGGGATCTGTGGAAAACGGGAGGTATGGTCCAGGAGAATATTCCCTACATCATGCCATTTCGGCGGATCGACCCCCGTAGAAATCAACAAGGCTTTCAGGCAAAGCTCCACGCACTCTTGCCCTGTCCGGATCACATAGGCGTAGTCGCCGTCCCGAAAGGCCGCTTGCACTGTTTTATAGCGGCTGGCGGCCTGTCGAAAGAGGCCTTGAGCCAGATCCTCGTTGGTCATATTTCAAAGATCTCCCCAGGCCGATAATCGGGTTTAAGATCCCAATACCACATTTTGCCTACTTGCACCCTTTTGGCGCCCAACTCTGCCAGCCTTTTCTGGACCTTCTGCAAAACAGCTTGGAAAAAGCCTTCCCTTTCAAACAGGATTTTTGCCTCCTCAACCATATCAAAATAGATGCGCGACACACACTCGGCCTCTTCAGGAGTCTTCAAAAGCGCAGAAATGTAGGGAAACCAGCCTGTATGTTTCAGGGATTGTCGATAGGGATGCTCGATTTCAAAGAGGATTGGGGTAACGAAGGCCTGGCGCTCGAGGGAGGAAGAGGGAAGCCCTTTGGCTATGATCAGAAGATCCACGTCAGAATCGGGCCCGGACGTACCACGGGCATAGGATCCGTACAGGACCACCGAAACGAGATTTTCTCTCAGCCGGTGATGGAGCTCTTCCACCAGCCGCCCGGTCAGGCCAGTAACCATTTCAAGGCGCTTTTGGTCATCCAATATACAGCCCATAGCCTTATGTATCACGATTTAATAGTGAGAAGCAATCGGATTCCAATGCCTTAAGCAGGCTGCGGCAGAGCCGGGCTTATCCCCCTATACCTTAATGGGCGCGGAGGATAAGGAATTGCTCTCATTCTTCCAGCAGGATTAAACCCGGGTCCTCCAAGAGCTGAATGACCGTGTTCAAGAACCGGACCGCCTCGGCTCCGTCCACCACCCGGTGGTCAAAAGACAGGGAGAGAGGGAGCACCTTTCGAATCTCGATCTTTCCGTCCACCACCATGGGTTTATCATAGATCTTCCCCATCCCCAGAATGGCGACCTCGGGGTGGTGGATAATGGGGAAGCCGAAGATCCCTCCCATGGCCCCGAAATTGGTGATGGTAAAAGTCCCCCCCTTTAAATCCGCCAGGTCAATGGACCGGCTTCTTTTCTCCCACCTTCCCCCCCAGGATCTGATTGGCCCTGTGGGCGATGACTTCGTTGGCGTTCATGTTGGTCGAGGTCCCGGAGCCGGTTTGAAAGATGTCCAGCACAAAATGGTCGTCCCACTTCCCTTCCATAACTTCCCGGGCAGCGCGCAAAATCGCTCTGGCCAATTTGGGGCTCAGCAGGCGGAGCTTCAGGTTCGTTTCCGCCGAGGCAGTCTTAATTACCCCCAGGGCCTTGATGAATTCCCGGGGGAAGCGCAGGCCGCTGATGGGAAAGTTCTCATAGGCCCTCTGGGTCTCAGGCCCCCAGTAGGCCTGCCGGGGGACTTTCATCGCTCCCATGGAATCTCTTTCCATCCGGTGGCGTTTGGTCTTCATGGTTCGGGATCCTTTCTCTTCTATCCCGATGGAATTCCGAAGCCGGGTAGATTAATAAAAACGCAATAAATAAATTGGCATAGTCCCCCCCCTTGCCCTCCCCCTCGAGGGGGGAGGGTAGGGAGGAGGTGAAATAAACATGCCCTCCGGGTTGGAAATGACAGGTAAAGAAATTAATTGCGTTTGTATTAGCTAAAGGGTTGTTTCAATTATTAAATTGAATGAGGCAGGTAAAGAAATATATACGGGGAATCGTGTATTTTCTTCGGAAAAACACTGTATTTTTGGGCGGCTGGAGGGGAGGGGGGAAACCGGGGGCATAGGCCAAATAACAGTTGAAGGAATCCTGGATAGCGGATATATTCCATATACCCAAGAAAAACACACGCGGATATTTCAGGGAAAACCACCCAAAACGCGTGACTCTTTGCGTGGCCGGACCGTCTCTGAAATCCCCCCCAACCCCCCTTTTAAAAAGGGGGGCAGGGGGGATTTCTGACAGGGCCATGTTTCCAGGGGAAATCCTGTCTACCAGTTGCGGCCCGGTCATACTGCGAACAGCTTTTGTACATTCATTCATCACATGCGTTTCGAACATAGCCCAATCCTAAGATGATTTAAAAGGAGGAAAATATGATAACTCAGGCCTACCAGTTCAAGACTACTTCGGTGATCGTGAACGGTCCCGGGGCGGCTAAAGAAGTCGGGAACTTCGCCAAGGGAATCGGCAAGAAGGCCCTGCTCGTCACCGACGCCAATCTGGAGAAGATCGGACTTCCCAGTGAGGTAAAAAAATCGCTGGAGATTGCCGGGGTTCCCTTCGCCATTTTCAGCAGAGTCGTAATCGAGCCCACTCAGGATAACGTCGAAGAGGGTTTGAAGGCCTACAAGGAGGCCGGGGTTGACTTCTTGATTGCCATAGGGGGCGGGAGCTCGATGGATACGGCCAAAGCGATCGGCGCGCTGGCTACAAATACGGGGAAAATCAGCGACTTCATGGGGGCCAACAAGATTCCCAAACCCGCGGCTCCGCTCATTGCGATCCCCACGACGGCGGGGACGGGCAGTGAAGTGACCCCTTTCACCATCATCACGGACACCGCCAAGGACCTGAAGATGCTCATCGCCAGCCCCAACATCCTACCCCGGGTGGCCCTCGTTGATCCCTTGATGACTCTAACCATGCCCCAGGACATCACCGCCGCCACCGGCCTGGATGCCCTAACCCATGCCATCGAGGCCTACGTCTCCGTGAAGGCTCAACCGGTCACCGACACGCTGGCCCTCCAGGCCATTCGGCTCATCGCCGCCAACGTCCGGCAGGCCTGGTCCAACGGGGATCATCTGGAGGCCCGAACCAGCATGTTGATCGGGTCGCTTCATGCGGGACTGGCCTTTGCCAATTCCTCCGTGGCCCTGGTTCACGGTATGGCCAGGCCGATTGGGGCTTATTTCCATGTTCCTCACGGGGTCTCCAATGCGGCCCTTCTGCCCACGGTAATCGAATTCAGCATCCTCGGCAACCCGAAGAAATATGCGGATATTGCCGAGGCCATGGGGGAAATCACCGAAGGGCTTTCCGTCCTGGACGCCGCCTACCTGGCGGCTGATGCGACCCGGCGGCTGAATGATGACCTGAAAGTCCCCACCCTCAGCGGGCTCGGCGTAGAGGAGAAGAAATTCAACGCCGTGGTAAAGCAGATGGCCGCCGACGCCATCGCCAGCGGAAGCCCGGGCAACAACCCCCGGAAAGCAACGCAGGACGAAATTGTAGAACTCTACAAAAAAGCCTTCTGATTGCGGATTGCGGATTGCGGATTGCGGATTGCGGAATTCCCCCTCACCCCAACCCTCTCCCCCACGGGGGGGCATAAGCGCTAACTTAATCCCCCCTTTGAAAAAGGGGGGAAGGGGGGATTTCAGTGG
>Ga0315294_10003391_pt1 | contig 17344 bp, 15 predicted proteins | sample YL17G13_40_MG_FD_203626 | JGI IMG/M metagenome (GOLD analysis project Ga0315294, IMG submission 203626) | Sediment microbial communities from Yellowstone Lake, YNP, Wyoming, USA - YL17G13_40 | ecosystem: Environmental > Aquatic > Freshwater > Lake > Sediment | place: USA: Wyoming | collected... | reverse complement strand
CTGCCCTTTGGGCAAGGAGAGCGCCGGCTATAAGGCATGCAGGGGGGACCATTGAGCGTGTTGAGTAGAACCACATACCGCCACGGCGGGTGGGTGGTGGCCGCCGCGTGGCTGACGGTTTCGGCCGTCTCATTCCTGCCCCTCCGTGCGGCCGCGGACGTCTGCATGATCGACTCGTGGCCCAGCGGGGACAACGGCGGCATCCTCGCCCCGATCCTGTACCCCAACTGGAAGGCGGTCTACGCCGGGTCGTTCAGCATGTGGATGTGCCAGGCCTCCGACGGCTGTAACTGGGTCGGCACCGAGAACCTGACCTCGCTCACCCTCGTCAACTTCGGCAGCGCGGGCCCCGGGGACATCACGAACGTCCAGTGGAAGGTCCGGTGCTCGACCGTGAACTCAGGCCTGTACCCGATGACTTACGCCGGCGTCTACACCGAGGATTCGGGCGCTTTCCCGGCCTGGACCTGGAAGGGCACGAGCCCGGACCTGAGCGGCTGCGGCGACCTGTGCATCACGCCCCCCTGCGGCGGCTACTTCACCGTCGACATCTACGTCGACATCACGCCCTGCCCGACCACCTACGCGACCCTGAGCCTGGGCTTCCCGACGCATGAGGCGTTCGATCCGGGGTGGTGGGGATCGGTCTACGACAACGCCGGCTGCGTCGTGCCGTGGTACGACATGGCATCCGACCTCAGCACGATCGCGTGGACCTACAAGAGGTCGGACCAGACCACGATCGTGCCCGGCGACACGATCATGTACACGATCTTCTACGGCAAGCCGGGGACGAATCCGCTCTCGTCGATCCAGATCGTGGATTCCCAGCCCCCCTACACGCACTACGTCTACGGCTCCGGGACCACTCCCGACGTCGGGTACGACCCCCTCATCGGTCCTCCGGACATTCTCCGGTGGACGTTGGCGGGCCCGCACGCCGTGACCGGGGGCCCCACGAACGAGCTCCGGTTCGCGCTGTCCGTGGACTGGGGGAACGGCGAGGCCTTCGAGCCGGGATCGGGCGACGTCGCGGCGCCGGAAGGCCTGCGGCTCAACAACTCGGCCGAGGTGTTCTTCAACGGGATCTCGGCCGGCTGTCAGACGTCCGCCGTGAACCCCCCCGTCTCGACCGTGGTCAAGCGGTTCATGTTCTGGTGCCTGGGCGACAACGACATCCTGTTCTCGCCGACCTACGGCCAGCCGCCGGACGAGATGATCTACTCGATCTTCATCAAGAACCTGTCCACGACCAAGACGTGGTGGGACGTCCACCTCTGGGACACGATCCCGCCGGACCTCGACGTGTGGAACCAGGACACCGGGTTCGAGGACGCGTGCGCGGGCTGGACGATGACCCCCACCGGCTGTGCGCCCGCCACTCCGGGCCGGATCACGTCCGGCGGCAAGACGCTGATGACCTGGCGGCTGGACATGCCGCCGCAGTTCACGCTCCAGCTCCGGTGGAAAGCCAAGGTCAGCGCGGTGGCGCAGGCCCGGGGCACGGTCATCAACACGGTCAGCGTCCTCGAGTACGGCCGGTCGAGCATCGCGAACGGCACCGGCTACTCGGGAGTGCCGCGCAACTTCAACCACCTCGCCCCCATCGTGCTTCCGACCATGTACACTAGCTACGTCGCCTACGGCATGAGTGCGGTCCAGTGCCCGGGGTACTTCCTGTTCTTCGAGCCGCTCAACAAGAAGACCCAGTTCGAACTGCGGGGCCTCTACTACACAGGGGCCGGCTGGGCAACGGCGGGGGGTATCAGCGCGTCCATCGGCGACTACTGGGGTTCCTGCCTGACCGGGTTCCCGGCCGGCGGGATCGCCGGGTGCAAGGCCGAGCGGGTCCCCGCGCTGTTCAACCCGACCGGGGTCACGGACCCCGTCGCGCACATGGGGGAGCAGACGATCCAGTGCGCGGACCTCGTGTTCCCCAAGCACTGGATCCACAAGCTGACCTCGAACTCGCCCACGCTCTGGCAGTGCCTGACCTACTGCACGTCGCACGACCAGGACAACCACACCTACGCGCCGGCCACCACGCTCTCGTACACGGGGCTCATGCACTACATGTGGAGGCGGTACGCGGGACCCGAATGGTCGGTGGGCTGGGGCGACAGCCTCTCCATGATCAGCACCGGCATGGACCCCTACGGCGTCTACCGGCCCGGCCTCGCGACCAGCGTCTACATGTTCAAGTGGGACTACGGCACGCTCAGCTGGAACTACTGGAACATGTTCGACCTCGCCGGCGAGAGCCAGGTCTACGACATGACGGTCGCCGCCGGCGACGACGGCCCGTACCGGACGGTCTCGTCAGACACCCAGCTCATCGTGAACCAGGGCCTCCTGGTCAACCCGCAGTTGAACCAAGGCGGTCACTCGGACAACGAAGCCGCGTTCTTCCCGACCCGGGAGACGGGCAACAACGTCTCCTTGACGGGCCAGACGGCGAACTTCTACGGGATCTGCCAGGGGGCGTCCACCTGGGACAAGGTCGTGATCGGCAACCTGAGCTCGGTCGGCGCCGACGCGGTCTACCGGATCTGGCGGTACACGCCCGACAACCTGGTGCCGACGGCGCCGATGCCGGCGTGGCTGAACGGGACTTCCGGCTCCTGGGTCCTCAAGGGCACCCATACCGTCCCCGCGGGGATAGCCGCGGTGAACAACCCGCGCTACTACTCGACGGACGGGGCCTTCTTCGACCAGACCAACACGATCGTGCTCTCCAAGGTCGAGCTGATCTCGGGCGGTCCCATCCAGGTCCTGGGGGGAATCCGCGTGTGGGGTCTCTGGTCCGGCGGCGCGGTCGTCCACGCCGCCGACGGCAACCAGACCGGGAGCGACTACTGGTACCACTACCTCGTCGACGAGGGGGCCGGCGACAAGTACGGCGTCCGGAGCGTCTACGCGATCGACGTGTTCTGCCCGAAGACGGGCATGGTGATCAACATGACCTCCGGCACCGGGGTCACCTCGACCTACACCACCACGGGGCCGGACCAGTGCGTCTCCTACGTCCAGCTCTCGCAGTGGCAGCCCACCCCCTCGACGAACTACCGCGTGCGCGTCATGCCCGCCGGCAAGCAGGGCAACGTCGTCTCCCAGTGGAACGCGGCCACCGGCTCCGAGAAGGGCTTCACGGCGCCGTTCCTGCAGGAGGGCGTCCACTACGAGATCATCGCCCCGCCCATCGTCTTCTCCGGCACGAACTTCTGGATCACGATCGTCGTCAAGGACACGGGCGGGAACACGAAGATGGACTACGTCGGCACGACGTCGTTCACCTCGACCGATCCCGCGGCCAGGATCCTCGGGGGCGCCATGGAAGGGACCAACTACACGTGGGTCCTGGCCGACGACGGCGTCCACATCTTCATGAACGTGAGCCTCTCCCGGATCGGGATGCAGACGATCGTGGCGCAGGACACGGGGGACGGCTCGATCAACGGGCTGACCGCGATCCTGGTCGTGGCCGCGGACGTCAAGCTCCAGAAATTCCCGAAGCTGGTCGTGGCGGCCTCCGGGGACACCGTCCAGTTCAAGGTCTGCTGGAGCAACTACTCCTCGGGCAGCGCGTTCACGTTCGTCATGACCGACGCGATCCCGAACGGGATGACGTTCGTGCCCGAGGCCGCGGTGGCCGGCCTCGACTGCGGCAACACGAAGGGGCTGGGACTGTCGGTGGCGTACTCGACTTCGGCCTCCGCGGGCATGCCGCCGGCCGCGTCGTTCACCGGGGGCAATCCGGTGGCCGGAACGCGCTGGCTGAGGTGGACGGTCTTCTACACCGGCGTGAACACGACCGGCTGCGCCTGCTACCGCGCCAAAATTAACTGATTGCCCGCCCGGAAATCGGCGACGGGATCATCCTGGGGCTCGTAACCCAGGACTTCCTTCAGCGGCGACAGGTCCTTTACCGCGGCCGCGGACCGGCTGTAGACCGGCAGGAGCGCGAAGGGCAGGTCCCGGGCCTCCAGGGCTCGGACGAAGACCTCGAAGCAGTCGCGCATCGTGACCGTGATCGCGGGGGGTTCCCGGCCCTCCCGCTCCCGCCACTCGGGGTCCTCGGGAACCAGGACCCAGCCGAGCCGGAGCGCGACTACGGGAAGACCAAGCCGGTACGCGGCCGTGCGCCCCAGGTCCTCGCCCAGCACCTTGGCGGCGGCGTAAAGATTCAGGGGGCGGGCCGGCATGTCGACGGATACCCTGGCCCCGCGGGGGTACCCGTCCTCGGCCTGGAGCGTGCTCGCGAAGACGACGCGCCCGACCCCCGCCCGGGCGGCGCTCTCGTAGACGTTGCACGTTCCGACGATATTGTCCGGCAGGATCACCCGCATGAAGTCCGCGGGGTCCCGCGCCCCGCCGAGATGCAGTACCGCGTCGACCCCGTGCATCGCCCGGTCCACGGCCCGGCGGTCCGCGAGATCGCCGACCAGGGCGTCGGGCACGCCCGGCGTCGGCCGGCGGTCGAAACACGTGAACCGGTAGCGGTCCCCGGCCCAACGCCGGAACGCCGTCGCGACGTAGCCCGCCGACCCGGTGACGAGGACCCGGCGCACGGCCCCGATCCTTCGGGTCCGCCGGAGCCGCCCGGGGATCCGGGCCCACCACCGCTCGAGATCGTGGCGAAGGTGGTGCAACCGGTGCCCGAGGGTCATGTGGGCGTGGGGATCCCGCCTCTCCGGCCAGAGCTCGAACGCGTCGTCCTGCGGCTCGTATCCGAGCACGTCCCGGAGCTCTGAGAGGTCCCGGATCGCGCGCGCGTTCCGGCTGAACGCGGGCACCACCGCGAAGTCTATTCCCTCCTTCTCCACGGCCCTGATCAGGATCTCGCACGCGTCCCGGCCGGTGACCGCGATCTCGTTCGGGATCTGCCCCCACCGGAGGTACTCGCCCACGAGCCGGGGAGGAACCACCATCCCGAACCGGACCGCGACCACGGAAAGCCGGTGCCGCCGCGCGTAGACGCGGCCGACGTTCTCGGCGAAGACCTTGCTCGCCGCGTAGGTGTTCGAGGGCCGGGGGGCCATCTCGACCGAGATCCTGGTCCCTTTGGGGTACCCGGTCTCGACCTGGACCGAGCTCGCGACCACGACCCGGCGCACCTTCGCCCGGACTGCGGCCTCGAAGACCTGGTAGAGCCCGGTGACGTTGGGGGGCAGGATCCGGGAGAGGAAGTCCGCGGGGTTCGCCCGCCCGCCCAGGTGCACGATCGCGTCGCACCCCGCGGCGGCGCGGTCGAGCGCCGCCGGGTCGTTCAGGTCGCCGACGATCGCGCCCGGAACGCCGGGCATGGCTACCCGGTCGAAGCAGACGAGGTCGTACCGGTCGCCGGCGTATTCGCGGAACGCGGTGCCGACGCGGCCGGCCGCCCCGGTGAGGAGGACGCGCCGCTTCCCGGTCACTTCAGCTCCCGGGCGGGTCGCCCCAGTCGGGAACCTTCAGGAGCGCACCGCCGCGCAGGGCGGACTGGTGGGCGACGATGCCGGGCGCGAGGTACCGGACCGCCTCCCACGCGTTGATCGCAGGCTGGCGCCGGCCGGCGACCGCCTGCACGAACTCGTTGACGAGGAACGTGTGCGACCCGCCGTGCCCGCCGTAGATTCCCGCGCCCTTCTCGTCGCGGAACGCCGCCGCCACGTCCGGCGGCAGGGGGTCCCGCATGGCCTCCGGGCTCAGCTCCTCCTCGGTCTCCCAGGTCATCCACCGGACGCGTCCGAAGGAATCCACGAGCGAGGCCTTCGTCCCGTAGAGGCTGAACCCCTCGTGGCCGAACGCGCCCACGCGCCGGTACTCCTTGATCTCGGCGGTCGCCCCGTTGCTGATCTTGAGGAGGGCCGTCTCGTTCCCGAGCACGTTCCCCTCCTCCGTGTCGGCGCGGTGCCAGTCGTCCTCGGGGTCGTGGAACCCGAACGCCGCGACCTCGGTCACGCGGGCATGCATCACGGAGAGGAACCCGCCCAGCGAATGCGTCGGGTAGTGCATGGGAATGCCGCCGGCCTTGGAGGGCTTCCAAGCCCTACCCCACCGCGCCCGGGACACCTCGCGCAGACTGCACGCCGGAAGGTCCACGTCGTGGAAGTACATGCCCTCCGCGTGCACGAACCTGCCGAAGTCCTTCCTCCGGCGCCGGCAGTACATGGCCTCGGGGCGGAAGTACGAGGTCTCGCCCATCATGTAGAACTGCCCCGTCCGCCGGGAGGCCTTCACGACCCGGTCGCACCAGTCGAGCACACGGTCGCCGTCCGCGTCGTAGGTGAGGGGCACGGCGCTGTACACGTGCTTGCCCGCCTCCATGGCCTGGACGGCCTGCGGCGCGTGCAGCCAGGGCTGGGTGATGATCGCGAGGGCGTCGAGGTCGGACCGCAGGATCGCGTCCAGGCTCGGGTAGGTCTCCGCGATCCCGTTCGCGCGCGCGCATGCGGCCAGCCGCTCCGGCTCGAGATCGCACAGCGCGACCCGCGACACGAGCGGGTGCCGCCGGAACAGCCCGACGAAACCGCTGCCGAACGCGCCCACGCCGACGACCCCGAGCTTGATCCCCATCCGCATATAATACCCGCGTGCCGCCGAACGTACTCGTCATCCTCACCGACCAGCACCGCAACGCCGCGTTGGGGATTGACGGCGACCCCCGGGCGCGGACGCCGCATCTCGACGCGCTGGCCGCCCGCGGGGCCCGGTTCGCCCGGTCCTACTGCGCCTCCCCGCTCTGCTCCCCCGCCCGCGCCTCGTTCGTGACCGGGCTTACCCCGCTGGCCTCGGGTGTCACGACGAATCACCAGCGCGTGACGCCCGGCCTCCCCACGCTGGGAGAGGCCTTCCGCGCGGCCGGGTACGAGACCGTCTGGGCCGGCAAGTGGCACGTGCCCGAGGAGTACCCGCTCGAGCGCGACGCCATCCCGGGGTTCCTGAACCTGGCGCTCCCGGGCCGCGAGCACGACCGGAACGGCTACCCCGTCCGGGTCGCGGGACGGCCCGGGAACTGGGAGCACAACCTCGGCGGGTACGCCGACGTCCCCTACGCCGAGGCGGCGGCCGAGTACCTGCGCCGGCCCCACGACCGGCCGTTCCTGCTCGTGGTCTCGCTCATGAACCCGCACGACATCTGCTTTCCGACCGCGTACGACCGGGCCGGGCCCGTTGCGGACCGGGAACTGCCGCCCCTGCCTCCTAACTTCGCCCCACCCGCCGCGGAACCCGACCTCATGGCCGAGACCCGGTTCTCGCACGAATGGTCGGCGACACTGGCCAAGGACTGGGACGACCGGAAGTGGCGCGAGAGCGCCGCGCTCTACTACCGGTTTCTCGAAGCAGCCGACGGCGCCGTCGGGATCGTCCTCGCCGCCCTCCCGGGCCGGGAGTCCTCGACGGCCGTCGTTTACACGAGCGACCACGGGGAGGGGACCCCCGCCCACCGCTGGATCGGCAAGCTCTCGCTCTACGAGGACGCGATCGCGGTTCCGTTCATCGCCGCGTGGCCGGGCCGCGTTCCGGCCGGGGCCGTCGTCCGCGATTCCGTGGCCTCCGGCCTCGATCTCTTCCCGACGCTGTGCGGCATCGCAGGCCTGGAGCCGCCGGCCGGGCTCCACGGGACGAACCTCCTCCCCGTGCTCGGGAATCCCGCGGGACCCGGTCCCGAGTCCGCGTTCTGCGCCCTCTACCCGGTCGGCAAGGAGTTCGACATCGCGGGCCGGGCGGTCCGGACCGCCCGGTGGGCGTACTCGGCGTTCTCGCGCGGCCGCATTGGTGAGTCGCTGTTCGATCTCGCGAACGATCCCGGCGAGACCCGGAACCTGGCCGCCGAACCGTCCGCCCGGGACGCCCTGGACCGCCACCGGGATCTTCTGCGCCGCTGGCTGGCCCGCACGACGGATCCCTTCCCGGCCCTGTAATCTCCTCCCGTGTTCGACCCGATACTCGATCTCGTAACCTGGGCCACCGTGCGGGTCCCCGGTCACGTCGTGAGCCGGCTCTACCACGTCCGGACCCAGTTCAACGGCCTCCCGCGCAACGCCCGCATCCTCGCCCTCACGTCGTTCTTCTGGACCCTCCCCACGGCGTTCTCCGTCGTGTACCTGCGCATCTTCATGCGGGAGCAGGGGCTCTCCGAGATCGAGATCGGCACGATCAGCTCCATCCAGGTGGCGTTCCAGGTCGCCGGGTCGTTCTGCGGCGGCTGGATGGCGGACCGGCTGGGCTGGAAGCGCGCGCTCGTCCTGCTCGACTTGGTGCTGTGGCCGACGGCCATGATCGCCTACGCGGCCGCCACGAGCTACGCCGGCTTCCTCCTCGGCGCCTGCCTCGAGGGCCTCCAGTGGATAGTGGTGCCCGCCTGGATCTCGCTCCTGCTCTCGGGCACTCCGCCCGCCCGGCGCCCGTTCCTGTTCGCCCTCGGCGGGCTCAACTTCATGGGCGGCGGCCTCCTGGTTCCCCTCGGCGCCCCCCTCGTCCGCGCCTGGGGCGTCTCCAACACGACCCGGGTCATGTTCCTCTTCGGCGCGGCCCTCATGGTCACCGGGATCTTCATCCGGTGGCGGACGGTGAAGGACAAGACCCCGCGCCATGCCGCGCGGCGCGTCCAGGAGGGCGGCCTCCGGGGCTTCCTCCGCGGCCACCGGGCCGCCTTCCGCACGATCCGGGAGCGGCCGATCCTGCGGCTCATGTTCTTCTACCAGCTCCTGATGCGGATGGCGATCGTCGTCGGGTTCACGTACGGCTACCTGTACCTCACCGACCCCCGCGGGCTCGCGCTCGACAAGGCCCGGATCTCGGCCCTGCCGCTGATCAACAGCGCCATGGTCGTGGTGGCCCTCGTGTTCATCAACCCCCTCATCCGGATCGCGCGCATCCACCGGTTCTTCTACCTGGGGCTGGGCCTCCGGATGGCCTACCTCCTCGCGATCATCCTCGCGCCCGCCGGGGCGATGCCGATCGTCATGTGCGCCATGGCGGCGGAGGGGCTCGGATTCGGCGTCCTGTGGTCCACGGCCAACACCTACTGGGCGAACCAGATGGCGGACGCCGAGCGGCCCCGGATAACGGCGCTGGCCAACGCCCTGTTCATGGTCCTCACCATGCCGGCTCCCTCGATCGCGGGCGCCCTCTACGTCGTCAACCCCCGCCTGCCATTCGTCATGATGCTCGCCTTCTTCACGACCGCGCTCGCGCTCCAGATCGCCATGGACGTCAGCGAGCACGCCTGGGGACGTAGTTGAAATTGTGACAATCTCGGGGAATGTTACAATTTCAAGTACGTCCCCAGGAGGAAACAATGGCCAACGAATCGGTCTTCACGCGGTATGCGGGAAACCCCATCATCACGCCCCGGAACCTGCCGGGCGCCAACTCGATCTTCAACAGCGCCGTCGTCCCGTTCAAGGGCAAGTACGCGGGGATGTTCCGCGTCGACAGCCAGGCGGGCAGCTCGGAACTGCACGCGGGGTTCAGCGACGACGGGATCGCGTGGCGGATCAACCCGAAGCGGGTCACGATGACCGGCTGGCTACCCGACTCGGGCACCTCCGGGTTCGGCTACGACCCCCGCGTCACCAAGTTCGGTTCCGACTACTACATAACGTGGTGCTACTACCCGGCGGCCGGGCCGTGCATCGGGCTCGGGGTCACGCGCGACTTCGTCAAGTTCCGCCAGATCTGCCCGGTCATGTTCCCGTACAACCGGAACGCGGTCATGTTCCCGCGCAAGATCCGGGGCAAGTTCGCCTCTCTCCACCGTCCGTCGGACAAGGGCCACACGCCCTTCGGCGACATCTACTACGCCGAGAGCTCCGACCTCGTCCACTGGGGCAACCACCGCGCCGTCATGCAGGCCACGGGCTACTGGCAGGGCACCAAGATCGGGGCCGGACCCGCCCCGATCGAGATCGCGGACGGCTGGCTCTTGATCTACCACGGCGTCCGCACGACCTGCTCCGGGATGGTCTACTGCGCATTCGGCGCGATCCTGGACCGTGAGCGGCCCTGGAAGGTCAAGTACCGGACCGCCCCGTACCTGCTGGCGCCGACCGAGATTTACGAGACGTCCGGCGACGTGCCCAACGTGGTCTTCCCGAACGCGGCCATCGTGAACGAGAAGACCGGCGAGATCTGGCTCTACTACGGCGCCGCCGACACCTGCGTCGGGCTCGCGACGGGAAAGCTCCGCGACCTCGTCGCCTTCATCAAGAAGAACAGCATGTAGCCTCAGCCGCCCGCTACCGGGCGGGAGGCGCCGTCCGGCCCGTGACCCAGCGGGCGTGGAAGTCGCGGCGGATATGGAGGACGAGATCGTACTGCGCCGAGAAGGCCCAGGTCCGGTAGCGCCGGTACCGGGCCGCGAACTCGGGGGATGAACCGATCATCCGGTCCACGGGGAACATCGAGGACTGCTCGACGGCGCCCGGCCGGACCTCGCGCTCCTTGACGGCCAGCACGATCAGCTCGGGGACGAGCCCGAGGACATAGCGGGCGCTCTCCGCGGGATCGTGCCGGGCAATGAACGCGTCGTTGAGCCCCAGCAGATCGATCGCGGGCAGGCCGGACTCCCAGGGCACCGCCCCGCAGTCCCCGATGGCGACCCGGGTCCCGGGCGGGAACGACGCCCCGAGCCAGCGACCCAGCTCGCGGTGCGCGGTCCGGTCCCCGTAGCTCGCGGGGCCGAACCACCAGTGCAACCCCGCGAGCCGGAACCCGGCGAACGCGACCACGCCGGCCACGACGACCGTCCTCGCCACGGCCGCGCGCCGTCCCGCCAGCCAGGCGCCGCGCACGGCGTCCCAGCACGCGAGCGCCCCTGCTCCCGCGAGCAGGGCCAGCGCCGGCCACACGGGCACGATGAACCGCCAGGCGCCCATCCAGTCCCGGCTCACGGCCGCGATGAACGCGCACTGGGCCAGCACCACCCCGGCGGCCAGCCACGTCGCGGTTCTGTCCCCGGGGGCGACGAGGGCCGCCAGCACCATCAGCGGCAGGACGGCGCCGCCCCACTCCGCCAGGAAATCGGTGAGGTAGCCCCAGCCCCTCCCGATCCGCCACAAGTCCTGGTTCGCCGCCTTCGCCCAGAACGTGTTCGGCACGAGCGTCCCGAACGTCGCCCACCGCCAGCCCGCCAGTGCGATCAGCCCAAACGCGAGGATGGCGAGCGCCGTCGCGAACCCGCGGAAGCCCCCGCGGCGCCGGCTCGTGACCCCGAGCACGGCGAGATACGGGACCGCCAGCAACCCGCCCTCGGGCCGCAGGAGGGCGACGGCGAGCCACGCGGGCGCCGCGCTCCACCCCGGCGTCCCGGCCCGGTCGAGGTCCCGGAGCGTGAGCGCGATCCCGAGCATTACCAGTCCGGTCTCCGCGCCGGTCTCCAGTCCGTCGATCCCCCAGAACGCGACCGGCGCCGCCAGCGCCGTCAGCCACACGCCCGCCACGTTCGGCCGCCCGGGCGCCAGCCGCGCGCTCATCGCGAGCTGGAGCCAGGGCACCGCGAGCACGGCGGCCGCGCCCAGCAGTTTGGCCGCCGGCAGGAGCGGCACCCCGAGCCGGGCGAACCCCGCCAGCACCAGGATCCAGAGCGGGTCCGACGCCCCCTCGACCCGATCGCCGGGGTTGAACGCGTACCCGCGGCCGTCAGCCAGGTTCTGCGCGTAGCGCAGGCAGATGAAGACATCGTCGTACGTGAATCCAGCGAAGAGCGCCATCGCGACCGCGAGCCAGCCATACGCGAACCAGAACGCCGCCTTCTCGGCCCGCGAGAGGGCCCGCCATGCCCCCGTGATTTCGTCGAACAGCCCCATCAGTCAGATCGCCGAGATGAACTCGTCGACGGTGAGGCCGCAGGCCTCGAGGATGGCTTTCAGCGTCTTGGGCGCGAGGGTCTTCCGACCATGAATGGGAACCGTCACGCGGGGCCCGAAAGTGAACCCGTCAAACCGATGGAGATAGGCATGACTTCCAGTCTGATCGAACTGGACGAAACCCGCCCGGCGCAAGGCTCGAACAGTATCTTTCCCGGATACCCGGGGCAGCCGAGGCATCAGGCTGCCACTTGGGCGATCTGTTTCCCCTTGTGCTTCAGCAAGGCCATTTCCTTCTTCACCGCCCTGAGGTAGAGATGAATGGCATCCCTCATGTTCCTGAGAGCCTCGTCCCGGGTCTCCCCTTCACTGATGCACCCGGGAAGCACCGGACACGTGGCGGTCCAACCACCGTCCTCGTTCTTGTCGAGCACGACATCGTAGCTCATGGCTGGATTATACGCCGGGGTCGGAGCCTATGGGGCCGGGATCACCTCCAAGGACTCGACGAGGCCGGTCGACGAGTCCGGGCCGAGCATGAGCCGCCAGGTCCCCGGGGCTTCCACGGTCCCGGCCGGAACGGTGAGCGTCACCGTCCTAGTCTCGCCCGGCTTGAGCGACAACCTGGCGAAATCGGCAAGCGCACGCGTCTTCCCCACCACGTAAGCCTGCACGACCTCGTCCCCGGCCCGGACCCCCAAGTTCGTGACCTCGGCCTCGGCCACGAGCGGCTGGTTCGCCGGCAGGGGAACGGGCAAGATCCTGAGGTTCGAGTATCGGAATTCCGTGTAGCTCAGCCCGTGTCCGAACGGGAACCGGGCCGGGGCCTTCGGGTACCGGTACGTCCGGCCCGCCGAGTCGTACCACGTGATCGGCAGCCGGCCCGAAGGATTGACCTTCCCGGTCAGGATCTCGGCGACCGCGGTCCCGCCCTCCTCGCCGGGAAACCAGGCCGCCAGCACCGCCGGCGTGCCCGTCCTCGACCAGTCCAGGTTCACGGGCCCTCCGCACTCGAGCACGACCGCGGCCCTAGGGTTGGCGGCAAGGACGGCCCGGATCAACATCGCCTGGTCGCCGGGCAAGTCCAGGGTCTCGCGGTCCCGCCCCTCGTTCTCCGTGTATCGGTCGGTTCCGACCACGACCACGGCGGCATCCGAGCTCCCGGCCGCCGCCACCGCCTCGTCGAGCAGCCCAAAGTCCGGCTCCAGGTCCCACCCGAACTCGAGCGTGGCATCCGGGCCGCTCGCGGACCACTCCACGTCGAGCCGGCGCGTAATCCCGGCGCGCATGGGAACCGCGAACGTGTCGGCCGTCGGCGGCCGGTCGAACCACTGGTCGACGACGAGCTTGCCGTCGAGCCAGCAGCGCACGCGGCCCGGCGCGGTCACATACAACCGGTACTCGCGCGTGGCCGGCGGGATGATCCAGCCCTTCCAGCGCGCCGAGAACGCGCCGGCCCGCCCGCCCTTCCACCCGATGACGGACTCCTCCCGCGTCACCGGCTTGCCCGCCAGGTCCGGATTCGCGTACCACTCGGCGGCCACTCCGCGGCGGCTCGGCCGGTGTTCGTCCCGGCAGAACGACTCCGTCGGAACCAGCGTACGGCGCACGATCTCGCACCCGCGCGCGTACCGGATCTGGACCGAAGGCAGGAGGGCCCGGAGCCCGTCGAGCGGCGTCACCACGCGCGGACCCCAGCCGCTGTGGTCGCCCAGCCGCCTGACGGCCGCGCTCGGCCCGATGACCGCCAGCGACTTGAGGTCGGCGGGAAACGGCAACAGCCCGCCGGGATTGGCCAGGAGCACGATTCCCTCGCGGGCCGCCCGCAACGCCAGTTGGCGGTGCGCGGCATTGTCGAGGACGTCGTCCCGGATGGACCGGAACGGGCTTCGCTCCGGCGGGTCGAAGAGCCCGAGCCGGAACCGCGCGCGCATGAGCCGCCCGACGGCCCGGTCGAGGTCCGCCTCCGCCACCATCTCGCGCCGGACCGCGATGGGGAGGGCGTTCGCATACGTCCGCCCACAATCGAGGTCGCACCCGGCCTTGACCGCCTCGGCGGCCGCCTCGGGCAGGTTCGACCGCCATTCGTGCCCGGTGACGATGTCCGAGATGGCGTCGCAGTCCGAGACCACGAACCCGTCGAACTTCCACTCGTCCCGGAGCCTGCGCGTGAGCAGGTCGCGGGAGGCACAGCACGGCGTCCCGTTCACGGCGTTGTTCGCGCACATGACCCCGCCCGCGCCGGCATCCCGGACGGCCGCCGCGAACGCGGGCAGGTAGTAGCCGCGCAGGGCATCCTCGCTCACCGTCGCCGATCCCGTGTGCCGGTGGTCCTCCTCGCTGTACACGGCCAGATGCTTGACCACGGCGATCGCCTTGAGGTACCTGGGGTCGTTTCCCTGCAATCCTCTCACGAACGCGACGCCCAGCCGCCCCGCCAGCACGGGGTCCTCCCCGTACGACTCCTGCACCCGCCCCCACCGCGGATCGCGGGCCAGGTTCAGGACGGGGCTGTAGAAGACGAGCCCGACCCGGCCCCGGCGGAACAGCACCCGCGCCTCGTCCGAGATCGCGGAAGCGGCCTGGCCCACGAGCTCCGGGTCCCAGGTCGCCCCGAGCGCGATCGCCTGCGGGAAGACGCACGCCCCCTCGGCCACGACGCCGTGCCCGCACTCGCTCGACCAGTTGAAGGCCGGGATGCCCAGCCGCGAAATGGCGGGGGCGTTGCTCCCCATCTGCGCGATCTTCTCGTCGAGGTCCAGCCGCGCGACGAGGTCCTGGACGCGCCGATCAAGGGACTTTCCTGGATCCCGCCACACGGGCGCGGCCGCCGGCGCCTCCGACAGGAAGCCGAGGATGGCGGCGGTTGCGAGGACGACACGCCCGATTCGGGCCATTAGAGCGGCTTCGCCTCTTCGCGCAACCTCGCCAGCAGTTCCGTCACCCCGAGCCGCCCGGCCCACTCGTCGAGGTAGGCGGCAGCCATGCCGCCGGCCTGTATCTCGTAGACGCGAAGCGCGTCGCGGAACTGTTTCTCACTCCCTCCCGAGAGCACCGCCCACCACAGCTTCGACAGGATCGTATCCTCGGGACTCGAGACCCAGAAGGCGATGCCGAAGGCTTCGATCCTCTGCCGACGCGCCATGGCCGACCGGCCGTATGGCTCATCCTTCATCACCCAGAAATCCACCTTGAGCCCCTCCGCCGCGTCGATCACGTTGAACTCCTGATAGGCCCGGATGGCCTCCGCAGCCGCGACGGCGTCGAAATAGTACCGAGGGGGCGTGAAGGCGGATTCGAGCGCCGGGACGTCGGCCTCCGCCAAAGCCACCACGACATCGATGTCATGAGTCGCGCGGGGCTCTCCCTGCAGACTGGATGCGGTGGACCCGGTGATGAAGTACGGGCACCCCGCGCGGTCCAGGGCCTCGACGACAGACTTCAGTAGTTCCTGTTGTGACACTTCGCCATGCGATCCAGGTAGAGGCGATGGCGGTCCGCTTCGCTCATCGAAGGGAACCGCTTCCTGAGTCCCTCGCGGAACAACGCGCGCGTGAACTCCGACAACTCGAAGGCCCGCTTCAACCGGGCCACCGGGCCCATCGCCCGGAGCGCCCGGAGGTACGGTTCGTGTCCGGAACGGGTTCTGAGATGCAATCCCTCGCTCATTTCTCCGGTACTGATTCTACCTCCGGAAGACCACCCACGCGCCGTCCCCGCCGAAGCGCCGGTGGACCTCGGCGAAGGGCTTCCACTCCGAGTCGTCGAACGCCGTCATGGAGCTCATGAGGAGCCCGATCGCGAGAAACGCCCTGCCATGAATACGGAGAGAGAGGGATTTGAACCCCCGAGGGAGTTGCCCCCCTAGCGGATTTCGAGTCCGCCGCCTTCGGCCACTCGGCCATCTCTCCGATATCGATTCTACTATGCTTTCGACGGATCGTCCTCCCCGTCATCTTTGCCGTTGCCTTGGCGTTGCCTCAGCTTCCCCCCCAGCCGGCGTCTCAGCGGTGCCCTCAGGAACTTGCTATGCTGGCTCTCGCAGGCACCCGGGGAGGGTGCCATGGAGGATGTGACCATGAGCCAGGATCTCCTGCGTGCTCGTAGCCATCTCAAAGCCCGGTGGCTGGCAGCCAACAAGCGGGCGCTGCTGTTCCGGAGGAAGGCCACGGAAGCCGAGAAGGAAGCGGGGGCGCTGCAGAAGGCCGTGGACGCACTGGAAGCCGCTGCTCCACGGCTTGGCGAGACGGAGACTGCGCCACCGCCCCGCCAACAGGCCGGCACCACGGTTCAGCTCATGATCGAGGAGCTCAAAGCCCGCGGGCCGTTGACGGCGAAGCAACTGGCTGAGGCAACCGGGGTCAACTACTTCTCAGTGACCAAGCACCTCCAGCGGGGGTCGTTCAAGGTCGCGGGGACTGTCCGGAATGGAGGGCGGACATCTCAGACGTGGACGGTGGCGGAGTCAGATGGCGAGCCCAAGATCTCGGAGGCTGCCCCCGCTTCGTAGCGCTACGCCTGACGTTTCCTCCTGCCCTGTGCCGTCAAGCGGAGCCAGTCCAGCGCCCCGTCCACCTTCCGCCACATGAACCCGAACTGCGACGCGTAGGTAGCGGCCTCCGACGGCTCCCCCATCTCCAGCATCTCCGGCATCTTGCCTGGAATCGCCTTCTCGCCCAGCAGATACGCTGGAACGTGCCGGTTCCACTTGATCGCCTCTTTCAAGAGCTTGGCCGCCTTCGCTGATGCCCCCTCCTGCGAGAACCTGACCAGCGCCCTCGTGTACGTCCACTCCGCCGACACCTCGTTCCGGTACGGCCTGCGTTCGAGCAGCTCGTTCACCCGGGCCATGTCCCCGAGGATCCCGTAACAGCCGAGGAGGTAGTACCGGACGCCCTGGTTGTCGTCCGGGTTGAGCCGGAGCATGTCGACCGCGTGGGCAACCGCTTCGTCCCGCCGGTTCACCCACCACAGGCACCGAGCCAGCTGGAACCGCGCCCGCATGTACGGACGGGTCTCGACCATGCCCCAGAAGTCGCCGACCCGGTGCTCGAAGTACTCCCGTCCCAGTCCCCGCTCGCCTGCCTGAACGGCGGCTTCGAGCAGCTTGATCTGCTCCTCCTGCGACCCGCCGCCGTCCGTGGCCAGCATGAGGTGGGCGTCGGCACAATCAGGGGAGATCCGGAAGGCCTCGGACGCCATCTCGAGACGCTTCGCGCGGTTCGGCTCATCGAACGCCTGGTACATGAGGTCCTGCGCCTGCTGGAGGGGCGTACGGGTTCTCGGTGGCGGGAACGCCGGCTTGCCGCCGGACGCCTTCAGGACCTTGTTCAGGTATGCTTGCGCCTCTTGGGGGGTCTTGAACCCCTTCTCGCGGATGATCCTGGCCAGGTCGGAAAACACGGATTCCGTGACGGCCGGATCGGAAGGCGGCCGGGGTTCGCGCCTGCGCACCATTGGTAGATTACTGGCTCAGTATCCCACAGGCGGACACCAATCCAGCACCCCCTTTCAAACCGTGCGTGCGGATTTCCCGCACACGGCTTAACGAT
>Ga0315294_10003389_pt1 | contig 17347 bp, 13 predicted proteins | sample YL17G13_40_MG_FD_203626 | JGI IMG/M metagenome (GOLD analysis project Ga0315294, IMG submission 203626) | Sediment microbial communities from Yellowstone Lake, YNP, Wyoming, USA - YL17G13_40 | ecosystem: Environmental > Aquatic > Freshwater > Lake > Sediment | place: USA: Wyoming | collected... | reverse complement strand
GTTTTATCTCGAATTAGCGCCAATTGTCTCGAATTGCTCTCGAATAGTACTCGAAATGCTCTCGAAATAGCGCCAATGGTGCGCCAAATTGCTTGAATTGTGCTGAATTTGGGGGTCTGTTTTTCGTAAGTAATTATTTGGCAAAGAGTTAGATGTTTGCGACGGGTGGTTGTTGAAGAAAAAAACGCAGGGTCGACAATTGTGGCGAACATTCTGCCGGTGCGATGGTTGTTTCGTTTCATTTCCATTCGGAAGCTCCATTAAATTTTACTCTACTCAACATAGGGATATAGAATCTTCCCATAATTGGGCGGAGATGCGCATTTGAGTCGAAAAATCAGGGTATAGGGAGAGGGTATAGGGGATAGGAAGGAAGGTAAGTTATTATGGAATAAAGAGTAAGGGGGTTGGAAAAAATTTTGCGATTTTGGGATTTTTTTTCAGACCCCTGCGATTTTGATTGATTCGTAGTGCAGGGGGCGGACCCGGCTTCGCTAAGGCTACGCCGCGGCAAGTGAGCGAACAGCGGATAGACAAGCGGCAACGTAAAATAAGGACTTACGGCAAATTATACCACTTAGTGGTATGCGTTTTCAGGGTAAAAATGCAGGTGTCGGTGCGCGTAGCGTGTGGAGCGGATAAACTTTGCTCCGAGATTCTGGACCCCAGATAACGGCGTTCTGGGGTCTTCGCTACGCTACGAGGGGCGGGGGAATTTACAATTTTCTATTGACTCCTTCGACTGGATTCGACAAGCTCACCACATGTCCACTCAGGACAGGTATTTACTATTGGGGATTAAGGTGCGGGGAAATTTGGCTTTGAAAAAGGTCGCAGTTTGGGTAAAATTGGGGACACAGATTGACACGGCTTTTTCAGACACAGATTGACACGGGATTAACACTGTATAGGTCTTATTTTTAGCCACAGATTTCACGGATTAACACAGATTTTTTAGAGTTTCTTGTCCATAGAAAAGACCATTTAATCGCGGATTACACTGATTAACGCAGATTTGGGGAAATTTTCAGATAAAAGTTGCGGATTTTTTGTTGAAAATGTGGCGATTTTGGGGGTAGAATTTATCCGCTGGCTGTTTGGTGGATTGGGAAAAAATGGCAGGATGAAAAACGGTGGGTGGCCCTATCATTGTTCGATAAAGTAGTGACTATTACAACAAAATCTAGGTATGCAAGCCACTACCTTTTTAATTTCTTTCTTGTTTTTTCAAGTTTTTCATGACATCTACAATGAAGTAATTGAGCCTGATCTAAATCCGCTGTTCTACCGCCCTTGCTATGTGACACAATATGGTCTGAACTAGAATTTCTAAAATCTAGAGGCATATTACATAAAGAACAAAGTCCTTTTTGTTTAAAATATAAGGCTCGTTTTTGTTCCTCATCATGATATCTTTGAGGATCTTTTTCAATAAAAGGCTTCAATCGTTTAAACTCATTCAAAATCATTTCTAATCGATTTTTAATAGAATCAGGTGTGGTCATAACTTTTGCTTCAAGTTTATAAGCCCGATATCTATTAAAGATATCGGTTTTCATCCCTCGTGGTGCTTTCTTAGCATAGATACCGAACAAGTTTAGGTTTTTCAAAAACTCTTTAGCGAAAGAGGCGATTTCATTGGTTAGATTTTCATTTCCAGCTTTGCGCCTTCTTAAATAAGAGATTAGTAAATAAAAAGCTAGTATCTCTCTTGGTTTTAGCGCAGTAAGTAAGTAATTAAGACTATGGTGAAGGATGTCTAAATTCCCATTGTAAAACCTGAGTTTGGTCGTGCTGATGTTTTTTTTTGTATTTTTCAATCGCAGATACGAAACTACTAAGCTCAAGGCTAGGGAAAATTTTATGTTCAAAATTACCTTCGAGTTCAAGCAAAAGCATCTCGGCAGCTAATAACCGCATGCGAAATCTCTTATCACCCTTCAATAGGCTAAAGAGTTTATGTTTTTCTCTTATCTCTCTAAATGTATCTTTGAAAGCTCCTCGATAAGCATTTATCTTTTCAGCCTTATTCAACGGCGAACCTTCTTGTAAGCGTAAGAAAGTTTGAACAATATCCTCTTCCTTACTTTCTGCATCGTGACTTTTAAGCTTTAAATAATAAACACAGTATGCGTCAATCAAAAATTTTTCTTGGGGAGATAAGTCCGCATAAGGAGTTAGATCGGTAGTTTTCAGATCAAGGTTGCCGCTTAAATACTTTTTGATGGCTAAAAGTCTCTGTTGCCCGTCAAGGATTTCAAATTGACCTTTGTCATTTATAAAAAGAACCAAAACACCAATTGAGTATCTATTTTCAATTGACCTAATAAGTTCAACTTGTTGAGTATAAGTCCAAATATCACCTCGCTGATAATCAGGATTTATATATATTTTGTTTTGGTCAAATAAATCTGCGATTTCACCGAGAACAAGCCAGTTAAAATCTATATCTGGAACTTTTTGTCTAGGCATTACAATTTCTCCTATAGGTAAATAGGTTTTGGTGTTTGCTCTACTGCTGCCATCTCGAGTAATTGGTACAATTATACGTCTGAACAGGAAAGAAGGGAAAAGGAAAAAAGTGTGAAAGAGGATTATTAAATGAACCAATGGCGGGGGGAAGCAGAGAATAGAAAATCGAGAATCGAAAATTGAAAGTAGAATAAGCATTCCTCGCGCCTGCAACCCGGCGTGAAACGCCGGGCTAAATACGCTGCCGACAAGGTCGGCGGTATGGGGTTAAGGGGTGATTGGTCGGACAGGTCTGACCTGCAGGACATTTCGGACGGATGACGCTACTCTCAGTTAATAAACCCGCCGAATAAACCCTTCGACTGCGCTCAGGGCAGGCTGGCAGGCTCGAGCAAAAGGAATTGTTAGTTGGGCGAAGTGGGGAGTATTACAATTCATTCCTTGTCCTTGCCAGGTAGCGCCTTCCTGCTTTGCGGTTCCAAAAGGTAATTCTCACGTGATACAATACGTTTGCCGGTACGAGATTCAAGGTCTTTTCTTGCCTTACCTGCAACCTCGCCTCCTTCGACGGCAGCATGTTTGCTTTCGACAAACCCCTGAGCATCGCAGTTGCGGGTTATTTCTGTTGTTGCAGCTTCGCCTAACATTGAGAAGATTTGCTCAAGGTCGTTCATGTGGTCACGAAGATTTTCGCGTTTCAAACCCTTAAGCCGTTTGTATTGGCTCGGCGTCAAGCCGAATGTTGCCTTTGATATTTCGGCGGTGAGGATTGCATATTCGGTATCTTCTTTGACGCCGCGTTTATTCCATTCGTCGGTCAATTCTTCACGGACAGCGATTCCCCGCATACGTTTTTCAATCCAGTTATCGGAGTAGCCCTTGGCCTTGTATAGTGCCCGGGTTCTTTTCGTCGCCAGTTCGGGGTCTTCGATTTCCTGAACGCGTTCGTAACCCACCTTTGCTAACCAGCGTTTGAAGGGTTCGGCTTTGGGAGAGGGGATGGACTGAATGATGCGGAACATACTTTCGGTGTTTGCGCAGTCAGTTTCGTACTTTTTGCCATCTATGGACTTTAATTTCAGTTGTCGACAAAATGTCGACAACTCAGCACCTTCCTCGCTTTTTACCCGCACTTTCATTCTGTACCAATAATCACGCGGATTCTCGCTTTCCGTCAGAGCCGCAACAACATCAACAACTGAAAAAAACCATTCGTTTTTGTGCAATGTCTTACGGATTTTCCTGCCACGAAAAACAGCGATTTTAGTAGTCGGAATTAGTTCATTCCCCATACTTGTTCACTCCAAAGGCCCAAAATTTCTTTTTTGCCCATTTATTAAAAGTATCTGCGATGCCATCGTCCGCAGGAGCGAATGTTTAAGTTGCCGTGTTTGTGAGCGGCGGATGTTAATTGAATTACACGTGATTCCATTCTCGAAAGAACTCCTTTTTTTTATTACGATGTATATGGTATAGAGGTTTCAACGTTAGTCAACAGTTTAAACATAACTGTCTCAAAGATTGGGGGAAATTGGAGATTCTTCGCTTCCGCCTTCGTTCTTCGAGCTACGGCGGACAGGTCGCTCAGAATGACAGCGGCTGGTTTATTGGGGGGTGAGTTTGTCGGCGGGGTCGAAGATTTTAAGGGTGTTCTTGCCGGCCTGCTTGGCCTTGTAAAGGGCCTGGTCGGATTTGCTCGTAATGTCCTCCGGCGTGGCATCGGCATCATACTGGCCCAGGCCGACACTGATGGAGAGCGAGACTTCCTTTTTATTCAATATTATGGGCGAGCCTGCGACGGCATCGACCATACGCTGGGCGACCACGACCGCATCCGACAGCGTGGTATTGGGCAGAATGAGCGCAAATTCATCGCCGCCATAGCGTGCAGCAATATCAATCTGCCTGATGCAGTCCCTGATTTTTCTGCTGACTTCGATAATGACCTTGTCGCCTGTGCTGTGGCCGTAAGTGTCGTTTATTTCCTTGAGGTTATCGATATCGACCATAATGACTGAGATTTGTCCGCCATATCGCCTCGAGCGCCACAGCTCTCGTTCGAGCATTTCGTAAAATGTTTTATGATTGGCCAGTCCAGTGAGGCCATCAGTGACGGCCTGTCGCTGGATTTTCTCAAAAAGCTTTATATTGCCGACGGAGGCGCCAATCAACTGTCTGAAAAGCTCGATGAGGGCGATGTCTTTCTGGCCGAAATCTCCGCCATCCATTTTGTCGGCGAGATTGAGGACGCCGACCACCCTGTCCTGACAGAGCAGCGGAGCGATGGCACAGCTTTTTGTGCTGTAATTTTCTGCAAAGACCCGCTGGGATTTTTTTATTACGGGTTTTTTGTGGGCGTCTATGTCACCGACCAGGAGCAGCTCTTTGCTTTTAACAGCCATAACCATCGGTGAGGGCGGGTTCTGGCTGAGGGAGACAATCTTATTGATGAGAAAGGGGTGATTGTATTTCTGGAGGCGCAACATCTGGCTGGCATCATCGAGTATATACAGCGAAGCCAATCTTGCCCTGACCAGCTCAGGTATGTCTGTGATGCAAACGGTCGCAATTCGTTCGATATCGAGGCAATTTATGCGGCGGGCCAAAGGTGTAATTTGTTCCAGCAGGAGGAGCTGCCAACTGGGCCTTTTGTCCATCACATCGTGTTTTTCGCCGCTATCGGTCATAAGTCAAAAATACGGTTTAATCTTTAATGTCCTATAATTACCACACCAAATTTCCGAGCAGGGCTGCACCGGCCTAAAAAAGCGTTAGAGGCCGTCGCAGCCGGGCTATCCTTGTATCGGATATTTTTATGGGCGTATAAAGGAAAAAGAGTTATGAGATTTGATTTTGATTAGGGGACAGAATTGAGGCCGGCGGCTCTTTGCCTGTAGACTTGCAGTTGTTCGCTGATTCTGCGTTTAAGGTTTTCGTCTTTTGCAGCGGAGGCCAGTTCGAGGGCGGCCTGCTCAGGGTCTACGGCCTTGTCGAACCGGCCTGCCTGGGCGTGTGCTGTCGCCAATAATTCAAGTGACATAATATCCTTACGGCCTGTTAATTCCACCGCCCGGCCGGCGAGCTCAATCGCCAGTTTAGTGTCACGCATATTGGGGTCGGGATGGGTAGCCAGAATCCAGGCCAAACTTTTTAAGGCGGGCAGAAGGTCAGGCTGGATAGCGAGGGCGCTGCGAAAATGTATGGCGGCGCGGTCGAGGTTGCCCTGCCTGGCGAGCAGGCCTGCGAGGTTGCAGTGGGCCTCGGCGTAATCGGGTTTATATTGCAATGCCTGCTCAAAATGGCTGACGGCATCGTCGGGTTTATTCTGCGCTATCAGCACCAGGGCGAGGTTGCCGTGGGCCTCGGCGAAATCGGGTTTTAGCTGGATGGCGAGATTGAATTGAGCAACGGCGTCATCGAGACTGCCCTTTGCCTGAAGGAGCAGGCCGATGTTATTGTGCGCTTCCGGGAAATCGGGTTTGAGCTTGAGGGCCTGATTGAAGTGAGCGAGCGCTTCATCGAACCTGCCCTGCGACCTCAGCACCAGGGCGAGGTTGTTATGGGCATCGACAGAATTGGGGTCGATGCGGAGGGCGTTTTTGAAGCAGGTAACGGCCTGGCCGGAATCGCCTGATGACTGAAGAGCAAAGCCGAGATTGTTGAGGACGGCAGGGTCATCGGGTTTAACACGGAGGGCCTGGCGGTAATGTTCGACGGCATCAGCGTGTCTGCCGACTGCCTGAAGCGCGATAGCGAGGTTGCACTGCAAATCGGCATCGTTCGGCTTGACTTTGACGGCCTTTAGGTAATGAGCAATGGCCTCATCGGCGCGGCCCAGCTTGTAGAGTGCATTGCCGAGATTGGTATGCGCATCGGGATAATCCGGGCTTAACCTGATGGCCTGCTGATAGTGGTCGATGGCTTCGCTGATACGGCCTTTTGCTTTCAGACCGTTGGCGAGATTGTAATGAGTGTCGGGATTGTCCGGAGCAATGTTGTAAGCTTTCAGATACAGTGCGAAGGCCTCGTCGATTTTTCCTTCCGTGCGAAGTGTATCGGCGAGGTTGAAATAGCCGCGAAGATTATAAGGCGATACCTTGACAACATTTCGCCAGACGACCGCTTCGCTGCGATAGTCCCTGTTGCGATTCAGCGTTGTAAGCGTAAGTGAAACGATTACTATGATTATCAAAAGAGCGGTGAAAATATTTTTCAGGGGTTGTGCGGCGATGCGCTGCAGAAAAAGGTATGTGCCGGCCACGACCAGGATAATTGCGCCGGCCAGCGGCAAATAGAGGCGATGCTCAAAGGCAAGGTCGGCGATGGGTATAAAGGTTGAGGTCGGGGCAAGTATGACGAAGAACCAGACGGCGGGATATGCCCAGGAGCGGTTACGCCATAGTCCCCAAAAGGCAGCGGCGACAATCGCTGCAACCAGAAGCATAGGCGGTATGATTTGCTGCCAGGAGTAAGCGATGCGCCAGCAGTAATCGAGGCACTGTTCTGTGGGCCAAAAGCAAAGTTTTATATAATGAACAATGATGCCGAACTGTGTCCTTGCGTAGCTCCAGGCGGTGATATGGCCCATTTGGAAGCCTGTAGTGCCGGCGCGAGGCCCGGTGAGCATTATGGCAATCAGAATTATCCAGGTTGCGGCCAAGCCGATATAAAGCAGCCAACGACGGCGAAGGGCCGGTCTGAATAAACCTGCGGCAAATGTGCGGTCATACAGCAGGACAAGAACCGGCGCGGTAACCATTACCTCTTTAGAGGCCATACCCATAGTGCAGCAAAGTATCGAGAGCAAAGACCAAGACAAGGGACGCTGAGAGGACATTGCGCGCGCAGCGGCATAAAGCGTAAGCAAGTAGAACAACCCCATAAGCGATTCTGTGCGCTGAATGATGTAAGTTACACTTTCGGTTTGCAGGGGATGCACCAGCCAAATAGCGGCTGCTGTCCAGGCTATGACAGAGGCGTTGTTGCCGAATTGCCCCCTGAGCCTGTCACTGAACAAAGTAATTTTGATTAGGCCGTAAAGAGTCAGCGCTGCGAGGAGGTGAATAGCCAGATTAAAGATATGGTAGCCCGGCACGGAATAAGCGCCTATAGCGTAATTGAAGGCGAGTGACAAGGCGGGGATTGGCCTGCCTGCCACGGGACATTCCGGCCGGGCGGACATAGATTTGGTGAGCGGCCAGAGATGCCGGACAAAAGGGTTTTCGTGAATGGCGGCCTTATCATCGAAAATGAAAGGGCCGCTGAAACTGTTGGCATAAGCGATGATGCCGATAATGACCAAGCTGAGAGGCAATGCGATATTAACAAGCGATTTTTTAAACGGGACACCCCCCTGCCGGCCGCCGGAACTCTGTTGTAAGCGGCTAATAGGCTGCTGCAATCCGTTTTTGTGCCTTTGGTGCTTTTCCTTCATAAACAGGGGTAACAGAACAAAACACAACGGTTTCAAATTCTACTTTTGACCGATGAATTGGGCAATCTCTAAAATAAATTGTATTTAAAATTATCAAAAAAACAGGCAAAAATCTGGCGTTTTATCAGGTAGCAGTGTAAACTATGCGGAAAAATACAAGATTATGGTTGAGTAATTGAGAGGTATTAAGATGAGTCAGTTACAGGGAAAGATGGGAAGGCGGCAGTTTCTTGCCAACGGCGCAAAATTAGCAATGGCGGCACCATTATTAACCCAGCAGAGCAAGGCTTCGGATGCGAACCAGCCTGCGAAAGAGCCGAACCAGACGGCTACAAAAGGCAGCGGCGGCAAAGGGCCGGCGTTTATTATCGATTCGCACACTCACTGCAAAAGCACAGATGCGTGGGTAAAAGAAATGGTGGAAACATACCGGCGGCACAACGCTATGGCCTGTGTCTTTACGTATATGGCAGATATGAAACTGGTAAAAGATGCTATGGCCAGTTACCCGGACGTCTTTATCGGCTACGGCAGGATTGAGATTGACGACCCCAATGCGATTCGCGAAGTCGAAACCTTCAAGAAAAATGGTTTTGTGGGAATGAAATTTCATCGTCCCCAGAAAAACTTTGACGACCCCTGTTATTTCCAGGTTTACAGATTATGCGAAGAATACGGTATGCATATGATTTTTCATACCGGCATCGCGGGTCATACTCCTTCAGACAATAAACCTATGTGGGGCTCGGGTGCGAGAATGAGGCCGATATACCTGGATACACTCTGCATGCAATTCCCAAAAGCAACGATTCAGGGGGCGCATCTTGGGAACCCCTGGTATGAGGAGGCTGCTGAAACCGCCCGGTGGAATGCGAAGCTGTATTTTGACGTGTCCGGCTCAACGCTTATAAAATTTATAAAACTCGGGCATTTAAAACGGATGAGCGAGATACTATGGTGGGCTGACGATGAGTCACAAAACAATCCGCACACATTAAAGGGCGGGCCGAGCGGCTGGGAACATATCGTATTCGGCTCGGATGAGCCGCCGAGCGGACTGGCGGCAAATATAGAGAGATTTCAAAAAATGCTGGATGCCAATAATGTCAGTGCGATTACTCGTGAAAAGATGTGGGGGCTTACGATGGCCAAGATATTGGGTATAGACCCGAAAACACACAAATTCACCGGCAATAAAGGAGCATAAACAGATATTTAACATCTTCGAACAGCCCTGGGCATTGCTGGGTTTGGCGGGTATTGTTCTGCTCGTAATGTGGGTCATTCGTGCCGTTCTGCCTGAAAAACGGCGATGGTGGCAGATGGCGATACCTCTGCTGATTGCCGTTGCTGCCTTTGGGATAGACCTAATCGTCCAGACAGACCCTGAGAGGATAAAGGCGGTTATTTACTCCGCATCGAAAGCCATCGAAAAGGAAAATCCGAATGCGATGGAACTGCTTCTGTCGGCGGATTATCACGATTCCCGCCACAAAACAAAACGGGATTTGATGGGTTACTGCAGGGCCATTCTATCGGAGCCGCTGGTAGAGAAAAACATCACAAGGATTGCATCGCTGGAAATATCGCCCGACAAACTTACCGCAGGCACTGTCGTTAATATCCGGATATTATTCGATAAAAGAAGTTTCATATACCAGGACTACAAACAACTAATGTTCCTAAAAATGAAAGTAAATCTGGTAAAGGAAAAAAACAAATGGCTTATCGTTCAGGCGGAACTGCTTGAGGTTGATATGCAGCCTATGAGCTGGCAGGACATCACGCAAATACCTTATTGACGAATAGATAATTACGAAACCGGCAGGAGTCTGCATAAAAACAGGACATCGGCTTAATTTTTTGCATAATGTTTATCTGTGTGAACGGCTTTGCCGTCGACATCGTAATGAACAAAGGTTATCGAAGGTTTTCCTTCTTTGCGAGATACATAAACGGCAAGAAAACCCCCTTTTACGCGAAGGAAACGATGCTGCGGTCTTTTATCTTCCTGTTTCCATCCCTGTGCGTGGGCATCTGAAGCCGGGCCGTGACCATATTCACGAAGGCCGGTCTCAGAATCGACAGATACATATTGCCAGTGCCTGTCCCCTGTAACAGAAAACATTCCCTGTTTGGCCATAAATTCGCGCAACATTCTGCCTTCTGCCTGATAAGGCGTCTTGTCTGCGTAATTATCGTGCTTGTTGTCCCTGTCGGGGCCGACCATCGGCGATGGGGTAAACAGCACCTTAAAAGTCGCATCGGACTGCTGCACGGTATTTTTAAACCATTCTATCTGTTCTTTACCCCAAATAGTAGGCTGGACCTTACTTTCCATATCCTGGGGCGTTCGGAACTCTCGTCCGTCAACCAGCCAGATTTGCAGGTCTTTGCCCCATCTGAAAGTTCGGTATGGCCTGCCCGGGACAAGCGGGGTCTGTTCATAATGCACAGCCAGACCCTGTTCAAAGGTAAAGTCGCCGAGCTTGTCAGAACGTTGGCCGGGACGAGCATCATCGCAGTATGTATCGTGGTCGTCCGACTGAAAATAAGACGGGATTTGGCTGTAAAAATCGACGATATTCGGAAGGCCGTTCATACGATTCCATTTATGGCGGGCATAACTTATATTTACAGCGTAAGGGCCGGGCCTGTCGTAATACACATAATCGCCAGAATGCACAAAAAAATCGGGATTCAGCTTTAACATACTTTTATAAACCTTATGTCCCTCGTTGCTTTCCCTGTCCCACCATTCGTGGTCGGACGCTGTTGTGCAGACAATATCTGCGGTTGAGTCTTTCGGCGGTGCGGTGCGAAATGTCCCGTGCATAACTGCGGTAATGACAGAGTTGCTGTCCGGACGCGCCTCAATACAATAGTTATAAAGTGTGCCGGCAGTTAAATCATTGATTTGAAACTGGGCTGTGCAATCAGACTCTTTCGTGGCCGTTTGCCAATCCGCAGCAACCTGTTTTTCGCCTGATGCAGCCGTCAGGACAACGCGAACCTGGCTGGGCATTCCGGGGACAGCCCCTTCCATCCGGTCGATTGTAAGACCTGCCGGCATAACCACTGCCGGAGGACCGGGGCGGTCTTTAGTACGCTCAAACTTAGGCGCATTCATATCGGGTTTTTCGACAGCCGTCAGGCGCGTCCACATCCGAACCGAGGTAGGCGTAAGCTCGCCAATCTTTATTCCGTTTGCCAAGAAAGGCCCTGCACTAAAAGCAAGACCGTTTACAGCGAGTGATACGCCGAAAGAAGAAAATAACATCCATCCCCAAAGTGTTTTTCTAATCGTCGGCATTTTATTCAAACTCCTTATTTGGCGGCTGCTATTTTGTTTTAAGCCAGTTATCAGCCACGGAGGCGAAATCCGTAAAATCGACGTTGCCGGAAATATTGAGGTCGGCGCCATCACAGTTATTCGAACCGCCGCAGTCAGCCCTGAGCCAGCGGTTGGCAAAAAACCCTATATCCTCAAAACCTACCCCTGCCGGCGGAACGAAATCTCCTGTGAGGATTTGCGCCCCTTCCAGCCAATGCTCGGCAAAAATGACAAAATCCCTGAAGTCGACCACCCCATCGTTGTTCATATCGCCGGCCAAAACAGCGGTGTAATTCCATTCTTCAACGGCGGAATATACCCCCTCGCCGGTGCGTTCCATCCACGTCAAAGTTATCTTCAGGCCGTCAACCTCACACAGGACATAGCCATACTGCTCAACGTGCTTAATATTTGTTAAGGTATAGTAGTCGTTCACACCGTCATAATTCCCCGACCAACCGGAGAATGGCGCACCACCTGTGCCGACAACGTATTGATGAACATCGTTATTAGGCTCACCATCGTTGTCAACTCTGGCGTGATTATAAAAATGGTCGTGGCCGCAAAAATAGACCCGTCCGCCGGCTTTTTCGATACTGAACCAGAACGCATCGCGATTTGCGGGATAAGCATCGAGACAATCCGAGTGATTGACCTTGAAGGCGGGGTCATGACCAAAAATAAAAATATGCGGGCCGGTGTTTGCTGAAAGCTGACTGTTGAGCCAGGTCTGGTTTACACGGCGTAAAACGATGTACTGGTCAAGGGCAATAATAAAGACGTTTTTATGTCCGGCTGAATATGTCAGGTTTATCTCTCCCGAAGGCCCATTGTCCGGCAGTTCGGGAAAAACGTTGTTCCAGGCTGCTGTCCCCTCCGGGCTGCCACGGTCATGATTTCCCCGGACAACGTAAACGGCTATGTTGGCATCATAGACCGGCTTCATCGTATTTCGCCAGGTATTAAACTCGCTTTCAAGCTCTGTCTGGTCGACGCCGCCGAGTACAAGGTCGCCCGGCACCAGAACAAACTCGGCGCCTTTGTCCACGATTTCATCGGCAATCTCGCTGAGAACGGCTATGTTTACGCCGTTATCTTCGCCGTCGGAACGAGTGTCGCCGACAACTATGAATTTCCAGGGCGTTTGCGCCAGGCTCACTGAAGAGAATACCACACAAAGAAGACAGGCTGCGAAAGATTTCATTGCGTCCCTCTTCCTCATTTTGGGGCGTTTTTCTTTTCGGTACCGAAAATTACCACATCTTATATTATAAGAAAATCACCCCCGCTAATCAAGAAGTTTTTCGCCGTAAACCGCTGCAACAAACGCTTTTTCCTACAGTTTTGCCGGCTTGCAAAGGTTCTTGTCGTCCAGAGCGACACGGCCACAGATTCTGCAATAGTACCTGCCGTTCTTAACCAGTGATTTGTAAGTTTTCGGCTCGCTGAACTGAAAACCGATGTTGGTCAGATAGCACAAATGCTTGTCGTGACCATTATGAGGCATTGTTGCTTTTGCCATATTCTTTCCCTCCAAAAAAATGTGAGTAATGCTATGTGTCATAGTAATCCGAAAACGGCATTCGGTCAACCTTTTTTTGCCGAGAAATCACCGATAAAATTGAAATATGCGGTTTTATTTTCTCGACTACTCGAAGGTAATCTGGTATATTGCCTCCCGCGAAAATTGCAGTTAACTTATAATTGGCAGTTAATAATTTAGGAAAAAGATATATGGATTACAGAAGAATTATACCCTGTTTGGATGTCAAAAACGGCAGATTGGTCAAAGGTATCAATTTTGTCTCGTTAAAAGATGTCGGCGACCCTGCGGAAAATGCCGCTGCTTATAGTGAGGCAGGCGCAGATGAGCTGGTATTCCTGGATATTACAGCAACGGTCGAAGGCAGAAAGACGCTTCTCGGTGCGGTCAAGAAGACCGTTGCGGCGATACCCCCTGCTTTGCCCTTAACGGTCGGCGGAGGCATCAGCAACTGCAAGGCCATCGAAGAGCTTCTGGACATTGGCGTAGCAAAGGTGTCTATCAATACCGCTGCCGTCAGAAATCCTGATTTTGTCGAGGAAGCGGCGGATGAATTCGGCAGTGACATAATTACCATTGCGATAGATACGAGAAAAAATGCGAAATTACCCTCCGGCTTCGAGGTGATGGTCAGCGGGGGCAATGTCGGTGCAGGAATCGATGCGGTTGAGTGGGCCAGGAAAGTTGAGGACTTGGGGGCCGGCGCTATTCTGCCAACAAGTATGGACGCCGACGGCACACAGGCCGGTTACGACATCCCGATGACCAGGGCAATAGCAGATGCGGTAGATTTGCCGGTAATTGCTTCCGGCGGTGCAGGCACGCTTGAGCATCTCTATCAGGCCATTGTCGATGGTCACGCAGATGCCGTTCTTGTGGCCTCGATAGCACACTTCGGCAAATATACTATCAGGCAAATGAAAGAGTATCTGGCACAACGTAAAATACCCGTCAATCTGTAATCAACCCACGTATTACATTTACAGGATGGATGCACGCTTTTAAAAAGCGGTCTTTTTATCAATTCTCAAAAGCCGCCCCCTGAATTTACCGATATGGTTGTTGCGGTAAAACCACCGTATCAGGTGACAAAGGAATACCGATAATGTTTGGCGGACTGAAAAAAAATAAGCTGCCTCTGGAGGCGAGGCTGTTTGCCCTCAGGTGGTACCCGAGCAGCAGAAGCTGTATGAACACTGTGCTTCGCAGGGGCAGGTTTCAGCATATGCCGCCTTTGATGGTCCGAAAAGCCGAGTGGCGACGTTAAGTTTATGCGGGTGTATCTTATAAATTAGGTCCGGTAACAACAACTTACGAATATATTGTCTGAAAAAGGGGAAAAAACGGTGTGGACATCGACGGTCAGAGACATTGAATTCGTGGTAAAACAACAAAACAGACTTCTGACAATTCAGGAAAACGCCACCGTTGCCGAGGCGGCGAGAAAAATGAGCGACAATCATATCGGCTGTCTGCTGGTGCTTGATGCAGGCAACAAGTTTGTCGGCGTGATTACCGAGCGTGACATCATCGCCAAATTATTCAAAAAATCAACTTCCTTCGATGCGGTGCTTGTCAGGGACATTATGACAGCCAACGCCATATCCTGCACTATGGACACGCCGATTTTCGAAATCGAGCGGCTTATGGACGAACACAAGATACGGCACGTGCCTGTTGTTGAGAAAGGCGTGCCGGCAGCAATGGTTTCCAGCAGGGACATCATAGCATATCAGCTTCGCAGCAATCAGGCTATGAAGGCCGCTGCCGAGCAGGTAGCGATGCTTTCGACAGGACTGAAAAGTCTGGATTTCGACGACGTTGTTGCCCTGGCCATCAACGAGGTGCCGAAAAACTTCGGGGCTGACTGGGCGGTATTGTATTTTACTCAAAACGGTTTGGCAGCTCCCCTGATTTACCGGAAAGGCTGTCCAATCCCACAGGAAATTCTGCTCAACCCGCGAAAATCGCAGCAATCAGCCTGCGACGGAAAACCAATGTGCGACAAAATCTGCGCCGACTGCCAGAAATTCGGCGGCCAGGCGCCCTCACTTATCATACCGCTTATGATTTGTGAGCGATTTGGAAGCCGCAACAGCAATACCGACAGGCAGGGATTTTTGTGTATGTGCAGGCTGAATGAAACGGTGGGGGAAGATGCACTTCGGTTATACAAGGCCGCCCTGCTGCAGGAGGTTCTGGATGTCAATCTGACCAATGCCAGATTATACCAGAATTACCGTAAGGCGCAGCGTGACAGCGAAACAGACCCGCTGACCGGTGTGGCCAGCCGGCGAGTGCTTGAGCAGATGCTGAACGCCGAGTTCGCACGTGCGGTTCGATACAAACACGGCTTTTCCGTCGCCATTCTGGACGTGGACAATTTCAAACTGATAAATGATGCCACCGGCCATTCTGCCGGCGACAGGGCGCTGCAAATGCTGGCCAAATCGATGCGCCGCAACGCACGTGCAAACGACACAATCGCCCGCTACGGCGGCGACGAATTTGTTATGCTGCTGCCGGAAACAAAGCTCGGTGACGCAGCGGAGATGCTTGAGAGAGTCCGCAGCCAGGTTGAAAAACTTTCGCTGCCAAACGTTCGACCCATTACGATAAGCTGCGGACTGACCGAGTGGACGGGGTCGGTGACCGATACGCCTGAAAATATATTGAAACGTGCCGATGCCGCCCTTTATGAAGCCAAGCGCAAAGGCCGAAACCGCATAGCCGTCAGCGAACCGGAAAAAAGTCCGGTTTAAGAACCCCGCTAAAAGACGAGGTATTTCATCGCCTTTGTCAGTCTTACACCGACTTTTCCCAAATTTTCAATATTTCGTATTAGCCCTTCTTTTCGCAGCTCCAAAATTCGTTTTGCAGTCACTATGCCGATGCCCGGCGCCCTCATAAGCTCAAACTTAGATGCGCAATTCACATTTACGGGGAACATTTCCGGATGCCCTGCGGCCCAGGCCTCCTTGGGGTCAGTTTCCAGCGACAGGTTGCCCTTTTCATCAAAGACAATGTCCGACTCCGCAAACCCGTATTTTCGAAACAGAAAATCAACCTGATACAATCTGTGCTCCCGCCTGAATATGTCCGCGGGTTTTTCCAAATTTATCCTTTCGCCGGGCAGCGATTCGTCCCCCAGCCCTTTTTGATAAGCGCTGAAATATACCCTGTGAACCTTAAGCCTGCCATACAGGCCGTTCATATACTTCACTATTTCCGCATCCGACTCCCCTGCCGCACCGACAATAAACTGTGTGGTCTGATTGCATCCCGCATACTTCGCACCCGGCGCCGTCAGCCTGCTTATCAGCTTCATAGGTTCAATAATGTCCCTGATATAATCTTTTTTCTGCGACAATTTCGCCAGGTGCGATTGTCCCGGCGTCTCGATATTCAGCGAAACATCGCTTGCCAGTGAAACCGCTTCCTCTATTGCTGCGCCGCTTGCGCCGGGAATAACTTTTAAGTGAATGTAACCTTTGTAATTATATCTGGTGCGTAAAATCTTTGCGGTGGTATTGAGCAGGGTCATTGTCGTATCGGGCGAGCCGCATACGCCTGAGCTTAAAAACAGTCCGAAAACCTTTCGCCGGTTGTAATAATCCAAAAATACTTTTGCCGTTTCTTCAGCGCCTAAGCTGCATCTGCGAACATCCATTTGCTGCCGCAGCGGGCAGTATTTGCAGTCGTTTGAGCATACATTGGAAATCAGCGTTTTAAAAAGGACGCTTCTGCCGCCGTTTGGCAGTGTAACCGGATATATCCATTTTCCGGCCTCGCTTTGTTTGCGATGCTCTTCTTTGTAACTGCCGCAGGCACAGGCCAGGTCATACTGCGCATCAGCGCTGAGTATCTCTAGTTTCTCCTGTGTACCCGGCTGAGAAATAACTCCAACCATACTGACATACTCCTCTTCCTGTTACGTCAGTGAATGCCGCAAGTTTTTAAATGCTTATCGAAAAATCCTGTCACTATCGGCCTAAGGTCTCGCTGTTTAGGCTGCAAATCGAAAGTATGCGGGGCGCCCTCAATAAGCAACATCTCGCTTTGAACGCCTTTTTCTCGAAGCCTGGCATCCATCTCGACCGACTGTCGATAATCAACCACTTTATCCGCCGTTCCGTGAATAATTAAAAAAGGCGGGCTTTCACTGCTTATATGATTGACCGGCGATGCGTACTCCCACAACCACGGGTTCTGCTCTTTTGTAACACCCAGAAATGTCCCCACCGCAAGATTGTTTACATCGCTCGTTAAAAGATTAAACGCACCGTATAATGCCACCACCGCCTGAACCTTGCTGGATACCCCTTTATAAGGCCAGTTCGGCTCAAGCGCCTGCTCTGAGCCTGTCAGACCGACCATAGCGGCCAGATGACCACCTGCTGAGCCGCCAATTACCCCTATATGATTAGGGTCTACCTGATACGCCTTTGCATTCTTTCGCAAAAACTGCACGGCTCTTTTGCAATCATAAAGATTTTCCGGCCAACCGGCACTGCCCTGCTGTGCCTGCTCGCTCTTTTTAGAAAGAAGATAATTAATACTCATA
>Ga0315294_10003388_pt1 | contig 17349 bp, 15 predicted proteins | sample YL17G13_40_MG_FD_203626 | JGI IMG/M metagenome (GOLD analysis project Ga0315294, IMG submission 203626) | Sediment microbial communities from Yellowstone Lake, YNP, Wyoming, USA - YL17G13_40 | ecosystem: Environmental > Aquatic > Freshwater > Lake > Sediment | place: USA: Wyoming | collected... | reverse complement strand
TTACACCGCCCTGTTGTGCACTTCCACCGGCCACTTTTTCGGTTGTGCCGAGGACGAGAACATCACCCATCTCGACCGGTGTCCCGTCGAACACCGAAAGCGATATCCTGCTGACGGCGCTCGATGTCTTTGTAACCGTAAAGGAGCAACTGCCGTCATTTCCCGGAACCAAGTCCACTTTCCCGCTTTGACCGTTGATGAGGCTCGTGCCCGAACGGTCTTCGAGCACCAGTCTCATGCCGCCAATATTCTCGCCGCCCTTCCGGTTGAGTCTCAGCGCGAACGGCTCCGATTCCCCTAAAGCGATGACATTTATTCGCGGCTCGACAACCGCTTCAAGTTGACCTTGTACAAGCGGCTGTTCAACAGGAGCGAATACTGGTGAGATCGTTTTGTAACCGTCCAGCTCCACTGTCGTATCGAGCTCGGGAACTCTATTCTTATCGGAAAGCGCATAGTCGAACTCGAACCTGCCGGACCCATCCGCCTGGCCGGAGATGTCCGATAGCCCGCCGCCAAGTAACCGGCTTCCGGGGGCGTCCCGTACGGAGACCCTCGCGCCCGCTGCCGGCGCCAGGATTCCGGCAGGGCTCACCGCGACCGACATCCTGTCGAGTATGTTCGCTTTCTGGGTCTCAAGGTTCTGAAGCTCGGAAGCAAGCATGTTACCGTCTGGGGCGGCACCCTTCTGCGCGATGACCTTTTGGACCTGGACCTTGTTTTCATTGTACTGCCTGGCGATATACTTGATCCTATCCGGGTCGATTTTCTTCATGCTCACGAAGTAATCGAGCTCTTTAAGCCTTTCCTGAGCGAGGTCCAGGCTCTTCCTGGCCTTGGTCACCGGGTCACCGATGAACACCATCGAGATTTTTTCTCGAGCTACCTTGAAAACGTAGAGAGTATCACCGGGATGGCTTCCCCGGGCGAGCAGGGTAAGCCCGAAGAACAAGGTAACCACGACGCAGACCGTCAGAAAAGCAATGGCGGCGGCCCTGGAAAGCTGCAACAACCCGGTGCGCTCCTCGCCGGAAGCCGTCCATGGATGTCGAACGCCCGGGACGCCCGTCACCCGCGAGTGCCATGCGACCTTGAGCCTGAAAGAAAGACGCGGCTTTATTGCCGGGATTGACCCTAATCCTTTGACTATATCCTGGTATTCGTCTGGCTTGCTGGTATCCTTAAAGTCTTCCGTCGCTCTCATCCTCGTCTTGGGTCCCGGTGAGCCTTTCTCTCAAGTTCTTTATGCCCTTGAACTGAAGACCCCTTACGGTGACCTCTTTCTTGCCGAGTGCTTCCGCCGTCTCCGCTACGCTCAAATCTTTCATGAACCTCAATATGAGCACCTCAGCCTGCGCCGGCGGCAGTTTCACTACCTCTCTGTACATCCTTTCCATCTCTGCACTCGTGGAGAGGACATCTTCTATCGCTTCTTCCTCCGATGCAAACCCGGGTATCTCGTCTATGTCAACCGATTCCCTGCTGACCCTGAAATGGTCCACCACGGAATTGTGGGCTATCCTGTAAAACCAGGCCCTTACCGAGTGACCCATCTCCTCGAACGAGCTGACCCCGGCATAACCTTTGCTGAAGACATCCATCGTCAGGTCTTCCGCGTCATGCACGTTGCCGACCCGGCGAAGTATGTAGTCGTAGATATCCTTGTAGCAGAGCCGGAACAACTTCCCGTAGGCTCTTTTATCACCTTCCTTGGCCCTGGCTATGAGTTGTACTAATAAATCCTCAAGGGGGGCTTTCGCCATGCCTTTCCACCCTCTTAAACGGAAGTACTTGCCGGTTTGTTGACGCCTCCCGTTTTTTGTTGCTCGATCGAGATACGCTTATGGGGTAGCCGGCGGGACGGTGAAGGAACGTGCAAATGACCTCTCCTCGCTTTCAAAGAGTACTTTCGGTTATTATAGGTGATTACATTAGGTCGATTGCCTGATTCACCACATCATCTCAAAAGTTACAGAAATGCGGGCGGCAGTGGACGAAAGCGACGGAGGGCAGAAGGGCTTGTTGTTGCCGGTCTTTACGGTCGCACTGGTGCTGGCTCTTTTCGCCGGTATCGTTTGGCTGGTAGCGGACGGGGTATCCTCCTTCAACGGCAATAATAACGGCCAGGTTGCCGGGGAAGGCGCCAGCCTCATGAAGCGCGTAGGGGAGCTCATAAATTGCACTCGCGTGATCAACGACCCGCTACCCTTGGTCGGCAGCCGCTCCTACGATTTTCTGGCGGACATAGACGGTGATCCCCGAACAGGCGGGTTCGGAGCCCCGGGATATGGAAAGGGTCTCGAGAGGGTGGTCATTTATAGACCCGGAGAGAGTAGCACGGAACTGAGAGTCGACGTCCGTACCGCTCCGGGCCAGAGCCCGCGCTCCACAGTTCTGACCGGGGACCTGGACTCAAACGACCCCCGAGCTTTCGGGATAGACTGCATGCTGGAGTCACCTGTGAAGAACGGCGAAACGACCAATCAAAGGAGCCAGCTCGACGAGAAGCCAGTGCGTGTAGGCGTCACACTGGTGTTGGGACCGCTTGAGGGTGAAACCGCGGGGAGCCAGAAGTGCAAAAAAGTCATCCGGCTTAGAGCACTGGCGAGAGAAACAAACCCCTGAGGCTTCCTTATGGATATGATCCATCTCTGCAGACACCCATTCAAAGTAAACCGAAATGGCTTTTTTGCCGTTATATATAGTAGAAAAACTGCATAGATCAAATTCACCACGGGAGTAGGAATGATGATGGCTGGAAAGATGCCCACTCAAGGGGGTTTTACGCTTTCTGAACTCCTCACAGTTGAACACAACTGAAAACGCAGCCCCTGGTGGGGATATGGTTATAAATGGAAAGAGCGATTTACAGAGGAAACAGTTGGATTAGCGTCAACCAAACAGGCGTTAAAAACGTTTTAGTATAAAGAAAGGGTTAAATTGTGAAATTATTTGAAGCCTCAAAAAGCCAAGAGGGGTTCTCAGTAGTAGAACTGATTACTGTTACTGCGATAATAGGCATCTTTGTTACTGTTGGCACTTTAGTCCTTACTTCTACCAACGCCAAGGCCATAATGAATGGTGGTGTCAGTCAAATTGCCAGGTCATTAGACGATGCGTATTCTATGGCTCAAGCCGAAAAAGTAAAAGTCACAGTCAAGTTCTATTCTAGAGATGATGATATTGTCAACAAGAGAAACAAGTATGAGATCTTGAAAGGAGAAGTAGGTTCAGAAGAACCAGTAAAACCTCCGATTGGGATAAGTGCTACGAAAGAGGGAGGTTCTTATTACTACAGGTTATCGGATAGTGGCAAGAATCTTAATATAGTTTCTCTAGTAACTGTAGTGTTTAAACCTTCTGGCTCTACTACGAAAAGTGTTGATGTTAATGGTGTTCCTGAGACTGAGAGTAAGACAATAACACTCTCTTATCCAAACCTTCCCAACAAGGATATAGTTGTTAATTCAGAGGGTGAGATTTCTTATTAAGGGGTGTGCGACCGAAATGTTGAGGTTTGGAAAAATGTTGAAAGCGTCGAGAAGTCAAAGCGGTTTTACAATAGTAGAGGTATCTCTGGCTATGTTACTTCTCCTTATGGCTTCGATAGGAGTAATAGGTGTGTTCAACAGTTCCACTCAACTTTCTCTTATAGCCAGACAAGCAAAGGAAGCACAGCAGTTTGCACGTACAGTTTCTGAAAAGATACGGGCTTTGCCTTTCTATGTACCCTATGATCAAGTTAATGACGCAGACGTGGACGACTATTTTTGGGGTACGGCTGAACAACACGGAGGTGACATAACTAACAACAACTGGGACACTGCCCCCGTGAACCCGTTTGTTGACTGTACTTTGGTGACTGATTCTCGATTTACTTGTAAAGTGAAAATGGCATACCTTCTTGATGAAGATCTTTCTACTATAGGAATGAAAAGCGACTGGGTACCATCAGCAGGACCAAACGAAGAAAGACTGGACGAACCCCGCGATATTAATGATAAGGCTTTTAACATAATAAAATATGAAGTCAAAGTCACTTGGAAATCGAGAAAAATAGGTGGTTCCACTACTCGTAGCTACAGTTATGTAACACTTATGACCAGCACCGAATCTGAAGCTAATATTGGCGTAGTCAGTATGATAAATATCTCCGAGGATCCTTTAAAGTGGGGTACCGATGGCGAGAATTCCCCCACAGCTCCTCATGATGCAAGTAATGTTAAAGTCAGGATAGAAGGATACGGTTTCAATGATGATAGTATCCCCCTTCTCGTCAGAAGCGGTTATCCCGACGTGGCTTTCCAGAGCTTTGATGTCGTTAGTTCAACAATCATTGAAGGTTATCTGTCGCTTGATTCTGGAAGTATAGGCCAACCCTGGTCGCCAAGACGGGCTCCCGGAATGTGGACTGTGCAAGTGAGTTCAGGTGTTGTCGTTGCTTATGGCTACAAAATTTTTAAAGTGGAGTTTCCACGACCTGAAATCACTTCCCTTACCCCGGTCAAGGGGCCGACTTCGAGTAGTGCGTTCTCAATAACTGCCGGTGGGAACAAAGTACTCAATCTTGGTGTAACCGCTGTTCACCCTGATTATTGTGGTGCTACTATTCGGCTGGTGAAGGATGACATTCCTGCTACAATAATAGACCCCATAGCAGGTAATAATACATACAAGACACCCGTGCCTGCAGATAAAGGCTACACTTCCTACAATACCGTGACAGCAGTTTTCGATTTGCGTGGGAGGGAACCCGGGAACTACTATGTTGAAATCGCAAACTGCGAGAATAACTCAGGTCCTCCGGAGGGTGCCGGGAACACGATTTCAATACCCGCCGCCGGTTACAAATTTGAAATTTATTCGGGCGGGATATTCTATCCTGATGCTCACCCAGAAACCAATTCTGTTGACGGTTGGGTAAACCGTTGGTGGTTTGTCAACGAGACGTTTGCGGTCATCCGAACAGGTGCTGGGGACAATGCAGGTCCGGGTGCTGACCAGATTACGACCCCGAACCTTCAAGCTAGTGCAAGTATCGGCAAGTACAACAACATGGCCCGCGGTATCTTTGTGTTCGATACCTCTGCTATCCCCTCTGGCGCGACAATCACAAGTGCGACGTTCGGCATATATGTCAACGCGAAAACGAATGGACTAGGGATGACCAGCGCACACGCTGCTCTAGCCCTTGTGAAAGTAGCACCAACCGGTAACACCGACATCGTAGCGGCAGATTTCAACATCGCCAGGTGGACGATGACCGACCAATACGCTGCTGACATTCCTTACGATAGCGTCACCATAGGCGCATATAATGCCATGGCCCTGAACGCCACCGGGATTGCGGCCATCGGCAAAGGCGCAGGTGGCATGACAAAGTTGGGATTAACTTTCGGGGTTGACAGGACTGCCGGTAGTCCCGCATGGGCTAGCGGGGCATCGACCAATTATACAATAAGGTTTGCCGACTATACTGGTACGACTTATGACCCGTACTTGGAAGTCAGGTGGAGCTTGTGATTAAAGAAATAGTAGAAAAATACCAAAACGAAAAAGGGTTCAGCCTTGTAGAACTTCTGATAACGATGATAATACTCGTTATCTTTCTGGCAGGTATTTTGTTCCTGTTTGAATTTGGGTTGACGAGTGCCAAAATACTTCAAACGAGGTCCGTTCTTAATACAAAGATTTCAATCGCAATGGAAAAAATGTTACGTCAAATAAGATGTGCTAACAAATTTAAAGTACCGGTAGTTACTGAAGGAATGGCAGCTAATCCCATAATGTTCACAGCAGACGTAAGAGGGGACGGGGTTAACAGGGATGTGATGTTTTATCGTACTACTGCTGATAACCCTCTTGGTGATAACCTTCTTTGTACTTGTGAAAGAGAAGAAAGAGAACCTCCTAACGAACTAGAATGGACAGATAGCGAACTGGCAAAATATTTAACGGTGTTGACCTTTGAATACTACGACAGCACAGGAGAATCTTTAGGTAATGAAATTACAGAAGATAACAGGACATTAATAAGGAATGTCGAGATAAGTATTACGGCAAGAAGAACGCTTGGTTCTAAAGTAATTGAGATAACTAAAACCGGTACGGTAACTATAAGAAGCAGTTTGAGTTACCTTATTAAGGAGAGAAACATAAATGTCTAAATCAACAAAGAAACTTGACAAAGAAGAAGGATTTGCCGTTGTTCTGGCACTAATGATAATTCTGATTCTAAGTGTTCTTGGGTTGTCCTTGATGACTATAGCTGCTTATCAATACATGGATTCAGACCGAACAAAACCCTCTAATAGAGCTTTTGACCTGGCTGATTGTGGCCTGTCTTTTGCAAGGGCTCACATAGCACAAGGCACTCTAGCGGGTTCCTACACTTCAGGTCCAAAAGAAATGGGGAATCCTGATTCCACGTTTGATGTTACCATAGAAAAATACGTACTCCCAACTTACCGGTACAAGATAGTTTCAAAGGGTACATATCACGATACTAAAGGTTCTAAATACTACAACAGGACGCTGGAAGAAGTTGTCGAGTTTAGGGGACAAAAAGGTTATTTTGATGCTTTTACTTACACTTTGTTTTCAAAAGACGGGAACGTAAATTTAGATACAGGCAGTTGGAATATATTGTCAGGTAACTCAGTGACGGTAACAGGCAACGGTGAACACGCCATATACGCTGGTAAGGACGTTACGCTTAAAGATGTCAAGCTCCTGTTCGCCGGTGGTAATCTTTCAGTAATCGGCAATGTGGACGCAGGTCGCGACATTAACGTAGAAACCAAAAGTGTTGTCCTTAGTGGTGTGTTTCATCCTGCTTCTGTTAATGTTTCAGGAGATATTACGGCAGGACGTAATGTTACGGTTTCTTCGGCAACGGCTGCTTTTGGCAATTCTAATGCGCTAGTAACCGGTAATATTAATGCAGGGGGGGATGTCAGTCTGAGTTCTACTGTCGGTGGCGCCTGTTACGCAAGTACGAAAGTGGCACAAGGTGTGAACGCCGGAGGCAATGTAAACATAAGTGCTAGTGGTCTCGTACTCGCAGGATGTGAGACCGACGTAGGAACATCGGGAGCCCCGTATTCCGTCAAGGCGATGGGTAATTCGAGTATGACCGCTACTACTAACATAATAGGGGCGTGGCCAACAACCAGGGTATATGGCGACCTGATAAACAACGGGACCGCTGTTCTAAGTGCCACGGGTTTAGGATGGCAAGAATCGAGAATCGACGGTGCCTGGCAACACGGCTCATGTACGCTGCCTACGCCTGGTCCACCTTGCTACTTTGGCAGTCATTCTGATATTAATCCGAATATTCAAACCAGCGATATTGAAAATGTGCCAGACGTACAGTTTCCTGAACCCGATTGGGGCTGGTACGAGACTATGGCAATAGCACAGGGTAACTATTATGACGACGATCAAACGTTTACTAACGTGACCATACCGGATGACCCTTCAAGCATGTGGGTGATGTACGTCGAGGGGAATGTAACTATAAATAACCTGTATTTCAACGTTGCGAAACATGGTGTCATCGTAAGCGAGGGTGACGTCAAGGTCACAAACCAAGTACAATTTTGGGGCCCCGCGAATAGCAAGACCATATATCAGGTTATTGCGAAAGGGGACGTAAGCCACGCAAATTTCTGGACCCTAAACCTTAATGCTGAAGACGAGGTTTTTATCTATACGGACGGTAGTTATGACTCCAACAAAAACGGCATAGCAGATGACGGCAATGTTTCATACGACTTGGGGTATTTCAGGGATATTAAAGGACAGATAACCTGCAAGGGTAATATAACGGCTCCTGTTGGCAGTGTGCTTGCTTTATGGCCACATGAAATCTCTTACGCATCGCCGTATGTTGCTAAACCGGCTTGGCCGATACCGTTCAAGACCATTTCCTTCAGGGAACTCTAAAGGGAAGATTCGATTTCTTCCTGAACCTCCCCGCGACTAAAGTCGGGGGCTTGCGAGTTGGTCCCCAACATTTCTACAGCTGTAAGTTTTTAGAAGCTGCCTTTATTTGGCATATCCTGATATGAGTAATATCAATCAATACCTCATACAGGAGCACGTCTCTGACCTGATCAGTTGTCACTTTGATGTCGGGTGCGAGCCTCTCAAGCTGCTCAGTATTCCGAGGATTCACTTCCAACATATTGAACTCAAGAACCAGGTCTTCCTTAACAGGTTTTGCAAAATCCACTTTGTAAACCTGCCAAGCGATCCCATTGGTTAAGATAATCCAATCAATCCCCTGGTTCTTTTTCCGGGTGCTTTGTACATTCCATAATATGGTTCGTTCATAGCGGGGAACAAGGTAGATTTCACGACCATGAGACTATTCGAGAACTGCACCTTCAGGTGGTCCCCCTGGAACATCGACCTTGCCGGGTGGCTCTCGACGTTCAAGGTACTGAGTTGGAGGGAGATCTAGGCGGACGCGGACTGGTGGCCCGGTATATCTGAGAGCTGAACCGGTCTCGATGGCCGGCTCTTGCATGCGATTATTTTCAAGCACGTTTAGAGCGCGTTCTGATAAGATGTATTATCAAGTACGGTCATGGAGGTGCGAATTTATGAACGGGAGAGGACGTATAAGCAGTGGAGTCCGTCTTACGGTGGTAACCATACTGGCCGTTTCCATCTTTTTATTGGGGCTGGGGGCCCTCTCGTCAGGGTGCGGGGGGAGCAGTGAGCAAGCTTTAGCGGATCAATACAAGAAACAGTGGACCGATATCATGAACGCGTTTCAAACGAGGGTACTTGCTGACGACAAGAAGACCACCGCGTTGATTGACGAGAACGACGCCGCAGGCGCAATAAAGCTCGTGAACCAGCGCATAGCGAACATTGACGAGGTAACCGGCAAGATTCTTGCGCTGCGACCGTCCAAAGATCTCAGGAAAATACATGCGACAACCCTGTACTACCTTTCCAGTCTCAAAGACCAGTTCAAAGCCACGAGCGAAGTTTACAATGCGGTTTTGACCGGTATGCCGACAAAGGACCTGAAGACGATTTCGGACGAGGCGGCGTATAAGACAAGGGTGATTGGCGCGGAGCTGGGAGTCGAGCTACAGAAACTTGACATGGAACTCAAGACAGCTGGAGAAAAACCCAAGTCGCAGCAGTCCGCGACGCAGTCGGCGAATCAGTGAGGCATAACGACTGCGAAGGGTTTTCGTCATGGTGTGATCAAGACGCTTGATCTGCTGGCGGGGCTTTCGCATCAAGGGCTAGGGATATCCCGGCTCAGCACCTCGATACCGTCGGCTTTCATCAATACCAGCTCCTCCAGGCGCACCCCACCCCACCCCTCGATATAGATTCCTGGCTCTATTGTAAAAACCATACCCGGTTGAAGCACGTCTTTGGAAACCGTTGAGAGTGTGGGCTTCTCGTGGACCTCGAGCCCCACGCCGTGCCCGAGCCCGTGGCTGAAGTTATCGGCGAACCCCTTGTCGGCGATGACTTTTCGGGCAACTTGATCAACCTCGGAAGCCTGAATCCCTGGTTTGAGAACTGCCAATGCGGCATCGCTGGCCTCTTTTACTGCATCAAGCAAATGCTTCTGCTGGCTGTTGGGTTCGCCCAGTATGAACGTGCGGCTTGTGTCGGTGCAGTAGCCGTCCTTCCTCGCTCCGAAATCAATGACCACAAGGTCGCCTTCCGCCAGCGCCCGGTCTGTGATTCCCGCATGGGGCATGGAGGAGTTCGGGCCCGAGGCTACCACCGTGTCGAAGGCGGGCCCATCGGCCCCGAAAAGTATCATCTTACAGTCGAGTTCTGCCGCTATCTCACGCTCGGTCCTCCCGGGCTGTATAAGGGGAAGGACCTCGGCAGAAGCCTTTCCGGCGCATTCGAGCGCTTGCCGTATAAGCGAGATTTCCTGTTCGTCCTTGCGCGCCCTCATTTCCTCCACGATGCCCCTAGTCGATTGTAATGTAGACCGGCCGGGGAACACCTGCCGGAGCCGTTCGACAAATTCAAAAGAGGCCGTTGCCTCAAAGCCTATCGACTCGATTCCTTCCAAGAGACTCGATATTGATTTTGTCAGGTCTTCCGTGTAAACAACCGTTTCCCACTGTTGCGCTTCTTTGCGGGCTTGTTCCCGATACCGCCCGTCGGTGATAAGCACGCAGTCGTCCGGAGTCGCCACCGCAGCCGCATTGCTGCCCGTGAACCCGTTTAGGTAACGCACGTTCTCCATCTTTGTGATTATCAGCCCCCCCAGGCTTTTTTCTTCAAGTGCATTTCTCAATTCTGAAAGTCGTTTATGCATCGCGATCTCCACTTTTGTTTTGCGACATATTATAGAGGCTTTTGCTTTGAATGTATGTCTATGCTTGAATCTAATCGAACCCGACAAGCTTGCGGGAATAGAATCTGGAGGGGAATTGAGAAACCCAAGAACTCTCGGGCACAAACCAACGGCACGACACCGCTTCCTGTGCGAAATGGCCGGCACGTTGGAAGGTGAGTCGGTATTCGACTTGGGTTGCGGATTCGGATGGTTCGCCAAATACGCGGTAGAACAAGGCTGCAAGAGGGTCATAGGAGTGGATCTGGATGAGAGGTTAATTGATCGCGCAAGACGAGAGGTCCCCGGGGCGGAATTCCTCTTGCAAGACGCAACCGAGATCCCGGCGAGCATCGGTAAGTTTGGCGTTGTTTCCATGTTCGATTTCCTCGAACATCTTGCCGGCTCGAAGTTAGTGGATGTTCTGCGACGCGTTAATCAATTGCTCGAAGCAGAAGGACGACTTCTCATTTCTGTTCCTTTTCGAAGCTTCTTGTCAAACGCTCTTGATCCCGCTTTCTTCTTCGGACACCGTCACTACAGCATCGAGGACCTCGAAAGAATACTGGGCAGTACTGGTTATAAAGTATCCAGTGTTGTTTATGCTGGTGGATTATGGGAGCAACTTTCGCTCATATGGCTATATATCTTCAAATGGGTCTTCCACCGGGAGATGCCGTTTGCTGATTTCTTTGAAAGAAAAAGATCCGCCGAGTACGAAGCGTTTCAGCGGAAGCCTGGTCGGAAAGCCTACGTGACCATGTTTTTGGAAGCGGTCATTGAAGACCAGACTTGGGCTTGCGGCACTTGATTGTGATAAGCGCCGAATGTCTGGGGTCCAGCTTGCTGAAAACCTGGGCTGTCTTGCCTTTGAAAGGAAAATATCCTATCCCGAGTAATCGCTCGATTTTGAACCCTTGGTTCTCTAAAAGCTCTGCCAAGCTGCGGATGGTAAATATCCTCAGGTGCTGTGATGGCTTGGGAATACCTTTTTTTCCTCGATGCAGGGAAAGTGGATTGCCGATGCCCAGATAATGTTCGCTTATGTTGGTTAGCGAAAACGGTTGCCAGCCCAGCAACAGCGCGAAAATATTGTGCCAGCTGGCGAGGTTTTCGGTGGACAGCACGAGAATGCCCCCCGGCTTTAGCACGCGCCAGATCTCGGAAAGCAAGTTATCAGTGTCGCAAAGATGTTCAATGACTTGGTTCGCTATTGCTCCATCTACAAAGCTATCTTCCAGTTTGAACTCATCGTTTAGGTCACCGATAATTACTTCAATGCCACGTGAGATAGCTTTTTCGGCCTGAACTTCGTCGATCTCTATTCCCATGGCTCTACCTGCCTTTACGGACAGCGCTACCCGCTCTGTGAACTCGCCGTCATCGCAGCCGCAGTCGAGCAGAATGTGAATGCCGGGACCCAAGAGCGAAATCGTCAACTGGCGGTTTAGCTCCCATGTTTTCTCCCACAGGCTGCCAAGACGATCTTTGAGTATCCTCATGCCGTTCCTTTAATCAGTATTAGGTAAAGCTGTCAGACCTAGGTACCGAGTAGCTTATACGTAACTACCTATTCCTCGGGTAGCAGACCCGTGGATCTTAAAGACATCCAGATGCGGTTTGCTTGACTTTCCCAGCTCCATTCTTCGAGAATCAAGTCCCGAGCTTCCTTTCCAAGCTGAGCCCTTGATTCCTCATTTCTCAATAATTCGACGATAGTCCCAGCAAACTCATCAGCGTCTCCAATCGGGACCTTGGCCATACCCCGAGGATAATATGATTTCAGTGCCTCAAGGTCATAGGCGATTCCGGCGAGACCCCATGCCATGCCCTCCGCTGCAGCCATGCCGCCGCTGTCGTATAGTGCAGGGTGCAGTATGAGTTTGCTCTTTTGGAATACCTCGTATTTTGGTTTTCCATCCAGGAATCCGAGGAGGCTTACTTCTTTTTCGAGGTTATTTGCCTCTATATTCTGCCTTAGTTCTTGCTCAAGCGGACCGGTTCCGATGATGGCCAGCTTGGCGCCGGGGATTTTGCCACAGACCAATTTCCATATATCGATTAGCTCGACGACACCTTTTTGGGGGTGAAAACGGCCCAGGAAGACCGCGTCGAACAGCTTCTCTTCATCTGTCTGTTCAATAAGGTCAGTGTTCGAAACGGAAACGTCTACGCCGCCCCTGATTACCATCACCCGTTCTCTAGGGCGATGCGGGGTGACGAATGCCGCTACGTCCGGCTGGCTGGTCACGAATACCGCGGAGGCGAACCTTCTAACGATGTAATAGACAGGCTTTTGAGAAAGCCAGTAGAGAAAGGTTCGGAGAGATGGTAGCCGCCATGGACCGTTCTCTCGGAAACCCTTGAAGGGACTGGGGGCAAAAAGGAAGAAGCCCGCAATCCATCGGGCATGCTTTCGGTTACGAAGGAACATAATGAAACCCGGAAGTGAATCAGGCCAAAAGTCAGAAGCCGTATAGATCAAGTTGTTTCCCCCCGGTTCTATGCGGAACCTCGCCGCGAAAGCTATGCCTTTTACTACCCTTTTCATGTAACTCGTAAAAAGATTCTCCTCTTCTTGTAGCCGGTTAATGCGGATAAAATCAACGGGGGAGTCATCCAGATATCTACTCCATAGTGTACTGGTCAGGTTGGAACCGAGGACCGTTATTTCGGCCTTGCCGGTGCCGGTCCACTGCTTGCTCAGCTCGATGGCAATACGCTCGCCGCCGCTCATTACGGTCGAATTGGCATGCGAGTTATCAATAATGAGAACGGAAACAGCCATCTATGCCTCTATTTCATCGGTGCTTATTTTCAGTTCTGAAAACTGCCCGGTTTTTCAGTAGCTGGTGTCTTATTCTACCAAATGTAACGGCATTGAAGGGGCGCGAGATAGCATGTATCGCAGAGCTTTCTGTAGTTCAATGAATAGCGGACCCGGTTTTCTTGGACACGGATTAAGGGTTAATCTTTCGTCCAAGGAGGTGGTCCGATGGGATCAGGAGACAAGGGGAACGCGGGCAGCCTCCACGAGGGTCCTCTGCCCGTCAACGGGCGCTGGAGCACGCGCCGCAAGGCCGAGGTCGTAATCCGCATGCTCTCGGGCGAGCCGATCGATGCCCTCAGCCGCGAGCTGGGCGTGGAGGGGACGCGGAGCTCGATTGTGGACGCCTACTTGTTTGAAAACGGAAGTTGATACGGAGAACGGATTTCATCCCCCACATAGACGCGATGAGCTCGAGGATTGAGTAGCCCGAGGTGGGGAGCCTGAGACGGTCAGCAGATGACGGCCGGGCCGCCGCCGCTTTCTCTAACGTGTCTACTTGAAGCCGTACCGCATCAGTCGAGCATAGCGACTCAGCCATCTAATCACCTTGAGAGGCGGCCGCATGATGGCGGCGCTCTTGGCCCAATGGCTCATTCTCGCCGATCGGGAAGTCTGCATCTGGCGCAGAGCTTTTGCGATAAATTTATAGTCGGGACCCTCTATCTTGGGCTCGATCCGTCCTCTCATGTAGTAGATCTCTTCTGAGCTCTTCCTCAGGTCCACGCACTTGTCGGCGAGCTCGCTCCCGGGGTAGGGAGTGAAGACGGAGGTGCTGACGATGTCCGGCTCCATCTTCTTGACCATGTCCAGGGTTCTCATGACGGCGGCTGAGGACTCACCGGGGAGACCGACCATGATGTTGGACCAGACCTTGATGCCAAGACCCTTCAGTATCATCGTCGACTCGATATTCTGCTCCACCGTCGTGCCCTTCTCAAGGGAATTCAACACCTCGTCGTCGCCCGACTCATGACCGATCAGCATGCCGACGAGGCCAGCGTCCCTCATGGTTTTTATGAGGTCGACGTTATCTACGATGTTGTCCGCCCTCCCCTGGCACAGCCACTTCAAGCCCAGTGGCCTGATCCTCTCGCAGAACTCCTCGACATAACTGGGCGAGCAGGTGAAGCAGTCGTCGTCTACCATGAACGATCTCAAGTTCAACTTCTCGAGCTCACTTATCACCGAATCGACCGGGCGGAACCTCAACCTGCTGCCGAACAGAATCCGCTCCGCCGGCTGGCAGAACGTGCACTTGTATGGACACCCCCTGGCTATCAGCACAGAGGCCGTCGGCTCCTCGACCCACGCCAGCGGCTTCTCGGCAATTTTAAAGAGATTCCTGTCGATCGGCGCGAGCTCGCCAAGATCAGGTGAGACCCCCTGGACTACGCCGCGTCCCTCATCGCCCTCCAGTATCTTCCAGAATGTAATCTCACCCTCTCCCTGTACCAGCCAATCGCATTCCGGGAAATCCCGCGGGCATACCGTCGGGTGGATGCCTCCTACAACAACGCCCAGGTCGGGTCGCGCCTTTTTCGTGAACGAGACGAGCTCCTTCGTGTAGCCCACGAAGGCAGAAAGGACCGAGAAACCAATTACTTCGGATTCGGTATCGCGGATGATCCGCAGCGCCTTTCGCATGCTGCACACACGGCCGTCTATCAACTCAATCTGATGGCCTCGTCGTATACATTCGGTGGCGATGTGCCCTATTCCATGAGGTATGTGCGCCTCGCCCGGGCCCGAAACATAAGGATGGAAAGCGGGCCAGATAAGAGTCGCCTTCATTTCATTCCCCCGTAGACAAGATCGAGCCCGGCGGACGAGCAACCGTCCCACCAAGCGGAGGCTCGGTTACTTATTTGTACTCAAGCCACAGCTCTTTGAACAATCGCACTTTACAGTAGACGGTCTCTACACGCTCTTTGAGATGGTTGACGAACGCCGCGACGCGCAGTACGGTCTTTTCCACTTCTTTCAGATCGCTCGTGGTGATGTCTTCAAGGTAGCCCCTGTAGCTCAAGTCTGGCTCTCCATCCCTGGGGAATCTCGAAAGCCGTTCCTGAAAACTAGGCCGGAAACCCTTGTGGAATAACAGCCTATCAACAATACAAAACCTCCCCCCGAAGGCAAGTCGAAATAACGTGTGATTATCGCAACAGGTCCATTCCTTTCCCCTCCTGTTTACGCCGTTGTACCATCCCCCTACTTCCTCCAGCGCTTGCCTCCTGATCACCCCGAGCAGCATGTTTCCCTTGCACCGGCCATTAAGAAGGAATCTGATCGACCGACGGAATGCGTCTTGCGGCTCCGAAAAAGGAAGCAGGCTCCTCGAGCCGCGCTTCTCTCCCGTCGATCGGTTAACATAATCCTGCTGGCTAAAGGCGAGAACGGCATCCGGTTGATCCCTCAATGCCTCTACGAGACATTCGACGAATTCCGGCTCCCAGAGATCGTCGTAAGCCGCCCACATGAACAGTCCCCCTCGAGCCATTCCCAGGACTCTGTTGAAGTTATTGATCAATCCGATGTCCTGTTCGTTCCTGGAATATCTTACTCTCCGGTCCTGCCGCTCGTATTCCTTGCAGATATCTCCAGTACGATCGGTTGACGCGTTGTCAGAAATAATCAATTCGAAATTCCCATAGGTCTGACCCAGTAATGACGCCAGCGCATCACCGACCGCCTCTTCTCCGTTACGAACCGGCATGCCAATCGTCACCAGTTCTCCTTTTTCCGGAACTGATTGCACCTGAGATACTCCCCCCGTCATCGGTTCGGATTGATGGCTTGAGCCAACCCCACTGATGGAAACGCGGCCCTGCTGCAACGAACAGGGGCGCCTCATCGTCTTCTTCTCCTAGAATAGTCTCATATAATCCCGCATATTTCATATGAAACGGGAAGGATTCCCCCCTTGTATTGCTTAAGGATGCATTAGAAAGCCAACTGTTGGCCATCCGATACTTCAAGGGGCAAGAATCCAATGGGTGAAGCGAAAACGAGGGTATCAGGCTTCTTGTCGACCGCCGCCTGAGGCTGGAATTCCGTGGAGCGAAGATAACCACGGACGCTGGTCTTCTGGCGGTAAGAGAGCTCGATGAGATGATTGGGCTAACCGAGATGGCCGCTGACTTGATAGAAGACAAGAGAGCCGTCAAGAACATCTAGCGCCAGATTCCGGGACCGCTGCGCCAGTCAGAATATACAAGACTCACCGGCTACGAAGACACCAACGACCACGAAGGGCTTTCCCGCAACCCGGCGATGAGGGCAGTCATCGGCAGGAGGGCTATCGACAGAACTGCCGCCAGCTCGGGAACAGTCTCCCGTTTCGAGACGGACATCCTCACTCAAGAGCAGAACATCGACGCCCTCGCCTCGCTCAACAGCGCGTGGGTATCCAAAGCCGTATCGCGCTCGTTGGCGAAGAAGGTGATACTCGACATCGACAGCTCCGAGTCGCCTGTGTACGGCAGCCAAGAGGGCTCGGCCTACAATGGGCATTTCGAATCGACGTGCTACCATCCACTCTTCTGTTTCAACAACTACGGCGACTGCGAGGGAGCGGTACTGAGGCCGGGGAACGTCCACTCGGCCAACGGATGGCGGGAGTTCCTGGAACCCATAGTGGACGGGTACAAGGACATGGAAAAGAAGGTCTACCCCAGAGGAGATGCGGCCTTCACCTCGCCGGACATCTACGAGTACCTGGAGGATAACTCTATCCTCTACTCGATCAGGCTCAAGGCGAACAACAACCTCCACCGCGAGATAGACCACCTCATGACCCGCCCGGTCGGAAGGCCATCGAAGAAGCCGAAGATATTCTTCCACGCCTTCTCCTACAGGGCGGCTTCCTGGAAGAAGCCGAGAAGGGTCATAGCCAAGGTGGAATGGCACGCCGGAGCGCTCTTCCCCCGAATCGGTTTCATCGTGACGAACATATCGTCCTCCCCGGAAGCTGTTGTCCAGTTTTACAACAAGCGGGGCACATGCGAACAGAACATCAATGAAGGGAAGCATGCTCTTACATGGACAAGGCTATCGTGCACCCGGTTTTCCTCCAACCAGGTCCGCCTTGCCCTGTTCGTGCTGGCGTACAATCTCGGCAACTTCCTGCGCCAGTTCGCTCTCCCGAAAGAGGTCTCGCACTGGTCCCTCTCCAGCATCCAACTAA
>Ga0315294_10003384_pt1 | contig 17359 bp, 12 predicted proteins | sample YL17G13_40_MG_FD_203626 | JGI IMG/M metagenome (GOLD analysis project Ga0315294, IMG submission 203626) | Sediment microbial communities from Yellowstone Lake, YNP, Wyoming, USA - YL17G13_40 | ecosystem: Environmental > Aquatic > Freshwater > Lake > Sediment | place: USA: Wyoming | collected... | reverse complement strand
ATCAGCGCCGGAGACACGATAGTCGTTCCGACTCGCGAATCAGCGGTTGTGGGAACTGTGACGATACTCGGAGCGGTGCGCCAGTCGGGTCAGCACCCTATCGTGCAGGGCACCACGCTCCGCGAAGCGATCATGCTGGCCGGCGGCCCCACGGAGATAGCGGACCTTGGCAGCGTGAGTCTGCGGCGAGAGGGTTCGGCGGATACCGTACGGTTCGACTACGCGAGAGCCGCCTCCGGCGACGCATCGGCAAATCCGGAGCTCAAGCCGGGTGACGTGATCTATGTCGCGGCACGGGAGCAATTCGGCTACTTCACAATACAGGGAGCGGTTGCCAGACCTGGAAAATACGAGATCGCCGGCAAGACTTCCATCACCGAAGCGATCGCCATCGCCGGCGGGGTCGGAAACCGTGCCAAGCTGAACGACGTGCGCATACTCAGATCCCCCAACGGGAAGACTGAGACAGTCCAGGCGAATGTGAGGCAGATCATGCTTGGGCAGGCTGAGAATGTCCCGGTTCAAAACGCAGACCACATTTTCGTGGCGGCAGGCAAAGAAAGGCCTGATATGCTCCGCATCGTGTCTGTGGTCGTGAGCCTCGGATGGCTGCTGACCAGACGCTGAGAGGCGGCTCTGAACTCCGCTGAAAGAAGGAGGACCCCGGTGAAGTTCTGGGAATTCTATCGCGTCGTGAGCCGGCGCAAGTGGATGCTGGCAGTCCTCGTAGCGGTGACCCTCGTCGGCATATACCTCAGCACGGCCGACGACAAGCCGTACTACCAGGCGGCCGTGCAGATCATGCCCTCGGATACGGCGCTTTATCGCCCGATACTGCCGTCGCCAGTGTCGAGCGTGGCGGCTGCATTGGGAGAGCGCCAGACGGACAGCCAGCTTCCCAATCTCATGAGCCTGGTGAAGAGCAGGCGGGTGGCCGAGAGAACGATACGTGTGGCGGATCTGCGAGATGAGCCGGACTCCTTGCTCAACAGGATAACCGTGAGCACCGCACCGAATCCAGGGGCGCGCACCCGCGAGGAGATCGCAACCGACATCATCGAGATCCGGGTGCAGGATGGCGATCCCGAACGGGCTGTGCGCACGGTGAACTGCCTGGCCCACGTATTTGCGAGCTTTTACCAGGAGATCAGCCACCAGGAGGCTGCGGACAACCGGAGGTTCCTCGAATCGGAGCTCGACCGCGCCCGGCAGGAGCTGGATAGGGCGGCGGAACGTCTGAAGGCTTTCAAGAGAAGCAACCGCGTTACTTCCATCAATGATGCTACAACCGCGGCCATGGCGGAGCTCAGGCAGATCACGGGCGACCGCGATGCGGCGCGTGCAGCGCTTGCTGAGGCCCAGGCGAAGCTGAACGACGTTGACGGGCAGTTGCGCACAGTCAGGCCCACACGTTCGGTTGAGGAAGGCACCTCGAACACGCCTATGGTTCAGGAGCTCGAAGCCCAGCTCGCGCAGCTTACCAGGCAGCTTAACGATGCTAGGGCCAGATACGAAGACACTCATCCCCAGGTGGTCATGCTCAAGGACTCGATAGAGCAGGTTCGCGCCAAACTGGCGGAGGAGCGCGGCAACCTGAAAACCAGCGTCGCGGTGATACGAAATCCGGTCTACGAATCTCTTCTGCAGGAGCGGTCCAGGCTGGCCACTGAGAGAGACGGTCTCGCGGCAAAGGTGGGCCAGCTAAACGCGGCAGTAGGTCGAGCGTCCGGCGGTTTGAAACCCGGGACAGACGTGAACCTCATGCGGCTGGAGAACGAGTTCCAGGCAGCCCAGACAAACTACGCCAATCTTCAATCTCAGTTGAACCAGGTGCGGATAAACGAGAAGGAGACCTCCGCAACCGGAGCCATACGAGTGGTAGACGAGGCAGTGCGCGCCGACGGTCCCATCGGCGTCAACAGGTGGGTATATCTGCTTCTTGGGGCCATGCTGAGTCTCATCGTTGGAACCGGATTGGCGATCACGCTCGAGTCGCTGGACAACAGGATCAAGAGCAACCTTGACGTCGAGCGGCTGCTGGGGCTTCCGGTTACCGCACTCATTCCGAGCAGCCTGGATTCGGCCGATTCCGGACTGGCCCGGGTCACGTACACCGATCCGCTGTCACCCGTCTCCGAGGCATACAGGTTCCTGAGGACTGATCTTCTTCTCGGCACGCAGTCAACCGGGGCCAAGGCGATCATGGTAGCCACGGCGAAGCCGGGACAGGGCGGCACCAGCACCGTGGCTAACCTTGGGATCTCGCTGGCGCTGGACGGAAAGCGGGTAATAGTCGTGGATGCGGATATGCGACGCCCATCCCTTCACCGCATCTTCAAAGCTCCGAACGACTTTGGCCTGAGCAGCGTGCTCTCGAATGAAAAGGACCTGGACGAGGTGATATTCAGCACGGAGGTAGAAAACCTGCTTATCGTTCCTGCGGGTCCCGCTCCCAGCAATCCATCCGAGCTTCTCGGATCAGGGCGGATGCGGATGCTCGTGCAGGCGTTGGTGGAACACGCGGACTACGTGCTGTTCGATACCCCGTCAGCCATAGCTTTCACAGACGCGGTGGTGCTGTCTCGAGTTGCAGACGGAGTTATCCTGGTCGTTCGGGCGCAGCAGGTGCCGAGAGGCGCGGAACTCCAGGTTCGCAATCTGCTGAACAAGGCGAACGCCAACATACTCGGCGTGGTGCTGAACGACGTTCGGCCGGAGACCGTGGACAGCTACTACTACCACTCGCATTACTATCCGGACGTGAGGAGTGCGAGGCAGAAGTTGCTGCAGGGCAGTGCGGGTAAACGTTCGCTGCCGCCTACAGAGGGAGAGCGGGGTTAGCCGCATGTGACGACGCGGCTTCGCCCTCGGGAGCAGCCGGCGAGTCGCCGCGCAGCTCCGTGCCGAGTTGTGCGAGCGCCCTGAGCTTCTCGATCTCGCGCTCGATGTCCATGTCTTCGATGTGGCGGGTGTCGAGAGCATTGATAATGCGCTCCGCGAGGCGGATCGCTCCCAGGACAAGCATCTCGTTTTCGTAGTCCACGTACACGTGGAACCGGCCCCTGGGGTCTATGCGCCAGTTCCACTGCGTCTCGCCCTTGAGTATGCGGGTCTTCCGCACCTGGCCCTGAAGTTCGATGATCAGGTGCTCGAACAGGTGCGGGATTTCTGTCGAGCGCGATTCCTTCCTGAAGGTATGACCACTGTCATTGTCACAGCGGTGTCTGGCGAGATGAGGAAAAAGCTTGAACAGCAAGCGCGGGATGTGCGGAGCGTGCTCCGTCGAGTACCGGCTCGGGTCCGGCATTTCGACTACGAGCTTCACCCTGTTTCTGTCGTAGAACAGAATCTCGACGACCTTCAACGGGAATGTACGCTCCTTCGGACGGTCTGAAGACAAGGACCGCGTGGCTATGGACTTGCGAGGCATGCCACCCGCCTGCACTGAACAGGTCGGAACCCGCCTGAGACACGCGGGAGCCAGCATAGAACCTGCTATTCGACCTGCTGAAACCGCCGCGTCAGTCCATAGTCTATCACGGGTCTGCATCATTGTAAAGGGAAGATGTGAAGAATTTGCGAATTGCCTTGATCGCGCCGCAGCCTTTCGCAGACGTCCGCGGGACCCCTATGGCAAACCTCAGACTGACACAAATCCTCGCGGACGCCGGACATACCGTGGACGTGATTACCTATCCGTTCGGCAGCGACCCGGATATCCAGGGCGTCAAGGTGCATCGCTGCGGCCCGGTTCCGTTCATCCGCTCCGTCCGAATCGGCTTCTCCGGCGCGAAGCTCCTGCTGGACTTCAGTCTGGCTTATGCTGCGCTCCGATTGGCCCGGAGGAACAGGTTCGACTGCATTCACGCGGTGGAGGAGGGTGTGTTCATCGGTCTTCCGTTGAGCCGTCTCGTCCGCGTGCCCATTGTATATGACATGGATTCCGTCATGAGCCACGAGATCGCACGCACCGCGTTCGGAAGACTGCCCGGGGCCGCCCGATTTGTCCGTGCAGCGGAAAGATGGGCCATCAAGAGGTCGGCGCTCGTGATGACCATTTCCGAGAGCATGGCGGATTACGTACGGCAGATTGATCCCTCCAAGGACGTGGCAGTCGTGCCGGACATACCGATCCGGCTTCCGACCGGAGGCCCGAATCCGGAGGCCGCGCGTGCGCAACTGCCCGTCGAGTGCGTGGAGAGCCGGAAGATCGTCATGTACACCGGCTCGTTCGCGGCCTACCAGGGACTCGATCTGCTGATCTCAGCAATGGCCCGCGTTGCCGCCCGCGTTCCTGAGGCGGTGCTGGTCATAGTCGGCGGCGATGAAAAAGCCACAAAGCGCCTCGCCGGGGCAGCGCAGTCCGCCGGCGTGATGCAGAACCTCGTCCTTGTGGGTAAGAAACTACCCGGCCAGATTCCGGATTTCCTGAGCGCGGCGGACGTGCTGATATCGCCCAGGCGCGGCGGGATAAATCCGCCGGCCAAGATATACACGTACATGCAGTCGGGGAAGCCCATCGTGGCGACCGATATCCCTGCACACACGACTGTGCTCAGTCGCGACGCGGCGATCCTGGTTGAGCCGTCACCAGACGGGATTGCTGAGGGAATTGTGTGGATCCTCGCGCACTCGGAGGAAGCTGCCCGGATGGCGTCGCGCGCGCAGGAGATCGTCAGCGGGATAACGCCGGAGCTGCAAGCACGTCGGGTTCGGGACGGCTATGAGATCCTGAAGGCGAAGATCGGCGACTCCGGACGGGCGTGCGGCGGTCTCAGCCGGGAGTAGGCATGCGGAAGGTTCACGACCTGGCAAAGCTGACATCCACCTACCTGGCATACCGCGGGAGAGCGGAGACATGCGGCTATCCGCCCACTCGGATATGGGTGGAGGCCACCAGCCACTGCAACCTGCACTGCTCGTTCTGTGGCAATCGGCTCCTTTCCAGGGAGCAGCGCGGGTTCATGGACTTCGACCTGTTCCGCAGTCTGGCCGACGAAGCGGCGGGGAGAGTCCGTCAGTTCAACCTGTTCCACCGCGGCGAGTCGCTGCTGCATCCTCAGATCGTGGAGATGGTCCGGTACGCGGCCGGGAAGGGACTTCGAACGCGAATCCACACGAACGGCACGCTGCTGAACCACGACCTGAGCCGCGAGTTGATCGAGGCGCAGCTCGACGTTCTCTCATTCTCATTCGATGGGTACAACCCACAGATGTACGAGGCGAACCGGCCGGGCGCGAGTTTCGATAAAGTCATGTCGAACATGCTCGGATTCCTCGCCACGAAAAGGAAGCTGGCCGCGCGGAAGCCGTTCGTCGCCCTCGAACTCATGGAGATCGCCGACTGCGGCGCGGGCGAGCTCAGAGAGAAGCGGCGGGAGTTCCTGAGGAGGTTCCGCGGACTGCCGCTGGACAAGTTCGTCATCCGAAGGCCGCATAACTGGGCCGGCCTCGTGGACCTGGGTTCCGCCGATCAGGAGCCCGGGTCGAACCGCAGGCGAATCCCGTGTCCGCTGCTGTGGCATGCGATGGTTGTGTTCTGGGACGGGCGAGTTCTCCCGTGCCCGCAGGACTTCTTCGGCGCGCTTCAGATCGGCGATGCCCGCAGGCAGCGGCTGATGGATATCTGGAACGGTGAGGCGATCAGGACCTTGAGACGGGAGATGGCCGATCCTGGATCGCTCGAGCGCCGTCCGTGCGTGGATTGTGACCGCATGCTGAGGCCCACGATCGCCGGGGTTCCGGTTGACTACCTGGGGCGGTTCCTGAGCGAGACGGTGCTCGGCAGCGGCTGGCTGAGCAGAATTCTGCCTCACTAGTACTTGGCTGCGTAAGTCCGCATCCCGTGTAGGGGAGGCCCTCAGCGGCCTCCCGTAGGGCGACCCCTCGGGATACGAAGCCGTGGCGGAGTATGCTCTGCGGTCGCCCGTACTCAAGGCAAGCTAAAGAGTCTATCGCGAAAGTCCGGCAAGGTGGGATTGGATGGTGTGGGAGGGCTCTCCAGAGCGCGAGTTAGGCTCAATCGCCGTCTGGAGACGCCTCCCACATCTGACCAGGCTCCTTTTGCGATAGACTCTAAAGCGAGCTTGCTTCAGCCTGCTTTGCCTGTTCGGTAGCCTGGGGCTTACAGTCCCAGGCTAAGGCGGAGGGTTCTTAAACAACCCGCGTTGGACGTTGAACGTTGGAAGTTGGCTAGAGAACTCAGGAGACAGCACATGAAAGTCACCCTGATCAATCCGCCGGGCGGATACTATGCGGCGAGGTGGGACGAAAGCACACTTCCGTCGCTGGGGCTGGGATATCTCGCGGCGTATCTGGAGAAGAACGGCGTTCACTGCGAGATACTGGACGCGCACGCCCTTCGGATGAAGGTCTCCGACGTTCAAAGATACCTGTGGGAGTCGCGCCCGGATGTGGTCGGCGTGACGTTCACGACCGAGAACCGCTTCATCGGCTTTGACACCATCAGGGCCGCGAAGGCGGCGCTGCCCGATGCTCTTGTCATCGCCGGAGGTCCGCACGTTTCCGCGGCGGCGGAAGACACGCTCCGCCATCTGCCGGAGCTGGATCTCATCGTTCGCGGCGAAGGCGAGCAGGCCCTCCTTCAACTTGTCCGGCGGATCGAGGGTGACGCAGGCCTGGAAGACGCGCCGGGCGTCTCGTACCGCAGAGACGGCGGCGTGGAGAATAACCCGGCCGCGGATTTCATCAGCGACCTGGATGCGCTGCCGTTCCCGGCGAGGCACTTGGCGCACATGGACAGGTATCGCTACAGGGCCGACGTTCCCGGCGTGGGGAAGCTCAAGGCGCTGAACCTGATGACCAGCCGCGGATGCCCGTTCAACTGCAGCTTCTGCGCTTCATCCGGCATGTGGGGCCGGCGATACCGGGCGCGCTCGTCCGAGAACGTCCTTGCCGAGGTGGACGAACTGGTGAATCGGTATGGTGCAGAAGCGCTGTGGATCTTCGACGACACGTTTACCGTCGAACGCTCGCGCACTGCGGCAATCTGCCGGGGGCTGATTGATAGATTCCCCGGCATCAAGTGGTTCTGCGAGATAAGGGTTGACACCGTGGACCGCGAGCTCCTCGCGCTCATGCAAGAGGCCGGCTGTGCGTGCGTGGCGTTCGGCGTCGAATCCGGATCCCAGAGAATCATAGACGAGTCGGTAGGCAAGCGAATCAGACTCGAGCAGGTGCGCGAAGTCATCGGCTGGTGCAGGGCACTTAACCTCCAGTACAATCCGTTCATGATCCTCAGCCACCCGGGCGAGACCGAGGAGGACGCACGCCGGACCATGCAGTTCATCCGCGAATGGCAGGCGGAGGGCGCGCCCGTGAGCCTGGCGATCATGCACATCTATCCCGGCACGCGGATCGAGACAATCGCCCGGGAGAAGGGAATCCTGCCGGAGGGTTTCTCCTGGACGTCCGCGGCAGACGCGCGTCGCGTTCCAATGCTTCCGGCGGCGCAGGGACACGTGCCCGTATTCCTCGACGGGCTTTCGTGGGAGTTCCTGTCGCGATGCATGTTCGAATGGGCGAAGATGCAGCGCTACTCGATCCTGAGGCGCGTTCCGAAGGCCCTGTTGAGCATCCGATCCTTCTCGGATGTGAAGCGCTACTGGGCGATGCTGAAGAGCTACGTTGCGTGGAGAGGACGGCTGTCGAACGTCGAACGCTGAAGGTCCAACTTCGAACTCTCAACTCCATGTGGCATTCGGCGTTTTCTCTCGGATGACCGGGACAGGCGCCGAGGTATAGAGCAATGGCGAAGGTACTGGTCACAGGAGCCACGGGCTTTGCGGGGTCACATCTCGCGAAGCGGCTGCTGGATGAGGGGCAGGACGTGAGGATTCTGGCTCGGCCCACCAGCAACACCTCACGGTCCGAACTTGCCGGCGCCGAGGTAGTCGTCGGCGATGTGACCCACAAGGACGCCGTGCGCCGGGCCGTCGAAGGCGCCGAGATGGTGTATCACCTCGCGGCGGTCTTTCGGCGTGCGGGGCTCCCGGACTCCGTTTACTGGGCGGTGAACTACGCCGGAACGCGTAACCTGCTCGAGGCAAGCCTTGATTCGTCGGTCCGCCGTTTCGTCCACTGCAGCACCGTCGGAGTCCTCGGGCATGTGGACAATCCGCCGGCAGACGAGAATACGCCGTACAAAGTGGACGACATCTACCAGCGCTCGAAGTGTAAGGCAGAGCAGACCGCGCTCGGTTTCCAAGAGGAATACGGCCTGCCGGTCACGGTGATCAGACCGGCGGCCATTTACGGGCCGGGGGATTCACGCTGGCTGAAGCTCTTCAAAGCCATCGCCAGGCGGAGGTTCGTCATGCTCGGCAGCGGCGACACCTTCATCCACATGGTCTATGTCTCGGACCTGGTGGATGCCTTCCGCCTGGCCGCGGACAGCCCTGATGCGGTTGGGAAGGTTTACACAGCGGCGGGAGAGCGGTATGTAACCTTGAACGAGCTGGCAGGTATGATCGCCGAGGCGGTCGGAGTGCCCGCGCCGAAGCTGCACTTTCCGGTGAAGCCAGTGCGCATCGCGAGCGGGGCCTGCGAAGACGTCTGCCGGCTGCTCGGAGTTGAGCCGCCCATCTTCCGGCGCAGGGTTGACTTCTTCGTCAAGAACCGGGCCTTCGATATCACTAAAGCGAGAACAGAACTCGGATACTCTCCTAAGGTTAGTCTGGACGAGGGGATAAGCCGAACGGCACGCTGGTATAAGGAGCAGGGACTGCTGTGAGTTCCGCGGAGACAGAGCTGGTTGACAGGACTGAGCTCCAGGCCAGGCTGGCATCCTCCGGCGAATCGGCTCTGGACAAATACAGGAACATCGCTGTGGGGCGAAGTGGACTCGGCCCGCTTCTGCGATACGAACTCGCGTGCTGGCTGCTGGCTCCGATGCCCGGCGCGCTGGGATACCTGGTCAGGGGCAAGCTCTACCCGAAGCTCCTTCGTTCAGCGGGCAGGGGACTCGTTGTCGGGCGGAACGTCTGTCTGCGTCATCCCTCGCGAATTCGGCTCGGCAGCGGAGTCATCATTGACGACAACTGCGTCCTGGATGCGAAGGGCGAATCAGGTGAGGGCATCGTTATCGGAGAGGGTGTCATCCTCGGGCGAAATACCATACTGAGCTGCAAGGGCGGCGGCATCGAGATCGGCGACAATGCGAACGTCGGCGCCAACTGCATGCTCTACTCCGAAAGCCGCCTGTCCCTCGGCAGAAACGTGCTGATAGCGAGCATGACCTACATCGTCGCCGGAGGAAACCACGGCATCGAGCGGACGGACGTGCCGATCATCAGCCAGCCCTGCACTTCAAAAGGGGGCGTGAAGATCGAGGACAACTGCTGGCTCGGTGCGAACGTCACGGTCCTGGACGGCGTTACCGTCGGAAGAGACGCGGCAATAGGCGCGGGCGCCGTTGTGACGGAGAGCGTGCCGGAGTTCGCAGTTGCGGTCGGCGTCCCGGCCAGAGTAGTCAGGATGAGGAAATAGGGAAGGCATCATGCAGCCAATTCACGTCATCCACGTATGCGATAAGTTCGGAATGCGCGGGTCCACGATCCACGGCGCATCTCGACTTTTCGCATGGTGGATGCCCAGATTCGACAGCGAAAGATTCAACGTCAAGCTGTATGCGCTCAAGCGTCCGGACTCCGCCAGCCGTGCTTTGGAGGCGCAGGGAGTTCGATTGTCATATCTCGGCAAGTCCGCCTTCAACCCCGGCACGCTCGCCAGTTTCGTCGGTGTGATCCGGCGCGAGCAGGCGGATGTGCTGCATCTGCACGGATGGATTGCGGCGAACTACGGACGGATGGCGGGTCGGCTGACCGGCGTGCCGACGATCATGCACGAGCACGGCGTTGAGCCGAACTTTCCGAAAACCCAGCGGGCGGCGGACTTTATCCTTGCCGGGTTCACGCACACGGCAGTGGCTGTCTCCCAAGGCGTGCGTGATTTCCTGATCAACAAGCGGTTTGTCAGGCCCTCGAAGATCAGATTGATCTACAACGGCGCTCCGATCGAGAAGTTCACGCCCGCGGATCCCGATGCTGTAGCGTCGGAGAAGCGGCGTCTCGGCATTCCGCCTGACAGCCCGGTCATCGGCACTGTCGGCCGGCTGGATACCGAGAAGGGCATGAACTACCTGCTGCAGTCCGCGAAGCGGGTTCTCGCGCAGTTTCCCGAGGCCCGGTTTCTCATCGTCGGCGACGGGCCTAAGCGCGAGGAACTCGAGGCGGAAGCGCGCGACCTCGGCATTCTTCAAAGCGTGGTGTTCACAGGATATCGCAGCGACGTGCCCCTCCTGCAATCACTGATGGACATACAGGCGTTCGCATCGCTCTGGGAAGGCACGCCGCTCACCGCGTTCGAGGCGATGGCCATGGGGAAAACCATTGTTTCCACGAACGCGGGCGGCCTGGGAGAGATACTCGAGGACGGGCGCAGCGCGCTCGTGGTGCCGACTTGCGACCCGCAGGCTCTATCCGACGCGATCACCAGGTTGCTGGCCGACCGGTCTCTTGCAGATAAGCTGGCGGCAAACGCGAAGATGATGAGCAGGGCGTATGATATCAGCCGGACGGTCAGAAAGCTCGAGTTGCTCTACGAAGAGCTCTGCAATGATTAACGGAAGCAGCGAGATCCGGACGGACCTGCCCCGAGTCTGCTTTCTGATAGAGACATTCCATCCCGTCGTGGGCGGGGCCCAGGCGCACGCCCGGCTTCTTGCGCGACATCTGCGTGAGCTCGGGATCGAGACTTTCGTGCTCACCAGACGCGCCGATGCCGGATTCTCCCGCTTCGAAGTTGTGGACGGCATCCCGGTCCGTCGGCTGCCGCCCTGCGGACCCAGCCGGTTCGGAAAGTATCGAATGGTCCCGTTCGCGCTGGCCGAGCTCTTCCGGAGGCGGAAGGATTACGACCTCATCTTTGTCTGCGGCTTCCGGGTCCTGGGCGTACCGGCCGTACTGGCGTCGCGGGCCCTCGGCAAGATATGCGTGCTGAGAGCGGAAGCCCTGGGCGAGATGTCCGGGAGCTACGCGTCAGTGTACGGAGAGCTGTCCCCTGTCGCGCACTTCGCGTTCAGATCGTGGATTCGTCTCCGAAACAGCCTGCTCAAGCGGGCGGACGCATTTGTGAGCATCAGCGGCCCGATTGCCGACGAGTTCATGCGATCGGGCGTGGACCGGAATCGGATATCTGAAATACCGAACGGCATCGCGACCGAACTGTTTCGGCCGGCGGACGCGGAGACCCGGCGAGCGCTCAGGCGGAAACTCAAGCTTCCCGCTGACGGCTGCATCGCGATGTACTCCGGCAGGCTCGTCCGGGGCAAAGGATTGGAGCACCTTCTTCGCGCGTGGGAGACGATCACGTCGGCTCGCAAAGACATGTGCCTGGCGCTGGTCGGCTCAGGGCACGGCGACCTGCTCTCCCGTGAAGATGAACTCCGTCGGTTTGTCTCGGAGCGGGACCTGCAGTCCCGGGTGATTTTCACCGGCGCGGTGAGCAACGTGCACGAGTACTTGCAGGCGGCGGACGTGTTTGTCTTCCCGAGCGAGCATGAGGCGTTCGGCCTGTCCCTCGTCGAGGCCATGTCGTGCGGCCTTCCGGTGGTCGCATGCGCGGTAGGCGGCATTCCGGAGATCATCCGGCATTCCGAGAACGGCATTCTCGCGGAACCGGGCGACTCCGACGCGCTGGCGCGAGAGATTCCGAGACTGCTCGATCAGCCTGAGCTGGCTCAATCCCTCGGTGCGAAGGCCCGCCAAACGGTCTGCGAGCGTTATTCAATCAACGTGGTATCCGGGCGCTATCGCGAACTGTTCTCGTCTCTATGTGCGCGGAAGGTCTCGGCGCCGGCTGCCGGGTGACAGTCACACTACGGGGAGCGGTTGGGGGAACGTTCGAGGGGGGGAAGGACGATGATGGCCGAGACGGTTAGCTGCGACACGAGCCGCGGTCTCGTCCGCTTCGGCGTTATATGCAGCGGGGCAACTCTTCACGCGTGGCAGGCCCGGTGCCTTGACAATCTCCTCCAAGTGGGTGAGGCCCGGCTGGCGTTGATTATGATCGGCGACGAGATATGCCCGGCGCGGTCGTTCCCACGCGAACTTCGGAGAGGTCTCAAACACATTTGCTTCCGACTCTTGCGCTGGTCCGTCAGGCCGCGCGCCCTTCGTCGGGTTGGGATGACCGAACTCTTCTCGCAGGTTCCGAAGCTGCATTGCCGAGTGGTTGAACACGGGCAATTCGGCGCGGACTTGACCGGAGACGACCTGCGCAAGATTCGCGGGCATGAACTGAGCTTTATCCTGAATCTCGGGCCCTGGGACGTTGATGAGAAGCTGCCGAACGCCGCACGCATGGGAGTATGGGCGTTTCGTCTGGGCACAAGCAGGATCCGAAACCATGTGCCGTGCTTCTGGGAGATTTACAACGGCGAGCTCGTAACGGAGGCCGCGCTGCAGAAGATCGGCCGTTCACCTTACGACGTCGTGGTTCTGAGGAAAGGGGCGCTGAAGACGATCAACGGCTCGTACTCCCGCAGCATTGACGCCGTATTCTCCGAGATCGCCGATTGGCCTGCTCAAGTGTGCAAGAGTATTCGCAGGGGTGCTGATCCGAGTCATCCCGTCAGTGGCGTGGAGAACCTTGAAGATCGCCTTCCTGATAACCTCCGGACGCTGCGGTTCATGCTCAAGCTGGTCAGAAACGCCCTGGCCAAGACATACGATGACCTGTTCCATCGAGGCGAGTGGAATGTCGGAATAGTGCAGAGGCCGATACATGCCTTCCTCAAACCCGGCATGGTGAGCGATGTATACTGGCTGCCGGCACTGGGGAACAGCAAGTTTCGATCTGACCCCTTTGGCGTTGCTGAGAAGGGGAATCTTCGCATTGTCTGTGAGGAGTTTGACTACGGCCCGCGCAAAGGAGTCATTTCGGCCGTCGAGTTGACTACCGGGGCCTCTGCCGTGCGGAAGGACGTGGCGATTCATCTGCCGTTCCACATGTCCTATCCGTACTTGCTGGAACATGAGGGGGAGATCTACTGCATCCCCGAGACGTTTCAGGCCGGAGAGGTAGGCCTCTACAAGGCACAGGAGTTTCCGTGGCGGTGGGTGAAGGTTGCCACCCTCATCAGTGGCGTCGCCTGCATAGACAGCACCGTGTTCCAGTACGACGGCCGTTGGTGGCTTACGTGCACCGATCAGGACGAGGATCCGCACCTCAAGCTCTTTGTCTGGCATGCTCCCGACCTGTTCGGACCGTGGGAACCTCACGCGGCGAATCCGGTCAAGGTAGACATCCGCTCAGCGCGTCCGGCGGGCACTCCTTTCGTGCACGATGGTGTCCTGTATCGGCCGGCTCAGGATTGCTCGGGCGCCTATGGAGGGGGGATCGTGATCAACCGGGTGACCCGACTTACGCCCACGCAGTTCGAGGAGGAACCGGCCGCAGTTGTCGGTCCGCTTGCCGGCAGCCCGTACCCGGACGGCACGCACACAATATCGGCGGTCGGCGATATTACCTTGATTGATGCGAAGCGCGACGTGTTCATCAGGAGGGCTTTCGTGTCCGCCTCGATGCGGGAAATGGGCAAGATTGGGATTCGGGCAGGTGCCTTGCTGCGTCGCAGCCGAGTCTCGCAAGTCACGGAGAGAAACAGGTGAGATCGGAATCATCGCTGGCAAGGAATACTCTCTACTCCGCTGCTTCCTCCGCCAGCAATGTCCTCCTGGTGATCCTGGTCATATGGTAGACCCGCGTCACCGTTTTGATTCTCCGGCCAAACGGGTAAGACCCGGAAGGATTGCTCAGGGTAGTTCTGCGGTTCGGAGGTCGCCTTTTCGCCCATCGGGTCTGCGACGGAGAAGCGCTGATCCCGGGGTAAGCCGACTTTACGGGTGCCTGCAGGATTGTGGGAGGGAGATTCGTTTGGCCACCGCCCTTCATGAACTCAATGAGTCGCCGGTCGAGCGGACGGGCGGCAGTCCGGTAGACGTCTCCATCATCATCCCCGTGTACAACGAGGAGAAGAACATCGAGCCGCTGTACTCTCTCCTTGTCCCGATCCTTCAGAAGATCGGCGGCACCTCCGAGATCGTCTTCGTGGATGACGGAAGCAAAGACGGCACGTACGACGTCCTCCGGGCGTTGAACGCGTCCGATCATCCGTGCAGAGCCATTCGCTTTCGGCGCAACTTCGGACAGACCGCTGCGCTGGCCGCCGGCTTCGCGCACGCCCGCGGCGAGGTGATCGTCACGCTCGATGGGGATATGCAGAACGATCCGAACGATATCCCGCTGCTTTTGGCCAAGATGGAGGAAGGCTACGACGTAGTCAGCGGCTGGCGCATGCAGCGAAAGGATAGGTTCCTCACGCGGCGGCTTCCCTCCAGGTGCGCGAACTGGCTCATTTCGAGAATCACAGGAGTGGCGCTTCACGACTATGGATGCACCTTGAAAGCGTATCGGCGCGAAGTGGCCCAAAACATCGGCCTGTACGGAGAGATGCACAGATTCATACCCGCCATGGCGAGCTGGATGGGTGTGAGCGTCGCCGAGGTCGCAGTCAACCACTATCCGAGGCGCCACGGGATCTCCAAGTATGGGCTGTCCAGAACCATGCGGGTGCTTCTCGATCTTATCACCGTGAAGTTCCTTCTCAGCTATGCAACCAAGCCGCTTCAGATATTCGGAACGCTCGGCTTTGCCTCGTCATTCGCGGGATTTGCGCTCGCAGTGTATCTTTCGGTGGACAAGCTGGTGCTGGGACACGGGCTCTCGGACAGGCCGCTGCTCTTGCTGGCGATATTGCTGATTCTTGTGGGTATCCAGCTCATTACGATGGGTTTGCTCGGCGAGATGATGGTGCGGATCTACCACGAAGGTCAGAAGAAGCCCATATACGTCATCAAGGAAACGCTGGAGTGAATGGATTCGTCCTTCCTGTTCGCCGGGTCGTATCCGTTCGCCTCGTGGGAAGGTAGTGCGCGGGTTCACTGCATTTGGCCGGAGAGTACACGCTCTTAGGTCCGAGAAGAAGTCTGCGATATGGATGGTCTCAAACGCAAAGCCGTAGTCTCGCTGTTCAGTTCCTACGCGTCGCAATTTGCCACGGCGGGAACGAACCTCGCGGCCAAGTTGATCCTGGCCAGGCTCATTGCGCCCGAGGATCTCGGCCTGTACGCGCTGGCGCTGCTCGTTCTGCTCGGCGGCGACATACTCGTGGATCTGGGAGTCTCCCAACACCTGGTCAGGGAGAAGCATCGCCCGTACGGAAACTTCCTCGGGATTCGGCTTTTCATGGCAGCTCTTCTCTTTGCGGCTCTCGAGTTCGCGTCGCCGATCCTGAAGTTCTGGGGCAGTGAGTTCCCGGCCATAATCCGCCTGATGGCGGTCGTCATCGTGATCAAGGCATTCTCGGGCGTGCCGAACCTGTTCCTGGACAGGGAGCTGCTGATTCAACGGACGCTCCTCCCGCAGTTTGCGCGGATCAGCCTGATGGGCCTTGTGAGCATAGGTCTCGCATACTTCGGATATGGAGTCTGGGCGCTCGCATGGGGGACGATAGCGGCGGAGCTCCTCTTCGCCGTGCTCATATGGAATGCGGCGAGAAGACAGATTCCTCTGGAGCTCACATGGCGCCACACGACGGCCCTGATCTGGAGCAGCAGATTCCTCTTTCTGATCGGCTGCATGGGGTTCGTGCTCCAGCAGGGCGACATAGCGATCATCGGCGCGCTCCTGTCCCCGAAGGAAGTCGGATTCTACGCGATGGCCTACACGCTCATCATCCTTGTGTCGAAGATGGTTGAATCCGCGGTATTCCGGGTCATATATCCGATGTTCTGCGAGTACAGCCAGGATTTGCGGAGCTTGGGGAAGACGTACAGATACGCGACCCTGGCGATCATCGCGGTGGAGGCGCCGGTTTACTTCTTTCTGCTTTTCAACGCGCCGGTGGTCGTGTCGCTGCTTCTCGGGAAGCAATGGCTGCCGGCGGCTGTGCTGATCCAGGCTCTGAGCGTGTTCGGAATAATCAATCCGTTCAGCACCTTCGGCAATGAGGTACTGCGGGCAACGAAGCGCGATGCCGTTCTGACGCTGTCAACGGTGATAGGCGCCGTGACGCTGCTGACGACCGGGTACATACTGACATCCAGGTACGGCACGATAGGCATGGCAGCGGCGAACTACATCATCATAGGGAGCATTCCGACCATAGTTACAGTGTATCGCGCGATCAAAGACGATTTCGTCCAGCTCGCCGGACAGCTCGCGGTAGTCTACGCGACCTCGTTCGCCGTCGTCGCGGTCGCCAGCGTTAGTCTGTCGTCCGTTCCACATGTTCGAGCTCTCGTGGCAGGTTTGCTTGTCCCTGCCTGCTGGTATACCTATTACAGGGCGTTCGGCAATGGCATAGGCCGAGACGCGCTGAACGCACTTCTGGCACGGCGCCCGGCCGCGGTGCCGGAAGTCGCCGGGTAGATAGAGAGTCCGGTCGCACTCATGGACTGGGAGGGCGGGTCTTGACTGGGCAGGCTCTGAGGATTGCCATACTGTGTCCGGGCTACGGACGGGTCATGCGTGGGGTCGAGACCTTCACGGGCGAGCTCGCGCGTCTTCTGCTCGACATTCGGCCTGACTGGCGGATTGACATCTACTGTCGGGGTGCAGGCGCGGAGATGTCACCGGGGATCAGGCAGATCCATGTTCCGGCGGTGGACAGGGATTGCAGAGTAGCCACTCTCTATGCCCAGGTCGGCCATCGGCTTGGGGTGTTCCTTAGAACCAGGATAGACGCCGAATGTCTGTCGTTCACGCTGGCCCTCGCGCCGCGTCTCCTGCCCGCGAGATACGACGTGGTATTCAACCAGGCAGGGCCGTTCGCCGGCCGCCTGCTCCAGTTGAAGCGCCGGCTTGACGGCACACCCTTTGTCCACAAGACGGCATCGGGCTACGGAGAGTTGGAGCTGATCATGGCACGGCAGAAGCCCGACGCTGTGATCGCCACCTCGCCTTTCGCCGGGGATTGGCTGGAGCGCGCGATGCCCGGCCTGCACGTCGAGTGCATCCCGAACGCCGTGGACCGCTCCGCATTCCGGCCGTACTCCGCGCAGGAACTCAGGGCCGCCAGAGACGGTTTGCCGGTCTTCGGTCTGAAACGGCCCATCGTGCTCTTCGTCGGAGCCATGGTTCCGATGAAGAGACCGGAGCTGCTGATCTCGGCGGTCGCGCGGCTGACCGAGGTAAGCCTTGTAATGGTGGGCGGTGGGCGCCTGTCGGACTCCGTGGCTGAACTGGGAGCCGAACAGCTTGGGAGCCGATTTCTGCA
>Ga0315294_10003381_pt1 | contig 17369 bp, 30 predicted proteins | sample YL17G13_40_MG_FD_203626 | JGI IMG/M metagenome (GOLD analysis project Ga0315294, IMG submission 203626) | Sediment microbial communities from Yellowstone Lake, YNP, Wyoming, USA - YL17G13_40 | ecosystem: Environmental > Aquatic > Freshwater > Lake > Sediment | place: USA: Wyoming | collected... | reverse complement strand
AAAGAAGTGCTAACGCTTACAATGTCTTAGACATAATGTTATTATTTACGTATTTATTCTTGAATTTGAGTTGGTTCTTAATATATCCCGTTTTTATGAATCCTAATTCTTTGTAAAGAGAAATAGCAGGCTTGTTTGTACTTGCCACATATAAGAATGCAATTTTTATTTTCTTTTGCTTTGCTATTTTGCAAATTTGCTTTACTAAAGCTTTGGCTGCGCCTTGTTTTCTATATGCTTTTAACACATTTAGTTGTCCAATATTTAATGTGTGTTTGGTTTTTGGTAAATAGCCTTGTTTGCTTTCTATTAAACCAACTACTTTCTTATCAACTTCAGCTATAAGATTAACACCTTTATTTAGGTCTTTTACTTTTTGCTTTGCAAGTTTATCAGAAAAAACATCTGTAGGCACAGCATATGTATTTGCTGTTCTCCACTCATTATATATTTCTTTTATTGCTTTCCAATCTTTAGTTTGAATTTTTCTAATAACTAAAGCCATAATTAAAAAAGTAATTAGATGCTTTTAAGCTTTGGTGGAACGGTAACTACTTGCCAAATCTTCGTCTTCTTTCAGAATATGCTATCAGGGCTTTGATCAGATCTTCTTTCTCAAACTCAGGCCAGTATTTTTCAGTGAAGTGATATTCCGCATAGTCAGTCTTCCACATAAGGAATCCTGAAGTTCTCTGCTCTCCTGAAGTTCTTATCACTAAATCTACATCCGGTACTTGGGCAGAATACATGTGAGCCTCAAAAAGCTGCGGCGTTATTTGCTCAGGTTCAATCTTGCCTTCTTTGACCAGCCGCGCAATTTTCTGTACGGCGTTTATGATTTCCTGCCTGCCTCCATAGCCTGCTGCAATATTAAGTCTGAAATTATCATAATCCTTTGTTGCGTCCAGTGCTTCTTTAATTGCAATTTGCACGTCTTCAGGGAAAATAGATGCATCTCCAATGATTTTCAAACCGACTTTATGTTCATGGACTTTCGGATTTTTTGCAAAATCTCTCGCCAGCTTTCCCCCAAGCCTGAAAAGTACATCTAATTCTTCTTTGGGTCTCTGCAGGTTCTCGACTGAAAAAAGCCAGAGCGTGGTCTCTTTTATGCCTAGCTCCGTACACCAGTCAATAACCTCCTCAACTTTTTTCGCACCGTGCTCATGCCCCATCCAAACCGCTTCTCCAACAGCGTGTGCGAATCTTCGATTTCCGTCGCAGATTATGCCTATGTGCTTTGGCAAAAACTCGTCGCTCATTCTTTCTTCTCTTTGTCACGCATTCTCAGCCAGAACTGAAAGAATCTTTTCGCTTCTGCCAGTCTTGGGAATATTATCCAGACAATTGCCAAAAGAACTACCATACCTATTGCTACTATAAAGCCAAGCATGAAAAAGAACAGCGAACTCATGTCAACGCTAATCACTACCATGCTGACATCTTGAAAATAAGTCTTATAACTTTAACTCGGTGCCCTTAATGGTGAGTTAAAGGAATAGAAAATCGTTAAGTCTAAATGCTATTTTCTATAAGAATTGCTTAGTCATTGAAGCGACATAAATTTCTTCAAATCCCATTCTTCGTCTTGATAAAATTTGCATATTTGGGGCATCTAAATTAGTAAGAGATGAAAATACCAGCAGTACCATTCCGTTATCTTCCAAATATTCTTTCGCCTGCCGCAAGAATTTCTCAATAAGTGGCTTCCCGCCCGCCCATTTTATACATTCAATATCAAAACCTTCCTTTACAGCCACGTTCTCCAAATCTGTTAGAGGCAGGTAAGGTGCATTGAAAATAATCAAATCAAATTTTCCATTTACATTTGAAAACAAATCACTTTCAAAAACTTCTATCTCTGCGTTATTCAGTTCCGCATTTTCTTTTGTCAGCTTAACTGCTATTGGATTAATGTCGACAGCAGCTACTTCCTTAGCTCCATTAAGTGCTGCCGTAATCGCCTGTATGCCTAAGCCGCAGCCGACATCAAGAACCTTCTTGTCTCTGCAGAATTTTGCAACCTGCTCCTGCAAAAGCCAGGAATCTTCGCTATCTGCATAAACTTCCGGGCGCCTGTTTAGCTTTACTAGGGTCATATCAACCAGTCACTGTCTATATCTTTTTGATTTGGCAGAAGCCAAGGCAGATTATTGCCCAAAAAATATCCTAATGAATTTATCATTGAAGTCTGCCATATTTTACGGCTAAATTTTGCCTTCAAATCTCTGCTGTACTTTTGGAAATCCGGAAAGTCTGCCAGCAATATATTCGCTGCGGTCAAGCCCCATATGATTCCTCCGCCGGACCATGGTTTTGTCAGCCCGCAGGCATCCCCGCACAAAACCACTTTTTCATTGTCTGCCGTTACTATACCTAAAGGTATTAATGCGGCTTGCAGTTGTGAAATAACAATGCTGTGTTTTTTACAGAAAATTTCAAGCAATTGCTTTGCATCCTCCAAATCAGCCATTATTCCGTATTCTGTTTGGCCTTCGCGCGGTATTTTCCATATAAAGCCGTTCTTCACGGGCCACGTTTCAACGAAATCGTTGTTATTTTCTTCATCAATAAAAAACTGCAGGCCCTGCTTGAATTTGGGCTCTTCCAACTTCAGCAATTTCCTCGTTGTTGACAAGGCACCGTCAGCACCAATGATTCTATCAAAACCCTGCAGCGGCATATCTACATTTTGATGCACTATTTTGGCGCCTGCACTCACGGCCAGACCTGCAACATACCTATCAAGAGCTGCGTGATTAATGACGAGCATCTTCTGCCTGAACGTTACGATTGCGGTTTTCTTCGGAAAGTGTATTTTTGCATAATCTATCTGATGTTCAACAAGACCATCATGTTTTGGAATAAAATCCCATAATCTCTCTGACACCATACCTGAACAAACAGCCTTGCCTATCGTGTGTTTTTTCTCAAAAACCGTGACTTTGTGTTCCTTAGCAAGCTTCCAAGCCAAGTAGGCACCTGTGATACCGCATCCGATTATAGCAATTTGCATACTCATCTCTCAACAAAAAAGCTTTTAAAAACATAACACGAGCCGTCGCTTGATGGCATCAGTTCATGACGTATCCGCACAGGCTTTGGCAAAGGAAGTAGCCACTGCGCTTAAGGAAAAAATCACGCAACCTACATGGGCTCAGTTTGTAAAAACTGGAGCACACAAAGAAAGACCACCTGCAGAAAGAGACTGGTGGTTCGTGCGCGCCGCATCCGTATTAAGAACTATTTACAAGGACGGCCCGATAGGTGTTTCTAAGTTACGATCACGTTACGGCGGAAGCAAAAACCGTGGTGTTAAACCTGAAAAATTCTACAAAGCTTCTGGCGCAGTTTTAAGAAAAGTACTACAACAATTAGAAAAGGCAGGTTTGGTTGCATACAAGAAGGACGGCGTTCACAAAGGCCGCATAATCACATCTCAAGGTCTTTCATTGCTTGAAAAATCCGCTGCAAAAGTAGCGAAAAAAGAGTAACAGATGGAACTCAAAAGCATAAGACAGCAAAAGCTTGAAGAGCTGCAGAAGCAGCAGCAGGCTGCACAGGCACAGGATTTCATAAACCAACAGCTTGAAGGAGTAAAGAAAACTGTGCTTCAGCGCTGGCTAACTACGGAGGCAAGGGAGAGGCTTGCAATGGTAAAGGCTGCAAAGCCCGCACTTGCACAGCAGGTCGAGACTTCAATCTTTGAACTTGCGCAGGCAGGCGCTTTTCAGGAACAGATAGATGAGACACGATTAAAAGACATACTGAATCAAGTCTCAGAAGAAAAGAAGAATTTCAGGATAATCAAATAAATGGCATCAAACAAACCTTCGGGAAAAAAGAAAAGACTTGGCAGGGCTGCCAGGCAGACCAAATGGGCACCTATCTGGGTAATCCCAAAAGCCCTTGGAAAAGGCAAGAAAGTTCACCCTTCCGTAATTAATCCTACTAAAAGACACTGGAGGCGCGGCTCAAAGCTGAAAGCATAAAATGGCTGACGAAAAACTTTACACAATCAACTTGCGACATGAATGGCTAAAAGTGTCAAAATGGCGCAGGGCAAAGAGAGCAGCGGGAGCTGCGAGAACATTCTTGCTCAGGCACACCAAGGCAAAAGAAGTTAAGTTCGGCCGCTGGATGAACGAAGCAATCTGGGCAAAAGGAGCTTCAAATCCCATCGGAAAAATTACTGTCAAAGTCACAAAAGACAAAGATATAGCAACGGCAGAGCTTGCTGAACTGCCGACAAGAGCAAAGAGAGTTTCTGAAATCGCACAGAAAGAAGTAAAGAAAAAGGACGTAAAGAAAACAAAAGCAGAGGACAAGAAGAAAGAGGAAGATTACAAGAAAAAGAAGGACGAAGAAAAGAAAGCTCTGGATCAGGCAAAGCAATACCAGTCAAAAGTCACAAAAGAACAGGAAATATTAATGCACAAATAAGATGGCACATATAGCGATTCTGAGTTTTCACGGCGATCCTAACATCGGGTTGCACGGTCTGGCTACAGACAAATTCTGCTTGTTAGGCAGATGCGTCAGAGATGAGGACGTAAAGAAAATAGAGTCTGTTCTTCAAGTACCTGTTTTTCAAGTCGGTTTATACGGTACCGACCTTGTAGGCTTGTTTGCTATTGCGAACTCAACAACAGTTTTGCTCCCGGAAATAATTTACCCGAATGAACTGAATGCTCTGCGAGCACATTTGAGTAAAATCGGAGTGAAAGTTGTTACGCTGAAAACAGAGCACACTGCTTTTGGCAACAATATTCTGCTTAACGATAAAACGGGACTATTAAGTTCTGTTTATGGCAAAAAGACTGTTGCCCAGATAAAAAATATATTTCCAGACGTTAAATTCGAGCAGTTCGACCTGGCAAAATTATCAATCCCTGGCTCTACTGGCAAGGTCACGAACAAAGGCGGAGTATTCAGCCCAAATCTGGATGACGCTGATATTGCAAAAGTCGAAAAATTGTTTGGATTTGAGATCGGCCTGGGAACGGTTACCATGGGAAATCCCTTTGTCAGTTCAGGAATAATAGCAAATTCTTTCGGTTTTTTAATCGGAGCCACCAGCTCTGGTTATGAAATGGCGAGGGTTGATGAAAGCCTCGGCTTCATTAACTTTAAAAGTTAAAGTTTTGATACTATAACATGGCGGAACAAAATAGAAAAGCGATTGAAGAAAAATATGTCATGCTTCAGCTAATCGATGCCCAGATAAAAGAGTTTGAAAATGAGCTCGGAGCTCTTGAGCAGAGAAGCCAAGAGCTTGTGAAATTAAAATCAAGTCTGGACTCCCTAGCAAAAACAAATCCTGGCGCTGCAACATTTGCTTCCGTTGGTCTTGGAACCTTTGCTTTAAGCGAATTAAAAGACCCTAAACACGTTTTAGTAAATGTTGGGTCTGGTGTCCTGATAAAGAAGGATATGGAATCCGCAAAAGAACTGATAACTCTGCAATTACACGAATTGGACAAAGCAGCCGCCCACTTATCACAGAACATGCACACTCTCATAATAAGAGCTCAGCAAGCAGAAACTGAAATCCAAGAGCTCTTGAAGTAAAATGTTTGGCTTCCTAAAGAAAGCATTCGAAGGATTCACAAAAGCTCTTTCTAAACAGGATAAGAAACCTGCGAAAGAAGCTCCAAAACCAAAAGAGCTTGCAAAGCTTGAGGCTAAAGAAAAGAAAAAGGGATTCTTTGAAGAGCTTTCAAAAGTAATTACCGAGACAAAAATCTCTGAAGAATATTTCAACAAGCTTTTCACTGCTCTTGAGACTGAGCTTTTGCAGAATAACGTTGCTTTAGAAGTGACTGACAAAATCAGGGCCGAATTAAAACTGGATTTGGTCGGTCAGTCGTTGAAGCGCGGGGAGCTTTCCGACAGGATAAAGAAAGACCTTCAGGACTTGCTTCTTGGAATTTTTGAATCTCCCGCTCCTATTGACCTTATTGCACTTACAAAGGACCACAAACCACTCATACTATTATTTGTGGGAGTTAACGGAGTTGGAAAGACGACAACACTCGCAAAAGTTGCAAGCTGGCTACAAAAGAATAATTTGACATGCGTATTTGCAGCTTCTGATACTTTCAGGGCTGCAAGCATTGAACAACTAGGGGAGCATGCAAAAAATCTTGGCATTGAAATGATTAAACACAATTACGGGGCAGACCCGGCAGCTGTCGCCTTTGACGCCATAAAGCACGCAAAGGCAAGGGGCATTGATGTTGTTCTGATCGACACAGCTGGCAGGCAACATGCAAATGTTGATTTAATGGCAGAATTGCAGAAAATAAAGCGGGTTGCTAAACCCAATCTCACTATACTGACTGTTGATTCTCTTACAGGCAACGACGCTGTTGAGCAAGCACGCCTGTTTAATGAGAAAATAGGAATAGACAGCAGCATTCTTGCAAAAGTTGATGCGGATGAAAAAGGCGGAGCTTTGCTGTCAGTTGCTTACACAACAAAAAAACCAATTCTATTCTTAGGTGTGGGCCAAAGATACGAAGATATTGAGAAGTTTGAACCTGAAAAAGTCATTAGCAGAATTCTCGGCTGATTAAATTTAAAAAACTAGTACCTGTTTGAATCTCATGGCTTCATTAGGAAAAGTCCTGCTAAGATATCTTTTAGGTAACAGAAAAACCGCGGTATTTGCAATTACGACTTGCTGCAACTGCAAATGCAAAATGTGCGGCATGCACAAAAAGAAGCCTGAATTCATATCATTGAAAGACGCGAAACGTGTTCTTGATTTTCTTGATAAAAACAAATTTCTGATTGTATATTTCACTGGTGGAGAGCCTTCCCTTCATCCACATCTGATTGAAATCATGGAGTATGCTAACAAGCTTGGTTTTGCAATCAGCATAACGTCTAACGGCACAATAAGCGAGGACCAACTGATGGAAGCCAAACAGGCCGGATTGAATACGTTGAGTATTTCTCTGGACCACTGGGATGCAAAAACGTGTGAAGACATCAGAAACCACAAAGGCATACATGCAAAAGCAGTTGCGGCTTTGAAGTACGCTAAAAGCATAGGCATCAAAGCATACGCGCTGACCTATTTGAATCCCGTACTCGTTGCTACAAACGGCGTTCGTAAGATGATTAACTACGTCAACAACGAAATTGGAGTTGCCTGGGGTTTTTGTTACCCGACTGTAACTGAAGCCTCTTCATTTGATTTAAAGTGCGAATACAGCAAAGAAGAATTGAAGAAAAATATCAAAAAAACGATTCAGACCATCATTGACATGAAGGAAGAAGGCAGCAACATAGCTAATCTCTATACTTATCTTGAAGACCTGAAAAATATGGACAGCAAGTCCAAGAATTTCTACTGCAAGAGCGGTGAAGATGTCGTATATGTTGACTGGAAAGCCGATGTTTACCCGTGCTTCATGCTTCCAAAGATGTTCAACATCCTGAAAGATAAAAATCCGAAATTCTACAAAAACTTTACCTGCGACAGATGCTATATCAACTGCTTCAGGGAACCTTCAATAATTTCGCAAATTTCCCTGAGAAATATAGCAAAAGAAATCAAATACTTTTTCAAAAGCGGAAATGTATTTGTTTAATTATTTTACGCGATAAGCTTTAATATTCTGGATGGCCCGTTTTTAATATGGTCTTAGACAGATTAGGAGATCAGCTGAAAGATAGTCTTAGAAAGCTCTTCAGAGCTTCTGTTTTGGATCCTAAACTAGTGGACGAGATAGCTTCTGACATCAAAAAAGCCCTGATTTCGGCCGATGTTAACATAGCTCTTGCCAATAAAATTGTTGAAGTCATCAAAAAACGTGCTCTGGCTGAAAAGCCTGCGAAAGCGCTAACGGCAAGAGAACATACCATAAACATTGTTTACGACGAGCTTGTGAAATTCCTCGGGGCTGAAGAAGGAAAGCTCGTGGTTACAGAAAAGCCGACAAGGATTCTTCTCGTCGGATTATTTGGCTCAGGCAAAACAACGACTGCCGCAAAATTAGCCAAATTTTTGAAAAAGCAGGGCCTGAAAGTCTGTTTGGTACAAACTGATACTTGGCGTCCAGCAGCTTATGAGCAGCTGAAACAGCTTTCTGAAAAAATCAATGCTCCATTCTACGGGATTAAAGAAGAAAAGGACCCGATCAAAATCATAGAAAAATTCAGGCCTGACTTTGATAGATTCAATGTTGTAATCTTTGATTCTGCCGGGCGAGATGCGCTGAACAAAGACTTAATCGAGGAAATAAAGAAAGTCAAGAATGCAATCAATCCGCATGAGTCTCTGCTTGTAATCTCTGGAGATATTGGACAGGGAGCGCAATCACAGGCGCAGGCTTTCAAGGACGCTGTTGCTATAACGGGAGTCATAGTAACAAAACTTGACGGCACTGCAAAAGGCGGTGGTGCCCTGACTGCTTGCTCCACAACTTCTGCAAAAGTAAAGTTCATAGGACTAGGGGAACATATTGATGACTTTGAAGAATACAAGCCAAAGAATTTTGTTTCCAGATTATTGGGAATGGGTGACATTGAGTCACTCTTGAAAAAAGCAGAAGACGCCATGCAGAAAGACGAAGCAGAAGCTATGGCTAAAAAAATGCTGAAAGCTGAGTTCACTTTTGATGATTTAATGAAACAGATGGAAGCCATGCAGAAGATGGGCCCCCTGTCACAGATAATGTCCATGATTCCCGGAATGGGAATGGCAAAGATTCCTCCGGAATTGATGCAGGTCCAGGAAGGGAAAATGAAATTCTGGAAGCACATTATCCAGTCAATGACTAAACAGGAGAGAGACAATCCTGACTTGATTGATGCTCCGCGCATCAAAAGAATAGCAAAAGGCTCTGGCAGGTCTGAGACTGATGTCCGCGATCTGATAAAACAATACCATCAGATGAAAAAGATGATGAAGATGATGGGCAACCAGAAACAGATGCAAAAGCTCCAGAAGATGATGGGCGGCAAATTGCCTATAGGTCTCTAAAGAATCGGTAAACCACTATAAAATTTTGCTAAAATTTGTAAAGCTGCCAATGCGTGACCAGCTCTAGCTATATTATGAAAAGTATAAGCTATATCACTTACGTTTGACTCTTTTGAAACACAAGCACAATTTACACCTAACAATATACTTTCTAATTCTCCTTCAGCACCCCATCTTAATCTAGGATAACAAGCATCAAGAGTTTTAACACCGTGTTCCTCGCAAATTGATTTTGCAAATTTTTCAAATGTCGCATGGTCAACTTTCGAGAGCTTGCTTTTCATTTGCTCGTACTCTTTAATTGGAATTTTAAAATAAAGACAATACTCTGCAGCCGAACTATTCCAGCTTATGAAAGGAATCTCGCTCATAGCTTTATCGAGAAGTAAAGTCTTAAATTATATTTGTTGACAATTGCTTATTGGGCTTTAACTGGTTCTGCAGTCCTGAGATCCCCACCTAAAAATTCCAAAAGTCTGTTCAAATCTTCTTGAGGCATATTGCTTGAATTAACTTTAATTTTTTTACTAATGCAAATAATGTCTAAATCTGCGACCTTTTTGTCGTGAGCATCCGTAACACTAACAGCTATGGCATAGCCCCATGGTCTTTGCTCAAGTGTGTAAACATAATCTTCCATTTCTATCCTCAAGACTGGCACGTAATGATTTCCGCAAGACGGCTCGGAAAAGCCTCTTGCGTCCCAAAAGCCCCCATATTTCTTCTGCACCTTCAAAAGATAACCATTTGGCTCTTCATCCCAACGTTTGAATGGGGGCGGTGCGGGCGCTTGTTTTTTAGTTCGCATATTCAGGCAAGAGAAGCAAAGTCTTAAAAATAGTAGTCTGAAGCTTTACTTATGGTAACACGAGCTGGTGGATTCAGGGCAAAAACACGCTTTGCATTACAAAAAAGGGCGCGCGACAGAGGAAAAATCGCAATAACGCGCATGATGCAGGAATTTAAGATAGGCGACAGAGTCATTATAACACAGGACTCAGCAGTCCACAAAGCAATGCCACACCCAAGATACAAAGCTAGGACTGGCACAGTCATCGGCAAACAAGGCAGATCCTACAAAGTGCATATCGTTGACGGCGAAAAGGATAAAATATTGCTTTCAGCTCCGGTTCATTTGACTAAATGCAGGTAAAAAATGGATGCAAAAATTGTAAATAAAGAAGCATTGACACTTCCAAAAGTCACGAAAATAGTTCAAGGTATTGGAAAAAAGGAAGAGAGAATAGAGATACAGAACAAAGTCCTTGACTTTGCAAAAAAAGCTGCAAAGCTGAAAGACTCTGACACTGAAAAACTGCTCGGGGAAATAAAAGCCCTGGAAGTGCTGGGTCTTGCTGATGAATACCTTGTGCAGATCGTAAATATAATGCCTGCTGATTTGGGCGAATTAAAGGCCGTACTGTCCAGCTCAAAGGCAACAATCAGCCCCGATAACTTTAAAAAAATTCAAGACATAGTAATCAAGTATAAAGACGCAAAATGATAACTAAGGAAACGGTAAAAAATGATGCAGCAAAAACCAAGAGCAAGGGAAGAGTATGCAATAGTGCTGGATTTTCTCCAGCATGGCTATGCAGAGGACTTGAGGCCGTTCCATCGCAAAGAGCCGGTTGTACAAGCAATTGGTAAGACATTCTTTACTTTACTAGAGCTAGTTCCAACACAAGACATTGCTCTCAAACCCTATGATGAAGTCTACATAGGAGAGGGAAAGAGAGATAAAATCTCATACATCAAGGGAACTTTGCCTTTCTTTAGACTGACGCAGACTGCAAAAACTGAGATTAATTTCATAATAGAGAAACTGGTATCTGCCAACGAGGCCAAATTTGTTGAATTCATAAACAAGGCAGGCCCTATTTCATTGAGGGCTCACATGCTCGAATTACTGCCCGGAGTAGGCAAGAGGCACGCTGAAGAATTGTTGAAGGAAAGGGCAAAAGCTGTTTTTATCAGCTTCGAAGACATAAAGAAACGCGTATCTTCAGTCCCTGAGCCAAAGAAACTGATAATCCAGCGAATCATTGATGAATTAGAAGGCAAAGATCGTTATAGATTATTCGTAAGGGCTTGAGCGGAGCGAAACCCTTGCGTGCTCGAACGGCGCAACGTTCGGAAGGTAAAGATAGATACAGACTATTTGTTAGAGCTTAGGATGAAACTAAACATTCCCTTTTTTGTCAATTCAAGAGATGGGAAAGCATGCATGCAAGTTTCTCTTCTTTCTGCTATAAAATTCTTTGACCCAAAAACAAGCATGAATTTGGCAAAACTTGATGAGCTTACAGGAAGACGAGAAGGTCAGCAAACCTGGACACAGCAAGGCGTTGCTGCGATAGCAAAGCTAGGTTTTGTTTTGAAATACTACTCTGGAGAGCCTCTCGAACCCGCACTGAGGGGAGAAGACTACATAAGAGCAAAGTATGCGGGAGATGAAGCGCGGATTAATAGTATTCTCAGTCAGTCTAACATGAATGCAGTTATCGAATCAACAAAATATCTTCTAGATAAGGATATATTTGAAGAAAAGATTTTAACTATTGAAGAAATTGAACAGCATGTTAAAAACGGCCACGTTATTATCATATTATTAGATTGGAATATTGTCAAAGGCAAAAAGGGGTCCTACCAAGGCCACTTTGTCATCGTAACCGGTTTCGATGAAAATAAGTTTTATGTTCATAATTCCGGACCTGAAAAACCAGAAGAAAATAGAGAAATACAAAAGGATATTTTTCTAAAAGCCTGGAATGCGAAAGGAACTGATAATGACTTAATAGTCATATTCGGCAAAGACTAAGTTTTCAAAATAAAACCCGCGTCTTCTCCGACATCTTTTACTTCCTGTATTTCAAATATACTTCTCAGATGCTTGTAGAAATCTTCCGTCAGGCTTTTTTTCAGCATTGTCAAAACGAAAATCCCTTTTGAAACTCTCTTTGCTTCCTTCAAGGCCTGCTTTGTTTCAGGCAAGTTTTGTAAACTTGTGAAGCTCAGAACTGCATTGAAACTCGAATCTTTGAAAGGCAGATTGTCCAAATCTGCCTGAACTACTGTTTCCCCTCTTTCAGCAGCCTGCTTTAACATCTCAAAGCTTATGTCCATACCAAAAACATGCTTGATTAGAACTTTCTTCAACAATCCCGTGCCGCAACCCAAGTCCAGAATAGGTTCCTTAATTTCCAGACCATCTAGCATCTCAACATACTTGTCAGTCTGAATAGTTTCATATCTAGAATCATAAATTCCTGCGGATAGCTCATATTTCTCCTTAATTTCGGCTTTTTTGGGTTCCATAATTTATTTAATGCTCTTTTGTTTCAAAAACTTAATGGAACTGGTACTTGATACAAACGCACTTGTTTATGCTGCAAAGAACAAGCTCGACATAATAGAGACACTCAGAAGGAAATTTGGCATTGTTGGAGTTTCTGTTCCTAATACTGTTATTGACGAATTGAAAAATCTTGCAAAGACTGCTGAAAAGCAGGCTGACAAGGACGCTGCGTGGCTTGCTTACCAGATTGTAAAGCAGAAAAGGATGAATATCATAAAATTGCAGGGTCCTGTTGATGATGCAATTGCAGTCTATGCTTCACAAAATAATGCTGCGGTCCTCACAAATGACCGGCAGTTGCGCGCTTTATTGATTGAAAGAAGAGTTAAAGTATACACAATAAGACAACAAAAAAATATTGAAGAATGGTAAAATACAGGCCGTATGTTGCTGCAATAATATTCAGGAAAACAAAATCAGGGCCAAGATTCCTGCTTTTGCATAGAAAACAAAATTGGAAGGGCTGGGAATACGTAAAGGGTGGTCTTCTTCCTGCGGAAACTGAGATTTCCGGTTTGAAAAGAGAAGTCCGAGAAGAGACGGGCATAAAGAAAATCAGGATTATCACTGAACTGCCGGCAAAAGTCAAATACTCGTGGCCCAAAACTTTTGTTAAAGACAGGAAAAAATGGCAAGGCGCCTTGCAGCACGTTTATGTCGTTGAAATTCTTAGTAAAAAAATAAAACTTGACAGGGCCGAGCACAGCGGATACAAGTGGGTGCCTGCAAAAACTGCCGTGAAACTATTGACGCATAAAGAGCCTAAGTCGGCTCTAAGCTATGCATTAAAAAATATATTTAGGCTTTAGTCTCGGAAAGAGTTAAAAAGCCACTAAGTCCGCTAATTTAAGTAAAATGTATTACAAATCTGAAGTTGCAGGCGTTGTTAGAATATCGCCAAAACTATTTGGTGAAAAGCTTGATGACGCTGTTTTGAAGCAGCTTAAAACTGATTACGAAGGACAGGTTACTGAAGACCTTGGCAGAGTCATAGCTATCTTGGACGTTGACAACATAGAAGAGGGAGTCTTAATACCTGGAGACGGAGCTGCCTATCACAGGACAAAATTCACTATCCTGAACTATCTGCCCGAAATAAATGAAATGATTGAAGGCGAAGTAAAAGATATTGCAAAATTCGGTGCGTTTGTCGACTTCGGACCTTTCGAAGGCATGGTCCACATCAGCCAGGCAATGGATGATTTCGTATCATTCTCAAAAGCCGGCTCTCTGACCGGAAAACAATCAAACAGAAGTTTGAAAACGGGCGATTATGTCAGAGCAAGAATCGTTGCAATATCATTCAAAGATCCTAGAAATCCAAAAATAGGTTTGACAATGAGGCAACCCTACTTGGGCAAGAAAGAATGGATAGACGCCGAATCAAAAGGCGCCGTGAAAGCGGCAAAGAAAGTTGAAAAGGAAGAGAAAGAAAAGAAAAAGGAGAAATAACTAAAATGATAACATCATTTGGTTCCACAAAAACTGGAGGTTTTTGTTGAATGGGAAAATTAGCATGCAAGATTTGCAAAAAACTTGTTTTGGGAGACAGATGTCCCATCCATCCAGATGCAAAACTCGCAGAAGCCTGGAAAGGAAAAATCATAATATTAGATCCTAATAATTCTGAACTTGCAAAGAAGATGAACATCAACGACAAGGGAGAATACGCAATACGAATTTAAAATGGAAATAAAAGTTTTGGAGAAGATAGAGAGTCCTTTGCTCAAGAGAACAAAAATCATTGCTGAAGTTCTATACGCTGGCGCACCAACCCCTAAAAGAGGCGACGTTCGCAAATTGTTAGCAGCGCAATTAGGCGCTGAAGAAGCTTTGGTTGTTGTCAGGCAACTGGAACCAACATTTGGCCCTAAAGCAAAACTCACAGCATTGCAGTACAAAGACAGAGCTCAATTAGAATCAATAGAACAAAAACACATAATTGGCCGTGAAAAAGGCCAGAAAGTAAAACCAACGGGAAAAACAAAAGCAGCAGGACCTGCTAAAAAGTAAGATGCCAAAACACAAAAGAAAGCCAGCAAAGTCAACAATGAAATACAAAAAGTATCTGATTTCTGGAGAAACATTAACAAGAACTGGCAGAGTTTGTCCGAAATGCGGACCTGCAGTATTCATGGCAGATCACAAAGATAGATTCCATTGCGGCAAATGCGGCTTCTGTGAGTTTAAAGCTAAGAAATAATTTCTATTATCTTCTGTATGTTTAGCTGAACAAATTAGTTTCTTAAAACTCTTTGTATGTAGTCACTTTGAAGTATTCACTTTTATAGTTACGATTGTAACTATAAAAAACCCTTTTAACTTAAACTTTTGGAACTAACTTACATTATTTTAAAAACTATGAATATGCAAAATTAAATTTTCTGGCTTCTTTGCCATAACGCATCAAAAAAGCCAGCCATGGATTTGGCGAAGTCCTTATTTGCTGAATAAATTGAAGTGCGATCTTTTGATTCTTCCACAATACTTAGAATAGTCTCATTTCTATCTTTGATAAGTAATCGTAGATTACTAAAAGGAATTACCCTAACTTCTGCACCGTTCGCTTTTAGTTCTTTAATATTTTCCTTACTTTCAGCAGTAATCTTGGCTAGCATCAACTTTACTTTTACACCCCGTTCAATTGCTCGCAATACTGGAAATCGTAAGGGTGCTGTTTGTCCTTCCGCTTTTTCAATTGCAATTAGAAGCTCAGATTTTACAGTATTTGACATTAGCGCAGTTAGTTCGTGATATTTTGCGCGCCCGCGGATAATCAATAGCTCTGGAGGGATACGTTTTTCAGTGGTTTTTATTTCTATTCTTGCTACTTGTTGCTCTAACTGTTGAAGTTCTCTTCGCTCCTGCTGTAAAATTAATTTGAACGCTTTCTTTGGAGGTATTATCTTATAGATTTTTGGCTGAGACGGGAGGACAGATATAAGGCCAAGTTGCTCTAAGTGTGCTAATGAGTCATATATCCGGCCATAAGGCACATTGGCTAACCTACAAAGCTCGGCAGCTTTAGCCTCGCCTATTTTCGACAAAGCCAGATATGCTGCTTTCTCGTATACATTCAGCCTTAGTCGTTTAAGGAAATCTTCGATTTTCATTGCAACATAAAATAAGTTGTGCCAACTCTTTATAAGTTTATTGTTAGTCCTCTAATAGAGGTGATAAAAATGGAAAAAATAGATGAGTCAAAGAAGGAAGCGGAGTGCTTTATTAATACAGCAAAAGCATATGCCCGCTGTGTATCTTGTTATAAAATAGCTTGCGAACTGCTGAAAAGGATGCGCGAAGGATATTCTGACGCTGTTGATCAGGGGGTAGGAGTACAACGTGCCGAAAAACACGAGGTATTTGTAGCCTTAGACTCTTTAAATAAAAGCTCCAATTACGAGCCAAAAAAGATCTGTGACGCCTGTGAGTGTACGGCTCCGCGCGTAGCGAATTACATATCTCAACAACTGATTGATACTCCTTTTGTGACCTTAGAAGATGAACTGTAAGACCGTGCTGCATAGACCAATAAATTTTTATGATGCGATGACACGTCTGGGCATGATAAAAGCAGTTATCTTTGATGCTGGCGGCGTGATTCTAGCCAGCGACAAAGCTTACGCATTCTTAGCCAGAAAGGTTGGAATCGGCTATTCTGAACTAATGACGCTGAGAAAAAAATATGTACGACCTGCACAGCGCGGCGAAATGTCAACAAAAGAATTTCTCAGTAAATTTTCTGCTGATCTCAAGGTGAGCAAAGAAAAACTAAGGAGATTATTTGAAGAAGGTGCTAAACTTATGACCGTTGACGCTAAAGTTCTCAAAATTGCAGATTCTCTGCAAAAGCACGGCTATGTAACTGCAATGATAACAAACACCACTGAAATTTATAGAAAGTTTATCCAGGAAAACAAAGTCTACAAGAAATTTTCGCCATTGATAGTTTCTTATGAAGTTGGCACGAGGAAACCCGAAGAAAAAATATACAAAATAGCATTAAAGAAACTAAAAATCAATGCCAAAGAGTGCGTTTTCATTGACGATAGAGAATACCACCTTGCACCTGCGAAAAAATTAGGTATGAAGGCAATCTTATTCATGAATGCGAAACAACTCAAAGCAGATTTACAAAAACTTGGAGTCAAAGTATGATCTGTTTAGGTATTGAATCAACAGCACACACAATTGGTATCGGTATTATTGATGACCAGGGCAAAGTTCTTGCCAATGAAAAATCTGTCTTTACAACAGAGACTGGCGGATTGAAACCTGGCAAGATTGTTGAGCATCACGTCCTGATGTACGACTTTGTTTTACAGAGAGCGCTAGAAACCCTAGCCAAACAAAGTTTGGCTGGGCACAGCGGAACTCGTTCCGCTAGTGAATCAGGAATAAAATTGAAAGACATAGATTTAGTTTCATTTTCACAGGGGCCTGGCCTCGGGGGATGTTTAAGAGTAGGAGCTGCAGCTGCGAGAGCTCTCGCAACTTACCTGAAAGTTCCTTTAGTTGGAGTAAATCATCCTGTTGCTCATGTTGAAATCGGAAAATTAACTTCGGGATTCAAAGATCCAATTACTTTGTATGTTTCTGGAGCTAATACTCAGATTCTTGCTTTAGCTGCAGGCAAATACAGAGTATTCGGAGAAACTCTTGATGTCGGAGTCGGCAACTTCCTTGACAGCTTCGGCAGAGCTCTAGGTTTGGGATTTCCACAGGGCCCTAAAATCGAAGAACTGGCTGCAAAATCAAAGAACTATGTTGAATTACCTTACACTATCAAAGGTATGGACTTCTCTTTCTCAGGAATTCTAACAAAATTAGAACAACTTGCTAAAACTGGCAAGTATTCCAAAGAAGACCTATGTTATTCAGCTCAGGAAACTGTTTTTGCTATTTTAACAGAAGCAACTGAAAGAGCAATAGCGCACATCAATAAAAAAGAAATTCTTTTGACTGGCGGAGTTGCAGCAAACAAGAGACTTGCAGAGATGTTAGAAGTAATGGCTC
>Ga0315294_10003378_pt1 | contig 17383 bp, 13 predicted proteins | sample YL17G13_40_MG_FD_203626 | JGI IMG/M metagenome (GOLD analysis project Ga0315294, IMG submission 203626) | Sediment microbial communities from Yellowstone Lake, YNP, Wyoming, USA - YL17G13_40 | ecosystem: Environmental > Aquatic > Freshwater > Lake > Sediment | place: USA: Wyoming | collected... | reverse complement strand
TTCCACCACGCTTTTCCGCATGGGGAACCGAGCTGCAGTCCTAGCCTTACTTTTCCTCCTTCCAGCCCTAACCAGTGCAGCCGGGCTCGATTCCGCGCTAGCATGGCTTGTCAGCAATCAGGCTGCCAGCGGCGCCATTGGAGCTTGGCCGCCCCTCCACACGCCCGCAGCTGCTTATGCACTCTGGTTCGAGGACCAGGAGCCCGCGGCAACCAATGCGCTCAACTGGCTCGCAACAGACCTCAACAATCCTTCTTCTTACACGTGGTACGAAGCTGACACTGCCGGGCTCGAGCTCTGGAGCGTGGCCAGCTCTGAAAAGCAGACGCTCCTCAATGCAAGCGACGTGCAAAGTCGGTTGCAAGCACTCCGCCGCTCGAGCGGCGGTTTCGTGGGCTATTACGAGGGAACGGGCGCAGTTGAGAGCAGCGTGGATACTGCCGGAGCCTTGATGGGCCTCGCCTCTTCAGGTTGGCTTTCTTCCACCGACCGTGATTCTGCTCTCTCTTTCCTCGCCACTCTCCAAAATTCCGATGGAAGCTTCAACCTCACCAAGACCAAGCGCTACGATTCCCTCTTTGCTCTTGGCCCGCACCCCGAGGGAATCACTGCTTTTGTGCTGCTCGCGCTCGGAGAAGCAGGAGTCTCTCCCTCAAGTTACATGGCGAGCGAGGGCCTGCGCTATTTGCGCTCTTCTGCCAACACGTGCTACGGCGGCAACAGCCGCGCGTACGCTGCAGCGCTGGCTGCGCTGGCTTTTGATTTCTATGATGACACTTCCTACGCGCAATCCGCTTCGGCCTACCTGCTCACGCTGCAGAAGAGCGATGGCGGTTTCGCCGACTCCTCGCGCATGGACCCGAGCAAGAGCAATGCGCTCGACACGGGCTTCGCCGCTCTCGCGCTCTCCGCAGTTCCTGCGGGCAATGCCCGTAACTGTTCTCCCTCCCCAACCACTACTCCAACACCCACGCCTACTCCCACGCCCACTCCGACTGTGGGCCCGCTGGTGAGAACCGGCGTGGCCATCGTGCTTCCTGATTCGCGCGTGCTCCTCCATTGCGTGGAAGTGGCGGACGGTTCTACTGCAGAGCAGGCGCTCCGCGCTACGGGCCTCTCGCAGGAGTGGGCCTCCTCGGGCTACGGCCGCGTGCTCTCGAGCTTGAATGGAGTGGGCTGCCCCTCCTCGAACCCCTACTGCGAGTGCGCGGACTACTCCACCTGTTGCCTCTCGTGGAACTTCTGGATTCAGGAGAGCGGGAGCTGGAAACTCTCTCCAGTGGGTTACGGAAATTATTACGTTCACCAAGGGACAATCATTGCCAGCGTGTGGAGCGGACAGGCGAACAAGAACCCTCCAACTTATTCCTTCTATGACCTCTGCCCGAACAACGCTCCCACAAGCTACACGGCCAGTGCCAGCGGCTACACCGACGCGTACACGTGCTCCTCGTGCACCGAAAACAAGCAGTGCTCCTCAGGAGCGTGCGTGAACGGAGCGTGCACCAAATCTTCTGCTTCTGCAGTAACTGTTCGAATTGACTACCCCGAAGGTTCCACGCGCGTGGACGCCTCCCGGGACGTTTCCTATTCTTCGTGCTCCAACGCCTACTCGTGCCTCACGCAGCTCGCGCCCCTCGATTGCACGTGGTATCCGGCTACTGGCCCGCTCGCGTGCACTGGTGTTTCCCAAAGCTGCTTTGTGCAGAAGGTGAATGGCGTGGCCGCGCCAAGCGGAAGTTATTGGGCTTTTTACGTGAACAACCAGCCTGCTGAAACAGGAGTCAGCTGCTACAAGCCCCAGCCCGGTGATTTGGTGGAGCTCCGGCCCTACGGCGCTGCCACTCCCACTCCAATTATTAGTGCCACTCCGACCCTTTCAGCCTCCTCGCAAGTGAATTCCCAGCAGTACAACCCCTCGCTCTTCCAGCCGCTCTACAAACCTGCAGGCGCAACTGCTTCCGCAAGCCCTGCAGGCACCAGCGCAACAGCCTCTTCCTCAGGTGGCTTCCAAGTGGAGAGCCTCGCCTGGCTGGTTGCCGCCAGCGTCCTAGTCTTCCTCGGAGGCATGCTGGCAGCCCGTTTGACCGGCAGAAAGGCCAACCACGCCTAGAGGAGTGGTTTTTAAATTCCCCAACAGCTTACGCGTAGCTTTGAGGAGACTGATTTGGCTGATGCAATAGAGCTTCCCTTTGGCCCCTGGTCCATGCTGGCCTCGGGAGTATGGGGAAACTACCCTTACACCATTCACACAAATCCGGACAAGGCGCTCTTGCTCGTAGTCTACGACAAGACTGGCGACAGCGTGAGCGGGCTCTTGGTTTCCATGCGCCAGCCCCTGGCTGTGGAAGGCGATTTGAGCAAGTTCATTCTGGCACAGAAGCGCGAGATGATTTACCAGGAGAAGTTTGCGGGCGGCACGCGCTACGCCTATTTGTTCGTGGGCTCGAGCCCGGCCTACATTCCCTACTCCAGCGATGACCTCCTGGCAGAAGTGAAAAAGCAATATTTGGAGCTCAACACGCTGGCCAAAACAGCCAAGGAGCTCGTGGACGGCTACGGAGCGAAGGCCCGCTTCCTCGAGGAGGCCGGCGACGAGTGGGTGCAAGCATTGCTGGGAGACCCGCTCTCCTTGATTGCGCTGAGCAAACCACTAGGGCCCCTGCGCGAGGAAGCCTTTGCCAAGTCCAACATCGGCCTGAATCTCGAGGGAGAAGAGGTTACAGTCAAGATCGAGTCGCTCGCGCGTGCCCTTGTTGTGGGCGCCACTCCCAAGGACCGCAAGCACGGCCTCCACCTTCTGGCTGAAGCAGCGGTTCTGGCCAACATGCCCATAGTGATTTTCGATTCCGACGGAGCCTTCGAGGGGCTGGCAGTCACCAATGACAAAACTGCAGCATTCGAGGAGTTCGGCATGAAGCCGATGCCCGTCTCATTCCAGTTCAAGTCGTTCGAGCTCGGCCGCAACCTGTTTGTGGACCCGGCGCTCCTGAACAGCGACCAGTTCCTCACCGCGTTCGGCCTCCTGAACACCGACATCGCCTCGCTCTTCAAGCAAGTGTACGAGGCGCGCAAGGCCGGCTTTGCAACTCTCGACGACCTCGCCACGGAGCTGGGCAGAATACCCGAGTCCCGCGAGAACCCGCAATACCTGATTTCAAAAGCAGTGCGAGCAGTTCGCATCATCCAGCGCGCTGCAGCAGGCGTGTTCGGCCGCTCGCTGACTCCGGAGCTCCTTCGCCCTTGGCAGGACAACCTGGGCCGTGTTCACTACGTGAACCTGCGCGGAGTCCGACCCCAGCTCGCTAATTTGGTGCTGGCCTCCTTTTTGCAAAACATGGTGCCCGCTCCCACGAAGCGCACCAGCGCCGTAGTCATCCTAAGCAACGATATGCGTGAACTCCTTCCGCTCACCGACTCCCTTAAGCGCTTCGACGGCAGCGGAATCGGCCTGGCCATTCACGCGGAAAACGAGAGCGACGCCTCTTTCCTCCGCGAGCCCACGCTCCGAATAGAGTTCATCACTCCCAAGGAAGCCGCACTCACCGAGCTCGGCGAGAAGCGCGTGCGCCTCCGCCTCCGGCCGGCCTACAGCAAGTGCACCGAGGAATCCGCGCCCGCCCCTGCTCCGGCGCCCGCGCAAGCTCCTGCAGAAAAGCCAGCTGCTCCCGCAGCCCCCGCTTCCAAGCCCGCCACTCCTGCTTCTTCAACCCCCGCGGCTTTGCCCTCGGGCTTCAAACCACCCGAAGCGCCACCCGGCGGTTGGAAGCCACTCCAGAGACGCTGAGGCAAAAATATGCCCTACAAAGGTCAGGGTGCGTTTGAGTACATTCTCCTTCTAGCGGGCGTTTTGCTGGTCGTGATTCTCGCAATTGTGATTCTGCGCGGCGGCATCCTGAATCAGGCGAATGCGCAGATTGCGGGCTCGCTGAACACGTATTCCGGGGCTGTTGACGCGTGTTCGGCCCTTTCGAGTTTCGTGGTCCACCCCACGGGCGTGAATGCGACCATCACGTTGTGCCGGGCGGTTGACCCGAATGCCACGGTGATTACGATTTACTCGGTTCCGTTCGTTTTCGACGGCTCTGTTGACCAGCCGTACAACCTGACTTACTCTGTTGGCGATTTCAACACGGGCGTTTTCTTCCTTGACATTCTGGACAGGACCGGCGAGGCATTGAACCTGAGCGAAGGCCACCGCGTGGACGTGGTGGTGGGCGGTGTGCCGATGCTCTCCGGATTTTCGGGCTCTGTCGGCGAGACTTCCCGTGGCGCCACTCCGCCGGTTGCGCCGTTTTTCTTGCAGGGGCCTGTTCTGAACGCCACCACCAACGACAACACCACGGATGACAACCTCACGTGCAACTGGTTCGCCTCCGACTGGAACGATGAGCCGCTGAAGGGCCTTATTGACTGGCGGATCAACGGCACCTCTGCGATGGCGCTGAACATGCCCTTCGAGGGCGGTTCGAACTCCACTTGGACTCGTGATTATTCTTCTTTTGGGAACAATGGGACGGTCAACGGGTCCACGTGGCTTCCTTCCGGAGGCCATGATGGGCGGGGCGCCTATCAGTTCAACGGGGATAGCGAAATCAACATGGGGAATCAGTCTTCTTTCTTTTTGCGGGATGCGCTGACCATTTCCGCGTGGATAAACATCCATAATGTGAGCGCGTACCAGCGGGTGGTCTCCCGGAACGCCTGCTATTTCATTCTTCTTCCACGCGGCCCGATTCGAGGGGCGATTTACACCACGAATACGCAGGTTGCGGATGTGTCCTCCACGGATAACGTGACGGAAAACACCTGGTATCATGTGGCGTTCACCTATGACCGGCAGAACCTCAAGCTATACCTTAATGGAGTCCTCAACAACACCGCGGTTAATACTAGCCGGATAAACTCAGTCACCACGGCGTATCTAACAATAGGCTCATTGAGCATGGGGTCGGGCCAGTTCTTCGACGGCGTGATTGATGATGTGCAGATTTACAACCGCTCGCTCTCCGCAGAGCAGGTGCTGGCGCTCTATGAGGGCCAGACTGATTTGATGGTCTCGCAGGAGACCGGCGTGGGGGATGTCTGGCAGTGCTCGGTCACTCCCAACGACGGCAGCATGGATGGCCCGACCGAGCTTTCCAACACGCTGGAGATTATTGTTCCCTAGCGAGGGACGTCGCTCCGGTGCTCGCTCGAGTTGCTCGCTGCGCTCCTCACTCGTGCCCTTCGAACCCTCTGCGAGGTGGACTCGCGCTAGTCAGTTAGGCACTACATTCCACAGGAACCTAATCCTTTTTCTTGAGCTCTTCTCGGATGAGCTCGCGGATCTGGCCCAGCGTGGCATACTCGAGGGGATTGATGGTGTCAAGGGTGTACTTGAGCTCCTTCACTTCCTGCTTCGTGACCATGGACTTTTCGAGCACGTCCATGCGTTTCTTCAGCTTTTCCACTTCCTCTCCCGAAGCGCCTCCGCCTCCCTCGCGGCCCCCTCCGGCTTCCATCTTCTTCGTGCGCTCGTTCAGCGCCACCAGGGTTCTGCCGAGCACTTCCTCGTTCTTCTCAATTGTGGAAATCTTCTGTCCGATGAGCGAGATCTTCGAGTCCAGGGTGCGGATCTCCCCCCGCACCACGTCTCCGGGCTTCTGCATTTCGGGCTTTATTGCCATTTTCCTTTCACCATTGCCCGCCAAACGAGTCGGGCGAGGGCTTTTTTATTCGCAGGTTTATTAAACGCTCTCTCAAGAGGCTTTTTTCCCATGCACAAACGTTTCCTAGCCTGGCTGTTGGACATCGACTTCGTGAAGCACGAAGGCCAGCCCAGCCTCCGCCTCCTCCTGAAGGACCACAAGACCGGCCACACCTTCCGGCTCTACGACACCTCCTTCGAGCCCTACTTCTACCTCCTTCCTACAGGCTCGCTGGCTGAAACCGAGAAGCACGCAAAAGCACTCAAGGCCACCCTCCGAACCGAACTGGCGGAAGTGAAGCGAGTAGAGCGCGCAAAGCTCGAGTATTTTGGCGAGCCCAAGGAATTTCTAAAAATCTACGCCTGCCACCCGAGCCACGTGCCCAGGCTGCGCGAAGCAGCAAAACCACTGGGTGAAACCTTCGAGTATGACATTCCGTTCTACAGGCGTTACATGATTGACAAGGGGCTCACCACTTTCGCCCTGGTGGAAGGCTCGGCAGAAGGCCGGGAAGTGAAGCAGATCAAGCCCGCGCCAGCTGAGGAAACGCCCTCCTTCCGCCTCCTCGCATTTGACATCGAGACCTACAACCCCAAGGGCATGCCCGACCCCAAGCGTGACCCGGTGCTGATGATTTCCCACGCAGACGGAAAGGAGAACGGCGTGCTGAGCCACACGAAGAAGTTCAAGAGCAAGCACGTGCGCTCCCTCGCCAATGAAAAGGAGATGATTGGAAGTTTCTGCCAGCTCCTGCGGGACAAGCACGTGGACGTGCTGTGCGGTTACAACAGCGACCAGTTCGATCTGCCCTATTTGACCGAGCGCGCGAAAACACTCAAAACCGATTTCTGGCCCGGCCGCGACCACTTCCCTCCCCGCACGCACGGCCGCGGAGTACGGAATGCCACGCGCGTGGCCGGCCGCGTTCACTTCGACGTGTTCAACGCCATGTCCTTCCTCTCGAGGATTGGCGCCATACGCCCCCTCCGCCTCACGCTCGAGAAGACCTACGAGGAGGTTACGGGCAAGCAGAAGCTCATGGTGCCCAAATTGGACATTTACAAGCGCTGGGACCACGGAGGAGCCGGACTCGAGGAGCTGGCCGAGTATTGCCGCGGGGATTCGCAAACCTGCTTTGAACTTGCGCAATACTCCCTTCCGCTTGAGATTGAACTCTCCAAGGTTTCCGGCCTCCCTCTCTTCGATGCCTCCCGCGCTACTAGTGGCCAGTTGATTGAAATGCTCTTTTTGCGCGAAGCTCACTCCCGCGGAGTTATGACCCCCAACCGGCCGCACGGCGAGGAGTTGGCGGAGCGCGAAGAGTCCCCCATTAAGGGCGCTCTTGTGAAAACTCCCGAAGCCGGGGTTTACGAGAATCTGGCTGTTGTGGACTTCAAGTCCATGTATCCCTCCATCATCATTTCCCACAATGTGGACCCGGCTGCTCTCGAAGCGCGCTGCTGCGGGGGCAAGGACGTGCATACTGCTCCCGAGGGCCAGCGCTTCTGCAAAAAGCACATCGGCCTGATTCCAATAGTGCTCAAGAAAGTGTTGGAAGCGCGCGCTGCAGTGAAGGCTAAAATGAAGAAAGCCAAGGATGGCTCGGAAGAGTACAAGCGCCTCTACGCGCGGCAGTGGGCGCTCAAGATTGCGGCAAATTCGTCCTACGGTTATTTACTGTACCCCCGCTCCCGCTGGTATTCCCGGCCCTGCGGAGAAGCGGTCACTGCGTGGAGCCGCCACTACATTCAGGAGATTGCGCGCAAGGCAGAGGAAGCCGGGTTCAAGGTGCTCTACTACGACACCGATGGAGCGGTCCTCCAGTTTGAGAAGCGCGAGGACTCTCCGAAAGTGAAGCTCTTTGTGGAGCAAACAAACAAGGAACTGCCGGAAGCGATGGAGCTTGAGCTCGAGGACTTCTACCCGCGCGGAGTCTTTGTGAGCAAGCGGCAGGAGACCACTGGCGCGAAGAAGAAGTACGCGCTCATCAACCGGGAAGGAAAAATCAAAATCCGTGGATTCGAACTTGTTCGCCGGGACTGGAGCAGGATTGCGCGCCACACCCAGCGCGAGGTGCTGGAAATACTCCTCAAGGAAGGCAACCTGACCAAGGCCATTGCGCACGTGCGTTCGGTGATTGAGCGGTTGCGTGAGGGCAAGGTGCCCATGGAAGAGTGCGTGATTTACACGCAATTACGCAAGAAGGCGAAAGCCTACGAGATCATGAGCCCAGAATTGGCTGCTTTCCAAAAAGCCCGCCAAGCCGGCTTGGCTCTTGCCGAGGGTTCGGTAATCGGCTATGTGATCACTCCGCAGGGCAAGACCACTAGCGAGAAGGCGCAAGTGGTAGAGTTAGCCAAGAGCTACGACCCCGATTACTACATCAACAAGCAGATTTTGCCCGCAGTGCTGAAAATCCTTGACGCCCTCCAAGTGAGCGAGGATGACCTCATGAGCAACTCCAAACAGCGCGGGCTCGGCGAGTTTGGCTAATCGAAGTCCTTAAATCAAAGCGCGGTGCAGGTTTTTCCCTTATGACCGAACTAACAGAAGAAGAACGAAAGAACTACCTCAAAGCTGGCGAGATTACCGAAGCGGTTCACGCGGAGGCGCGCAAGTTCGCCAAGCCCGGAGTGAAACTCCTGGACCTCGCGGAAAAAGTGGAGGAGAAGGTGAAAACGCTCGGTGGCGGGCTGGCTTTCCCCCTCAATCTTTCCCTGAACGACATCGCCGCCCACTACACACCCCTGCCAAATGACCCGCTCGTTCTCACGGAAAAGGATTTGATCAAATTAGACTTCGGAGTCCAGATTGATGGCTGCATCTGTGACACGGCTTTCACTCTTGATTTCAGTGGCCAGCACGGGTCACTTTTGGAAGGGGCCGAAGCCGCTCTCGAAGCTGCTCTCTCCATAGCCAAAGCCGGAGTCTCTATCAGCGAACTAGGCGCGGCAATTGAGGAAGAAATCAAGGCGCGGAATGCCAAACCGGTTGTGAACCTGTGCGGCCACCGCCTGCTCCCCTACACCATTCACGGAGGGCAGGAGATTCCCAATGTTGCGCGCGGCACCTACCAACTGCAGGAGGGGGATGTGTTCGCGTGCGAGCCCTTTGCCACCAATGGACGGGGAATGGTGAAGGAAGCCCCGCAGGTGGAGATTTACATGCTGCAAATGGTAAGGCCAGTCCGCCTCCCACAATCCCGTGCACTGCTCGCGTACATTGAAGAAAACTACCAAACGCTCCCCTTTGCGCGCAGGTGGATTGCAAACTTGCCTGGAGCCGCTCTGGCTCTGCAGGACTTGGTGAAGCAGGGCCTGCTCTACGAGCACCATGTGCTGAAGGAAGATGCGGGCGGGATTGTGGCGCAGGCTGAGACCAGCTTTATTGTGGAAAAAGACGGAATCAAACCGCTCGCGCGGTTGAAACCCTAGTTGACTGCACAAAAATTAGCCGCGCGAGTCACTGGCGCGGAGCGCGTGCACTTCGCTGTAACTCCTCAGCTGCCTAGCTGTGCGGAAAGCTTGCGCGGAGTTCTCTCCCTGCTTGGTGTGGCGCAAAAGCTCGCCAATCAATTCCAGTCTTGTCTGCAGCGGGCCCAAAACAGCAGGCGCGGCCCTGTGCGAGGCTAGGCCTTTTCCTTTCATGATGCTCTTTTCCAAGCCCGCCTCCATGGACTTGCTGCCTCCGTGAGGCAGCGTAGCCCCGCGAGGTATTTAATTCTTTCCCACGCTTCCGGCCGGCCTTTCCGCCCCTGCCGGTTGGTTTTAAATGCCCGCGCTCGTTGCTACAAGAGTCAAAATAGGAGTTGGTGCTCAATGGCGGAGAAAGCCCGAGCTGCTTCCGAATCCCAAAAACCGAAAAAAGTCACGCTCGCAATCGAGTTCGCGTTCGACACCTCCTTCCTCAAGGACCCGACCTTCCGCATGAAACTCCTGTTCCTAGGCCTGATGGCCGTTCTCTTCGTGCTGACTGCAGTCATGCTCCAGCGCTCGAACATCCACCTCTCAGACCTCTTCGACGCCCCGCGCTTCGCCTACCACATCACGAAGCTCTGGAGCCCGGCCTTCCTCCTCTTCCTCGCGCTCTACGGACTCACGCTTGCAACCGCCACCTACTACGGCCACAAGCTCCAGTGGCTGCCCGCGCTCTTCCCGCTGGTGCTCGCCTTGATTCTGGGAGCGGCCATGGGCATGTGGATGCCGCCCTTCCTGCAGGCATTCCTGGCTCTCTCGCTATCCGTGGGAGCCGCAGGCCTGCTCGCTACCCGTTTTGAAAAGCTCACGCTTGGAAGCGCATGGCAGACTGCCGGCCGCGCGCTCATGCTCTTCGTGCTCTTAGCGCTGATTCTGACCTATGCGCGAATAAACGCGAACAAGGACTTCTACTTCGACCAGATGCTCTCCGGAGCCACGCAGCTCGCGGGCGGCGAGGGCGGCGCTACAGGCGGCTTGAGCGCGTCAACGCTTACTCCCCTGCTCACCGCGGCAATAGGAAGCGTGAGCCTCGATGCCGCGTTCTACCGGAGCGTGCTCACCCAGAACGACCTCCAAGCCATGGAACCCGCTCTTGTGAATACGTGCGGCCAAGCCGGCAATGTTTCGCTCATCAGCTCGGGAGTATGCCAGAACCTCTTCAACACCAACTACCCCGTGATTGCTGCTGCAGGCGGCGGCCTCTTTGCGCCCACGCTGTACAACGCTACCATCGACCGGTTGGTGGCGCTCTCCCCGCAAATCAAGCAGAAACTCTCCGACCGCGCCTCCCAAAGCCTCTCCGGCGCGCTCACGCAGGCACAAGCCACGGTAGGCAACCAGACCACCGGCCTGCAGCTCTCGTCCTCGCTTTTGCGAGACCAGATGCTTTCCTCGATTCCGCCCTTGAAAGTGGCCTATGACTACCTGCCACTTTTGATTGCCATGTCCGTAGCTTCGATTCTCTACGCCATCACCTACCTTTCACGCCTCATTTCAGCTCTGGCTGCGTGGGGCCTGACCAAGGTGCTGTAGCGAGGCGAAGGGCACTTGCGTTTGTACTTTCTCGTGGCGCTCGCGTGCCTCGCCTCACTGGCTGCAGCGCAGGACTTCACGCGAGTAGTGCTCGAGTGCCCGGGCAGCACGCTCTCCAGTGAGACTTTTGTCCATGTCACGTACTACCTCAACAGCGCGCCAGATTGCGGTAATGTTACGCTCTCCGCAGTGGTTAGCGGAACTGTAAGCTACAACTCCACGAGCACTTGCAATGAGGGCAACGGCCATTATTCCTTCAACGTAAGCACGGGCTCTCCTGGCGTTTACACAATAACTGCACTCACTCCCTTTGCGAACGCCACATGCACCTTCTCCCGGCCGCGCGCAGAGCAGCCTTCCTCGTTCCCTGACCTGCCAATCTGGCTCGCTCCGCTCTTGGCGTTAGCGGCAATCGGCCTTTTGCGCACGCGCGCCAACCACTGAACGCGCGGTTTTAAACCCGTGCGCGCAATCCCCTTGTTGTGGGCCCGTAGCTCAGCTTGGATAGAGCGCCTGGCTCCGGTCCTTTTTAGCTAGGAACGGAAGGCGAAGCTTCGATCCTGGCTGCAGGGAAGATACCAGGAGGCCGCGGGTTCGAATCCCGTCGGGCTCGCTTGGAGGGGTCCTTTGGACCCCTCTAAAACTCCTACTTTTTCACAAGCTGGCGCAGGTCTATTCGTTTGATGCCCGGCACGCTGTCGAAGTGTCCGTCCAGCGAAACAATCCGCGTCAAGCCGTGTATGCGCATTGTGGCGGCGTGGAATGCATCTCGCGGGTCCAGCTTTGTTTCTTTCATCAACCGCAGCGCTTCCTCCGCCACTTCAGCGTTCGCATCCAGTAGTTTCAAGTAGGGATTGTCAAGCATTCCTCGGGCGGCTTCTAGGGCGGTTGCGCGGTCTTTCTCCCCCTGAATTCCCCATATCACTTCATCCAGCGTAAGCACAGAGGTGAATGCCTTCCGCTCGGCGCTGAGCGTGCGAAGGAAATAGCGAACGGTTGCGCCCCCCTCCCCGCTGTCGGTCACCGCCAAGATGAATATGTTAGCGTCGACGTAGTACATCTTTCAGCCTCTGCCGCATCTCTTCGTCGTATAGCTTGTCCGAGTCAATTTTCACGCCCTTTCGCACCTTCCCCCGGAGCGCGAGTTCTTCGAATAGATCGCCGAGGTTCTTCTCAGCCTTCCAGAGGTAGATGCCCTCCGGCCGGTCTTCAATGAGGAGCGCCGTGCCAGGTGGGAGGTGATACTCCTCCCGGATTGGTTTGGGGATTACAATTTGTCCCTTGGGGCCTATCTTTGTCTTGAACTTTGTCATTCCTACCAGCAGTAAGAATTTGTAATACCTCTATTTATACCTATTGTTCAGCTCACGCGGTACAATATGTACCCGCCGACCTGCAGCGCCTTTTCGAAGTTCTGCTCGAAGAACTCCGGGTTCAAGTTTCCAAACTCCCGTCTCTCTGGCGGCCCAACCACCACATAACTCACTTCGTACTTTTGCAGCAGCGCCCTCGCATTCGAACCGCCCCGGTAAATCTCGGCCACATCCTGCTCTCGTTGGCTGTAGCTGATTCCGTGGGTCCACAGCCAGCCCTTGTAGCCCAGCAAGATAGTTCTGCCCGCCAGCACCGGTACCGGGTGCGTGTGCTCGCTGCCGGTTAGGAAAATGGCACCGGGTTCGGTGCTCGCGCGAACCTGCTCCGCAAACGCTACCCCCTCGCTGTTCACCATCACCCATGAGAGCTGCACTTCCCTCGCCATGGCCAAGCCTCCGCTGAGCGTGCACAAAACCAGCAGCGCGAGCGCAACCACTTTCCACACCGCCCTTTTCTCCCACAATTTTGCCAGCATCAATGCCACCAGCACTGCACCGGCCAGTTGGAAGTACGCGAAGAGTTTGATGTTGTCATACACGTACGGCTGGAAAGCGAACAAGTTTCCAATCACAAAGAGCGCGAGCAGGGGCGCTGCGAGCTTCTGCACTCTCCTAGGCGCAAAAAGTGCAGCGGGAATTAACAGAACAATGAACGCGCCCGCGTTCCTCGCCCAATAAACCAGCCACGCTTCCACTCCCGCAGCATTGCTCAACCACCCGGTGTGCACGCGCAGGAAACTGCTGGTTGAAGCGGCCAACTGTTGTGCGCTCCAAATGACTTGCGGCAGCGCGAGCAGTGCCAAGGGCACAAAGAACCACGCCCACTTCTTCCACTCCCCTTTGTGGAATAGCACGGCATAAACCACTGCAACGAACGAGAGCGCAAGGAACGAATGCGTGTGCACCAGTGGCACCAATCCCCCCAGCACTCCCGCAGCTACTAGCTCTCGCTTGTTCTTCAATCCATTATCAACCGCTCTCGTGAGCAGGAGTAAGGAAGCAATGGCGAGCACCATTCCAAATAGCGCGGAGCGCGCGGGCAGGAGAATAGAGTTGAGCATGTTGCTGTAGTCGATTCCCCCGTCTGTCGGCTTTCCATAATCCTCCGCAAGCACTAGGCTGTTGAACGCTCCTCCATTCGAAAGCCCGTCAAAAAACTTGAGGAAGCCAAGCCCTCCGGAGAGCAGGAAAAGGGCAATCACTGCGAGAGCCGCAAACCTCCTTTTGCCCAGCCACGAGTTTGCCAGGCTGTAAGCCAAGAGGCAGAACACTACTACGGCAAGCCACGCGCTCGCCCAAAAGGCAAAGCCCAGACCCCCTCCTAACGCTCCGAGTGTGGAGGCGAGGAAGTCCGAGAGGAACGGGTAGCCCAAGGGCTGGCCGGCATAAACGGGATAGTACGGGAGCGGAAGGTTCTCTCCATACAAGAATGAGGAGGCAAGAGTGGCATGGAAGGCCATGTCCCCCCACGCATAACCTCCGGAGTAAAGCCCATCCGCCTTCTGCTCGAACGAGTGGGTATAGTAAACATAGCCCAGCAGTGCAGCCAGAACCAGGAAGAAAAGCAAAACCAACTGTGCGCCCCTCTCCTTGCGCAAAACGAGGAGCGCCCCGCGTGCTTCCTCCCGCGCCTCACGAACTCCGCTTTTGTTTTTCACCAACTCGTACACAAGACCTGCGAGCACCAGCACGAACGCCAGCCACGAGCCTGCGGAAACTCCGAGCAGGAGGGAAGCGAGAAACGGAAGCCACATGGCCCCCGCCAGCCCAAGCGCAGTGCCAATTGCAACCCTTTCAGTGAACGGCCACTTTCCCTGCAGCCGCGTGCTCGCAAGCACTCCCAAAAATGTGCACGCCAGCAGGAACACGAGTGCGGCCAGCAACGCTCACAGCCTCCGCACCTTCCCCGCCACCCACGCGAGCGCAAAACCCGCGAGCGGCAGCAGGGACTGCTGCAAGTAAACCAAGAACCTATCCATGAATACCCTTATTCCCACCAAGTCATTCTTCACTGTGAAAATTCCCACACCCACTAGAGCGAGCGCAAACACAAGCCCCGCAGCCTCCGAAGGCGCGGGCTTCTTCCACAGTTTCCACGCGAGCAACGCCGCGCCCAACACTCCGAGCACCGAAAGCACGACTCCGCTCTTCTCCCACGCCACGTTCAATTCAAGGATGTTCCCCTCGTGGTGCTGGAACTGCGCCAACTCCCAAATGTGCGGCCCGCCTGCCAGCACATAGTGCCACAGCAAGTACGCTCCTGCGGCAACAGCCCACACTGCAAAACCGATCTTTGCAAACTCCATCCACTCCTTCTTCCGCTCCGGTTTGTCAAAGTACCACGCCGCGAGCGCAAGGGCTCCGAAACCGAAAGCCACTCCCGCCTGGTAAACCGCCGCCTCCTGGTGCACCCACGAAGTGATGAAAGCCAACAGGAGGGCGAGCTTCCACCTGCGAGTAGCGAGGGCGAACCACGCCAATGGCAAAAATGCATGCCCCAATGCTTGGGGCAATGGCCTCACCGTATACGCAAGCAATTCGGGAATGGCAGAGACTAGAAATGCGCTCGCGAGGCCCGCCCACGGGTCGTTGAACAACGCTCTTCCCAGTGCGTAGAAGCCCAGGGGCAGCAAAACTGCAATCAACAGCACAATCAAGCGAGCAGTAGTGTCCAGCGAGAGGCCGGTGAGCAGGGCGAGGCTCGCGCCGCCCATTCGGAAGAGCGGAACATAAAGATTGGTGATTCCCCCTCCATAACTGTAGTCATCCATCGGGTACTCCTGGTGCTCGAGCACGTGCCGCATGCTGGCAAAGTGAATTCCGGTGTTGCCGAAAGTAGGAGCAATGAATTCATCCAGCACCAGTGCGTGGGTCCACAGGCTCACGGCCACTGCTGCGAGCAGCAACCCTCCAATGAGCATTTGCCTGTTTTCCATTCCCTCACTTCACTTGGTAGATTTCCATTCCGCTTTCAGTGTAAACCCGTTCGAAGTATGTGCTGTTGTTGAACTTCTCCCGCGCAATTTCCTTCCAGCCAAAACCTGCAAACACCTGCCGGTTGGGCGCCCACACGAAACTGGCGTTATACTGCTTGGCCAGTTTCCACGCGCGCTCGGCATTCGGCGTGTTGAAAATCTCATCCACATCTACCATCCGCTGCACGACATTCGGAATTATCGCCCAATCCCCTCCCTCGGTTCCCTCCCGGAGTGCTCCGCCCATCAGCTGCTCCCCGCCGAAAATGTCACTGGCGAAAACAGTCCTTTCGAGGGTGTTGTTCTTCACCCACTCGAGCGCCTGCACTTCCTCGACAGTGACAATGGTGGAGACCCATGGCTCGCCCCCCTTGCGCGTCTGCTGCAAGTCCTGCCAGTAGAACCACATGGTGACCAACAGCAGTGCCGCCAGCAACAGCGCTCCCCGGGTGTTCATGGTTGTAGATTGAACGCAGGAGGATGTTTTTATTCGCCCGCGTTGTGCCCCTCGCATGGCCCGCGTGTTGATTCTGGCAGGTTTGCTCCTCTCCCTTCTCGCTCTGGGAAGCGGGGCGCAAAGCGTCACGCAACTGGTGATGAGCTGCCCCTTTTCCACCCACGCGAGCACGCTCTACTTTAACACCACCTACTATTTCGAGAACCAGCCCAACTGCAGTTCCCTTACTACCCAGCTCCAGCTGCCCGACGGAACCGTTCATTCGCTAAATGAAAGCGCGTGCTCGGGCGGCGTGCACCAGTATAATTTCTCTGCTGATTCGCGCGGAGTCTACACAATCACTACTGCGGGCGCTGCTGCTTCTACGGGCACGTGCTCTATAGCCCGGCTCGCCCAGCCAAGCTCGGTCCAATCATTCCCCGACCTGCCCGCGTGGCTCGCCCCCCCGCTTGCGCTCTTGGCGCTCTTCTTTTTAAGGCGCGGCCGGTAACGGAGTGCGGTGCAGCAGATGCGTTTCCGAGGGCAAGGCGCGTTCGAGTACATTCTCCTCCTAGCCGGCGTGCTCCTAGTAGTAGTGCTTGCCATTGTGATTTTGCGCGGAGGCGTTCTGGCTACGGCCAACAACCAGATTGCGGGTTCGTTGAACGCGTTCATGGGCGTTTCGGACGCCTGCCAGGCCCTTTCCACTCTCGTGATTCACCCGACGGGCGCGAACGCGACGCTCACGCTGTGCCAGGCGGTCTCGCCCAACGACACCCTCGTTTTGGTTTACTCTGCGCCCCTGCAGTTCAATGGCTCCGCGGACTCGCCGGGCAACATGTCGTTCTTTTATGATGCGTTCGGGCACACGCGGATTTTCCTCGACGTGGTGGCGAAGAATGGTACGCCTCTGGATATGAGCGAGACTCACTGCGTGGACGTGAATGTTGGCGGTTCCGTGGTTCTGCAAAACCTCTGCGGAACCGTTGGCGAAACCACTGCAGGCCCCACGCCCACTCCCACGCCGACTCCAACGCCCGAACCCACTCCGGAAGCATGGCCCGTGTTCCTCCATGACGTCTACCACACGGGTTTGGCGGAGTCCGCCGGCCCTATGACCGATAACGAGGTGTGGAACTTCTCCCTCGGCGCGTGCAATGAGCTTGTCATGCCACCTACATTGAGCGGCGGAGTGGTGTATGTAGGAAACGCGGCCGATGCTCTTTTTGCCGTGAACGAGACCAACGGCACGCAACTGTGGAACTATACTGACGGTCAAACCATCTATTCCGCGCCGGTTGTGGCAAACGGGATTGTTTACTTCGGCTCGCAGGATTATACCAAGGGCATTGTCGCGCTGAACGCCACCAATGGCTCCCGGATATGGAACGTTTCTCTCCCTGTCGCGTACTCCTCTCCGGTTGTGGCCGGCGGCGTGGTTTACGTGGGGGCACAAAACGATGGGTTCCTTGGCATTTACGGCACCCTGCTTGCCTTGAACGCAACTACCGGTTCCCAACTCTGGAATTACACGCTTCCAGTTGATGATGCGATTTACTCTACGCCGGCTGTTGCCAACGGCGTAGTCTACTTAACCACGCCCACAAACCTCCTCTTTGCCCTGCGCGCGAGCGACGGCGTCCAACTCTGGAACCATACAATCGGAGCCGTGGCATCTTTGATTTCCGGCTCTCCAGCGGTGGTCAATGGAATAGTATATGCCGGCTCCAACAACGCCTCCAACCGGAAACTCTATGCCTTGAACGTGACTGACGGTTCCGAGATCTGGAACTTCTCGGTGGGTCTCTCCGTCTCCTCGCCTGCAGTAGCCAACGACACGGTCTACCTGGGCTCCACCAATGGCAGGCTTTACGCGGTCAATGCAACTAACGGCTCGAGC
>Ga0315294_10003377_pt1 | contig 17384 bp, 18 predicted proteins | sample YL17G13_40_MG_FD_203626 | JGI IMG/M metagenome (GOLD analysis project Ga0315294, IMG submission 203626) | Sediment microbial communities from Yellowstone Lake, YNP, Wyoming, USA - YL17G13_40 | ecosystem: Environmental > Aquatic > Freshwater > Lake > Sediment | place: USA: Wyoming | collected... | reverse complement strand
AATGCTTCATCGTCAATATCTAATCATACGGAATTTCGCGTCACTTATCAAATTGCGCGACTCATATACAACTCGCCCAACTCGAAACCATGTTTGCGATAGTACTCGCGCGTGCCGATTGCGGAAATGACCGCGAGGCGTTTGAATCCCGCCTCGCCCGCGATTTGTATCGCGCGTTCGATCAGGCGCGTGCCAAGCCCCGCGTGTTGTGCCTCTCCATCGCTCTCCGCACCGATTTCCAGCGCGCGCCCGTAAACGTGCACTTCGCGAATGATCGCGGCGCCGCGGATCTCGTCGAGAATTTCGTCGTGCGGCGCGTCAGGCGATGGCAGCGACAGGCGCAGGAATCCCGCCAGGCGATTGCGCGGCGTGACGAAACTCAAAAAGTGTTCGGTCGTCGCGTCGGTCTCGTACATCGGTGCGTCGAGACGCAGTTCATCCGCGACGATTGTTTCACTGCGAACTTCGCGGCACCGAATGCAGTGGCACTGCAAACCACGCTGCCTCATCGCACGCTGAACGACGAGGCGCAAATCCGATGTTGTATTGCCTGCGACGATGTAACTCGCGGGAATGTCGCGCACGACGCGGTTGATGCGGCAGTACGCCGGCACGCTGCTTTTGCACGCGACGAGCAGATCGACGAGTTCTTGATCGGTGTACGGATGATACTCGCCGCGTTCCCAGCGTTTGTACAGTTCTGTCCCTTCGATCAAACTGCACGGATAAATTTTGAGTTCGTCGGGGCGCAGCGCGGGATCGTTCCACAAGCGCGCAAAATCAACGCGATCCGATTCGGGCGTCGCGCCAAACAGATTCGGCATCCAGTGCAGATGCAGTTTGAAACCCGCGAGGCGAAGCAGTCGCATGGCGCGCCGCGTGTCCGCGACGGTATGCCCGCGACAATTCGCTTCGAGGATTTTGTCATCGAGCGACTGCGCGCCCATCTGCACTTTGGTCGCGCCGAGCCAGCGCAGTCGTCGCACTTCCGCCAGTGTGATCTGATCGGGTCGTGTTTCCATCACCATTCCGACGTTGCGATGCGCGGCTGTTTCGTTCGCGCGCTGCGCTTGTAGGAGCGATGAGGATGCGCTTTCGTTCATCGCGTCGAGACAGCGCTGGACGAACCACTCTTGATAGTTGTGCGGATACGCCGACCAGGTGCCACCCAAAATCAGCAATTCGATTTTGTCGGTTGCATGTCCGATGGTTTCGAGCGTGTGCATTCGCGCGGCGGTTTGCTTGAATGGGTCGAAATGATGTTCCTCCGCGCGCTGCGCGCCAGGTTCGAGCGGCAGATAACTCTTGGGAAAACCTTGCGCTTCGGGACAAAAGATGCACTTGCCAGGGCACGGATACGGACCCGTCATCACCGCGACAGGCGTCACGCCCGACATCGTGCGCACGGGCTTCAGTTGCAGTCGTTCAGACACGACGCGGTCAAACGCAATCACGCCGCGGGCGACGAATTGACGATACGCCTTGATAATTTTTTCTTGCGGCACAGGACGATCACCCACGGTGATGTGCCGCATGATCAGGCGATTCAATTTCTGGCGCGTCAAATTGTCGTCGGCGCGCACCGCGTCGAAGAGCGCGAGCAGTGCGGGCTGATGCTGGTCGAGATCGATTTCCGCACGGCGCTTGGCTTGCCATTCGCGGCGGGCGCGTTCACGTTCTTGCTTATTCATGGTATAATCACGATAGATGGATCAACAAATCGTTAACCGGCTCATCGCAATCAATCAAAAATTCTATTCCGAGTTTGCGTCCGCGTTCTCCGAAACGCGTTCCAGCGCGCAAACACGGCTGGATCGAATTGTAGCGTACATTGGCAATGCTGGCAAGGTACTCGACATCGGCTGCGGGAATGGTCGGCTGGCGGAGCGGCTGGAGCGCGAGGGCAAGCGCGCGAGTTACGTCGGTGTGGACGCGTCGGCGCAGTTGATTGCGATTGCGTCGGCGCGCCAGGGGCACCTGCGAAATGTCGCCGTCGATTTCTTCGTTGCCGATATCACGCAAGCGAATTGGAGTTTGCCGTTCGCGAACGCGTCGTTCGACATCGCGCTCGCGCTCGCGGTCTTGCATCACATTCCCAGTTTCGATCTGCGGTGCGCGGTGTTGCGCGATATTCACGCGTTGCTGAAACCAGGCGCGCGCTTGATTCTGACGAACTGGGCGTTTGATCGGAACGACCGTCAGCGCAAGCGCATTGTAGCGTGGTCGAGCGCGGGATTCGACGAGAGTACGCTTGAACCTGGCGACGCGCTGCTTGCATGGAAACGCGGCGGCGTCGGCTATCGTTATTGTCATTTGATTACGAAAGAGGAGATGATTCGGATGGCAGAAGCGAGCGGGTTCCAGGTCGTCAAGCAGTATTATGCGGACGCGGAGTTGAATTTGTATAGCGTGTTGATCGCGTGATCGGATGGTCGCGTGGTCGAATCGTCCACTTGACCACGCGACCATATGACCGCAAGACTTAAGGACACCTTTATCTCCTTCTCATTTCCCTCTAATCTCGCCGTGCGATACTCTCACCAGAGTTGGGGGATGCCGAACGTCGCGGAGCATACGGCGGCGAATATCTGAGCCCGTGATTCAAACAACGCCAGAGCATTCCCTGTTCAGAGAGACACGCTCTATCCTCCAACTCAATCCAAATAGTCTTCCTCCTCCTTGGAAGGACGCCAAGCAATTGGCGCATATACCCCTGAGCAACGCGCCGCTGGCAGAAATGCTGGCGGCGCGTTGACGCGTTATTTTGCGCGCGTCATCTATTTTTGCGCGCGGCGAGAGAAGCGCCTTTTGCGGTGCTGAGACCCTTGACCCCGCTCAGGGCAAACTCCGCCGAAGAAAGCAAAAAGGAGTCGCGAAGTTCCCGGCTCCTTTTGCTTTCGCCTTTTCACTTTCTACTTTTGACTTGCTACAGTTGCGGCATACTCTTCTTGAGCATTTCAAGTTGTTCCAGCGCACGCCCCGCGCCGATGGCGACGCACGCCATCGGATTTTCGGCGACGAAGCACGGGACGCCGGTCTCTTTCGTCAAAAAGCGGTCGACGTTCCGCAAGAGCGCGCCGCCGCCGACCAGCACCATTCCGCGATCGATAATATCGGACGCGAGTTCGGGCGGCGTTTTTTCGAGGACAGAGCGCACGACACCGGAAATCGCGGCGAGCGGTTCGGCAATCGCTTCGGTGATCTCGTTCGACGTGACGCGAATCGTGCGCGGCAGACCGGCGACTTGATCGCGTCCGCGCACTTCCAGCGCGAGTTCCTCTTCCATCGGCAGCGCGCTGCCGATTTGAATTTTGATGTCTTCGGCAGTTTGTTCGCCGATCATCAAATTATGTTTCTTGCGAATGTACGTCGTGATTGATTCGTCAATCTTGAGACCCGCAACGCGCACCGCGCTTGCGACGACCATGCCGTTCATCGAAATGACCGCGGCTTCGCTCGCGCCGCCGCCGATGTCTACAACCATGTTGCCGGTAGGTGTGTGAATCGGCAAATTCGCGCCGAGCGCGGCGGCAAAAGGTTCGGGGACGAGATGCGCGCTGCGCCCACCGGCGGCAATCGCCGCGTCGTGCACTGCGCGTTCTTCGACACTGGTGACGCCGACGGGCACACTGATTGCGACGTCCGGTTTGCCGCCAAACATCAGTTGCAGCCGACCGCAGACTTTGGTGATGAAATAGCGGAGCATCGCCTCGGTGACCATATAGTCGGCGATGACGCCGTCGCGCATCGGGCGCATGACCTCGATACTGTCGGGGGTGCGTCCGAGCATCGCGCGGGCTTCTTCGCCGAGCGCGACAATGCGTTGATCCGCCAGCGCAAGCGCGACGAGTGAGGGTTCTTGGAGTACGATCCCTCGCCGACGCTCATACACGAGAACGTTGACGGTACCTAGGTCAATTCCGATTTGAGTGACGAACATGCTTGATTTCGATCCTATGCGGCTTCGTCCGGTCCCGTGACTCTGCCCGTGCCGCGTTTGCGCCTGGCGACTTTGAGGCGGACTTCGGCGCGGCGTAGCGCGTGTTCGAGGCGCGCGAATTCGGCATCGCCGCGCGGTTTCTCTTGTAGGGCTTGCTGGGCACGCTGACGCGCGGCTTCGGCGCGCTGTTCGTCAATTTCGTCGGCGCGTTCCGCGCTATCGGCAAGAACGATCACGCGGTCGGGGCGCACTTCCACGAATCCGCCGCCAATCGCGAAATCGTATTCGACGCCATCTTTTTTGTAATGCAATTCGCCTTCTTTCAGCGCGGTCATCAACGGCGTGTGGCGCGGCAAAATACCCAGCACGCCGTCCACGCCGGGTGCGCTGATGTAATCTACGTCTTCGCTGAGAACAGGTCGTTCGACCGTCACAATGTCGAGTTTGATCTTGGGCATTGAGACAAACCTTAATTACGCGGCGACTTTTTCCAGTTTGGGTTGCACGCGCTTGAGCGCGGCTTCCGCTTTTTTCACGAGTGTTTCAGTTTCCGGCGCGAGCCGCGTATAGTCGCCGCGCGGGCAGTACAACTCACGCACTTTATTGAGCGACGCGAATCCATCCGCGATGACCAGCGTGCGCCAGCGCGTGTACAAAACCTGGTTTTTGTGATGCGGGCAACGCGGGCTGAGATCGCGCGGGCTTTTGTGAGATGGATGCGGCGCTAGAGTCACTGCGCGATCCCAATCAATGTACTCTGTCGAGTCGTGCGCGTCCCAAAACTCGGCTTCCTCTTTTTCGGATCTGAAAATCGGAATTGTCTTGAGCTTTTTGGTCTTGTTCATTTCTGTCTTTGAAACCTTCGCCTTTCGGCGGCGGTCATATCGCGTGCCGTGATGACGCGGAAAATCCCTTTGCCTTTGTGGGCAACAACGACGAAAAGATAGCGACTTTCTTGGGTCTGTCCCAGAACTGTATGTTTATTCTCGCCAGCGCGCTTGATCAAACTTCTGCCATAGCAAACATTCTCGACCTCATCAGGTTCTATGTGATGTGCCGCAATGTGCTCAATGTTCTCGACATCCCAATCAAGGTCGCGAATGAACATTGGCGATTTTACAGTTTTCCTTCCCGGAATGCCTCGCGCACTTCGTCAATCGTGCCGCGCATATAGAAGTACGGTTCGGGCACATCGTCCAGTTCGCCGCTGAGGATCATTTTGAAACCGCGCACGGTTTCTTTGACCGGCACGTACTTGCCGGCGCGACCGGTGAATGCTTCGGCAACGCGCATCGGCTGCGACAAAAAGCGTTGAATCTTGCGTGCGCGCGCGACGGTCAACTTGTCGTCTTCGCTCAACTCTTCGACGCCAAGAATTGCGATGATGTCTTGCAGATCTTTGTAGCGCTGCAGAACGCGCTGCACGCTGCGCGCGGTTTCGTAATGTTCCTGCGCGACGATGTGCGGGTCGAGAATGCGCGAAGTGGACGCGAGCGGATCAACCGCCGGATACAATCCCTGCTCGGCAATCGAGCGTTCAAGCGAGATCGTCGCGTCGAGATGTGCGAACGTCGCGACCGGCGCGGGATCGGTGTAATCGTCAGCAGGAACGTAGATCGCTTGCATCGAAGTAATTGAACCGCGCTTGGTCGAAGTGATGCGTTCCTGCAGTTCGCCCATTTCTTGCGCGAGCGTCGGCTGGTAACCGACTGCGCTCGGCATCCGACCGAGGAGCGCGGATACTTCCGAACCGCTCATCACAAAGCGAAAGATGTTGTCAATGAACAGCAGCACGTCGCGCCCTTCGTCGCGGAAATATTCTGCCATCGTCAAGCCGGTGAGTCCGACGCGCAGGCGCACGCCCGGAGGTTCGTTCATCTGCCCAAAGACCATCACGGTCTTGTCAATCACACCGGATTCGGTCATTTCGAGATACAGGTCGTTCCCTTCGCGCGAGCGTTCGCCGACGCCGCAAAAGACGGAATAGCCGCCGTGCTCGGTCGCGACGGAGCGAATGAGTTCCTGGATGATGACGGTCTTTCCGACGCCCGCGCCGCCGAACACGCCGACCTTGCCGCCTCTGGTGAAGGGCGCGACCAGGTCAATGACTTTCATTCCGGTTTCAAAGAACTGCGGCTCGGTGACTTGTTCTTCGAATGACGGAGCAGGGCGGTGAATCGGATAGTACTTTTCCGCCGTGACGGGTCCTTTCAAATCAATCGTTTCGCCGACGATGTTGAAAAGGCGTCCCAGTGTCTTGGGTCCCACGGGCACCGAGATCGGTGCGCCGGTATCGCGCACTAGCATTCCGCGACGCAAGCCATCGCTGGTGTCCATCGCGACGGCGCGCACCTGATCCGCCCCGAGATGTTGTTGCACTTCCAGCACGAGTGTCGAGCCGCCACGCTGGATGTGAAGCGCGTGATAAATTTTGGGCAGTTCGGCTACGTTCTTGAATTCGACGTCAACCACTGGACCCATTACTTGGACGATGCGTCCCAGCGCACCTTCTGCCATGCAGTCCTCCGAATTTTCGATTTTCGATTGGCTCGGCAGCACTCGAATCGGCAATCGAAAATCGTAAATCGAAAATTATTTTGCGAGTGTTTCGCGCAACGCGTTTGCGCCGCCGACGATGTCGAGCATTTCTTTCGTGATGCTCGTCTGACGGGCTTTATTCATCGCGAGCGTGAGACCATCCATCAACTCGAGCGCGTTGTCGGTCGCGTTGCGCATCGCGACCATCCGCGCGGAATGTTCGCTCGCGACCGATTCGAGCAGCGCTTGGTAGATTTGCAGTTCGGTCAAGCGCGGCAGAACCGTCGCGAGAATCGCCTCGGGGCTGGGTTCGTACAAGTAGACCGCGTGCGCCGCGTCAATCGGTTCGGCGGGTGGTTGTAGAGGGAGCAACTGACGGATTTGCGGGCGCTGGACCAAGACGTTCACAAAGTTGGTGAACGCGAGGTCCACGCGGTCCACCTGCCCAGTCGTAAATTCTTCGATAGCGATTTTGGCAACGGCACCGATGTCGAGGATGGACGGTCGCTCGCCCAAGCCGGGAAAATCGGCGATAACAGTTTTACCGGCGCGGACGACGAACTCGCGCCCGCGTTTCCCCAGCGTGATGAGTTTGACTGGCTGATCGGCGCGCTTGATGAAATCGAACGCCGCGCGCACGATGTTCATGTTGTACGCGCCGCACAAGCCGCGATCGGATGTGATCAAAATCAGCAAAACATTCTTGACTGCGGCGCGTGCTTCGAGCAGCAGATGCAGCATCTTGTTGCGACCGGGCTGCGCCGCGAGAAACGCCATGATCTCTCTAGCTTTTTCTGCGTAGGCGCGGCTCGCCAGTGTGGCTTGCTGCGCGCGGCGCATTTTGGACGCGGCGACCATTTGCATGGCGCGCGTCACTTGCGAGATGTTGCGAACGCTTTTGATGCGTCGTTGAATGGCGCGAGTCGTCGCCAAAGCCAACCTCGATCTGAACCTTGCAAAGGTTGATCAACCTTCGCAAGGTTGCCAATTTAGCCACCCTTGAATAGGAACCTGCCCTTGCCGGGCGGACTGATGGGCGCAGTCTTGCAGTGGTACTGGTATGATGGATCGCACTGCCCCAGGTTTTTGACCACAGTCACTGACCAGTTTGCCCACATTTGGTCTGTGTTCAAGGTGATAGAACTGTAGTTTGGCGCTGCCCCAACGCGATTGGGAGATTCCAGTATGAATTTTACGGAAACACCCGTGGCGGTTTGATCGCCGCACCAGACCAGCCAGTAGTCCGATCTATTGCTGTCGATGCCGGGACCTGGATTGACCGGTTCGGTTGTGATCTGCACGAGGTAACACTCGTCCCCGCCCAATCCGCCGACAGATTGCCAGTCGAGAACGATGGCTCCACCCGGAAACGTGGCTTGGTCTTTCTGGTTGTCTGTCCAGATGGGGCGCGTGAGATTCGGCGCGCCGAATCTGATGGGCAACGCGGTCGCGGTCGGCGGAACACCGGGTTTAGTCGGCGTCCGCGTAGGTGTGCGCGGCGCCGTCGTCGCTTTGGCGACGGCTTGCGTCGGCTTCGCCGCGGCGACGGTTGACGTGAGCGGCAAGGTAGACATCGGTGTTACCGTTGGTGCGGACGATGTCGCGGTCGGCGGTGGCGGCGTCGCGGTGATGATGACGGTGATGACTTGCTGTGGTTGTGTCGGCACGGGCGACGGCGTAGTGGCTGTGCCGCAGCCGACGACGGATGTGACAAGCAGTCCGAGAACGATTAGGATGTTAGTTTTTCTGTTCATGATGGTTTTCTCCCCAATTTGATACGAGCATGTGACTAGTCTCCGAATCCGATTAATGAAATCTGAGATGGCATACTGGGTGAACCACAATTGACTATGTTTCCGGAGTAAGTTTGTTGCACGTCGTCAAACGCGCCTGTGACTTTGACAACGGTCACCTTCCAAGTAACAACAGCGTCGTCGCCCGCCGCGAGGTTACTCACCTTGTTTCGGTCATAGACGAATTTTCCCTCTTGGAAGTACTTGATATGTGAGATGTACGCAGCATCACTGTTGACAGCTTTGTTCCCGCGCCTAGATTCCAGTTCGATTTTGTAGCCAACGTTCGGATCGGTTTCGCCAGAGATTGAGGATGTCCATCTCATCTCAAAGGCAGCACCTTTGGTACGGGGTGCACCGTTTTCAGGAAAATCAAGTCGCGTGATACTACCGGAACACGCGGGCGTTCCGGTCGGTTTGGCGACGGACAGGACCGGCGCGGCCGGTTTGGTCGGCACGACCGTCGGTTTGGCGACGACGGTAGCGCGCGTCGGTGCGCGCGTAGGTATCGCGGTCGTCTTGGGTTCGGCAGTGGGCAGGAGCGGCAACAAGGTCGGCTCTGGTGTGGTCGTGACGGGAACGTAGATGATCCATGGTGTTTGTGTTCCCCCGCGCGTCGGTGGCGGCGTAAGGGTTGCGTTTGAGTTGCCACACGCGCCTAGTGCCAGCGCCAAAACGCCGAACGCGATGATCCATCTTGCTTTCTTGATTTTCACCATTTCTCCCTAGCGCATCGATAGAATTCTTGACGTTGTAAACGAACTCAACGTTGAGAGATTGACACGCCAAGAGATTTTCGATTTTGGATTGCCGATTTTCGATCAGGCGATAGGAGAGGGTTCAAGCAAAAATCGGAAATCGAAAATCGCCAATTTTAGTACGTTCTCGCGAGTTTGAATTCCTGAATCGCCTTTTTCAGCGCGTCTTCCGTTTCCGCGTCAATCTCGCGCTTGGCGAGAATCTTTTCGCCAAGGGTTGGCTGAGTTGCCTCCACATACCGGACGAACGCGCTCTCAAAACTGCGAATCTTTTCGACGGGAATGTCGTCGAGATAACCGGTGGTGCCGGCGTAAATCACCATCACCTGGCGATCCAGGCGCATCGGTTCGTACTGCGGCTGCTTCAACAATTCGGTCAGGCGCTGCCCGCGCTCCAATTGCTCGCGCGTCGCCTTGTCCAAATCCGAACCAAACTGCGCGAACGCGGCGAGGTTGCGGTACTGCGCGAGGTCGAGTTTCAATTTCCCGGCGACCTGGCGCATCGCTTTCGTCTGCGCCTTGCCGCCGACGCGCGAAACACTGATGCCGACGTTCAGCGCGGGGCGGATGCCTTGATAGAACAAGTCGCTTTCAAGATACAGTTGCCCGTCGGTGATCGAAATGACGTTCGTCGGAATGTACGCCGAAACGTCTCCGGCTTGCGTTTCGATCACCGGCAGCGCGGTGAGCGAGCCGCCGCCAAGATTCTGGTTGAGTTTCGCCGCGCGTTCGAGCAAGCGCGAGTGCAGGTAGAAAATGTCGCCGGGATACGCTTCGCGTCCGGGCGGGCGGCGCAGCAAAAGCGAAATCTGGCGGTACGCCCACGCGTGCTTGGAGAGATCGTCGTAAATGATCAGCGCGTCGCGCACTTGTTTGCCGCCGATCGTGACGCCGCTTTCCATCACCTCTTCGCCCATCGCACAACCGGCGTACGGCGCGAGATATTGCAACGCCGCCGGATCGGACGCACTCGCGCTGACGACGGTCGTGTATTCCATCGCGCCAAAGCGCTCGAGCGTTGCGACGACCTGGGCAATCGTCGAAAGTTTCTGACCGATGGCGACGTAGATGCACGCCATATTTTGTCCGCGCTGATTGATGATCGCGTCGATCGCGAGCGCGGTCTTGCCGGTCTGGCGGTCGCCGATAATCAATTCCCGCTGACCGCGTCCGATTGGGAACATCGTGTCGACCGGCTTGATGCCGGTTTGGACGGGCTGACTCACCGGCTCGCGCATAATCACGTTCGGCGCGATGCGTTCGACCGGGCGGAACTTGGACGACTCAATCAGACCTTTGCCGTCAATCGGCTGACCCAGCGCGTTGACGACGCGTCCGAGCAAACCCTGACCAACCGGCACCGACGCAATGCGCCCGGTCCCTTTGACCAGATCACCCTCGCGCAGTTCGTCGTACTCGCCCATGATGACGACACCGATGGCGTCGGGTTCCAGATTCAGCGTCAAGCCCATCACGCCGGTCTTGGCGAACTCGACGAGTTCGCCTGCCATCACATTGCCGAGACCGCTGATGCGCGCGATGCCGTCGCCCACTTCGATAATCGTGCCGACATCCACGGCTTGCACGGGCGCTTGAAACGTTTCGATTTGCTTGCGGATTTGCGCGGTGAGTTCGTCTACGCGAGTCGCCATCTATCCTCCAACGAACAATGTCAAACGACAATTACCCAATGAACAAATTCTGTCATTTGTTCATTTGTCATTTCAATTTCTGTTTCAGTTCCGCTAACTTGCCTGCTACACTGCCGTCAATGACTTTGTCGCCGACGCGCACAACTAGACCGCCGAGAATATCTTGGCTGACGACGTATTCGAGCGTGAGATCGTTGCCGAACTGGGCGCGCAATTTGGCTTCCAACGCGCTTTTTTCCGCGTCGGTCAGCGGCACCGCACTGGTTATGTGGGCGCGCGTACCGAGGGCTGTGCGCTGTGCATAACGATCAAACGCGGCGATCACTTCAGGCAAAAGGTGAACGTGATTTTTGCTCGCGAGCAGTGACACCAAGTTTTGGACTTGGGCGGATGCATTGGGCGGCAAGTGCGCGCGTACAAGTTCTTGCTTCTTTGAAAAATCCAAGCCCGCGCTGTCCAACTGCTCGGTCACGCCCGTGCGCGCGAGCGACGCGGCAATCGTTTTGAGCGACGTCAGCCAGTCCGCCATCGCTTGATCGAAGATGGCTTGCGCGTACGTTTGGGCTAATCGTTCGTTTGCCACGACGAGGCTCCCTTAATTTTTGCCCAGCGCGTCAGTCTGCGTGAGAAAATCGTTGATGAGGCGATGGTGCACCTGCTCGTCGAGCGATTGACTGACCACTTTTTCCGCGGCGAGCAAAGACAACTGCACGACTTCTTCACGCAATTCGGCGAGCATTTGCTTGCGTTCGTATTCGATCTGCTCTTTCGCCTGCTCGATCATTTTGCGCGCGTCCTCCCGCGCTTGCGCGAGAATCACTGCGCGTTCCTTTTCACCGGCTTGCGCGGCAACGGTGGCGGCGGCTTGCGCTTCGCGGCGCGCGTCTGCGAGTTTGCGGTCGAATTCTTTCTGTTGCTCAGCGGCTTGCTTCTTGGCGTTTTCGGCGTAATCCAGACTCTCCTGAATCTTTTGCTTGCGATCATCCATCACTTTCAGGACGGGCTTGTACGCCAGTTTCCACAAGATGAACAGCAGCAAGCCAAAGTTCACCACTTGGGCGAGGAGCCAGGTTATATTGATACCCAGTTTTTCCAAGGCGACCTCCGTTGGAAAAGATAAACGGCGCGGACGTGCTCGCGCGCGGCTAGAAAATCTTCAAGCCGATGAGGAGCGAGATCATCAGTGCGAAAATGCCTAGCGCTTCCGTAAAGGCAATCCCGATGAACATGTTGATTTGCACTTGTCCCGCAGCTTCAGGATTGCGCCCCATTGCGTTCAACGCTGAATTCACTAGCAAGCCAAGACCAATGCCGGGTCCGATCGTTCCAAAACCAATCGCCAACGCGGCAGCCATAAGACGAAGACCTGTGTCTGACATGAGCCCTCCAAGGATCGTGATTTAATGCTGTTCTTCCGCGCTGTGCGCGGTTGTTGCAATTGTCATGAACATGAGTGTGAGAATCGCAAACACAAACGCCTGGATGAAACCGACGAAAATCTCCAGCGCGTAGAATATGAATGGCGCCGCAAAGAAGAGAAACGCCATAATCAGCAACACCGCTTCGCCCGCAAAGATGTTACCTAAAAGTCGGAACGTGAATGAGATAATCTTGGCTATCTCACTGACAAGTTCGAGCGCCCCAAGGAAAATATCAAGCAATCCGTAGGCCAGGGCGCCAAAGTTCGGTTTGCCTTTGAAGAGCGATCCAATAAACTTGAAGACTTTGCCAAAGATGAAAAACCGAGTGAACCAATACTTGAGCGGCCCCAACGCTTGCATGCCGAAGATTTGTGTCAGAATGACGGAAATCAGCGCGAGCGCCAGTGCCATGTTAACATCAGTGGAAGGAGAGCGGAGGAATGGCGCGAGGAGTATTTCTGTTTCCTCGTTTTCTCCACTCGGTTGCTTCGCGCCGAGAGTTTCACTCAACCCGGCGGGCAAATCGAATGTGGCAATCCCTTCGGGAGCAGGATGTCCTTCTTCGACAGGAATGATGCCGACTGGACCAAAGCCGGGAATCAAGCCCAGCCAGTTTGAAAACAATACGAAGATGAAAATCGTTGCAACAATTGGGAAGAACTTTTTGCCCCGAGCACCGGCGACGCTTTCGCAAAGCCCGTCGAGCGCTTCGATGAGCAGCTCCATCACATTCTGCCAGCCGCTCGGCACGAGTTCCATTTTGTGCGTGGAGACCAATGCGAAGAGGACGATCAGGATCATCACGATCCATGTGGTGAAGAGCGTATTCGTAATTGGAAACTCGAAACTGCCCAACGCGAGTGTGACAAGCACTTCGGGTCTCAGTACGACCGAAGCCCTAACGGCGTCGGTGCTAAAGCGCGGCAAGATGAAACCGGGAACTATGAGGATGGCAAGAATAATAATGATGGGAAGCCCGCGCTTCACTAATTTCCTCCTTGAGAACCATCGTCATCACAGTGACGGGAGATTTGCTGATTCGCTTCCTTCACGCTTCGATACACCCCGACGGTGCCAATGAGAATCCCGATCACCATCAGGCACAGTGTCCCCAAGGGCGCGGTACTCAGAGTCCGATCAATCAAAATGCCGAGCAGGAGCGAGCCGAAGGTCGCGCCGAGCGTCAACGCGCTCAGGCGGAACACTAGTGCCAATCCTGTCCACGTGTCCCGCATTTTTCGCTCCAATGATAACTCGGGAAATTATACACTGAAATCTGAAAAAATCAAATAATCGCCAAAGCCCGTCACTGCGCTTTCAATCTCAAATAGCGCGCCAGCGCGCCCTGCCCCACGAATCCGACGACTTGTGCGCCTTCCATCACCGGCAGTTCCTCTTGCTCGCTGGCAGACAAACGCGCGAGCGCGGACGCGGCGCTTTGCTCGGGCGCCAGCACTTGCAAATTCGCGCGCGGCGTCATCACCTCGCGCACGCGACGGATGCTCCACTCCGCGCGCTGGACGCGTTTGATCTGATCGAACGCGATGGTGCCGAGCGCGGCGATGCCGTCGGACACGACGAACGTCTGCTCGCGGCGCGGGAGCAGGTGGGTGTCTACGAATTCGATCAGCGAAATATTTGGCGGCACCGTTTCGACGACGCGCGTCATCAATTGCCTGACCGATACGCCGCGCAGCGTTTGCAGCATCAGCATTTGCCGATATCCTTCGCTCGCCGCGCTCCACAGAAATACGCCGATGAGCGCGTACCACAGCCCGCCGCTGTTCGACCAGAAGAAGAACAGTGCTCCGCCGATGCCGATCATGACCAGCGCGATGAATTGTCCCGCGCGTGTCGCCCACCGCGTCGCGCGGCGAATGTCGCCCGCCATCCCCCATAAAATCGCGCGCAGGACGCGTCCGCCGTCGAGCGGAAAGCCGGGCGCGAGGTTGAACAGCGCGAGCGAGCCATTTGCCTGCGCGAGGACGCTCATCAGCACAATCGGCGCGGTCAGCCATCTGCCCGCTACGGCGGTCGAATCGAGGAGCGTCAGCCAGAGCCATGCCGCGCCGAAAACTAATGCCAGCGCCGCGCTCATCAAAGGTCCGACAATCGCGATCAGAAATTCGGACGACGGGCGGTCGGGTTCGTCGGTGATCTCAGCGACGCCGCCGAAGATGAACAGCGTGATCCGTTTCACCAGGATGCCGCGCTGAATTGCCATCCACGAGTGCGCAAGTTCGTGCGCGAGGACCGACGCGAACAACAGCAGACTCGCCGCGACTCCCAGAACGATGGAGGTGGCATCCGCACGTGGCGCGAACGCGCGCGGACGCAGTTCGCGCGGAAATTCGATAAAGCCCAAAGTATAGATTAGCAGTGCGACGATGATGAACCAACTCGCGTCGACAGTGATGTCAATGCCCATCACGCGCCCAATGCGCCATAAACTCCTCAAGGTACTCCTTGTGCGGTAATCACATTTGCGCGATTACTTGTCTTTTGCTAGAATGGTGTCCGATCCCGCCGCGCCGTTCTCGGTGTGATGCAAGCGAATCAGCATCAGCGTCGCAAACACTCCGAGGATCGCGGTCAGCAACAAGATGCCGTCAATCGCCGCCCAATCCGCAAAGGGTCCACCCATCAGCGTGCCGATGAATTGACCCGCGCCGAAGAAAATCGTGTACATTCCCATGATCGCGCCGCGATCATGGGCACGCGCTTCGGTCACGTCGGCAAGGTAGGTCAACGACGCGGGCATCAATCCGCTGACGACGAATAGCGCTACCAGCGCAAGCACGGTGTCCAATGCGAGCATCGGGTCGCTGAGTCCCGCGTGGTGATTGATGGCGAAGAGAGTCGCGCACAACCCGAACAAGCCGCCCATGCCGATGAGCATCACGGTCGTGCGGCGAATTCTGCCAAGGACAACACTCCAGCCGATCACGCCGACCACGAAGACGCACGCTAACCCGGCGGCGGAAATTGAAATCAGCGTGCCCGCGTGCGCGGCGTCGCCGAGAATGCCGAATAATAGTTGCTTCGGGAAACGGCCGGGCGGTGCCACGAGTTGCCCGATGACCTGATTGAGCCAAATGCCGAGAATGACGTTGATCGTCAGCCACGCGGGCGCGAAACGCAGAATGACGGGCGACAGGAAGACGTCGCGATAATGATCGAGCGTCTGACGAAACGCCTGCGCGCCGTGTGCGATCGCGTTGGTCGTTCCTTTCGCGCCTTGGCGTGCCCTTTCGCGAATCCCGAAAAAGAAAATCGCCAGACTGACGAAATAGATCACATTGTTGAGGGTGAATGCTTGGGCATGATACAAGTCCCACAATCGTCCACCGATCAAAATGCCGACGACTGTTCCGCCAATGGTTGCGAGTTGAAACAGTCCCATCACGCGCCCGCGTAACGATTCGGAAGAAGCCGTCTCGGCAGAGAGATAGCCGAGGGTCGCGGGGAACGCGCTCGCGGTGGAAAGCCCCGTGAGGAGACGTGTGATCACCAGCGCGCCAAAGTTCGTCGTCAGCGCGGAGATTTGGACGGCGATGCCGCCGGTGATCGAACCGAGCAGCATGAACAATTTGCGCCCGTACCGATCGCTCCACGCGCCCAGCACGGGCGAGCCGATCAATTCGGGAATGAAGAACACGGCGAGCGCGATGCCGCGCATGGTCGCGGAAAGAGGATAGACGTGGCGGCTGATATGCCCCAGGTAAAGTTGAATCATACTCCCCATCACCGCCGACGCGACGCGCAGGACGAATGTGCCGGCGAGCGACGCGATAATTGATCGGAGATGGGGCGAGACGTTGGGAGACGACTTGACGAGGACTGACATTGGTATCGCGTACAGATGAAAGCAGAAGGATGGTGGATGGAGTAACCCGAAGGGTTTTCATCCTTCCGCTTTGACCTTTTCTCCTTGAATGATAGGTTTGTGGACTTGATTGAAGTGTAAGCGCAACAGGGTTGCCACAGAAATGACGCCAAATAATGCGGTGACGATGACGATGCCATCCGCGCCGCGCCAATCTACAAAGGGACCGCCTACCGTCGCGCCGATGAACTGACCGACGCCGAGGAACACAGAATACATTCCCATAATCGCGCCGCGATCGGTAGAGTGGTCTTCAGTGATGTCGGCGAGGTGCGCGAGCGCGGCAGGCGTAAAGCCGCTCTGAATCACGATGCTGCCGACGAGCAAGACCGCGAGCGGCAGAACGAAAGGCGCATCGAGCGCAGGTTGATGGTTGAGCGCAAAGAGAAAAAGACACGTCAGGAAAAGGCCGCCGGTACCGATCAGCATCACGGTGGTTTTGCGCCATTGCCCGAAGAACATACTCCACACCAAGATGCCGAGAACGAAGATGATGGCGTACCCCGCGCGCAGATTGCCTGCTTCAAAACTGTCGAAGCGCCCGACGAGGAGTTGATCGCTGAAGCGACTCTTGTCGGTGAAGATGCGCGCGGTCAGGTTGATCCACACACCCAGGACGGCGTTGATCGCGATCCACGCGGGCGCGAAACTTTGCACGCGCGGATTCGTAAACAACTTCCAATAACTCGCCAGCGCTTCGCGTACGGTCGTTCCGTGTGTCACCTGTTTGACCTCGCGGTATTCGTGCAAGCCGAACCAGAGGATCACGAGACTGGCGAGATAAACGAGCGCGTTGAGCGCGAAGGCGGGGCTCGTCAGCGGGATGCCGAAGAAATAAGCCGGCGTACCGAAATGCCGCCACAGCCAGCCGCCCAGTGCAAAGCCGAGCGCCATTCCGCCAATCGTCGCGATCTCGAAAAAGCCCACGACGCGCGCGCGCAACTTGGGCGAGTGTGAAGTCGTCTCCGCGATATAGCCGAGCGTCGCGGGCGCGTTTGCTGCCGTCGAAACGCCTTCGAGCAATCGCGTGAAAAGAAGCAGCCAGACGATAGTCGTCATCGCGGTAATCTGCACCGCAATCGCGCCGAAAAGCGGACCAAAGATGATGAACAACTTGCGACCGTACTTATCGCTCCACGCGCCGAAGAGGGGCGCACCGATCAATTCGGCGGCGAAAAACATGCCAATGATCAAACCGCCGATGGTGTACGAGACTTCGTACACCTGATGCGCGCCGGCAATGAAACGGAGCGGATGGTTCGGGTTGAGCGCGGCTTCGTGAATCGCGTTAAAATAGAACTGGATATTTTCGCCCATCGCGCCCGCGGCGGCACGCAACAGCAAACTGCCGACGATGAGTGCTGCCAGGGAGCGGATCAAATGGGGCGTCGCTGAC